>JACKQG010000097.1_pt1 | contig 116741 bp, 86 predicted proteins | sample 8237621 | NCBI WGS metagenome assembly JACKQG01 (sample SAMN15677084, study PRJNA649215) | marine metagenome | biome: marine; feature: Black Sea; material: saline water; isolation source: suspended particulate matter (SPM) from the Black Sea western gyre | collected 2013-06-09/2013-06-10... | reverse complement strand
TCAAAGGTCACGCGGCGGATGAGTGTCAATCGGTCGGCTAATGGTGCCGGGTTCAATCCCTTGGGTAGTTGCACGCTAATGAAAGCGTCGATGGGATTGCTGAATGGAGATGTTGGCACGGCCGGTTTTTTTACCGGCTGATACGCCCACAAATTTTCGTCCTGATATCGTCGGTAAGTCCATGCCTCGGAAAGTCCCTCACTGGTTTTCACGAGCACGCCTTCATCGGTGCGAATTTTAGTCCGTTCTTCGGCGACGTATTTGGCCTGCGTTTTTGCGTCCGGCCAAGGCGCGCCCAGCGCAATCCAGCGCTTGATGAAGGCAATTTGCGAAGGGTTCAATTTGTCATTTGCCTTGGGCGGCATGGCGAGGTCTTCGTCTTTACGCTCAATGGCTCGGATGATCAGACTCGCGTCGGGTTTTCCCGGAATGATGCCCGGGGATTCACTTTCCCCGCCTTTGAGCAGGGCGTTGCGTGTGGTCAGGTTAAAATCACCTTTGATTTTGTCCGGATCACCGCCGTGGCAGGAAAAACATTTGCCGGTGAAAATCTGTTTCACTTTCAGAGTGAACAATCGGTCGCCCTCCTGCTTGGGGTCCGCTGCTTCGCCCACGCAAACGCCGCCCACAAAAATCAACATGATCAAGAGTTTGTTCATCAACGGTGCGGTCTATTTTTTGGGGTTCGGTTTGCCTACCTCACCTGCCAGCCGACGTGCGATGAATTGGCGGACTTTGGGGAGCTTGCACTGGGCCACCAGCTTGAGGGCGGCGGTGCGGTTTTCCGTGACGGCCGGGTTGATGCCGTACCAGACGAGCAGGGGAAACACGGGATCCTCGGCGAAGGTATCCTGAGACACCAATGCATGGGCCAGAGGCCAGCGCTCTTTTAGGGGCAACAGTTGCAGCGCCGCGGCGAGTTGGAGTTGCACCAGGCCGGCCTTGTCTTGGCGGGCCATCTTGATGAAACGTTGTTGAGTCTTCTCTGAAAGCGAGTCTTGGTCGCAGAGGAGCTTAATGGCCCATGTGCGGATGTGTTCGCGTTCGTCGTTGGATTGCTCGAGCAGCCAGTCTTCATCCGCGGAACCGATGGCGTTTAAGGTCCACATGGCGCGCAGGGCAGTGGGGATGGAGGAGGAAAACCGGTAGGTGTTCATCAGCGTAAGGGCGGCCTTGGTGAGGTCTTGCCCGGCGGCGGCGCGCTGTTGGATGAGTTGGCGGGCCTGGCGGCTGTACCATTCGTTGGGGGAAGCGACGCTCTCGGCGAGATCGTCATTGGACCATTCGGTGAGGTTCACTTTGGCGGTCTTGGTTTTGCCGTACGTGATGCGGTAGATGCGGCCGCTGGTGCGGTGGATGCCGTCGTTGTCGTGGCATTCGCCGATGTCCGACCAGTCGAGCACGTACACGGAGCCGTCGGGCGCGTAGCTGAGTTCGATGCCGCGAAACCATTTGTCGGAGGTGAACATGAAATCCGCCGCGTGTTTGCCCACGTAACCGGCGCCTTGCCGATGCAGCGAATCCTGATTCATGCGCAGGCCGTGCAGGTTGAGAGTGAACACGTTGCCGCGGTATTTGGCCGGCCAATTGTCGCCCAGATAAATCATCATGCCAGTGTGCGCGTGCCCGCCGCCGGCCTTGTCCGTGCCGGAGGTCATGCCGGTTTTCTTGAGGTCACTCCATTTTTCCTTACCGACATCAAAGTGAAAATGATCGGCGGTCTGCTGGATCAACTCGTAGAGGTGCTTGTCAAAATGATTGCCGTACATGCGTTGGAAGCGTGCGCCGGGCACGGCGTGCCAGAGGTGGCCGATGACGGTGTTGATGAAGAAGAGCTGGCCGTGCTCATCCCAATCGTGCCCCCACGGATTGGTGGTGCCGTGGCAGACGACCTCGAAGGATTTGCGGGTGGGATGATAGCGCCAAATGCCACACTGGATGTGGGTGCGCTTGGCTTCGGGAGTGCCGGGGCGGCCGACCTTGGAGCCGGGGCCAAGGATGCCGTGCCGGCCGTACAACCAGCCATCGGGCCCCCAGCGGAGGCCGTTGACGATGTTGTGACGCACTTTGTCGGTGTCGAATCCATCCAGGATCACCTCCGGTTCGCCGTCCGGTTGATCGTCGCCGTTTCGGTCAGCCAAAAACAAAATGTTCGGTGCGCACGCCGCCCACACGCCGCCGAAGCCCAGCTCGATACTGGTCAACTGACTGGCGCCGTCCCAAAAAATTTTGCGTTTATCAAACACGCCATCCTGATTGGTATCTTCCAGAATGATGATGCGATCCTTGAGTTTCTTTTCAAAATTCGTTTCGCGCTCGGCATAGGTATAACACTCGGCAACCCACAAGCGGCCGCGGGTGTCCCACGCCATATCGATGGGCTGCTGCACCATCGGTTCGGCCGCGGCGAGCTGCACGTGAAAGCCCTTGGGCACGGCGATCGCCTTGAGTGCCTCGGCAGGTTTGAGGAAGGGGATGGTGAGTTCCTGCGTGTTAAAAGGCGCAGGGGCTTTGTCGTCGGCACACAGGGCAGCGGCGAAGAACAGGGCGGGGAGAATGCGGCGAATCATGGGGTGCGCTTCTTGGGTTTGTTTTTGTTTGGTTTGTTTCGGGGCGGCTTGTTGCGCCGGCGTTCGCCGGCTTCCTTTTCCAGTTGCTGCACGTAGGCCTCAACGAATTGGCGGTCTTGGCGTTTGCGGAAGGCTTCGAGCATGGGATCGTTGGATTTCACCAATGCGGCTTCAAGCGTGGCACAGAGTTGTTTTAACTCAGCCTGATGCCGCGGGGAATCGATCAGGTTATGCAGGCAATCGGGATCCTTGATGACGTCGTACAGTTCCTCGGGCACGCGATGTTTGTAAAGATCCAGGCGGGCGGCGAGTTTGTTGTCCGTCTTGGCCAAGGCCGCCAACCGGCGAAAGGTGGCCGTGCCGGTGGTGGCGGTGGCAAATACACGTTCTCCGTTGGACCACGGGTTGAAGAGGTACAGGTAACGCTTGGTTTGAATGGCGCGCATGGGATCGCGCGAGCGGCCGGAATTTTCGTTGTACTCCTTGATGATATAGTCGCGGCCGTCCTGTGGATCCCCCTTGAGCAGCGGCAGATAGGAACGGCCATCAAGACGCTTGGGGTGTTGGATGCCGGTGATGTCCAGCACGGTGGGCAGGAAATCGACCACCGAAATCATGTGCTGCTTGTCCACGCTGCCGGGTTGAGTGACGCCGGGCCAGCGCACCATCCACGGTGTGCGCGTGCTGTGATGGTACAGCTGCGTCTTGGCAAAGGGCAGCGGCATGCCGTGGTCGGACATGAACATCACCACGGTATTGTCCGCCTCGCCGCTGGCCTCGAGCGCCCGGAGTACCGCCCCCACGGCATCGTCGGCCCGGCGCACGCTGGTGTAATACAGCGCCAGTTCCTCGCGCACCTGCGGGTCATCAAACAGGAAACCGGGAATCGGCACCTCGTCGGCCGTGTAAATGCGAGAAGGTTGATGAGGGTCATTCGGGCCTTTCCAGAACGGCTTGTGCGGATCGGAAATGTTGACCACCAGACAAAACGGCTTCTTCGCCGCCTTGGCCTGCGCGATGCCGACGGCCGTGGCAGTGCCGTAGGATTTCACATCTTTGAGATGCGCCTTGGTGCCGTCGGGCAGCGTATCGAGATTGGCGTCCCACGCGTAGGGTTGGTAAGGCGACGAATGGCTCACCTTGCCGCGGATGCCGGTGAAGTAGCCGCCGGCTTTCATGAGATCCACGAGGTGCGGCCAGCCGGGATTTTTCACCTGATAAAAACCCTCGATCTTGTTGTTGTGCGAGTGCAGGCCGGAAAACATTACGTTGCGGCAGGGCATGCAGTTGCCCACGGTGGTGTGCGCGTGGGCAAAGCGCAGCGACTGCGTGGCGAGCCGGTCCATGTGCGGCGTGGTGCCGGGCAATTTGCAGCCGTACACGCCGACCGAATCACAGCTCATGTCGTCGACCGTGAGGAGCAAAATGTTGGGGCGCTCGGCCGCGGGCAATGCCACGGCCCATATAGCCGCGAGGCCAAGGAGAAGTCGTTTCATGATCGTTTACTGATCGGGCGTGCGCACGCCGACGGTGAGGAGGAGGTTGGCCCACAGCGCCTGATCGGCGGTTTGGATGGTGAGCACCAGATCAGGGCCGCGCACGGCTTCATAAAAATCCCATTTCGGGATCGGCTCAAATTTCATGTCCAAACCGGCTTCGTCGATGAGTTGCTCGTACTCGGCCCAGACCGGTGGCGGTCCGAACTTCGCGTAGGGATCGTCCTCGGGAATGCCCATCGTATTGGCCGCCTCGATCGGTACGGCACTGAGCAGGGCTTCCATTACCTGGGCGCAGGTCACCACGCCGGGCATGAGGTTGAGCGAAACAAGTTCGGCATTCGGCCCTAACGTGGAGGAGGCCGGGTAATTGCCGTCGGCAATGAGAATCTTGGAGTGATGACCGGCCGCGCCGATGATGCCGTTGATGTCCGGATGAATGAGTTTTTGGTGGAGCAACATGGTTGGTGGGATTGAACCGCGAAGACGCCAAGACGCCAAGGTTTTTTAGCGATTAGCCCCGAATGGCCTTGGGGTCGCCTTTCCAAATTAGCCGAACGGCATCGAGGCGCACGCGGGATTGGGAGAGCGCGGTGGTGAGCTCGGCGAGTTGGATACGGGTGAGGGCAATTTCCTCGGGGCGCACATGGTCGTTCACTGCGCGTAGGTGGGTGAGGCGGTCGAGCTCGGATTGCAACTGCTGAGTCATCGCGGCGGTGGCCACGGCGGTGATGGTTTGGGCTTCAGCTTCGGCGAATTTCTCTGCGGCATCAATCATCGCGGGGATGGTTTTGCGGCCAAGGGTGGGGTGATCCAACAGCTTGTACGGCGTGCCTTTTGCCAGCACGGGCAACTCAAGATCGAGCGATTCGTTTTTGTGGTTCACCAAAATTCGAACGGGCGTGGGCGGCAGGAAACGATCGGCGTGCAGCCGCGCGGGCGCGAGCACTTCGAGAACGAAGATGGTTTCGAGCAGGAGAGTTTTGTCCTCCTCATCGATCCACACGCCAAAGCTGCAGTTGCCCTGCTCGCTGCTGAGCAGCAAATCCACCGCGCCAGAAACCATCGGGTGATCGCTGGAAAGCAAACTCACATCTTCCCGCCCCAGTGCGTGGCTGCGGGCGAAGGTGCCCACGAGGCCTTCCTTGGGCAGCTCCGGAAAGCTGTCGGTCGTCACGCCGCGGCCATCGAGTAAGTACGTACGGTTGCCGAGATCTTCAACGTGCACGCCGAAGTGATCGAAGATGCGCATCATAAATCCTTCGAGTGTTTCGTCGGTGTCGGTTGCGCGGATGGCATCGACGAGGGCATTGGCCGAATGCGGTCGATGGGAATTTAATTCCAACAACCGATCGCGCCCGCGTTCGAGTTGTTCGGCGAGCGTGCGATGTTCGGCAGCGGTTTGGGTGATGAGTGAATCGAGTTTTTTTGAGTCGGAAAAATCCGCCGCCAACGCCAGCACTTTGTCACCGAATTGTTGCAGCAATTGATTTGCGCCGTGCAGGTTGCTTTCGAACGCCTCGAGCCCCTCGTGATACCAACGCGCGAGCACTTCCTGCGGACTGCCTTCAAGGTACGGCGTGTGGATGTGGATGGTCTGTGTTTGGCCGATGCGATCGAGCCGGCCGATGCGTTGCTCGAGCAGTTCCGGATTCAGTGGTAAATCAAACAGCACGAGGTGATGGACAAATTGAAAATTGCGACCTTCGCTGCCGATCTCCGAGCAAATCAGCAGCCGCGCGCCGTCTTCTTCGGCAAACCACGCCGCGTTGCGGTCGCGTTGCACCAGGTTTAGGCCTTCGTGAAACACCGCCGTCTTCACCGGCACCTGGCGGCTCACGGCTTTTTCGATGGCGAGCGCCTTTTCGCGAGAGCGGCAAATGAGCAGCACTTTGTCTTCGCCCAATTCGTGAAGCAACCGCCCGAGCCACGCGATGCGCGGATCGTAATTGAGATTGTATTTTTCGATGGGCTCGCCGGCGTCCGTGTCGCTGGCGAATTCACGCGCCGCGTGTGCCATCCAATCCACCGCATCACGGTCGGGCACCAACGGCGCGAGATGCGCCACGCGGCCGGGAAAGCCGCTCATCGCCGCGCGTGCATTGCGGAAAATCACGCGGCCCGGCCCGTGCCGGTCGAGCAGTGCTGTTAACAATGCATCCGCATCCATCGTTGAATCCAAGTCCGGCATTGCATCGAGCGATTGCTTTTGGGCATCCGTCAACGGCTCGCCCGCGTGCAGCGCATTGGCGATGGGGGCGATGTCGGTGAAGTGTTCCGCCTCGGCTTGGTACGCGGCGAAATCCGAATAGCGATCGGGATCCAGCAAACGCAGCCGCGCGAAATGACTTTCCTGCCCCAGCTGTTCCGGCGTGGCCGTGAGCAGCAGCAGGCCTTCGGCTTGTTGGCCGATGGCTTCGACGAGTTGATATTCGTTGCTCGCATTTTCTTCGCTCCATTCGAGGTGATGCGCTTCATCGACCACCAACAAATCCCAACCGGCTTCTTTTGCCTGCGCGGCGCGTTCGGGATAGGCCGCCAGAAAATCGATGCTGCAAAGAATCACTTGATCATCGAGAAATGGATTAGCCTCCGGCTGCGTTTTCGCGATGGACGCGCAGCGGGCTTCATCAAAAATGTGAACCCACACATTGAACTTGCGCAGCATCTCCACAAACCACTGATGCACTAGCGATTCCGGCACCAAAATGAGCACGCGCGATGCGCGGCCGGTGACGAGTTGCCGATGCAAAATCAAGCCCGCCTCAATCGTCTTGCCCAGCCCAACCTCATCGGAAAGCAACACGCGCGGTGCAAGGCGCTCGCCCACCTCCTGCGCGATGAAAAGTTGATGCGGGATTAAATCAATGCGCCCGCCAAGAAACCCGCGCTCCGGCGCTTTCCGAAAGCGATGCATCATCTCCAACGCGCGCCGTCGCAGGGCGAACACGCTCGTCGCATCCGTGTGTCCGCCGCGCAACCGCTCCATCGGTCCGTGCACGCTAATGAGATCGTTTAGCTGCACCTCCGCCATTTCCCAGCCATTACCAAAATAGGTGAGCACATCGTCCGCCTCGCGAACCCCCTCGATCACACGTTGATTGCCCTCGTGATCTTCAATGCTTTCCCCCGCCCGAAAACTCACCCGCCGCAGCGGCGCATTTTCCACCGTATAAACCCGCACCTCACCGGTGGCGGGAAACACCACTTGCACGCGGCCCTCGCCCGACTGCATCACCGTGCCCAGCCCCAGTTCCGGTTCGGGCTCACTGACCCAACGTTGTCCTTCGCGAAAGCGGTTCATGCGGTATCGTTCAAATGTCGTTGTGGATTGTCGGCGCGCAGGCTTAACAGCGCCAGCGCCGTTGGGATAAAGATACTTGCGATAAGAATCAACCGATAACTGCCCGTGAAATGGTGGCAGGCACCAAACAGAAGCGGTCCGAGTCCGCTGCCGATGACCATGCTGGACATGTTCACGCCGCTGATCGCGCCCAAATGTTTGCGGCCATAAAAGCGTGGGAAAACGATGCCGGTGAGGCTGATAAAGCCGCCGCTGGCGATGCCATTGCCGATCACATACGCGGGCACGCCGCCGGGTTGGTTGAGAAACAACATGCCCAGCACGGCTGAGAGGCAACCGAGATTCATAATGATCAGCAATGTTTTAATGCGTAGTCGAGTGTTGATCGCGCCGAAAATGAGGTTGGTGGAAACGCTGACGGCTGCGATGGGCACGAACAGCGACAAAATACGTTCGCGGTCAAATTGGAATTCCTGCCCCAACGAGAGGATGTGAAACGTGAACGCGGTGGCGAACAATCCGTAAAATGAAAACGTGAAGTTGAATACCCAAAACGAATAATCACGCACGGCTTCGTCCCGCGTGAATTCGCGGTGGATTTGCATGTCCGGATTGTGGTGAGGCTTGGCGGCAACTTTACCGTTGTCCATTTTCAAACCGTCATCTTCCGGTCGGTCACGAAAGAGCAACCAGGCGATCGGCGCCATCACCGCCAACGTCGCCGCACCCATCAGCATCCAGGCGCCATCGTGACCGTGCCGTTGAATGAGCCAATCTAATCCGCGCGGGGCAAGCGAGTAAGTGAACGAAACGAGAATACCGCTGATGGCCAGCGCCAGCCCGCGTTGAAAATCAAACCACTTACCAATGGCATTGCGGCAAGTCATGGACAGCACGCCCTGCGCGGCGGCGCGGATCATATAAAAGCCAAGCCCGATCACGAGAAACGAAGCGATACTTGCCGGTAAAATTTTCCCGAGCCCGCGACTCAGCGGGCCGGTTTGAGACAGGTAAAATAAAATCAACCCAATCGCGATCACCGAGGCCACCGCCATTTTGCGTTCGCCCACCCGATCGAGTACATTCCCCAACCACGGCAGCGTGAGCCCGCTCCCCACAGTGCCGATGCAATAAGCCAAGCTGAGTTCCACGCGTGACAGCCCCAGCTCTTCCATCAGCAAATCCGTGAACACACTGAAGCCCATCGTCTGGCCCGGGATACTGAAAATGGCACCAAGTGTTGCCGCGAACATGATGATCCATCCGTAAAAAAACGGGCAACGGCTCGGTGCAAAGGGCGTTCGCACACCCCAAAAATCCCGGCTGCGATGTGAAGAGTCGCCAGCGCCCACGTTATTCGCCGGACGCCTCATCGTCCATTTCGCGCTTTAAGTTCCCATCCATTACAAACGGCCCGAAGGGGAGCAAAGCGGCGATGAATAATTTCACCGCCCAACCCAGCGGCTTACTGAGCATCATTTTGGCATGAGCCAGTGCTGCGCAGTAAAGGAGAAACAAAACGCCGTGAATCAAGCCCGGCCAAAAGATGGCGTGCGCGTGGCCGAAACCATACTTGAGCGGCATGGCGATGCCCATGAGCACGAGGAATGAAATGCCCTCAATGGTACCGAGCACGCGCAACCGCTGGATGATCTTTTGTTTCACGGCGCGGGACTGTGCCGCAAACGCGTCGCGAAGGCGATTCGGGATTGTCAACAGCCGTCAATCGCTTAGCTTTGCGGCATGCAACGTCTGCTTTCGATTCTCCTGCTCACTTCCTATTGTGCGCTCGCCGTGGGGGAGTATCGCCCGCCCAACATTATCGTCGTGCTGGCTGATGATCTCGGCTATGGCGACCTGGGTTGTTACGGAAACAAAATCGTGAAGACGCCACATCTCGACCGCTTCGCGCGTCAGGGCATGCGCTTTACCGATTGTTACTCGGCGCACCCGAACTGTTCCCCCTCGCGCACGGGCCTGATGACCGGCCGCACGCCGACGCGAGTGGGCGTGCACAACTGGATTCCGATGCTCTCGCCAATGCACGTGCCGGCCAGCGAGATCACGATCGCGAGCATTCTGCAACAGGGCGGCTACGACACCGCGCACGTCGGCAAGTGGCATCTCAACGGCCGCTTCAATCTCACCGGCCAGCCGCAGCCCAATGACCACGGCTTTAACCACTGGTTCTCCACGCAAAACAACGCGCTGCCGAATCATCGCAACCCGTGGAACTTTGTCCGCAACGGCACCCCTGTCGGCCCGTTGAAAGGCTACGCCGCCGGCATTGTCACCGATGAGGCCATTCACTGGCTGCGTGCGTGGCGCGATAAATCAAAGCCCTTTTTTCTGTTCGTCTGCTACCACGAGCCGCACGAGCCCATCGCCAGCGATCCGCATTTCGCCAAGGATTATCCCAGCGACGATCCCAGCCACACCGCCTATTGGGCCAACGTCGCGCAACTGGACGCCAGCTTCGGCCGGCTGATGACCGCGCTGGATCAACAGAAGTTGAGCGACAATACCTTCGTGTTTTTCACCAGCGACAACGGCCCCGCGCGCACCGGCTTTCATCCGCATGGCGAGACCGCCGGGTTGCGCGACAAAAAGGGCAGCGTGTACGAAGGCGGCATTCGTGTGCCCGGCCTCGTGCGCTGGCCCGGCAAGGTGAAAGCCGGCGCCGTGGAATCCACCCCCATCAGCGGGGTGGATTTGCTGCCCACCCTTTGCAGCTTCACCGGCCTCAAGCCGCCCAGAGATCGGCACCTTGATGGTGCCAATTTTCGCGGCCTGTTTCGTGGTGAAACGGTCCAGCGCACCCAGCCGTTGTATTGGCATTTTTATGGCGCGCGCGGCGATCATCAAGTAGCCCTGCGCGACGGCGATTGGAAACTCATCGCCGCCATGGACGCCCCGCCCATCAAGCACCGCGCCGGTATTACCCTCGAGGATCAAAAAACCATCAAGACCGCTCCGCTTGGAAAGATGGAATTGTACAACCTCAAAACCGACCGGGCCGAGACCACCGACCTCGCCAAGACCGAGGCCGGCCGCTTCAATCGTTTGTCCGCCCAAATGAAAACGATTTACGCCGGTGTGCAGAAGGACACCCCCGAATGGCCCGCGTGGGAATTTGCCCGCTACGAAAGCCAGCGCATCCAGTGGCCTCCCTACCGCGGCGCGAAAAAAGTGCCCGCGCGCAAGCCCTTGATCCCCGGTGATTTCCGGAAGAACCCGTTACTAAACCGCCCTTAATCATGAAGTGCTGCCGGCGCCTCGCCGACAGACCCAAAGGGCTACTCACATGCAATTTCTGCTGGCGAGGCACCGGCAGCACGATGCTACTTCAACGCGCGGTTCAGCGTGTAATACGCCTCCGAATGCAGCAGCGGTTGGCCTTTGTGATTGCGAACGCCGTGGGCATGAAGTTCGTACACGTAACCCTCACGCATTTCGTCCACGGCCAAGTCGACGAATAGACCCGTCGCGTCCAATCCACCAAACTTCACTTCGTGCTTTTTCACATCCACCGGCTCGCCGCCGTATTTGGATTGGTACGGATACGTGTAGCTCTTGAGCGTGTAGCTCTTGGGCGTGATCGCCGTGCCGACATCGATCATCTGTGTGAAGCTCAGGCGAAACCCGTGCCGCGTGACGGACATGCTCTTCATCTCAAACGGCATCTTGCCGGTCCATTGCAGGCGTTGGAGGCCGTAACTTTTTGTGCCGAGCGAGTTCCAGCCGCGATTGCTTTGGCCGATATACATCGAGCCCTCCGCGCCCCATTGCAAGCGCAACGCGGCGCAGTCGAGTCCACCGCGAAAACGAAAACAGGCGCCCTGATATTCGCCGCCCACCTTTTCCAGGAATACGCGCGATACAAACGACATCGTGAACTCGCCGCAAAACAACTGCCCGGCGAATGGGCCGAACTTGCCTTTCGTGCTGTCGGCCAAAATATCCGTCGTGCTCATGCCCATCTTCCGGTACGGAAACCAAACGGCCGGCAGTTGATAAGCCGGGATGCGTTTGGCGGCCTCGGCGACGGTCAGGTTTTTCGGCAACGGCTGTTTTACTTGGAACGTCGCACCGGGGAGTTTCGTGAATTGCAGGGCGTCGGCGTGGCCATGAAACGCACCGCGCTTCACATGCATCAGCGGGCAGGTGGGAAACCAATTGCCTTGTTGATCGGTGGCAAACACATCGCCGGCGAGATTGGTGCCGATGCCCGAAGGCGACCGGAAACCGCCAGAGATTGGCGCCCACGAACCATCGGGCTTCACGCGCAGGCTCCAGCCGCGCCAGAGGTTGTTGGGATTCGGCCCCTTGCCGATGGAGCAATTGAGCGCCACCCACATATTACCCGCGCCATCCACGGCCGGGCCGTAGGCGTACTCGTGGTAGTTGCCCGTCACGCCCCAGCCCTTGGCGTGGGTGAGATACTCGTCGGCGCGCCCGTCGTCATCGGTATCGCGCAGTCGCGTCAATTCGCTGCGTTGCACGGTGTAGAGATCGCCCTTGTGCAGCGCGAGACCGAGCGGCTCATGCAGTCCGCTGGCGAATTGTTTGTAAACGGGCTGGCCAGTCGAAAGCTTCTCGGCAATCCACACCTCACCTTTCCGGATCGCAATAGCCATGCGGTCGCCCGGTAACGCCGCCATGCCGCTGACCTCGAGCTTCAGTTCCTTGGGGAAGGGGATGGTCGTGAGTTTGTAGAAATCTTTTTCGGCAGAGAAGCCGATGGTTGTCGAGAATGTGCAAACAATGAGTGCGCACAAAAGCCTCCCGCGGACTCGCAGGCTCGTCCCTCCATTGGGGGGCCTCGCGCTGGAGGGACGAGCCTGCGAGTCCGCGAATTGCCGGGCGCGTTCAATTGAATTTAGTTTCACCATTGCAGTTCCACCTCCAAAACCGTTTTGCCGTTGGCTTTCAGCTTCACCGGCGCGTGGAGTTCCATTTGTTTGCCAACCGTCCGCATCTTTACAGTGGGGGTGATGACGGTAAAATGTTTGTCAACAATCCACTGCCCAAGTTTCTTTGTTTGGAAGTCTTCTCCCACCGCCAACCTCACAGCCAGTTCGCCCTCGCCGCCGGTGAACTCCATCCGCCGCTGCATTCCTTTGCCCTGTGGCGTGAGCGTATCGGTGATTTCTATTTTGCCATGGCGATAGAGAAACGTCGGGGTGCCGTTCTTGGCCAGGCGGTAACCGCGGAATTGCAGTTCACCCTTGGGCCACGGTTTGCCGTCTTGATAAACCGCAACAGCCGGGCCGGATGGGAGCTTGATGAGGTCTGTGCCAAGCGGTTTGGCCAGCGGCGTGAAGCGATCGTCCCACGTGCTTTCGGCATCAAGAAATTTCCCGCGCCACAGAGTTGTCCAACCAACGGCTTCAGAATCAAACGCCGCATGCACTCCAGCCGGAAAACCGATCGCAATCGCGTGCGTGCCGGCGCCTTCCATGAAGGTGCGAAACACGATGGGCTGCTTGTCGGGCTTCAGCTCGAAGCCGCCTTTCTTTTCCAAACCCTCGGGCAGGCGGGTTTGCTCGAGCTCGTTGAGGTACACCCAAATACTGTCGATTTGGCGCTCGGTGTTGCTCCCAAAAATTTTACTGACCGCCTTGCCCTCCGGCCAAAAGGACGGCATCCGCGTGCCGGGCCGGAAAGCAGCGGGGTTGATCAAATAATCACGAAACCATTCCGGACGCAATCGGCTGGGCGCATGGGCGAGGTCGAGCGCTTGGATGCCGAGCGATTTGTGGCCGGCGAGTTGGTGGCAGGTGATGCAGTTGAGCCCTTGCACGCCCATCAAATCGCGGCCGTATTTGTTGCGGCCTACCTTGTTTTCGGTGCCATGGCGCGGCGTGGGTTTCACATTGGCCCGCGCGTCGGCGGCCGTTAGTATTTGAGTCAGCCGCTTGGCATTGGCCTCGCCAAAGTCTGGCATGCGCGTGGCGAGATAGGGCCGGACAGCGCCTTCGCCCCGGAGGACCTTGTGCAGGGCGGACTCCGTGAGCTTGGCCCCGACGCCGGTGAGCGTGGGCGGCAGTCGGCCTTCGTCGCCGAGATCTTCGCCAAGACTGTGAAAGAGATTGTCACGTTGGGGATTCGGTCCACCGAATGCTTTGCGGTCATGACAAGCGGTGCAGTTGAACAGGCGGAGTTCCCGATGCACGTGCGTGGTCAGGGACGGGGCAACATCCTTGGCGCGCAGGGCGGCAGTGATGGCGGTGCGTTGGGCGGCGTTGAGATGAAACTGCGGGACGGCGGCCACCGGCTGGGGCGCGAGGCAGCCGCGGGTGGGATTGAGTTCACTGAGCGGTTTGGAGAAATTTAACTGGGCCGGTTGGTCTTTCTGTTTTGGCATTTGGTGGCAGTTGGCGCAACGCAGGGTTTGAACCAACTGCTTGCCTTCGGCCCGCAACTTCAACGCGGCCGGTCCACGGGCAAGCCCATACATATCCAACGGCCCGGAGCGTTGCCGGAGGTACACCGACAAGTGAGCGGCTTCCTCTTCGCTCATGGGCGTGCGCGGCATGCGACCGGCCGGTCGGCTGTGCAGTGGGTCGCGCAGAAATTTGATGAGGTGGGCATGCCCGTATTTGTAACGCACATTGCCCAACGGAATGTCCTGTTTATTATCCAGAGCATCCGGCGCATGGCACTGGGCGCAGCCGAGGGTTCGGTATAGTTGCTTGCCTTTGTGGCCGTCGCCAATCATGGCCGCTTCCGGGCCCGTGACGGGATTAAGGGTCACCAAATAATGGCGAAGGGCGTCTACGGCTTGGGGTTTATTTTCCTTGTCCAAGCCGTGAAGCAGATCGGGCATGAGCGTGCCGGGCTTGAGCTTTTGCGGGTCCAGCAACCAATGCCGCAGCCAACCGGCCGATCCGGGATTGTGCGTGGTAAACAGCGTGGGCGCGGGCCGGCGTTGAAAGCGGTGAGCTTGGCCTTCGTCGGCGGCATGGCAGGCGACGCAATTGAGTTCGGTGATGAGCACTTCGCCGGCGGCAATTTGCGCGGCCGGCGTGTCGCGCGGGAATCGGTCAAAGCCGGGAACCACCGGTTGCGCCACCGCGAACAACGGTAAGCAAATTGCGATGATGAATGCTCCACGAATCATGATCGCGGGAAGAAAGGGTTTGGCCACCATCGCGGACTCGCAGGCTCGTCCCTCCATTGGAGTCCTTCGCGTTGGAGGGACGAGCCTGCGAGTCCGTGTAATTGCCGACCAGGCGCCATTATTCAGTTGATTGTTTTGCGCGGGCTTCATCGAGGAGTTTCATCCACGGGCCCATGTAATGGCCGTGATCCCAGAAGGTGCGGCCGCTAATGAGATTGCCGTCGATCACGCAGGGTTCATCGACGAAGGTGCCGCCACAGATTTCGAGATCAAACTTTGCTTTGGGCACGGTGGCCATGCGCCGGCCTTTCACGCAATCGGCGCGCGCGGGGATTTCCACGCCGTGACACACGCTGGCGATGGGGGCATTTTTCTCAAAGAAATAACGCGTGATGCGGAGGAGATCCTCGTCCTCGCGAATGTATTCCGGCGCGCGGCCGCCACTGTAAAAGATGCCGAGATACTCCTCGGGCTTGATGTCGGCAAAGGCGATGTCCGCATCCATCGTGTAGCCTTCCCATTCCTTGGTGATGGTCCAGCCGGGTTTATTTTGGTGCATCACCATTTGGTAGGTGCGCTTCTCCGGCGCGGCAATCACCGGTTCGTAGCCGCCCTCGATCAGGCGGAAGTAGGGGTACATCGTGTCCACCGTCTCAGCGGCATCGCCGATGATGATCAGGACTTTGGGTTTGGTGTCGCTCATGAGTCCGGAAGGTTACGCCATGGCGAGGCACTTTTCCAAGTACGTTCGCGCGCGGTTAATTTCAGTGGTGCATTGGGCGGCGGTGTCGAGGATGGGGATGCCGCGGGGGACGGGGTGCATGAAGATGCTGGTGACGCCGTTGTACCCGATGGCCTTGAGGGCGCCGAGAATGGGCGTGAAGTCGAGCTTGCCGCGGCCGGGCATTTGGAGGAGTTCCTGTTCCTTGGGCAATTTCTTGGAGCAGCCCATGCCGTGTTGCCAGGCGTAGAACATGGCGATGCGGTTGCCGAGGGTCTTGATGAGCGCGGCGTGTCCGGCGGCGTCCAGGCCGAGGCTCTCGAGATGGTACGGGGCCAGCGCGATGCCGAGGTGTCGTGAGGGCGCCAGTTCGGCCAGCCACTTGAGGGAGTCGGGCGTGTTAATGAGATTGCTGGAATGATTCTCGATGGCGATGGTTACGCCCGCCGCTTCGGCCGTGGCGAGGTGCGGCTTCATTAGCTCGGTGAATTGTTTGACCTCAGCTTTCAGCTCCGCGCCCTTCAGATTGCGGCGACCGCGCCCGCCGCAGACGATTAGTTTGGTGCCGAATTTTTTGGCGAACGCCATTTCCTTTTGCAGTCCGAACGGTCCGAGATCATAGCGAGTGATGCAACCCATTCGCAGGGTGCCCTTCGCGGTCTTGTGCCGGCGCAGCATGGCGGCGAAGGCGTCATGGCCCATGGCCTCGATTTGTTCGCGTTGATTGCCGTGCACGGCAGGCCAGATGTCGATGGTGTCTGCGTCGGTTTTTGCGACTTCCGGCAAGATCTCCTTGAGCGGCAGCTTGCCGTACATCGATGAAGACAGAATGTACTGGAGCCGAAACTTCGGCGTCGCGGCGGTCGCGATCGCGGGCAGGGCAGCTGCCGTGGCGGTGGTTCCGAGAAATTGTCGACGGGTGAAGGCGTTCATTGCGTTAGGATTCTGTGGCCGTTTTCCAAAAAAGGCACGCCCAAGTGCATCGGCTCGGTTTCATTTGGGCGACGAAGGATTTCCGGGGAATATTGGGTGACGTACGCGCGGCGCATTTGGTTGGTGGTATTCGGACCGCTGCGATGGAAACTGAGTGAGCTGAACACCACCACGCTGCCCGCGGGCACAATCGCCGGCACCCCGGACGCTTCACCAAAGTAGCCGGCCTTGTCGCCGGTGGTTTCATCGTGCACATGCTCGACCAACGTGCGGATGCCGATTTGCGAAAAGGGCATCACGTGCGCCGTGCCGTTGGCGAGTGTCATGTCGTCCACCGCCGTCCAGCAGGTGACGTAGGGCGTGTGCGGAAAACCGAGATAACCGCTATCCTGATGCCACGAAAACGCCATGCCTTGCTCGGCGGCTTTGACGACGTATTGGTCGTAAAAGAGAAACGCCGTGTCGCCGAGGGTCGCGCGGCAAATCTCGGCCATCAGTTCGCTGAACACAAACTCGCCCAGTCGCGGCGCGTGGTCGTATTGTTTGGCGATGTGATAGCGTTTGCCGCGATGGCTGATGTGGACGTGATCGGTGCCCTGCCGATCCATCTCTGCATGCATCGCCTCGATCAGGTGATCGCATGCCTCGCGCAGAATCTTCAGCTGCTCCTCCGGCACGGCGCGTTCGAGGATGAAGAAACCCTCTTCCCGAAACTGCGCCTGTTGTTCTTCGGTGATGATCGGCACGCTACTTTAGGGGGTTTTCGTACCACACCACGTTTTTACTTTGTTGGCCGGCGATGAGCGCGTCGAGATCGCCGTCGCCGTCCATGTCCACAAGGCGGATGTCGTAGGCCGCTTGGTCGTTGTGGATGATGTGGGTGGTGAACTTGCCTTTGCCATCATTCTCAAACCACGCGGCTTTGCGGCTGAGATAAGCGCAGGTGATCGCATCCATGTCGCCGTCGCCGTCGATATCGCCCACCTGCAGGCAATGCGGCGAGGCGAGGTCTGTATTGATGTTGTGAAAATTCCAGCGGGGATTTTCGTACCACAACAACCCCACGCCGTGGCCGCGGCTGGCGATGATGTCCAGCTTGCCATCGCCGTTCACGTCGGCGGGCATGATGTTGGTGGCTCCGGCGTGTTTGCCGGGCAGGCGATGTTTCTTAAACGGCTTGGTAGGGTCCTCGCCCGCTTCCCACCACGCGAACCATTCGCCCTTGCCGGATTTATCCTGCGCGCCGCCCTTCGCGGCGAGCGTGATATCGAGCCGCCCGTCGCCATTGAGATCGCCGGCACCGAGGTAATGGCTCAGGCCGGGCGCGTCTTCCTTGGCGAAGACATTCCGTTTCCAGCGCTGCGCGGTCTTGGGATTCTTTGGGATGTCCAGCCACACGGCGGAGTTGGGGAACTTGCCCGTGGGCTGGCCGCTGTTGGCGAGCAGATCGAGTTTGCCGTCTCCGTTGACATCCGCCTTGAGCACGCCGTGGATGCCGATGATTTCATCCTCGGCAATCCGCGCCTTCCATGGTCCGCCGGTGGGGTTTTTATTCGGCTGCTCAAACCACACAATGAGGCCGGGCTTGTACCGGGCGCCGATGAAATCCGCATCGCCGTCGCCATCCACATCCATGGTTTCGCCGTGGATAAATGTGTGGTCCTTGTGGTCGGCCAAAATATGGATACGCCAGTCCGGCGCGACGAACAGGCGCGTGACACCGCGGCTATTGGAAATGACATCCAATTTGCCATCGCCGGTGAAATCAGCGGCGACGGCAACATTGTTATGTTGGCCTTCCCAAACGACATGGCGTTTCCAGTTTCCTTTTACCTCAGCGGCGGGGAGCGCCGGGGCAAGAATGATCAGTAGAGTGAGTGTAATCAGAGGTTTCATTTAACGGGTGTGTTTTCGGGTTTGGTCGAAAATGGTTTTGAGTTGCTTCACTTTGTCGGTATGCGCTGCGGACTGGGCGAGGTTGGTGATTTCTTTGGGGTCGGTTTGGTAATCATACAGCTCCACACCGTATTTGCCATCGGCCCATTCGGTATAACGATAGCGGTCGGTGCGAATGGAGCGGCCGAGGGGTTTGACCTTGCCGGTGAAGCCGGGCAGGCGCGGGCGGATGCGGGTGGTGCTGTAGGCGGCCTGTCGGACGGTAGCCTTGGGGTTGGCAAGCAGAGGCGCGAGGCTGTGGCCTTTGAGATGTTTGGGCAACGGCAGATTACAGAGATCGGCGAGGGTGGGGTAAAGATCGGTGAGTTCGGTGAGTGAGCTGGTGGACTGGCCGGCGGTTTTCATGCCGGGCACCGAAATGATGAACGGCACGCGCGCGCTGCCTTCAAAGAGATCGCTCTTTTGCCAGAGGCCGTGTTGGCCGAGATGGTAGCCGTGGTCGCTGAGAAACACGACGATGGTGTCGTCGTCGAGCTTGAGTTTTTTCAACCCATCCAGCACGCGGCCGAGGCAGGCGTCCATCAATGTTGTTGAGGCGTAATAGGCGCGGATAATCTCCTTGCGTTGCTCAAGTGTGAGCTCGCGTTGGTTTGGCCGATCGGGCAGGGCGGCGGGCGGGATGTCGTCGCGGTCGCCGGGCAGTTCGAGGACGGGCTTGATTTTATCCAGCGGATAATGCCGCGCATGATGCAGCGGCGCGACGTACGGCGTGTGCGGGCGATAAAAGCCGACGGCAAGGAAGAAGGGTTTGCCGGTTTTGTTCGGATGATGTTCCTCCATCAACTTCACGGCGGCGAGCGCGGCCTGTCCATCGGTATGTTCCTCGTCTTTGCTGTCGAGCAAGAGCCAGCTCATCGTGCCGCCGTACGAGCCGGCGCGCAGGGTGATCACTTCATCCTGCCGCGTGCGGTCGATGCCGATGGGATTGATAACCTTGTTCCAGGAAGCCTTGTCGTCCTCGCCATCGGTGCCGATTTGGGTGGGGACGCCGTAGTGATAAATTTTCCCGATCCGCGCGGCAAAATAGCCGTGGTTGATGAAGTGCTGCGAGAGCGAGGCGATGTCCGGCTGTTTATTCCGGAAATGACCGGCATTGGAAAGCACGCCGGTTTGCTCCGGATACAGCCCGGTCATAAAGGACGATCGGCTCGGGTTGCATACCGGATACTGGCAGTACGCGCGATCAAACCGCAGACCGCGTTGGGCGAGTTGATCGACATTGGGCGACTTTACCAGTGGGTGTCCGTAACAGCCTAAATCAGCATTTAGGTCGTCAACAGCGATCAGCAGGACGTTAGGCGCGGCGGCGTGAATTGCGGGTGAGGCCAAAATAAGCAGTAAAAACAGCTGGAAAACAATAGTGTTCATTAGAATCTGCGGCGAGGTTAGGGTGGTTGAGGCGGAATTGGGAGCATGTTTTTGTTTACATTATTCGGCCATTTGTTCACCGTCCACGCGCCTTTTGGCAGGGAACCAAGCAACATCGATGGAAAAGACCCGTAAATTCGTTCGGAACAATGTGCACTGGGGAAATCTCATTGCGCTGATGGGGACACTGGCAATCACGGTGCTCGTGCTGCCGGTTTTCATTTGGCAATACGGCGCGCAGCTTAACTGGTGGGTGCACGGCGGCCTCTTTGTGGGCTTCTATATTTTTTCCGGTATGGGCATCACCTTTGGGTATCACCGGCTGTTGGCGCATCTTTCATTTAAAGTCCGCTGGCCCGTCAAGATGGCGGCGCTGCTGGGCGGGGCCACGGCGATGCAGGATTCAGCCCTGCGCTGGTGTGCGGATCATCGGCGCCATCACAAACACGTCGATCACGAGGAAGATCCGTACAACATCAAAAAAGGATTTTGGCACGCGCACATCGGCTGGATCATGTTCAAGCCCAAGACCGATCCGCCCATGGATAACGTGAAAGATTTGGCCAATGATCCATGGGTGATGTGGCAGCATCGCTGGTGGATCCACCTCGGTGTGCTCATTGGTTTTGGTGTGCCGACGCTCGTAGGTTTTCTGGTCGACGGCCCCATCGGTGCGCTGGGCGGATTTCTTATTGGCGGTTGCGCGCGTTTGGTGGCGATGCATCACGGCACATTTTTCATTAATAGCCTCTGCCATTACCTTGGTAAACAACCCTATTCCTCCAGCCACTCGGCCAAGGATTCCTGGGTCACCGCCATCTTCACCTTTGGCGAGGGCTACCATAATTTCCATCACGAATTTCAGCACGACTATCGCAACGGAGTGAAGCCGTGGCAATTCGATCCCACCAAATGGACCGCATGGCTGCTCACCAAAATCGGCATGGCATCCAATTTACGGCGTGTGCCGAATGAAAAAATTATGCTCGCGGAAATCAGCCAGAAAAACAAAATGCTGGAGCAGAAACTTTCCGCCCACTCCCGGCCCGTTTGTGAAAAAGCCCAGGCCCTCTTTGCCGAAGCCGGCGCCAAACTGCACGCCGCCGCCGAAGCATGGGAATTGGCCAAAGGCGATTACGGCAAAGCCGCCCAGAAAAAAATCGACCTCACCAAGGAACAACTCGCCGAACTGCGCGCCCAAATGGAAGCCGCCGTCGAAGAGCTGCGCGCCGCGATGAACGAGTGGCACACCGCCCACCAGCAACTGGCCGGGCAGTTGGCGTAGTTACATAAACACTTCTTTCTGGTGCACGGTTGAATCCGGCAGCCAGTCTTTTTCGCTGGCCTCCTGAAGCATGCTTTTGGTTCCGTCGTGAGTGTGGAACCACACGTTGCCGGGGCTGACGTGGAGGTTCCAGTTTTTCTGAAAAATCAACGCGCGATCCTTATTGCGCGCGAGGATTTTGGGCACCGCGTGCACCTTCAACACGGTGCGGCGGCGTTTGGTGACCTGGGAGCGTTTCTCGATGAATCGGGAAATGAATTCGGGCGTTTTCTCCAGGAGCCAAGTGCCTTTGAAGCGACTCTCGGAGTATTCAAAATCAGCTTGGCGCTGGATGACATAGCGTGCGTCTTTCACGGGCCCGAACACATCGGCCATGGCTTGGGCGAACAGGCGGCTAGTGGCCTCGTCTGCGTTCTCCAGAAAAATGCGTACGTAACCGCCCGTTCGTTCAGCAGCGTGAATGCTGCGCTCGGCTTCGGCCCAACTGATGTTTTCCAGCAGCTCGGCCTCGGCCAGCCCGCCAATCACCGCCCGGCCAATGGCTTGGGTGAGCGTGCCCTCGGTCCATTCCTGGCTGAGGGGTGACAGTGCCTTGAACCCCAAGCCGCCTCCGTATTTTTTTTCCACCGCCAGGATGGGCTCGGGATGATACGGCTCGCCGATTTTCCACAGACTGCGGAAGTGCGGTCGTTGGTCCACGCGCTCGAGCATGTCGCGGTTGAGCTCCACCATGTTTTCTTCCACGCCCTCCGGTTTGATTTCCGTGAACGCCGCGTGCACATGGCCCACGCCTTTCTCGATGCAGCCGTCGTCGGTCACTCCGAAGAGATGTTTGTGTTTTTTTCGAAACCGATGGTAATCGTCGAGGCCCTTTTTGAATTCCGGCGCAATGCAAACCACGTCCCAGTTGTTGGCCAGCTTTTCGGGTGCGTTCGGGTCCAGCCGGAACGATCGCCCGCGTAATTGGTTGATGGTCATCGACGTGGTTACGCAAGTGAGGTCGATGAGCACGTTGATCTTGTTGGCGTCCCAGCCTTCGCCGAGTAACCCGCGGGTGCCGACGAGGCAGCGCGTGATGCCTTGTTGAAATAGCTCGGTGATCAACTCCACGTACACACGCGGGCACCAGTCGCTACCCTTGCCGGTCAGGATGTGAAAGCCTTCGGTCTCGTGCCATACGAAGTCCACGGAGAATTTGTTGGCCGTTAGCCACTGCCGGGCGGCACTCTCCAGCTTCGGCCGCAGATCATCATCCACCAGCACGGTGGAGCCGGTGATGAGCACCGGGTCGAGCGCGTCGGTGGCCTCGTCGGTTAAGAGTTCCCGGAAGGCGGCAATGGCGCCGCCTGCTTCGTCATCGAGCACATCGGTTAATTCGGCGCTCACGGCGGAGGTTTTTTCGTAATCACAAATCACCACCGCGCGCACGGCGTCACCTAGCACGGATTGTTCGCGCTGAAGAATGGGGATCAGTGCGCGGGCCTTGGCGCGTGAATAAGCGAGGATGCGCGATACCGGCGAGGCGCACTGTTGGGTGCCGGTCTCGGTAATCTGAGTGCCCAACAGGCGCAGGCGATGGATTGCTTGCTTGGCCAGTATCTGGTTCGCCCGGTTGTCCGACCGCCGCAAGCCATGCCGGATGTACCATGTGAGAACGGGAAGTAACCGGGACAGCGGATCGGCCCAATAAATTTTATCCAGGAGATCGAGCTTCAAATCCGGGACTCCATCAGGCAGGGGAACGCCGCGGTCATCCAGCAGGAGTCTCCCCGCCGTGGCAAATGACGAGGCGCGGGCTTCGAAATCATTCCACGAGTTCGCCTTCATGATAATGAGGTCGCGCTCGGCCAATACTCGGCTCGTATAATCTATCATGCTCTCACGCACGGGTTGCCCGTTGTCATCCAAAGGAGGGTTGCACAAGTCTTCCACCAACTGGTCGAACGTCTCCGAAGTTTGCGTGATGTACTCCAACTCATCGCCCAGGGGGCGCACGAAATAAGCCAGGTCTTGGTACGGCGCGAGGAAACCATCCTTGACCACCGCAGGGACGGGCACCTCGTAATCCACCGGACCAAAATAGGCGCGGTACCGTTTGGCATCGGCCGTGTCCCTCTCGGCCTGTTCGGGCGGCGTGGCGGTCAGTCCCAGCACAATGGGGTCGCCAAGAAATTCGTTAGTAGCGGCCATCACCCGGCCCCAATGGCTCATGAGGTGGTGGCACTCATCGAGAATCACCAGCCCCAGCCCGTTGTCGCGCAACCGCTTTAGCGTGGCGAGTGCGGAGGCGTGCAGTAATTTCATCGTGTCGCCTCCCAGCGAAACCTCGTCCCGAACTTTTTTCCGAAAGAAACTCAGTCGATCGTGATAATAATGGGGATTCTTCGTTTGAAGGCTCTCGATCCAAACCTGCGCCTCGGCCGGATCTTTGGCCTCCCCTTTCTCAATGAGCTGATCCACCCAGCTGAAAACCGCCATCGTATCCAGCGTGTTATCATCGCGCGAGGGGAGGGTGACGGACTGATACGTAAGCGAAGTCAATAGCCCGGGTTGTTCCGTCTCCGTGCTGATCCAATGCTTGGGTAACGGTTTGCCGTCGGCTGAAAATAAATCTGTTCGCGCCGCCCACTGGCTTTGGATGGCGGAATTCGGGCAAAGCACCAGCGCCGGTTGCTTGATCACCTCAGCCCAAAGATAAAGCCCCGTCACCGTCTTGCCTGATCCCGGAGGGGCGACGATGTGGAGTTGGCGTTCGCCGTCCGCCAATTGTTGCCGGGCGATTTCTACCACTTCGGCCTGCGACGGCCGTAATTGGCCGTTAAACTGGATATCGGGAAAGGCGGCCGGCATCGGGGCGGCAGCGTACGCCATGGATGGGACAAGGCCAACTGTATTTCATATCGGGAATAATCATGAGTTGACGCGTGGCGTTGGGGTGGTCAAGTTTTCGCCGTGCACATTATGAAAAAGATTCTTTTTAACTCATTCACTTTACCTGTGTTGGCGGGCGCGTTGATCTTTGGCGCGTGCAGTCAAGAAACGACGGACACCATTGATGGCGAGCAGGTGGATCCCCCGCCCGGCGGTGGGGATGGGAACACCACCAAGCCTGCGGATAAAGGCGATGGCAATGCCACGGCGCCAACGGGGAGGGGTGGGGCCAACAAGGTGCCGCCGCCCGGGCCGGCAGGCGAATACACTATCAAGGAGATCATGCAACAGGGTTTTAAGGCCGACGACAATTTGAAGGATTTGATTCTGGACGGCACAGCGACCGCCGAGCAAAAGGCGAAGTTTGTGGATTACGTGGAAAACCTCGCCAAATATCAGGTGCGCAAGGGCAAGCAGGAGGATTTCGAAAAGCGCACCGGCACGTTGCTCAAAGCCGCCAGGGGTGCGGATTTGGCCGCCTTAAAAGATGCGGTCAACTGCAAGACCTGCCACGAGCCGCACAAGATTTATCCTCCGAAGAAACAGTAGCGCGGATTATTTCTTTTTGCCGCGATTGTTCCGGTGGTCGAGGATGCGCTGCCGGTTGAATTTTCCGCCGTAACTGTCGCGCAGTTCGTCGCAACGCTTGCGGGCGGCGGCGAGTTGCTTGGCAAACTGGGGGTCGCCCGCGAGGTTTTTCAACTGATCCGGATCGGTTTTCAGGTCGTGCAGGTATTCAAAAACGGGCTTTTTGAAACCAGTTTGAACACGGATAGTCAGGGTAATGAATCCTGTTCATCCTGAATATCTGTGTTCATTTCTTCATCTCCGATTAAATCCTCATCATCTTCTTCCGTGTTTTTGTCGGCTTTGCGCGCGCGGCGTGCTTCGAGGAAGGAGTTGATGCACATCATCACAAACATCAAACACAGCGCGGAAGTGAATCCCTTGGACAACATTGTTGCTGTGTTTTCGGCATCTTTGACAATGGTAACCAACGGGCCTAAAAATCCGATCACTCCAATCATTGTCGCCACATGCATCGCCAGCATTCGCATCGCCCCCCGCGCCGCCACCACGCCGCACACAAACATTGCCACCCCCAGTACTGCCGGAATCAGCGCCATGGGTTGCTCTGCGCCGGAGAAGTAATAGCCCCCCACGCCGATCGCCACCAGCAGCAAGCCGAACAGAATGGTCCATCGGTGAATCGTCATCGCGCGCCCCCTTCTCTAAAGGAGACTTTATAATAAACAGAATCCTCAAAAAGTCCATTCCTATTCCGGGCTTTTGGAGAAAAATGTTCACGGCGTACCTTCCTCCGCGCTAAGCTGCGAGCATGGCGTATGACGTGATCGTGGTGGGCGTGGGATCAATGGGCGCCGCCACGTGCAGTGAATTGGCCGCGCGCGGCGTGCGGGTGCTCGGGCTCGGGGCCGGCGCGCTGCCCAATCCGATTGCCTCCTTTGCCGGTCGCACTCGCGCGATTCGGCTTTCGTATTCCGAGCATCCCGATTACGTGCCGTTGCTGCGCGGTGCGTACAGGCGCTGGGAAAAACTTGGCGAAGAATGCGGCCAACAATTTTTGCATCTCACCGGCGCATTATATATGGGCCCGGAAACGGGCGAATTATTTTCCGGCGCGCTGGCCTCCGCGCAAATGCACGAGCTACCACACACGCGCTTCACCGGCGCCGAATTGCATCGCGAATGGCCGCAATTTTGTTTGCCGGAAAATTTTGTGGGACTTCACGAGTCGCAAGCGGGTTACGTGCTTTCGGAAGCTGCCGTGTTGGCGATGGTCAAAGCGGCCCAACGCCACGGCGCGAAACTATGTGGCCACGAGCCCGTGCTCGATTGGGCTGCCGCCGCGCAAGGCGTCACCGTGCGGACGGCCCAAGGTGAGTACGCGGCGGGCCATTTGATTTTCACCGCGGGCGCGTGGACGCCGGAGGTGCTGCGCGATTTGCCGCTCACCGTTACGCGTCAAGTGCTCGGCTGGACGCAACCGCCCGACCTCGTCTCCTTCACCGCCGATCGCTTCCCCGTGTGGGCTATTGATCACGCGGGGCCGGGATTCTACTACGGCTTCCCGCACACGCCCGATGGCAGTGGAGGGCCGGGGTTGAAAGCAGCGCTGCATTGCCCGGGTGCGGTTACCACAGCGGCGGCGGCGCAGCGTGAGCCATTGCCCGCCGATGCGGAAGAAGTGCGCGCCGTGTTCGCCCGCCATTTACCTGCCGGTGATGGGCCCTTGATCGAACAGCGTACGTGCCTTTACACAAACACGCCCGATGGGCATTTCATTGTGGATCGGTATCCGGCGCACGAACGCGTCACGCTCGCGTGCGGCTTCAGCGGGCACGGTTTCAAATTCGCCAGCGTGATGGGCACAGTGCTGGCTGACCTCGCCACGATTGGAAAAACAGATTGGCCAATTGGCTTTTTGGGGTTATCTCGTTTTGCTCATTCGTAAACGGTTTAAATGAAAATTACGCGCATCCAAGTTTATCAAGTCGATCTCCCGCTGCACGAGGGGAGTTACAAATGGTCCGGCGGCAAATCCGTCACGGTGTTTGACAGCAGCGTGGTGGCCCTCGAAACCGATGCCGGCCTCACCGGCTATGGCGAAGTGTGCCCGCTGGGCCCGTTTTATTTGCCGGCGTATGCGGAAGGCGTGCGCACAGGCATCGGCGAGTTGGGGCCCCATATGATCGGCGAAGACCCCACGCGGCTTGGCCCCATCAATCGGCTGATGGACAAAGCGTTGCAAGGCCATCCTTACGTGAAGAGCGCGCTGGATATGGCGTGTTGGGATTTGTTCGGGCAAGCGAGTGGGCAAAGCGTTTGCGAATTGCTCGGAGGCCGATTTGGCGATGACTTTGTTTTGTACCGAGCCATCTCACAGGAATCGCCCGAAGCAATGGCGCGCAGCATTGCCAGCTACCGCGAGGAAGGGTATCGCCGGTTTCAACTCAAAGTGGGCGGCGATCCCGATGAAGATATCCAGCGCATCCACGAAGCCCGCGCCGTGCTGGAGCCTTCAGACAAATTGGTGGCCGATGCCAACACCGGTTGGCTGATGCACGAAGCCGCGCGCGTGGTGCGAGCCGTGCGCGACGTGGATGTGTACATTGAGCAACCCTGCGCCAAGTACGAGGAAAACCTCGCCATCCGCCGCCGCACGGATTTGCCGTTTATAATGGATGAAAACATCGACAGCCTCGCACCGCTGTTACGCGGCCATGCCGAGGGTGCGATGGATGGGGTGAACCTGAAAATCAGTAAACTCGGCGGCCTCACGAAACTCAAGCAGGCGCGGGACCTGTGCGTGGACCTCGGCATCGCGATGACGGTGGAGGACAGCTGGGGCGGCGACATCGTCACCGCCGCCATCGCCGCGCTGGCGCACAGTACGCCGCCGGAGTTGCTGTTCAGTTCCACGGACTTCAACAGCTACGTCACCACCAGCCTCGCTGAAGGCGCGCCACAACGCAAAGGCGGCCGCCTCGCCGCCAGCACTAAGCCGGGCCTCGGCGTGCAGCCGCGGATGGAAGTGCTGGGCGAACCGGTGCGGGTGGTGGAATAATCGGTAAAAATGACTCGCGGATTTGCAAATGTGTAAACGTGCGGACGGCTAATTGGCCTGAATATTTGCAAGGGGCCTCCGTCGATTTATTGGCGGTTGCCGGTTGGGAAATTTTTGTGATGCGATACACGCTGGTTTTATTAGTGGGGCTGACTCTGCAACTTTCTGCTGCGGAAAAACCAAACGCGGCAGACATCACCTTCTTTGAGGAAAAAATCCGCCCGATCCTTGCGGAGAAATGTTTCAAATGCCATTCCGAACGCGCGCAGAAATTGAAGGGAAACCTCAAGCTCGATTCGCGTGAGGGTATATTTAAAGGTGGCGAGGAAGGGCCATCCATCACCGAGGGAAAACCGAACGAGAGTTTATTGATCAAGGCAATTCGACATAAGATTCCAGACCTTGAAATGCCGCCGAAAGAGAAATTGCCGGCCGCAGTGATTCAGGATTTCGAGCGTTGGATTACCCACGGTGCGGTCTTCCCCGAAGGTGCAGTGAAAGTGGAACAAGCGTGGTGGGACAGGATCGACCTTAAAACAATTGCGCCCCATGGGAAAGGGATCGCGGAGGTGGTTGATTTTTATGTAGACGCAAAGCTCGCGGCGGACAAAGTGAAACCGGCCCCCGCAGCGGATGATTATGAATTTGCGAGACGCGCCACGTTGGATTTGGCCGGACGCATCCCGATCGTACCGGAACTGAACGCTTTCATCGCCGGGAAATCAAAAACCAAGCGAAACGAATTAATCGATCGGCTGATGAAATCGGATTCATTTCTGCGACATCAGGTGGTGGAGCTGAACTGGCTGTTGATGGACAAGCAGGACAGCAAAATGGGCAAATACCTGACCACGGCGTTGAAGGATGGTCGGACTTGGGATCAGATATTTCGCGAGATCATTCTGGCGGATCAAACGGATAAAAACATGCGCGATGGTGCGGTGTTCATCAAGGAACGGGTTAAGGATCCGGACGTGTTGACGGTGGATGTGAGTGTGAAATTTTTCGGCGTGAATATTTCGTGCGCGCGCTGCCATGACCATCCGGAAGTACCCTCGTGGAAACAGGATAATTATTTTGGGATGAAATCATTTTTCAACCGCACCTACGATAATGGCGATTACTTTGGCGAACGGGAATACGGTCAAGTGAGTTTCACGACGACCCGAGGCGAATCCAAACAGGCCAAGCCAATTTTTTTATCCGGCGCGGAAATCCAGGAACCCCAATCCGTGGAGCCCGACAAAAAATCGAAAGAGGAGGAAAAGAAACGCAACGAGAAATTTAAAAAGGAAAAGCAACCACTCCCGCCGCCGAAATACAGTCGCCGGGCTCAATTGGTGAAGGCAGGGCTGAAGTCAGAAAACAACGGCTACTTTGCGCGGGCCATTGTGAACCGCATTTGGCATCAGATGTTCGGGTACGGCTTGGTGATGCCGTTGGACCAAATGCATGGCGCGAACACGCCCAGCCATCCGGAGCTGCTTCAATGGCTGGCGCGCGACCTGATTGAGCACGATTATGATTTGCGCCGCACCATTCGCGGGCTGGCTCAAAGCAACGCGTACGCCCGCACCAGTCGTTGGAGCGATTCGCAACGGCCGGCGCCCGTGTACTTTGCTGCGGCATTGCCACGCGCGTTAACGCCCCACCAATACGGGGCGTCACTGAACATCGCCGTTCAGAATCCCGGCGATGTCACGAAACAAAATCCGGAGGAACAAGCAAAGCGCATCGCCGCATGGGAAAAAAGCGGGCACGGATGGGCGTCCAAATTTGAAAGGCCGCGTGAACTGTTCCAAATCAGCGTGGACGAGGCACTCTATTTCAGCAACAACGACCGTGTGCGCAACGAGTTGTTAAATGAAAATGGCAAGCTCGTCGGTATGATTTTGAAACTCAAGGGCCGAGACAACCGCATTGAAACCGCCTGGCTCACCATCCTTTCCCGCAAACCTACCCAAGCGGAAATTGCGGCTGTCGAAGCTTATCTCAGCGACCGTGGCGATCGCCTCACAGGCGCTTGGAAACAAATCGTGTGGTCGCTGCTGACCAGCGCGGAGATGCGGTTCAATCATTGATTTTCCACCTCGGAGGAACAGCGGAAAGTCCTCTGAGTCTCCGGGTAAATTGACCTAAATGAAATCACGGGCGCGGGCGTCAAAATGGGGAGTTTTTAAAATGAAAACGGGCAATAATTTTTGCGGGTCGGCGGAGCATGATGTCAGCCGCCGGGCATTTCTCGGTACGATGGGTGCGGCGGGACTCGTCGGCACCACGGGCGCAGTGCATGCGCTTAGCGAGAAGGGGTTGACCAAGGCGCTGAAGCAGAGCAACAAGCGCGTCATTCTACTGTGGCTGGCGGGCGGCGCGAGCCAACTTGAGACGTGGGATCCCAAGCCGGGCACGGTGACCGGTGGCCCCTTCGCCGAGATCGCCACGGACATCCCCGGCGTACGCATTAGCGAACTAATGCCGCAAATGGCCAAGCGCATGAAGCACTCCTGTGTTGTGCGTTCCCTCAACACCCGCGACGGCGGCCATGGCGGAGGAGCGCAGATGATGATGCGCGGACGCAAGGATGAGCCGACCCTAAAGTATCCCGACCTCGGCGCGGTGGTCGCGCGCGAACTGGGCCAAATGGAAAGTCAGGTTCCCGATTACGTTAATTTTTACACCAGCACCGAGGGGCGAAATTCCGCGCGCGTGTCACCGGGCTTTTTGGGTGCGCGTTATGGGGCCATTCATTTGCATGACGGCGAAAAACTCACCCTGCCCAACATCAAGAAACTGGACACCATCACGCAGGGCGACCACGAAGCACGCGCGCAGTTGCGTCAGCTGTTGAGCGACCGCTTTGCACAGGGGCGAGAACTGCCGGTGGTGAAAAGCCACGCCGCCGCTTACGCCCGGGTGCACGGGTTGATGAGCAGTGAGAAACTTTTTGACGTGTCAGGCGAACCGAGAAAAATCCGCGAAATGTACGGGCTCACGCAGTTTGGCGAGCAAGTGCTGATGGCGCGGCGCATGGTTGAGGCGGGCGTGCCCTTTGTGCGCGTGAGCCGTGCTTGGTGGGACAGCCACGGGCAAAATTTTGAAACCCATCAGGAACTCGTGCCCGAATTAGACCGCGTGCTCGCAGCGCTGATCGACGATCTTAAGCAGCGTGGTATGTTTGACGACGTACTCATCGTGACGATGGCCGAATTCGGCCGCACACCGCGCATCAACGGCAGCCTGGGGCGCGATCACTTTGCCTCCGCATGGAGCGCGTCTCTGCATGGCAGCGGCGTGAAGGGAGGAGCGGTGTTTGGCAAAACGGATGCCAAAGGTGAAAAGGTCACCGAAGGCGAAGTTGGCGCCGGCGAATTTTTTGCCACCATTCTAGAGGCTGCAGGCATTGACCATCACAAAGAATACCACGTCGGCGCGCGCCCCATCCCGCTGGTCAACCCGGGCATCAAACCTATCCGCGAAGTACTCGCATAAAAAAACACGATGGCAGACGACAACGACACCAATTTCAAAATCCAAAAAGACATAGGCAGAAGCGATATTTGCTTTAGCATGGCGCGTGTGCCCGGAAGCGGCGAATGCTACGTGGGCAGCAGCGACGGCGGCCTGTATCTGGTGGATCTCGCCAGCGATAAGCCCGAATCCAAGCGGTGCGAAGGCGACGGCCACAGCAGCTTTGTGACGGGCACGGCATTAACGGATAAACACATCGTCACCGGCGCGTGGGACCGGCATCTTGCATGGACGGACCGCGAGAGTGACAAACTGATTCGGCGCCAAAAGGCTCACGCCAGGTGGCTGCGCGGCGTGGAGGCGTCCCCTGACGGCAAGCTCATTGCCAGCGTGGCGGATGACATGGTCTGCCGTCTGTGGGATGCCGAGACCGGCAAGCTTGTCCGAGAGCTGCGCGGCCATCAGGAAAAAACCCCGCACAATTATCCGAGTATGCTTTTCTGCGCCGTCTTCAGCCCGGATGGCAGCAAGCTCGCCACCGCCGACAAGCCTGGCCACATTGTCATTTGGGACGTGAACACCGGCAAGCAATTGAAGACCTGCGAATCGCCCGGCATGTATACTTGGGATCCCAAACAGCGCCGCCACTCCATCGGCGGCATCCGCAGCCTACGTTTTTCGCCCGACGGCAAGACGCTCATCGCAGGCGGGATCGGCAAGATTGGCAATATTGATCACCTCGGAGCCAAGTCGCGGATGGAATTTTTTGACTGGGAAAAAGGCAAGTCACTCAAGGTCATCGAGGCGGGCGACAAGTTCAAGGGGCTTGTCGAACACATGGAATATCACCCTGAGAAAAAATGGCTCCTTGCCGCCGGCGGCGATCACAACGGCTGGCTTCTATTTATTGATCCCGAGGCGATGAAAATCGTCCGCTCCGAGAAAGCTCCGATGCACATCCACGAGTTCAATCTCAGCGAAAAGGCTGACCAAATCTTCGCCGTCGGCCACAACAAACTTGCCCGCTGGGAATTGGAAAAACCCAAGGCTGATGAGGCAGCCGGTTGAGATGAAAAATCCGGGCGTGAGCCGGTTTAGCTTGGAGTAATTATTGCGCCGAACATGCAAACTTCACGCGTGAATTTTCATGCGCATTTGCCTTTCTTTGTTTTCCCCATTGGTTTTTGCATGGCCCTAGGTTGGCACGGCGTTTGCTTTACTATTATTATCGAGGGCTTAGTACAGCCAACAAGTCAGACAAGTATTTCGTTGAGGATACAATGGTCTGTGACATGCCTCGAATGAGGGGCGGGTTGCCATCTTCTGGTGCCCGCCTCTCTTCTATTTTGATCTTCTTTTTATCAAAGATTGCACCGGCGGCTTGGTCGAGTTAACTTCGCGCGATGAGGTTTTTTGTTTCGGTCTTTTTCGTTGGAATGGCAATGGCTTTTATTTTAGTCGGCTGTGATACACCCACGGGCGGCACGGGCAAAAGCGGTGGCGGCGATGAATGGTTAACTTCTCAAGCGGGCGAGGGCGGTGTGAAAAAAGATAACCGCGGGCGCATTACTTATTTCGATCTTTCCGGCAAAGCAATTGCCAACGCGGACTTGGCGGACATCGCGAAGCACACGCAATTGCGCGAATTGTATCTTGCCAAAACAGGCGTGACCGATGAAGGGTTAATGCATTTGCGGACGCTCACGAATCTGCGAATCATCAGCCTCGCCGACACACAAGTGACCGATGCCGGCCTCCAACACCTTGCGGCCATTCGGTCGCTGCGGCAGATTTTTCTGTACCCCACCAAAGTAACCGATGCCGGCGTGGCAGAACTGAAAGCCGCACGGCCCGACCTGCAAGTGCGTTATTAATAAGGCTTGAACCGCGCGCCCATTCGACTACAGTCCGCCGCGTATGCAGTTTTTTAAGGCATTTGGAGTCATCAGCGCGATGGGTATTGGGATGGGCGTGACCATTCTCATAATGGTCAATGGCGAAGGGCTCCTTTCGAAAGTGCCCTTTTTCGCCTATCTCGTTGGCTTCACCTTCATTTTCGCCAAATACGGCTGCCTCGTTGAGGAAGAGCACTAGGCGCGAAGCGGATATTTCTCTGGGCCTCAGCGTTTAAACTTAGTTCAGCTTCGCCAGTGCGTTGCCGCGTTCCTTGAGGGGAATGGGTACGGCGCGGCCGCTTTGGCGGTGGGATTCAAATACCGCGCAGATCATTTCCACGGTCATGCCGCCTTCGTCCAGATTGCAGAGGGGTTGGCGATCATCGTGCACGGCGCGGACCAAATCTTTGGCGGGGGTAATGTGGGAATGCACATCCTGCACGGCCTGAAGATTCGGTTCCTCCTTGCCGGGCCCGGCGGTGGTGAAGGGCGTCCAGGGGCGCGATTCGCGCGAAGGGCCGAGGGGATTGCCGGGCACCCAGTAGGCGAAGGGTTGGCGGTCGTTGCGGATGGCGAGGATGCCTTTGCTGCCGACGAGGTGCAGGCCGAAGCCGTGGTTTTGCGTGCCGTCGTTGGCGAGGGAATCGAAGTAGGCGATCATGCCGCGCTCCATTTCGTAGCGCGCGTGCAGTGCATTGCCGGCCAACGGGCCCAGACCTTCGTTGCCGTCTTTCACGTGCGCGCCGACGACGGGTTGGCCATCCTGAAACATCCGGGCCGAGCAGGTGAGTGGTTTGCCGCCGAAGTAGTGGATGAGATTCAACACATGCGAGCCGAGCACCCACAGATCTTCGCCGCCGCCGCGCCGGTCGCCTTTGCCGCGTCCGCGGATTTCGAGAATCTTGCCGAGATGTCCGTCAGCAATAAACTGGTCGATCACCGCGAGCATGGGATGCCAGCGATTGCGATGGGCGATTGCGATTTTGGTACCGTGCTTGTTGCAGGCGGCAGTCAGTGAATCGACCTCGGCCGGAGTGCGCACAAAAGGTTTCTCGATGTAAATGCCGCGCACACCGGCTTCGATGGCGGCGAGGGCCATGTCGTGATGTTGATCGGCGTGGCGCGGGCAGACGGCCACGATATCGAGCTTCACCTTGCGCAGCATCTCGCGGTAATCGGCGAAGCCCTGCGGGACCTGCAGGCGTTTGCGGGCATTGGCCAAGCCGTTGATGTGGGCATCGGCCACGGCCTCGATTTCGGTGTCCGGCAGCTTGAGCCAAACAGTATCCAACCCGTGCCCATAATCGCCGCGGCCGGTGTGGCCGATGACGCCCACGCGCAGTTTGCGGGGCGGATTCAGCGCGAGCGCGGAAGTGGCGACAGCGGCACTGCCGGTAGCCAGAAATGTGCGGCGGTTCATGAACCGAGGGTGCGCCAACCTCAGAGATTGTCAACCCGCCACCACTTCTGAAAGCCCCAAAAATAATCCGTGATAATCAGGGAAATCCGTGTCTCAATTTGCCATGCCGTTCCAATTGCCCACCTGTCAGGTTGTTCCGCTTCCGGATCATCAAGTCTCCCTACAAATCGATGGCGAAGAGCGGACGCGCTGGCATTTTGATGCGAAATATCCGCGCCCGTTTTTTTATCCGCTGATCGGCCCCTCGGGCGACACGCTTACGCGCATGGGGCATCCGGGCGCGCAGAATCATGATCACCACCGCTCGGTGTGGTGGGCGCACGCAAAGGTGGATGGCGAGGATTACTGGAGCGAAAACGGCGGCACACAAATCCGTCAACGCCAGTGGTTGGCCTATGCCGATGGCGATCACGAGGCGATCATGGCCACGCGCGCAGGCTGGATCAACAAGGCCGGCCGCGAAGTGCTTGAGCAGGAGATGGTCACTTCCGTGCGGCCGGGGCCGGCGGGCGAATGGTTTCTGGAATTGCAATCTACCTTCACGCCCAAGGCCGCGGCCGTGACACTGGAGCAAAGCAATTTTGGATTGTTCGCGGTGCGCGTGGCGGCGGGAGTGGCGGCGTACTGGGGCGATGGCAAGATTACCAGCAGCGAAGGGGCGGAAGGCGAACCCGCGATCTTTGGGCAATCGGCGGCCTGGATGGATTACACCGGTGCAGTGGCGGCGCGGCGCAATGGCAAACGCGTGGCGGTGACCGAGGGGATTACGTATTTCGATCACGAGGCGAATCCCAGCTATCCTTCGCACTGGCACGTGCGCGAAGACGGCTGGATGGGGGCTTCGTTGTGCCGGCATGAACCGGTGGTGATCCGGCAGGAAAAACCTTTGCGCGTGCGATATCTACTGCACATCCATCGCGAGGTTGTGAACCCCGCCGTGGCCGGGCGGTTGGCCGATCTATTCAACGCCAGCCCGGGCTTCACCGTCAGCCAAGCCAAACGCAAGCATCGGCAGTTCGAGGTGGCGCGGGAAAAATAATTTTTACCACAGAGGCACAGAAAACACAGGGATTTGCTTCGAATAAGTCTCTGTGCCTCTGTGATGAATGAACTCCCTCAGACCTCATTTGTCCCACCTTGTGCGGCACGTTTGACAGCGCGCGGTTTTGCGCGGAGAGTGGACGTGTTCCCCGATGGTTTCGAGGCTGCCCAGTCGCATTTTGCATGTGGATGGCGACACCTTTTTCGCAAGTTGCGAGGTGGCGCTAGATGCCTCGTTGTCGGGGCGCGCGGTATGGGTGGGGGGCGGTCGACGTGGGGACGGCATTGTGATCGCGGCCAATCGCGAGGCAAAACGGTTTGGCATTCACACGGGCATGGCGTGCTTCGAGGCCAAACGCGTGTGCCCGCACGGGGTGCTGGCTAAGCCGCAATATGACGAGTATCGGCGGTTGTCCAAGGAGATGTTCCAGATCATGGAGGCGTACACGCCGACGCTGGTGCCGATGTCGATCGATGAAGGGTTCCTCGACCTCACGAGCATGGACCGGCATGTGTGGCGCGACACCACGGAGGCGACGGCGGCGGATTATGTGAACGGCCTGCGGGACCGCATTCAAACAGAGCTGCGGTTGCCGGTCTCGGCTGGGTTGGGGCGCAGCACGTGGATGGCGAAGCTGGCAACCAGTGCGGCCAAGCCGGGTTTTGTGGAGGTGCCGCCGGATCGAGAACAGGAATTTTTGGCCGACCGCCCCGTGAGCGAACTGGCCGGGGTGGGCAAGCGCCGCGAACGTTCGCTGGCGGCGCTGGGCGCCTTGACCTTCGGCGACGTAGCGCGCCTGCCGTCGACGATGTTAAAACAAAAGTTTGGCATTTGGGGTCAGCAACTTTGGCTCTTCGCCAACGGGCATTGGAACGAGCCGTTGCTCCTGGAAGTGAAGGATCGCACCACGATTTCCAGCAGCACCACGTTGCCGTACGACGAGCCGGACTACGCGGCGGCGCTGATTTTTGCGCTCAGCGAAAGCACGCGGATGATCGGTCAGCTGCGGCGCGAGGGATTGCAGGCGCGGGAATTGAGCCTGACGGTGCGTTTCACGGATTTCACCGAGAGCGGCGCGATGCATCGCTTTGATCACCCGCAGTTTCGCAACTCCGTGATCAACACGGTCCTCGAGGGGCTCTTTGATGAAGTGATGGCTGGGCACGCGCAGCCGGTGCGCCAGATCCGTTTAGGATTCAACAATCTCAAGCCGCTCGACACCCAGCCCACGCTCTGGGGTAGCACCGAAGCCGAACGCTGGGGCGCGCTGGATGCGGCTATGCAAAAGCTCGAGGGCCAATGGGGTAGCGACACTGTTCTTACCGGCGCGCAGTACGCCCTGCGGCATCAGGACACCACGCACTCGAATCCCAAACCCAAGTGCCCGTTCGTGCCCGCCCGCGAAATGGCGCAGAAGTTATGGGGCGAGAAGTTGGAGCGGCTCAGTCGGCATCACTCTTAACTGAAAAATACTTTTTCAGCCGTGCGCCGCAGGAGCCATCGTTTGTCCTCGGCGGTTACAAAATCCAACTTGTCGCGCACCAGCGCGATGGAGGCAGCGTAGGTGTTTTCGCCGCCGAGCTGATACGGGCAGTCACTGGCCCACATGAGGCGTTGCGGGCCGTAGACTTCGAAGAGGCGTTTGACTTTTGGGATTTGCTCGTCGTACGGCGGTTTCTTGGCACCGAAGGCGTAGAACGCGGAAATTTTCACGTGCACGTTTTTGTGTTTTGCGAGGGCGCAGAGTTGGGTCAGTTCGGTTTCATGCTGCGTATCGATGCGGGCGCAGTGATCAATGACAACAGGAGTGTCAGGAAACCTTTCACACATCGGGCCGAGGCCGGCGATGAACTTGGGGTCGATGAGCGGGCACATTGCAATGCGTTCAGTTGCGCCGGTGCGCCACATAGTTTGCATAGGCGCGGCTTGAAGCCAGTCAGTATTGTTTTTGGGCAGGATGCGGTAGCCGGTGATGCCGAGTTTGCGGTTGGCAATCATGCGGGTGGGGATGTGGTTCAGCGCGGGATCCATCGCGCCGACAATGGCAAATACGCCCGGGGATTTCTTGGCGGCGTGAATATAGTAGTCGTTGTTGTAGCCGTGATAAGTCCCGTGGGAAATGAGGACGTGGCGCGTGACGTTTTCAGTGTCGCCCAGAGCGATGAGAGTTTCGGGCGTGAACGTGCGCGGCTTAAGGTCAGCCACCGTCTTGCCGGGCGCCAAGGGGAATCGATTCACCTCGTCAGTCCAAATATGGCTGTGGGCATCGATGTGGCCGGTGTGATTTGGGGAGAGCGTGGCGCAGCCGGTGAGTGCGGCAGCGCCCGTGAGGATGGCTTCGCGGCGGGTCATAACGCGATTAAAAATGAAATTCCAAAAGTAGAAAGAAAAATCGGTTTTTGCGTGGCGGGAATCGGGCGTTTATCGCGCCAAATAATCCTGAGCGATCCCGTGGCTGCGGCGCCAAAGCCAGAGCGTTTGTGCCACACCGGCAATGAACATGGCGCACACCGCCGCGTTGAGCCCCGGCATGCTTTGGCTTTTCACCGCAAAGAATAGTGAGGCGAACAGGGTGACGATGAAAAACACCACCGCTTCAGTAACCGCCGCGCTGCGCTTGTGGTGGATGAGCAATCCCTCAAAATAACAAGCCCAGGCAGTGACTGCCGGCATCAGTACCGCAAACCACAACGCGGATTTGCCCAGCGCGGCGAGCTCCGGTCGTAGCCCGATAAAGCGGTCGAACCAAATATCAATTAACGGCGTCGTGCACAAAACCAGCAACGGCACGCTCAGCGCGAGGCTCAGCCGCACGGTGAATCGCCGCAACTGGCGTAAGCCGCCGGGCCGGTCGAGCAGTGCCACCACCACTTCCGTGTAGGCAATGCCCGCGGCGCGTAGCATAAAGATGAGGCTGTTCACCGTGGGCCACACCGCCAGCGTGAGCAATGGCACATCCATCCGGCTCATTGCACCGGTGAGCATCGGCTGGCCCAACAACCCAATCGTAGGCGCGAAGGCAATCGGCAAATAAAACAAAATCACTTCGCGTTGCGTGATGGCCGGGCCTTTCCCGTTGCTTGCTTCGCGCAATGGGCCGGTGATCACCGCCTGCACTTTCCAGCGAATATACGCCGCCTCCGCCAGCACGCCGGCCGCCACGGCCGCGGTGGCCACCACGATGCCGGCGATGTCGTACAGTGCAAAGCCGATGGCCAGCACAATCACATCTGCGACCAATCGCATTGCCGTTCCCCAGCCGACTGCGCCGGATTGACCAAAGCGAATGAGCACGCCCTGATTAAAGCGCCGATGCGCGATGGCCCACGTCCACGGTGTCATAATTTGCAGGCCGATGCGGCCGGGCTCAATGATATCTGCCGGGGCTTTGAGGATGTTTAATGCCACGAAATCGTACAATGGCGTGAATGCAATCGCCACGTGCACGACCGTCAGCAACACGCTCATCCACGTCATCATCCGCCACATTTTTTTATATGCCCGCGAGTTGCGGCTCAGCGCTGTGGACGCAGTGAGGAGCATGATGATGGGCGACTCGATCACCAGTGCCAGCGGAAACACAATGCCACTGTATGCCGCCATGTGCACATCCGGATCGGCCAAGCGTGCGACCACCGCGCTTAGCAGCGGCAGCTCGGCACCCATGAGGAGCCAGCTGGCGGCTAGGGGCAGCCATGTGCGAAAGATCAGGGCTTGATCGAGAGGTTTACCGGAGTCCACGCGGGTTTTGAAAGATTACTTGGCAGGCGCGTGGCCGGTGTGTTGGGGGTTTTGGCCGCGCATGGGCCACGGGCTTTTGGCGGGGCCTTTGGAATCGGTCTTGATGGCGCAGACTTTTTTGTCAACTGACCCAACGTAAACTGTGCCATCAGAACCGATGGCGGGGGGGGAGGACACATTACCTCCCGTTACAAATTCCCACAGCTTGAGCTTTGCGGAGGGTTGAACGAGTACCGCTATAAATATTTTCATCTTTATGGCCGGTTTATTTACTGATTTTATCCACCTCATAGGAGCCAGTGGATTGGTGTGGGGTGAGCGGCCAGTTGTCGGTGCGGAAAGGGTAGGCAGGTAATTCACGGAGGTTAAGCAGGGTGCCATGGGGCAGGTTACTCCAAGCGTAACGTACGGCCACTGGTTCCTTGATCTCCTCAAGCCACACCACCAGTTGAGCGCCTTGAATGCGCGCGCGGCCGTGTTTGAATTCCTGATCTTTGCCGGCAATATAAAAGCCTTCGGCGACATCCTTATTGAGGCGCAGACCGCGCGCAGTTTCTCCCTCGAAACTGATATAGACTTTGCCATCTTTAATCTCGTGCGTCGCATAAATTGGCCCACGCCATTCAATGGGCTTATTGGATTTATGGGGCGTGGCTTTGTACACCTCAGCCAAGGCCCAGCGTGCCAAGCGTTCGCCCACCGGGCGCTTGTGGCCCGGGTGAATGCTGCCATTGGAATTGGTGTCGTAGGTGACAATAAGGCCGGTGTTCTTAAAGCGGACCCAAGTGAGGTGCTGAATCTCGCGGATGACATTGGTGTGGTGGTTCATGTCGTAAGTCATGGTGCGGCGGGTGCTCCAGCCGGCGATTTGTACCAGCCCCACCGGGAGATTCTCATTGCCAAAGACCCGCCGCCAATCGGTGATCACTGCAGGGAAGGTGCGGTGAAAGGGTTTCCAACTGGTGCCAAAGGAATTGTTTTCGCCCTGATAAAAGAGCGCGCCGGCAATGGTCATTTTTGAAATAGGCAGGATCATGCCATTCATCATGCCGCCGGGTTGGCGTTTATTAGCCGGAGTGGTGTAGTTGTTTTGATTGGGGCGGCGCGGTTCGCGTTCACCTTTCGCCTTGGCTTCTGCGCGTGCCTTCTCCCACGCCTTGAGATCAGCAGCGTAACGTTTGTCTGCACCTTCTTTTCCGCCGCCCTCACGCCATGCCTTCATCGCCGCATCAAATTGTTCGTGATAAGGCTGCATCTCCGGGAATTTCTTCAAAGTATCTTTCAGCACCCAGTGCTGCGCCATGGTGCCGCCCCACGAAACATCAATGAGCCCCACAGGCACCTTGAGCCGGCGGCTGATGCGTTGGGCAAAGTAATAGCCGACGGCGGTGCAATTCTCGACCTGCTCCGGGATTGCCTGACGCCAGTTACCTTCGTTGCTGATTTCATTGGCAATCGGAAAATCTTCCTTCGGATCAGGCCAAGCCACGTGGGGCAGTCGAATGAAGCGAATGTGCGGGGCATCAACTGAGGCAACCTCCAAATCGGAATCGAGTGAGGCGCGCAAGCTCCACTCCATATTGCTCTGCCCGCCGCACACCCACACCTCACCCACGAGTAAATTGGTGAGTGTGATCTTTTCCGCAGCGGAAGACACTGCCAGTTCGCGTCCCTTGAAACTGGTTGTAAGTTTGTCCAGTTGCAGTGTCCACTGGCCTTCGCCATTGGCCTTGGTGGTTTTGCTTTGCTCGGCAAAAGCCACCGTTACTTCCGCATTTGGCTTGGCCCAGCCCCACACTCGCACGGGTTTGCCGCGTTGCAGCACCATCTTGTCACCAAAGATGTTGGGTAGACGCAGTGTCTCCACAGCAGAAAGATTACAGGCAAATAAAATGAGGGCCAAAAAACAAACCGTGCGCATAGCGACATTCTATGGGGGAGGGTAGGGGGAAGGGAAAGGGTTAAATGATTGCCGCCCGCGTACGGGCGCGGCACAGTCCCCGTATGCATCGCCGACAATTCATCACCACCTCCGCAGCTGCCGTTGCTTCTGCGCCTTTGTTGCAAGCCGAGACGCTCGGGAAGAAAAGACGCAATCCCTTCTGCGTATTCACCAAGCCACTCCAAATGCTCAGTTATGATGATCTGGCCGATCTGATTGCTGAACTGGGCTTTGATGGTATCGAAGGAACCATCCGGCCAGGCGGACAGATCACACCTGAGCAGGTTCCTGATGAGTTACCAAAAATGATGGCTGCCCTAAAGAAGCGCGGACTGAAGATGACCATTATGGCTTCGGGCATCAATAACGCTGATGACAAATTAAATATCCAGCAGTTACAGGTGGCAGCCAAACTTGGGGTTAAACGATACCGGATGGGTTATCATAAGTATGATCTAAAAAAACCGATCACAGGCCAGATGGATGAGCTGCGGCCCGTTCTTAAGAATTTGGTGGCACTCAACAAGGAACTTGGACTTCAGGCCATCTACCAAAACCATTCGGGCAGCAACTATGTCGGTGCTCCCTTGTGGGATTTACATGAACTCTTCAAAGCTCACGACCCGAAGCATCTGGCAGTTGGTTTTGACATGAGCCATGCCACCGCCGAGGGAACGCGCGCGTGGCCGTTGCACGCGAATTTGCTCCGCCCCAGAATCGGAGCGTTATATGTTAAAAGTTTCCGATGGAAAGATAACAAGCGTGATAACTGCTCGCTCGCTGAGGGGATAGTCGACAAAAAATACCCGGGTCAACTTATTAAGAGCGGATACAGCGGCCCGATCAACCTGCACGTGGAATACCTGAAACCCTTCACCAAGGAAAATGTGCCCAACCAGATTGCGGCCATCAAAAAAGACATTCTTACCCTCAAAGAGTGGCTTAACTGGAGTTAATGATTGCCGTACTGCAACGTGCTAGTGAAGGCAAGGTTACTGTAGAAGATCGTGTTATCGGTGAAATTGAAACCGGCTTGGTTATCCTACTGGGTGTTGCTCAGGGAGACACCGAAGCCGATGCTGAATTTCTTGCCGACCGCAGCGCGGGCTTTCGGATTTTTAATGACGACGATGGCAAGATGAACCGTTCCATCCGCGACGTGAACGGTGCGGCCTTGGTGATCAGCCAGTTCACCTTGGCCGGTGATTGGCGCAAAGGACGGCGGCCCAGTTTCACCACGGCTGCGGAGCCGGCGGAGGGCGAGCGTTTGTACGAATATTTTTGCGAACAACTCCGCTCGCTGGAAGTGCCCGTGCAAACGGGTGAGTTCGGCGCGATGATGGACGTAAGCCTCATCAACGATGGCCCCGTCACCTTCGTGATGGACAGCCGCAAGCAATAATTCCAAACTGTCCGAGCACCGTTAATGATGGAAGAAAACGAAGTTAATCTGGAAGCCCTCACCGCCAAGGCGGAGGGTAGCGATGCGGAGGCGGTGGAGGCGCAATATGAGTTGGGTTGGCGCCACGCCTTGGGAATGGGCGTGGAGCTGGATGACGATGTTGCGGTGGAATGGCTGCAGCAGGCGGCTGCCGCCGGCCATATGCTGGCGCAAAATAATTTGGGCGCCCGGCATTTTTCCGGCGATGGTGTGGAGCAGGATTTGCTGAAGGCGTATCGGTTCTTTTTTCAGGCGGCGAATCAGGGCGATCGAAAGGCGGGCAAGAATCTGGATGCAGTGGCGCGGCAATTGAGCCCGGGTGACCTCGACGCGTTGCGCGCGGAAATGGGCGCGCCGGACTGATCTGTAACGTTCCGGCTTGATGGGCGTCTTCATTTTTGCTACTGTCCCCACTACTCCATGGGCGGCATTTTTGGCATGAAAACTAAATTAAATATTGATGCGGCGGCGGGATTGGCCGTGGCGTTTTTCCTGACGGGTTGCGGTTCCACGGGTACGCCGGATGCTCCGGAAATTGATGTTCCCCAGCCAAATGGGTTTCCACTTCCAACCCACACTCAGCTACCGATTGATCGGAGCAAAGCCGAGGCAGGCAACCCGGAAGCACAGTTTAATTTGGGGTTGCAGCACGATATTGCCGGACAATCAGTCACCGCCGCGGAGTGGTATCAAAAAGCTGCTGATTCGGGCTTGGCGGAAGCGCAATTTAATTTAGCGTTGATGCTCGAAAAAGGTACCGGTGTGAAAAAGGACATTCCACTGGCTGCAATGTACTACGAGCGTGCAGCGCAAAAAGGATTGGTGAAGGCACGCTACAATCTGGCGCTGATGTTGGCCGAAGGCCGCGGCGTGCTCGAGGATGATCAGGCCGCTGCCGCGTGGATGAAAAAGGCCGCCGATCAGGGCTATGCCGATGCGCAATTTCAAATGGGTTATTTGCACCGGGTGGGCGAAGGCGTGCCAAAGGATGATGCGGAGGCAATGAAATGGTTTTTGCAGGCAGCAGAAAATTTACATGTGGACGCACAATACTACGCGGGCCTGTGCTTTGCGCACGGCATCGGGAAGGAGCAGGATCTCGTACTAGCCTATAAATGGCTGAACCTCGCTGCGGCGGCAAATCACCGACAGGCCCAGCGTGACAAGGAAGTGCTGACCGACCAAATGATCCCCGAGGCCGTGGCCGAGGGACAACGTTTGTCAGTTGAGTTTCAATCCGCGCAATAAGTTTCCCTAGCCGTTTCGTCCGCGGACAGGCACACTGGGTTGGCCCTAAATGGAGGCCAGCAGTTGTGTCCAGAAATCAAATCATCATCGTTTCGTTAAGCGCGCTAGGCCTGGCGTTGGTGGTTTTATTGGCGCTGACGTTCAAGGGCAAGAAACCGCAGGATCTTCCACCGCCCGCGGAAAATAGCGGAGGCGGCGGCAACATCGCCACTAACACTCCCGCGCCGATTCAAACGAACACACCCGCGGTCCCTCCAACCGGCGTGCCGACCAATTCGGTGGTCGATCCGTTGCTGCGCGCGCTTCAGCAAGAAGAGAATCTCAAAGCCGCGCTGGAATCGCTGTCGGTGGATCACGGGTTTGATGCGGAAGGGAATCTGTTGTGGCTCGGGCTGGGCGGTCTGCCAGTCACTGATGCAGCCCTTGCCAAATTGGCCGGCGAAACAAAACTGCATGCACTCTATTTGTACGACACAAAAATCACCGACGAAGGCCTCAAGCAGTTGGCCGGTCTTACGGGCTTACGTTTGCTCCTGCTCACCGCCACATCCGTGACCGATGCCGGTGTGTCCGAGCTGGAAGCCGCGTTGCCAGAATGCGCCGTGGTGCGGTAAGTGGCTTTGACTTTGTGCGTATCATCTTTTACGTTTTTCCGTATGAAGCCCGTGATGATGTTTTTGTTGGCTGCTGCTCTGGGCTGTGGCGCTCCCTCATCCACCACCTCCGTCATGGCGGCACCCGTGTCGGCGCCGAAATTTCCGGAGAGTGGCGTGATCAAACAAAAACTGGCATCGGCGGCGAGCTCGGTGACGGCTGCTGGGGGTGGGCGTTATTTGATTTTTCATCTTCCGAAGCTGCGCCAGTTGGCAGTGTTTGATGTATCGCGCGCAAAAATTGTGAAACATCTCCGCATAGGCGCGGATGACATTTTGCTGGCTGGCGGAATGGACAAGTTGTTGATGGTGGCGCGCGATCATAAACTTATCCAGCGTTGGAATCTCAAGTCATTCAACAAGGATCTGACGTTGCCATTGGAGGAAACGGCATCCATTGATGCTTTCGTGATGGGCGCAGGCTCGGCGGGGCCGGCGTTATTGCTCACGCGGAAGGGCGCGCGTTTTTATAATCCGGATACGCTCAAGCAAGTTTCGTATGGCCAACCGGATAATTTCTGGATGGCGCATCCGAGCCATCCGTTGCACATTCGCGCCTCGCTTGATGGCGCTTCCTTTACCGCGTGGGCGCCGGGCATTTCGCCTTCGGGTATTCGGCTGCTTACTTTGATTGGCAAAACCCATCACGTGCGCAGCCAACATTCCAGTGCCGGTTACCTCATCCCCAACCCGGGTGGCAGCCTCGTGCTCACCAGCGGCGGCGTTTTCTCGGAGGAACTCACGCAGCTCAACAAGGTGCGCTTTGATAGCCTGCGCTGTTTGCCCACATATCATCCCGCGTACATTATGGGCGTCAAAGGCACGGGGCCATACTACGGCCAGCGCCCCAAGGCGAAGCCATCGATTTCATTTTTTACCGCGAACGATCGCCAACTCCTCATCACCCTGCCCGAACTTGAGGAACTGCACGGGGCATACTCCGCGCGATTGCCAATCGATCAGCGCATCCATTTTTTTCCAAATGCAAACCTCCTGCTCACGCTTACCCCTTCGAATGATGAGCTCATTCTCCGGCGCGTGTCGTTGGTGGAGGTGATGAAAGAGAAGGGGGTCGATTATCTTTTTGCCAGTTCCGTGCCACCCAAGCGCGTGACCGCCGGTGGCACGTACACTTACGAACTGCAAATCCTCTCCGCCCGCGGCCGCGCCCGTGCCACGTTGGATAGCGGCCCTGCCGGAATGAAACTGCGCCGCAATCGGCTAACGTGGCAAGTGCCCGCCACTCAGGAGCCCGGCCCCCAAAGCGTCATCCTCACCCTCACCGACGCCAGCGGACAGGAAGTATTTCACGCCTTCAAAGTGGAAGTCACGGCCGCCTCCTCGCTGAAGAAGTAGGGCGGGGCGTCCCCACCCCGCCGTGGCGCACTGGGACAGCACGCCCCACCTTTCTGTGGCTTTGACTTTCTAATTTTTCCCTTTTACTTTTGATGGATGAATTCCATTCGGTTGTTGCTGCTGTTTCTCTTTACGTTAGCCCTTCCGGCCGTTGCTCAAACTCACATTCCCAAGAGCCCCGCGAATCGTCTGACTTACCTTGATGATCCGAGTCCGTTTTATCCGCATCGGGATTTTCCCAAGCTCATCACGCCGCAGTGGGTGGGGGAAGACGGGGTGGAGGCGGTGGTCACTTTGGGCATCGATGACATGCGGGCTGCGGCGGGGTATGAGAAATTTTTGCGGCCGATTTTGGAGCGCTTGAAAAAAATCGATGGCCGCGCGCCGGTGAGTATTATGACGTGCCGCATTGCGCCGGATGACCCGCAGGTGCAGGCGTGGTTGAAGGAAGGGGTGAGCATCGAGGTGCACACGCTCACGCATCCGTGTCCTCTTTTGCAGAAGGGCAATTTCAAGCTTGCGGCAAATGTCGTCCACGGCGGGGTGGATTTGCTCAGTCAAATTAAGGGGAACAAACCGGTCGCTTATCGGATGCCGTGTTGCGATTCGATGAACAGTTTGAGCCCGCGCTTCTTTGCGGAGATTTTTAACCAGACCAGCGAGGGCGGGCGGTTTTTGAAAATCGATTCCTCGGTGTTCAACATCACCACCTCCAAGGATAAATCCCTCCCGCGCGAGTGGGTGCTGGACAAGGACGGCACCGAGCGCTTTGCCAAATATCTCCCCCGCAAGGCCACGCCCAAACATCGCAAGGGGATGCGCACGATGGGTTCGTACGTCGGCACGATTGAGGATTATCCGTATCCTTATGTGGTGAACCGCCTATGCTGGGAATTTCCCTGCACGGTGCCGAGCGATTGGGAGGCGCAAAATCTGCTTGGCAATCAAAGCCCGCGGATGCTCGAAGACTGGAAACGCGCCCTCGACGTCACCGTGCGCAAACAAGGCGTGATGAACCTCGTCTTCCACCCCCACGGCTGGAGCAGCTCCGACCAACTCGTCGCCCTCATCGACTACGCGCAAACGAAGTACGGCAAGAAGGTGAAGTTTTTGAATTTCAAAGAATGCGCGGAGCGTTTGGAGAAGAATTTGTTGAAGGGGAATCCGTTGCGCGATAAACGCGGCTGGGACAATGGTGTGCGAATCGTGGACTTAAACAATGACGGTTTTATGGACGTGGTGATTGCCAACAAGAAAACCAAAATCACTCGCCAATGGAAGCCGAAGGAAAGCAAATGGCGAGAAACTAAAACCCCATTCGAATTGTCGTTTGTTCTCGGGCACAAAACCATTGCCGGTAAAGCGTTGGTTCCAGATGGTAAATTTCCTCAAAAAATATTGCAGGCGCTAAGGGGTTTGCATTCAAACGAATCAGCAAAAATGGGCGTGTTAAGCAAGGGCGGAGGTGCAGTGATTTTCACAAGTTCAATAGGTCCAGTTGTCCCAACGGTTTTCAAATGGGAGTTCATCAAAGGAGAATGGGTGTGGGCTGCCGGTAGTCTGCCTTTTGATTTTGATGATGTTTTCATGTTTCGGGATGTTGACAACGACGGAGTTTGTGAATTGATTTCGGCTGAATATGAAATTGATAAACGAAACTCAAAGTTAACGGGCAAAATGTCGAAAACAATGATTCACAAATGGAATCCCAAAAGAAAAGGATGGGAAAAGTTTCCGTTCAACATTCCTGAAAATGTTACCATCTTTAACGAAGTCGGCCGCGAACCCAGCCTCCGCTTCATCGACCTCAACAATGATGGCTTCGACGACATAGTTTTTTCCAATGAAAAACGCTGGGGCGTTTATCTTTGGGAGACGCGGGTGAATCCGGGGTTGGGATGGAAGCCGGGATGGACGATGGCGCGCGAGGGGAAGCGCGGGGACAAGAATGCCATCCCGATGATTTCGCGCGGGGGCAAGCAGCCGAATAATGGCGCGTGGTTTCATAGCGGGCACTTGTGGGTGCAGAACGAGGACACGGCGCATTTGCCGGATGTGGTGGATCGGCGGTCGTTTAAGCAGTTGCTGGATTTCGGCGGGCCGAAGCCGAAGGAGCCGGAGGAAAGTCGCCAATGCTTCCAAGTGCGCGAGGGCTTTGCGGTGCAGCTCGTCGCAAGTGAGCCGCAAGTGCGCGATCCGGTGGCGTTCGACTGGGGCGCGGACGGCAAACTTTGGGTGGCCGAGATGGGTGATTATCCGCTCGGCATCAAGGGCAAACCCGGCGGCGTGGTGCGTTGGCTGGAGGATGCCGATGGCGACGGGCGTTATGAAAAATCGACGGTGTTTCTCGAGGGCCTGAATTTTCCTAATGGCGTGATGCCGTGGGGCAAGGGCGTGCTCATCAGCGCCGCGCCGGACATCCTCTACGCCGAGGACACCACCGGGGATGGCCGCGCCGATGTGCGCCGCGTGCTCTTCAGCGGCTTCCGCGAGGGCAATCAACAGCATCGGATGAATGGCTTCGCACTGGGCTTGGACAACTGGATTTATGCCGCCAACGGCGACAGCGGCGGCACGATCACCAGCAAAGCCACGGGATCGCGCACTAATATAAATGGGCGCGATTTTCGTTTTAAATTGACCGGCGAATTCGAGGCCGTCGCGGGCCAAACGCAGTTCGGCCGCTGGCGCGATGACTGGGGCAACTGGTTCGGCAACAACAACCCCAACTGGTTGTGGCATTATCACGTGCCGTTGCGCTACCTCGCGCGCAATCCGCAGCTCGCCGTGGGGGCCACGCGCCGCAATACGTTTTCCAGCAACCGCTGTTTCCCCATCAGCGCGAAGATGGTGCGCCCGAATCAACCGCAAAGCTACGGCCACGTGACCAGCGCCAACAGTGCCACGCCTTATCGCGGCGGCTTGTTCGGCAAGGATTTTGCGCGCAGCGTGTTCATCAGCGAACCGGTGCACAATCTCGTTCATCGCGAAGTGCTCGTGCCCGACGGCGTGAGTTTCAAGAGCCACCGCGCGGCGGGCGAGGAGAAAAGCGAATTCCTCGCCAGCACCGACAACTGGTTTCGCCCCACGCAACTCAAGACCGGCCCGGACGGCGCGTTGTACATCGCCGATATGTACCGCCTCGTCATCGAGCATCCCGAGTGGATTCCCTCCGCGATGCAAAGCCGCGTGGACCTCCGCGCCGGCCACGACAAAGGCCGCATTTGGCGCGTGGTCCCCAAGGACGCGAAGCTTCGCAAAGTACCGCGCCTCGATAAACTGCCCACGCTGCAACTCGTTTGGGCACTCGACCATCCCAACGGCTGGCAACGTGACACCGCCCAGCGATTGCTCATCGCGCGCAACGACCCGAAAACCCATCAGCGCCTGGGCTCCATTGCCGCCAATATGTTGCGCGGAATCACTTCGCCCCAAGCGCGCATCCACGCCCTGCACACCCTCGCGGGCTTGGGCGCGCTCAAAAAAGAAATCCTCGCCCGCGCCCTGCGCGATGACCACGCCGCCGTCCGCGAACACGCCGTGCGCCTCTGCGAAGGCGGCCACGAAGCCCTCGCCCGCCAATGCCTCGCCGACAAATCCCCGCGCGTCCTTCGTCAACTCGCCTTCACGCTCGGCCAAGGCAAGGGCAAGCTCGTCACCGAAGGCCTCGTGTACCTCGCCGTGCAGCATCCGAAAAATGCTGACATTCAGTTGGCTGTAAAAAGCTCTGCCGCCCCGCACGCCGCCGCGATGCTCAAGCAAATCTTCACCCAAAAAGGCCGCCCACCCGTCGACCTCTCCAATCACCTCCTCCAACTCGCCACCACCGGCAAACAACTCGATGCCCTCACCACCGTGTTGGCTGACCTCACGTCCGACGTCCGCATCACGCCCGGCGAACTCACCATCATGGCCGGCCTCCTCGACGCCCTCAACGCCCGCGGCCAAACCCTCATCGATTTCCAAAAGACCGCTCCGCCAAAACTCAAAGCCGCCCTCGACAAAACCACAGCCCTGTTCAATCACGCCCGCGCCACCGCCGCCAATCCGAATGCCACACTCGCCGAGCGCCAAGCCGCCATCCCCCTCCTTGCCCGTGGCCTCACACCGATTGATGCCGACAAAAAAACGCTCGTCAAATTGCTCGCCGCCGAGCATCCGCCCGCGCTTCAAAAAATTGCTTTCGCCACTTTGCGAAAAGTTCACCAGCCGCATTTGGTTTCCGCGCTGCTCGATAGTTGGAAAACCTTCAGCCCGGCTATTCGCGCTGAAGCGATTGAAACTTTTCTAACCCGGCCCGCGTGGACGCAAACCCTCCTTGCCGCGCTCGAGAAAGGTACTTTGGCCGCGAACCAAATCAGCCCCGCGCACCGGCAGAAATTGACCCAACACGCTGACGCCACCCTCCGCGCGCGCGCCACTGAACTCTTTGGTAAAGTCGATCCCAACCGCGCCAAAGTTATCGCCCGGTATGCCGGTGTTGGAAAACTCAATGGTAACGCCGAGGACGGCGCGTTCCTGTTCAAAGCCAACTGCGCCGTTTGCCATCGATTCAAAAACCAAGGCAACCCCGTCGGCCCCGACCTCGCCACGCTCGCCGGCAAACCCATCGCCGATTGGCTCACCGGCATCCTCGATCCCAACCGCGCCGTGGAAGACAAGTACGTCGGTTACGTCATCATCACCCGCAACGCCACCGCGCACACCGGCGTCATCACCGCCGAGACCCCCACCAGCCTCACCCTGCGCACCGCCATCGGCGCCGAGCAAACCATCCTTCGCGCCAACATTAAAACCCTCCAAAGCACCGGCCTCTCCCTAATGCCCCCCGGCCTCGAAGCCGCGTTGCCGCCTGCCGCGTTGGCCGATTTGCTGGCTTACTTGCGCGGGGAGTGAGGTACGGATTTCACGGATTCACACGGATGATAAATCCGTGTCGACGTTTTGCGCCTCTACTTTTTCTTTGGGCTGGGTTTGCGGGGTGACCGGACGGGGTCTTGCTCGGGGACTTTGTATTGGGCGCGGAGGCGTTTAAGTTGGGCGAGGAGGTCGGACTGCACTTTTTTGTAGTCGCTGTTTCCGTAGACGCTGGTGAGCTCGTTGGGATCTTTGCCGAGGTCAAAAAGTTCCCACTCGTCGTTTTGATAAAAGTAAATGAGTTTGTGGCGGCCGTTGGTGACGCCGTAGTGACGGGCGACGCTGTGGGCGCCGGGGAATTCGTAGTAGTGATAATAAAAATGCGTGCGCCAATTGTTGGGCGTGCGGCCTTCGAGGAGCGGCACGAGGCTGTGGCCCTGCATTTCTGCGGGGATTTTTACGCCGGCGATGTCTAAAAATGTTTCGGCAAAGTCCAGGTTGGAAACAATGTCGGTGTTGCGGCTGCCGGGGTTGACGACGCCGGGCCAGCGGACGAGCAGCGGCATCACGAGGCTTTCCTCGTACATCCAGCGTTTATCGTACCAGCCGTGATCGCCGAGGTACCAGCCTTGGTCGCTGCTGTAAATGACGATGGTGTTTTTGGCGAGGCCGCTGGCGTCGAGATAATCGAGCACGCGGCCGAGGTTGTCGTCCACGCTTTGCACGCAGCGGAGGTAATCTTTGATGTAGCGCTGATATTTCCATTTCACCAACGCTTTGCCTTGGAGGTTGGCTTTGCGGAAGGCTTCGTTTTTGGGGCCGTAAGCGGCGTCCCAGATTTTCTTTTGGGCGGGCGTGAGGTTGCCGGGGGCGGCGTTGAGTTTGAGATCGTTGGGGCTGAGATGGCGCGCGATGGTCATCGCTTGTTTGTGTGCGGCGGAGGTGCGGCCTTCGTAATTGTCCCACAAAGTTTCCGGTTCGGGGATGGTTTCGCCATCGAACATATTCAAATACTTGGGCCCCGGCTGCCAGTTGCGATGCGGAGCTTTGTGTTGGTACATCAGCATGAATGGTTTGGATTGATCGCGATCATTCTTGAGCCACGCCAGCGCTTTGTCGGTGATGATGTCGGTCGTGTAACCGGTGTGCCGCACGGTGACGACATTGCCTTCCGCATCAGTCGTTTTCATGGGCGGATTATAATAAGGCCCTTGGCCGACGAGCACGTCGAAGTAATCAAACCCTGTGGGCGTGCTTTTCAAATGCCATTTGCCGATCATCGCCGTGGCGTAGCCAGCCTTGCCGAGCAATTTGGGAAAAGTTAGCTGCGAGCCATCGAAGGTGAGGCCGTTGCGGAAGTAACCGTTGAGGTGATTATACTTGCCGGTGAGAATCACCGCACGGCTTGGCCCGCAAATGGAATTGCTCACATAACATTTTTCAAAAAGCATCCCCTCCTTCGCCAGCCGATCCATATTGGGCGTGGTATTTATCTTGGAGCCATAAGCGCTGATGGCGTGCGCCGCGTGGTCGTCGGTGAAGACGAATAAAATGTTCGGTCGTTTGCCGGCGGGTGCGGCGGAGAGTGATGGCAGCAGAAGCAGCCCCAAGAGAAAAAGAGTAATGCGTTTCACGTGTGCGCCAATGCAACCATTCAATGGGTTTGGAGGCAAGACACGGAATTCACAAATTTACTCGGATTCTTCCTGAGCCGGTTCGGCCTCATCATTTTTGGGTACGAGCTTGGCGAGCACGAAGCCGGCAAGCGTCCAGCCCACGAGATGATCAAACACCATAAAGCCGGTGAAGGAATTGGAAAAGGCCCACCACGACCAGTTGGGGAGGATGGCGGTGACGACGGCGAACAGCGCGAAGAACACCGTGACGCCCACGCGACAGCCTGTGCCCGAGTGTGAAAGTTTGGTGAGCAAAAATGTGACGAATACCGCGCCGAGGAGATTGAAAACAAACTGGTACACCAGCGACACGCCAAAGGAGCTGCGGCCATTAAGCCGCACGGCGAGAAACATCGAGACGCCGGTTTCGCTTTGCTTTGTTGCAATTTCCATTGCCGCTTTATCATTCATGTCGGCTTGAGGCAAATGGTACACGCCATCGGCTTTGGCATTGGCCTTGATCGCCTCCACCATCGCGGATTCGTTTTCAAATTTGTTGAGCGAATCGTGAAACCACGGCAGGGCCATATGCGAAATGGATTGCCAGACAAAAACAACGAAGGCGGCCGCCAGCGCGGCGAGGAATGAGCGGGAGTTCATAGTGCGTTTGGGTGATCCGGTTCATCCGGAACGGGTTCGAAGCTAGGCAAAATTGCATCGAATGTCGAGCTATCACGCATCAGCGGATTTTGAGTTCGATTCAGCTTCGGCTTCGCTTTTGCTCCAGTTGTACCAGCCGCGGGCCTGAAGGACGGTAATGATTGCGGAACACAACATATTGGCGACGCTCTCCGTGAGCAGTCCGTAACTGAACCAAAACAAATTGGCTATGATCCCCATGATAAAGCCGGTGCGGTTGCGGTTTCCCAACAAATAAATGGAGAGGAATGAAAAAACCATGGCCGCCCAGTCGAAGCCGAAATATTGAAAAGAATGATCGCGCAAATAATCAAACACGCAGCGATTGATAACCGCAAGGTTCTCTTGAGGCCAAGGAAATCTCAACGCAGCATCGGAGTGCTAACGATGATGGGCAGTGTAATGGATCGGGTGCGGGCTTTTCGCGGAGGGCGAATCTCGGTTGAGACGTGGGCACTTTGCCGATGCCGATTTGTCAGGATACCGGCAAGCTGCTGTTAAACTTTTAGTGCAACTGAATGAGCCCGATTGGAAATCGATTTTTGCACGCTGGAAAAAATGAGTTTACGGTGGTTCGGCACCGTCCAAATAATCGGTAAAAAGACAAATTATGATTCGCATCACCTCCAATGAACTCACACACACCTGCGAAGGCGCTACGCGGCGGGAGTTTCTGCGCATTGGTGCGCTGGGCCTGGGTGGGTTGACGCTGCCAAACATGCTCGGGGTGGCGGGAGAAATCGGCGGCACTGTGCGCGACAAGGCGGTGGTGATGCTGAACCTGCAAGGCGGCCCGTCGCAAGTGGAAACGTTTGATCCCAAGATGTCTGCGCCGCGCGAGTATCGCGCGATGTTTGGCGAGGTGAAAACCAGCCTGCCGGGCGTCACTTTTGGCAGCCATTTTCCGATGCTCGCGAAGCTGGCCCACAAGATGGCCGTGGTGCGCAGCTATCGGCACGGCATTGGCAGTCACGGTCCGGCCGCGTTGCACGTGGCTGCGGGCGGTAATCCCACCGGCGCATGCATGGCCAGCCTCTATGCGCGGGTGGCGGGGATCACCAATCCCAAAACCGGCCTGCCCAACAACAGTATTCTTATCCCCGCGGCCATCAGCCCGGATTACAAAGCACTGAGTGCTGTGCCCCAGCGCGTGACGGCCACCGGTTCACTGCCGCCAGCGTACAAAGCGTTTGATCCCAGCAAGGGCAGCACGCTACTGGAGGATATGAAACTGAATTTGCCCGGTGGCCGCTTCGATAACCGCCGCGAGCTGCTGCAAAATTTTGATACCCTGCGTCGGCGTGTGGATGCCCAAATCGAGAGCGCCACCACCTTTGAACAGCAGGCGATCAACATCGTGCTGCGCGGCATGAGTGCGGCGTTTGATTTAACGAAAGAAGACCCACGCACGATTGCCCGTTATGACACGGCCAGCATCAAACCCGACGCCGGCACGATGAAACGCAACAGTTACGCCAAACAGTTTTCACCCGTCGCGCTCGGCAAACAAATGCTCATGGCGCGTCGGCTCGTCGAGGCCGGCTGCGGTTTCGTCACCGTCACCTGCACCGGCTGGGATATGCACGGCGGCGGCAAGGAATACACCATCACCGACGGGATGCCGGTGCAGGCTCCGGCGGTCGATCGCGCGGCCAGCGCGTTCATCGAGGATCTCATCCGGCGCGGGCTTTATGAGAAAGTGCTGCTGGTGATCACCGGCGAATTCGGCCGCACACCCAAGATCAATTCAAAAGGTGGCCGCGATCACTGGGGCAACCTTTGCACTCTCGCCTTCGCCGGGGGCGGTCTGAAGATGGGTCAGATTATCGGTGCGTCTAACAAAACCGTCAGCGAACCTGCGAGTGATCCGGTTTCCAGCAATCAACTCCTCGGCACCGTAATGCACTCGTTGCTCGATATCCCCAACCTCCGCCTCCGAACCGATCTCCCAGACGATGTCCAACGCGCGATTACCAACAGCCAGCCGATACGGCAGTTGATTTAGTTTTTCAGCACGATTTAATTATCCGGCAAACAGTCCTCATGCGGCAAAGGCCGCGCGCCATTGAGCCGCTTCGAGATTGCCGGTCCATCCATCGAGGTGATGTTGCTCGGAAACCATGCTATCCGCGCCAACGCCCCGCTCGAGCGGGATCCCCAAGAAGCATCGCCAAAACCGCCAGGGCCAACCGATTTGTCCGTCGCGAATCCCGCAAAGGCTGGGGTTGGTAAATTGGGTGAACCGCGAAATCACAAAGACGCTGAAAAACAATAAACTTGGCGACTTGGGGATTTGGCGGTTCAACAAAAAAACCCTTGCGCATCCTCGCGCACAGCCGATACTCGGCCGCCACACACGTTCTTATGTCACACAAAACATTGATCAAATCCTATACCCGACGCGACATCCTCAAAGCCGGCGCGGCCTCGGCCATTGCAGTGAACTTTCTCCCTGCCCGCGTATTTGGCGCCAATGAACGCCTTGCCGTTGCCGGCATCGGCGTGGGTGGCAAAGGCGGCAGCGACATCAACGGCGCGGGTAAAATTGGAGAGGTGGTAGCGCTTTGCGATGTCGACTTCCAACGTGGCGGCGGCGCGGCCAAGAATTTTCCCAAGGCAAAAAAGTTTACCGACTTCCGCGAGATGCTCGACAAGATGGGCAAGGAGATCGACGCCTGCACCGTGTCCACCCCCGACCACACGCACGCTCCCGCCGCCATCCGCGCGATGCGCCAGGGCATTCACGTTTATTGCCAAAAACCGCTGACCCACACCGTTTGGGAAGCCCGACAAATGCGCCTCGAGGCGAAGAAAAATAAAGTGTGCACCCAAATGGGAAACCAAGGCACCTCGATGACCGGTATGCGCGAAGGCGTTGAGGCGTTATGGTCTGGCGCCATAGGCACGATCAAAGAATGCCACGTGTGGACCAACCGTCCCGTGTGGCCCCAAGCGCCGGGCATTACCAAGGCATTACCCGAGCAAGCCGTGCCCGACCACGTCGATTGGGATTCGTTCATTGGCCCGGCCAAGATGCGCCCGTACAACGCCGGTTATCATCCCTTCAAATGGCGCGGCTGGTGGGACTACGGCACCGGTGCGATGGGCGATATGGCTTGCCACACTGCCAACCTCGCTTATATGGGTTGTAGCCTCACGCAACCGACGTGGGTCGAGCCCATCACCGTCGGCCCCATCAACCCGGAGACCTTTCCCGCGTGGGCCGTGATCAAACTAAAATTCCCCGCCATCAAAGGCCGCGGGCCGGTTGATTTCTTTTGGTATGAAGGCAAGCAAAACGGCAAAAAGAAACTGCCGCCCGCCGAGCTTTTCCACGGCAACAATCCTCCCGGAAGCGGCTCGCTCATTGTTGGCACCAAAGGCATTTTATACTCCCCCAACGATTACGGCGCCGCGTGGAAACTCCTCCCCATGCCCGGCGGCAAAGCAGCGCCGGAATTCAAAAAAACTGACCCCGTGCTCGCCCGCAATAACAAAGGCGATGACGGCATGAAACTCGAGTGGGCCGAAGCCATCAAGGCCAACAACCCCGAACTCGCGCTCTCCAATTTCAACCACGCCGGCAACTTCACCGAAGCCATCCTGTTGGGCAACATCGCAATGCGCGTCGGCGAAGGCTTTGATTGGAACGCAAAGAAACTCCAATCATCAAACCCCAAAGCCACCGCCTTCGCCACAAAAGACTATCGCGCCGGATGGGAAATCTAATGATGAGAGTAAATCTGTTCGCCACCTTCACCCTCGCCCTCGGCCTTACGGTCTTTGGCGCGGATAAAAAAGCACCGCCCATCGCCGGCACTTACAAAGGCGAAATCGAAGGCGATATAGCCACCGCGATTCTCAAAGCCGATGGCTCCATTATCGTTCGGCCGAATGCCGAGCAACCCAAGTTCACGCTGCGCGGCAAGTGGAAGCGCGATGGCAACACGCTCACCGTCAAGCTCAAAGACCCCACCGGCGACGAAGGCACGGGGGTGTTCAATTTGGATAAAGGCGATCTTGTTCTGGTAAAAATCATTTCGCCCGATGGCGAAGTGGAGGAATTCGGGATGCCCCAATTCAAGCGCAACAAACGACTGGCCGGCAAAGGCCCCGCCGGCGTGTACACTGGATGGTTCGATGAAGAGCGTCTCTCCCTGCAAGTGAAACCCGATGGCGCATTCACCGTCACCCCCTTCGAAGATTTAAAGGGCGGCCCAATCTATGTCGGCAAATGGAACGCCACCAAGCGAGGCCTGATCGCCACGGTGAAGTCCAAAGACGAAGAAGGCGAAGGGGATGCCACCGTCGAATTTATCACCACCGCCACCGGCTTGGCGATTATCAAAGTGGTTGATGGCGACGGCGAAGAGGAAACATTTGAAGCCCGCCTTAAACGTCAAAAGCGCACCGTCAATAAGAATTAGAAAACAGACAATAACGGGTTACCCAACCTGCCTGTTTCCCCCCTCCCTCGCTTCGGCGGGGGCGGGGTTTTTTGTGGGTTTTCCCAAAAAAAACAAACTTTGGCACAAGTGCTGCTCTATTATTACAAATACAATTGCCAAGGAGAATGACTGGATTTTTGCGTGAAAAACGGGTAAAAACGACCGTTTTCCGCGTGCAATTCATTTGTTCCCGCGGCGAAAAATACCAACTGCACTGATGGCCGAAGACAAACAGGCAGAAAAAACCGCCAAAGCGGAACTGAAAGAATTGCGCTCGCAAGCCAAAGACGGCGTGCTCAAAGCGCAGTTTTTGCTCGCCGTGAAGCTCGCCAACGGAGATGGCGGGGAGGCTAATGAGAAGTGCGCCAGGGAGGCCGAAAAATGGTATCGCAAAGCCGCCCGGCGCGACTTCCCTCCCGCGATGAATAATCTCGCCCTGTTGTATACCGGCGATGCCCTCGGCGCGCCGGATCTCAAAGCCGCGCTGAAGTGGTACCGTAAAGCCGCCGAACTCGGCTACGCCCGCGCCCAAGCCGTCCTTGGCTGGCGACTCGTGTGCGGCAACGGCGCGCCCACCAATCCCGAGGAAGGCGCGGCGTGGCTAACGAAAGCCGCCGAGCAAGGTTTCGCGTTGGCACAAAATAATTTGGGCGTGTGCTTCTCCGAAGGCACCGGGGTGGACGCCGATGAAGCTCAGGCCGTCGGTTGGTTTCGTAAAGCCGCCGAGCAGGGCAACACCGCCGCGCAATTCAACCTTGGCCTCCGCTGCGCGCAGGGGCGCGGCACGGAAAAAGATTTGGAAGTTGCCAAGGAATGGCTCACCAAAGCCGCCGAGAAAAATCACGCCGCTGCGCAGGCGCACTTGGCCGATTTGTTGGCAGGCGACGATGACGCCCAAGCCGCGCGTTGGTATCGTGCCGCCGCCGAGGCCGGCCACGCCGCCGCCCAAAATAATTTGGGTCGTTGCCTTGCCGAAGGCATCGGCGTGGAAGCGGATGCCGACGAAGCCGTGGAGTGGTATCGCCGCGCAGCGGAACAGGATTGTTTGCCCGCGCAATTCAATCTCGGTCGGAATCTTTTGGCAGCGCATTCGCCCGAAGCCGCACAATGGCTCGAATTGGCCGCGGCTGCCGATCACACCGAGGCGCAATGGCTGCTCGGGCGTGCGTTGGATGACGGCAGCACTCTGCCGCGCGATGCAGTGGCCGCCGTGAAGTGGCTGCGCAAAGCCGCCGAAGGCGGCGTGAATGAAGCTCAATTTCGGTTGGCGGTGAGCTTGGAACGCGGCGATGGTGTTTCTGAAAATCTTACGGAAGCCGTCGATTGGTACACCCTCGCCGCCGATGCCGGCCACGCGGCGGCGCAGTTTAACCTTGGCGCAATGCACGCGCGCGGTCGCGGTGTGCCTGCCGATGACGCCAAGGCCTTCAAGTTTTACAAACTCGCTGCCGAACAAAGTATCGCCAGCGCGCAGTGCAATCTCGGCGCATTTTACGAACAAGGGCGCGGCACGGGACAAAGTTTTGCTTCGGCTTTGCGCTGGTACGAACTAGCCGCCGATCAAGGCTTGGCGCGGGCGCAATACAATCTTGCCGTGATGCTGCATCTCGGACGCGGCACGGAGGCCAATTTGAAGCAGGCCATCACGTGGTATCGCCAAGCGGCGAAGCAGGGACACGCGATGGCGCAGCATGTGTTGGCGTCGCTTTATTATCATGGCGAAGGCGTGGAGGCGGACGCGGCCGAGGCGGCCAAGTGGTGCCAGCTTGCCGCCGAGCAGGAGGTGCCTGAGGCGCAATTGATTTTGGCCGATTGCTATCTGCGCGGGCGCGGCGTGCCGGAGGATTATGTGCTGGCGTATGTGTGGTTCAACCGTGCCTCATCGCACGGCCTTGAGATTGCCGAGAAAAACAAACGCCACACCGCCCGCTATATGATGCCCGAGCAAATTGCTCAGGCGCAGCAAATCTCCCGCGCTCACTTGGCGGCTTGACGGGGGATCCACGCTTTCATTTGCGTTTCACGTTGCTCGGGTCGTTGGCGATACCGCATTGAGATTGAGGGCAATTACGAATGGAAGGAGTTGTTTCATGATCGGTTAATGATGACCGGATTTTTGCGGGCGCGGGTGTAGAGGGTGCGCCAATCTTTGGAGCCGTCGTCGGGCAGGAGGCGGGTGGTGGCGCCGGGCTCGAAGTAGGGGAGGTTGCCGGGGCGCATAAATTTTCGGAGCATATAATTCACGGAGCCATTGCTGCCGACGTACATTATGCGGCCGCCGGGCCAGCGGGTTTCAAGGAGGCGTTCGGGTTCGGGGCGTGCGGGAGGCTTGGGGACGGTTAATTTTTTGATGACGTTCCAATCGAGATCCACGCCGAGGCCTGGGCCGTTGGGGATTTTGGAGAAGCCGTCTTTCACCGTGAGCGGTTGTTGCAGGGGCGAGTCGGCGTAGAGTTGGAAACACGTCACCGCCGGCCAAGTGGCGTGGCTGAGCACGGCGCCGAAATGCAGCGCCCACGCGCCGGTGATCGTGCTGCCGACAAGCTGTAACCAAAAAGGCAAATCGGCCATCGCGGCCACGTGACCGGCGTTCATCACTTTGGTGGCTCCGCCGCCTACCACGAAGCCGTCGCACACGCGTTCGCGGATGGCAGTGGCGGGCGCGGGGTTGCCGTAATGCATCGCCACGGCGGCTTTGGTTTCGCGGCGGATTTCTTGGTTGCCGGGGATGTCGCCCTGCGGAATGGGGGTCTCGACCATTTTGGTGATGGGATATTGTTCAACGTCTTTGAGGATTGGAATGCCGCGCTTCGCGTCAAGCAAGGTGTCGTTGTAATCAAACGTAATCGAAAACCCATCGGGTGCGGCGGCGTTGCCTTGTTTGGCTTGTTCCCAAATATCAAACCACGGCCGGCCCTTCGTCTTGAACGCTTTGTAGCCTGCGGCGGCGGCCGTCTTCGCTTCGCTGGCTACATCCTCGGGCGGGAGGTCGATGTTCCACCACGCCACGGGGGTTTGCGTGTGAACCTGTTTACCGAGCAGCGCGTGTACCGGCACATCAAGCGAGCGTCCCACGGCATCGAAGCACGCCATTTGCAAACCCGCGCCAAGCTCATCGCGCCACATCATGTCGGCGGCATTTTTGCCGCGCGCGAATTTCACATCCGCATCCGAAGTGACGCCCCACGTATAGTAAAGCATCGTCTCGCCAAACCCGATGACGCCATTGGCCAGCTCCACCTCGCAAATTTCGGCGTACACCCAATGCGGCAGTTCGCGCGCCATACTGCGCGCAGGCACGGCGCGGTATGGCAAATGAACGGTAGTGCGACGGATGTGCTTGATGCGCAGCCCAGGCTCATCACGGCCCGGACGGGCGGCGGGTGAGCGCAGTTGCGTGCAGCCCAGGAACGGCAGGGCGGTTGCCGAGGCAAGAAGCCAGTTGCGACGGGAAAGCATGCGGAAGTGTAGCTACGGAACGGGTGAGGGTCTAATTTTTAATCGCAGATTGCGCAGGTTTTTTCTCTGGTTTTTCCTGCGCCCATCTGCGGAACCGGTGGCTGCTGTTGGCGGTGTTGGGGGGAGTTGGAGAAGGAATGCCACCATACCCGTTTTTTTTGGCGGACATCCGGGGCGGTCGCTTGTACAAGCGGGGCTTTGGCGGACGGGAAACGACAGTTTAATTTGGAGCCAGCGGTGTTGTTGCTGGTGTTGGGGCTGTTGGTGAGTCTGCCAAGCGTCTTGTGTGTCGACGAAATAGAGGTGTCGACCGAGGTGGGCGATCTACTGGCGGGGGATCAGCGGAACTTGGAAAGTTACGAGGGCGCGCAGGGGGTTCTTGGCGATGCAGAGCCACTCGCGGTGAGTCTCGACTGCGGCGAGGTGTACTCGGCGGAGGGGGTGGCGTTGATCCGGCGGGTGACGGCGGCACTGGGGACGTTGCCGGGGGTGACGGTGACGAATCGAGTTTTTCGCGAGGGTCTCTTTCACGAGGTCGTGCGCACCAATGTGAACAGCCTCGTCACGGTGGAACGGCCGGTGCGGGACGGGTTGGGCCTGAAGTGGTTGCCTTTGGTGCCGGAGCGGTTGGATGAACATGGATTGCGCGAGCTGCGGCGTTGGTCGCAGGAACATCCTTTTGCGCGCAATATTTTGGTGGCGGCAGATGGCCGGCACACGATGCTGATCATCAACCTCACGGATCCGGCGTTCACCACTGAGGAGCAGCTTTTATTTCATCATCAAGTGGAAGCGGTGTTGCAGCCTTTCCGCGATGAGGGGCACTCGGCGCGGGCGATTGCGTTGCCGCTGATTGAGCACGAAATTTATACCACGTTGGTGCAGGACGCTTGGCGTTTTATGCCACTGGCGTTGGCGTTGTTGGTGGGGGTGTTGGCGGTGACATTTTGGCGGCTGCCGCGCTTGATGGTTTTCGTGCTGGGGAGCCAGGCGATGGGGCTCATGCTGATTCCGTTCTTGATGGAAGTGACGGGTTTGTATCTCAACATTTTTACGGTGTTGCTACTGCCTTTGTTGACGGGGGTGCATCTGACGCTATTGATTCACATGGCGACGGCATTTCAACGGGCGTGGGGGCGCGAGTTCAATGCCGTGGACGCGATTCACGCAATGTTGGGTGAAGTGTTTCGCGCGAGCGCGTATGCGGCGTTGACCACAATGGTAGGGCTGGCGGCGTTGATGGCGAGCGATGTCCAGCAGATCCGCGAGTTCGGCCAACTCGGCGCAGCGGGGATTGCAATGTTGTTTTTGGTGACGTTCGGGCCGGCCTTGGGCTTGTTGTTGGTGTTGTTCCGGAATGTAAAATCAACAGCGCCGGAGGTCGCGGAGGCAACGGTGGAAACAGGGCAGGGCGCCTCGTGGGTGGAGTTTTTGTTGAGGCATCGGCGTAGAGTTGCAGTGGCGGCTTTGGTGGCGGTGGGGGTAATGGTGCTGGGGATTTCCAAAGTGCGCACAGATATTCGGGCTTCGGAGTTTTTGGGCAAAAAGAGTCCCACGCGTTTGATGATTGAAGAATTGGACGCGGCGTACGGCGGCATCAACGTGGTGCAAATGGCGGTGGATTCGGGGATGACCAATGGCATCAATCATCCCATTTTTTTGAATTACCTCGATACGGTGCATCAACACGCCACCGCCCAGGAGGAGGTGACAGCGGTTTATTCGTACGCGCAATTGTTGGCGACGATCAACGAAGTGTGGGAAGGCGGCGCGGAAGGCACGCGGGTGTTGCCAAAGGAGTTTTGGAAAATCCCCATGTTCGTGGCGGTGCTAAATAAAGAACGTGGTGGCGAAACGCACACGCCGTTTATGGAAATGCTGAGCGACGGACGCGGGCAAACGGCACAGCTTTTGTTGCGCACGCGCGATATGAGCAGCGCGGCGTATTTGGATTTGCTGCATCGAATGGAAACGCACGCGCGGAAGAATGCGCCGCCCGGCGTCACGGTGTCCATTGAGAGCGGGGTGCGCGCGATCCTCGAGGCGGATCGCCGCATCGTGCGCAGTCAACGGCGGAGTGTGCTGTGGAGTATTGGGTTGATCGCGATTTTGTTGGCGGTGTTGTGGCGGTCGCTGGGCTTGGCGGTGTTGGCGTTGGCGGTGAATGTTTTGCCGGTGGGGATGCTTATCGCGTTGCAGGGGTTTGCGGGGGTGCCGCTTAATTCGATTACCATTATGGTGGCGGCCATCGCGTTGGGGATTGCGGTGGACGACACGATTCATTTTATCACGCATTGGCTCGGCGAACGGGCGGCGGGCGCGGATGCAAAGGAAGCAGCGCGGCGGACGTTGGCGGTGAAGGGGCGGCCTATCGTGGCGACCACGGCGATTTTGGTGGGAATGGCGGGGGTGTTTTGGGTGTCGGAATTTCCGCCGGTGGTGCATTTTGGGTTGTTGTTGGCGGCGGGTTTGGCAGGGGCGTTGGGGGCGGCGCTGGGGTTGTTACCGGCGTGGCTTGGAGGCGGGGCGCGCAATTTGGGCAAGTAAAGCTGGACTGACTGGGGTTTGCCGCTAGATTGCCCGCATCCGCGATGAGCGACCCAACGCTGCGGACCCGCTTTTTCGAGCGGTTTTTTGGCCAAATATAATGAACAAACTGACACCACCGCGCGGGTACGCCCAAGCGGACACTGAGGCACGCCAGCAATGGTTGCAGGAGCAGACGGGGCACACGGTGCCGGAGTTCGCGCTGGATGAGCCAGAAAATCTCAAGGGGCTCATCGAAAATCACGTGGGCTTTGTGGGGCTGCCGTTGAGCATTTCCGGGCCGCTGAAAATCGATGGCACTTATGCGCACGGTGATTTTTATGTGCCGCTGTGCACGGTGGAAGGCACGCTGAGCCTTTCGATGACGCGCGGACTTTATCTCACCCATCGCGCGGGCGGCATCAAGACGCGCCACGTGAAGCAGGAACTTTCGCGCGCGCCGGTGTTTCGGTTTGATGAAATCGAAGAGGCGCTGGCTTTTCTCAACATCATCGACGCCCGCTACGATGATATCAAAAATGCCGCCGAAAACACCACGCGCTACGGCAAACTATTGCGGATTGATAAACAAATCATCCACAACCGCGTCATCCTCGATTTCATTTATCATACCGCCGAGGCGGCCGGACAAAATATGGTGACGTTGAGCACCGATGCCGCGTGCCGTTACATTGTCGAACATCTTTCCGGCGAAACGCCGTTTCGATATTTGTTGGAAAGCAATTATAACGCGGACAAAAATCCCGCGCACCGCAGCCTTACCAAAGGGCGAGGCCATCACGTCATCGCCAGTTTTCAGATTCCCAATCGCATCCTGAAAAAGCTGCTGCGCGTCACGGCTGATCAACTCATCGAGGCGCTTACCGACAAACATCTCGGCTCGCAAATGGCCGGGATGTTGGGGATGAATCTCCACACCGCCAACGCGCTGGCCGCGCTCTACCTCGCGCTGGGGCAGGACGTGGCGTGCGTGGCGGAGAACGCCATCGGTATTGCGACGTACGAAAAACGCGGCGACGATTTGTACGCCACGCTGAGTATGCCGAGCGTGACGGTGGGCACGGTGGGTGGCGCCACGCGCTTGCACGCGCAACGGGCGAATTTGGAATTATTGGGCTGCGCCGGTGGTGAACATTCTTCGTGCAAACTGGCGGAGATCATTTGTGCTTCGGCGTTGGCGTTGGAGATTTCACTGGCGGGGGCCATTGTGAGCAACGAGTTTGCCGAGGCCCACGCGAAATTCGGAAGGTAAGACGTGTCGAGCTTTCAGGAATTGCTGAAAGAGACGGAACTCGAGCCGGAGTACGGCTATTTGCGCAAATCCCCGCACGGCACGGCGGCGATGTGGCACAAGTGTTTCGAGCTGTTTTGTCGCGTGCTTTTTAATGTGTGGTGTCCGCTGAAAGTGGTGGGGCGCGAAAATCTCCCGTCCGCGCCCTTTATGTTTTGCAGCAACCACTGCAGCCATATGGACAGCGCCGCGTTGATGTACGCCGGTGGCGAGGATTTCGAGCAATACGGAATGGTGGCGGCGAAAGATTATTTTTTCGACAACCAAAAACGCAACAGCTTTCTCTCGCGTCTGATGAATCTTATCCCTGCCGATCGTGGCGCGAACCGCGAGAGCATCGTGAAGCTGATGGTCGCCTGCCGAGAATTCACCGGTCACGGACACCGCAGCCTCATCATTTATCCCGAAGGCACGCGCTCGCAAACCGGCGAGATGGCGCCGATGAAAAAAGGGCCGGCGATGATCGCCACCGAATTAAGCCTGCCGATTGTGCCGGTTTATATTAACGGCACGCACCGCGCGTACCCGAAAGGCGGCAAGTTTTTCAAACCCACGCGCCTGCGGGTTTACATAGGGGAAGCGATTGACCCCAACCGTTTTCGCGAAGAACATGGCGGTGGTCGCATGATTTACAGCGCGATCACTCGCGAGATGGAAAACCGCATTCACAAACTGAAGGAACTCCATGGCTGACCCGAAAATTCGCCACATGAAATGGTGGGGATGGGGCTATGAGGATGTGCGCTTCAGCGATGCTGACAAGCCGAAGCTGTGGCCCTACCTCAGCGGCGAGTTGGGGCTGGAACAAGTCGAGCCCACCCCACCGGTGAAGTTTGATGACGTGCATTTGCCCGCCGCCAAAGAGAACGCTCCCTTTGTTGCCGCGCTGCGTGACGCGCTGGCGGGCGATCAAGTTTCTGTCGACAAAAAAGACCGCCTCATCCACGCCGCTGGAAAAGCCTTTCGCGATTTGTTTCGCCTGCGGCGCGGGCAAGTGGATTTCGCGCCCGACCTTGTTATCTATCCGGCAAGCGAAGACGACGTGGTGGCCATCGTCAAAGCCGCGCACGAACACAACGCCGTGCTCATTCCGTTTGGCGGCGGCACAAACATCGCCGGTTGCATTGAGCCGAAGGACCGCGATGGGCGATTCATTGTGAGTCTCGATATGTGCCGGATGCATCGCGTGTTGGCGGTGGATAAAAAATCGCTACTCGCCCGCATCGAGGCCGGCGTTTACGGGCCGCATATGGAGGAACAGCTTGAGGCGGAAGGCGTTACGCTTGGGCATTTTCCGGATTCGTTTGTGCACTCCACGCTCGGCGGTTGGGTGGCCACGCGTTCGGCGGGAATGCAAAGCGACAAGTACGGCAAGATCGAGGATATGGTCATCGCGGTGCGAATGGTCACGCCCAGCGGCACGATCGTCACGCGCACGGTTCCCAATACTTCCAACGGCATTGACGTGCGGAGTTTGTGCGTGGGTAGCGAAGGCATCCTCGGCGTCATCACCGAGGTGACGATGCAAGTGCATCGCTTGCCGGAATATAAATTGTTTGAAGGTTGGTTGTTCCCGGATTTCGAGAGCGGCATTCACGCCATTCACGAATGCATGCGGCACGGCGCGATGCCGGTCATCACGCGCCTCAACGATCCGGGCAAGACGGCCCTGAGTGCGGCTTTCAAAAAAGTGGAGTCGCCGGTGAAACAAAAAATTGGCGCGATGATGAAATGGTATTTACGAAACATCAAAGGCATTGACTTCACGAAATGCTGTATGATGACCACCGCGTACGAAGGTGATTACGATACGTTCCATTTGCAGCGCCGGGAATCCAATCGGGTTTTCCGAAAGCACGGCGGCGTGAACCTCGGCGAAGGTCCGGGCAATTCCTTCAAGGAAGCGAAGTATGATTTCCCGCATGTGCGCGATTATTTGATGGACCGCGGCGTGATGGGCGACGTCAGCGAAACCTCCACCACCTGGGACAATCTTCACAATCTTTATACCAAAACCCTTGCCAACATTCGCAAAGCCATTCGCGATACCGGCGTGGATCCGTGGGTAGGCTGCCACATCAGCCACAACTATCACACCGGCGCGAGCCTCTACTTCACCTTCGGTTGCCGCCAAATCGAAGGCCGCGAGATGGATCAATATCTTTATATCAAAAAAGCCGCCGAAGATTCCTTCCTCCAAAACGGCGGCACCGTCAGCCATCATCACGCCATCGGCACGGAGCATCTCCCGTGGATTGAGGCCGATCTTTCGCCCACCGGCGTCAAAGCCGTGCGCGCGCTCAAGGACGGCCTCGACCCCAAAGCCGTGATGAACCCCGGCAAAATTCTTCCCGGCCCCGAGCCGCTGCGCGAATGGGGCTTGACCGATGAGGCCATTGCGTCGTTCAACAAGGCGGACTAATGTTTGCCGAAAAAGTCGTCATCATCACCGGTGCCTCATCCGGCTTGGGCCGCCAACTTGCGCGCGATCTTGCCGCGCGACAATGTCGCGTGGTGCTATTCGCCCGCAACGCCGAAGCCTTGGCCGAGGCCGTGGCCGAATGCGAAGCGGCGGGTGGGGAAGCGATGGCTGTCACCGGCGATGTCACGCAACCTGAAGATTGCGAGTGCCTCATCGCCAAAACCACGGAGCGCTTTGGCGGTATCGATTTTCTCATCTCCAACGCCGGCCTCAGTATGTGGGCCAAATTCGATGAAGTGACTGACCTCAATTTGTTTCGCCGATTGATGGAGGTCAATTATTTGGGCCTTGTGAACACCCTGCACTTCGCGCTGCCCGCGCTCAAGAAGACCGGCGGCCTCATAGTTTCCATCGGCAGCATCCAAGGCAAAATAGCCGTGCCCGCGCATTCCGGATACGTTGCCAGCAAACACGCGCTCGAAGGTTTTTGTGATACGCTGCGCTACGAGTTGGAGGAAACCGGCGTTGATATTTTGACCGTCCATCCGCATTGGATTCAAGGCACCCAAATGCGCGCCAACGCGTGCACCGCCGATGGTGCGGCGATGGGTGAAAGCAAGCGCTCGCACAATCACGAATCCATCACGCTTGACGAATGCGCGCGCGAAATCATCGATGCGATGCGCGAGCGCCAGAGCGAACTCATCATCCCGCCCCGCCTGCGCCTCGCGCCCATTCTCAAAGCGCTATGGCCCGCGCTGTTGCGCCGCAAAGTGCTGCGCATTTTTCGCGGGCAGGGAAACTGACTGATGGCCCGAACGCCCACGCGCATCAATTTCTCTTACCGACTGGCGCGGTTTTTGTTCGGGCTGCTCACTCGCTTTTGGATTCGCCGCCGCGTGCTGCACGTCGATCGTGTGCCCGCCGAGCATAGCGTGATTCTGGCCTCCAACCACGTGAGTTATCTCGACCCCATTTATTTGGTGTGCTCGCTGCAACGGCTGGTCATCGCTTTGGCGCGCGACAGCGCCTACAAAGTGCCCGTGCTCGGTTGGTTGTTGCATAGCTGGAATGTCATCCCCGTCGACCAATCCGGCAGTGGTCGTGGCTTGAAAACTTTTTTCACCCGCCTGCGCGCCGGCGATGCGGTGATGATGTATCCCGAAGGCACCCGCTCGGCCACCGGCCAAATCCAGGCTCCGCAGCCGGGCGTGGGCCTCATCATTCTCAAGAGCGATGCGCCCGTGGTTCCCGTCCGATTGTTTGGTGCTTTTGAAGCCTACAACCGCCACCATTGGCTGCCGCGCCCGTATCGCGTGGAAATTAAGTTTGGCGAACCACTCGACTTCCGCGACCTTCGGGCCAAGGCAAACGAAACCAAAGACAAAGAACAGCTCAAAAAATTATATCACCAAGCCGCCACCGATTTATTGCACGCTATTGCGACGATGGAGCCCGGGCCGGACCACAAATAAAATTTTAAAAATATGAACATCACCCTTCATTCTGGAAACTGGGAAGAACTCAACGTCGACGCGCTGGCCGTGCCGTTGGCCAATGGCGCAGCGGTGGACGCCGCGCTCAATGCGCGCCTTGGCGGCTTGCCCGGCGAACTCATTGAGACCGGCGAATTCACCGGCAAAACCGGCGCGTGCACGCTCATCCATCGCGTGCCGGATACCGCCGTAAAACGCGTCTTCCTGATTGGCCTTGGCGAAGCGCCGATGGCGCGCCATTGGTTTGCTGCCGCCGGCCAAGCCGTGCGCGCCGCCGCCAGGGCCAAGTGCCGCTCGGTCGCGTTGCTGCTGCCGCCCGAGGCTTGCGTGCGTTTGGCCGCCGAGGGCGCGGGCTTTGGCGAGCATCGGCCCAGTGGTTATAAAGAACAAAAACCTTGGCCGGTCGAGGAAGTCATTTTGCTGACCACCGGTGACCAATCGACCGCTGATGCCGGACGCGTCACTGCCGAGTGTGTCAATCTTGCGCGCGAGTTGGTGGAAATTCCCGGCAACGATTTGGGCCCCGAAGAATTCGCAACGCGCGCCGCACGCGAAGGCGAAGCGGCCGGATTGGAAGTGGAAGTGCTCGACGAAAATGCCCTGCGCGAAATGGGCGCGGGCGCGCTCCTCGCTGTCGGCCAAGGCTCCGTGCGCCCACCACGAATGGTTCGGCTCAGCTGGAATCCCGAGGATCCAATTAACGATGATCATCTTTTTCTGGTTGGCAAAGGCATCACCTTCGACACCGGCGGGCTGTCGCTTAAACCTGCCAATTCGATGGAGAAAATGAAGTACGACATGGGCGGCGCCGCCACGATGATCGGCGCCATCACCGCCATCGGCCGTTTGCAGCCGCGCGTGCGCGTCACCTGTCTGCTCGCCATGGCGGAAAATATGCCCAGCGGCACCGCCACGCGCCCGGGCGACATCATCACCGCGATGAATGGCAAAACCATTGAAGTCATCAACACGGATGCCGAAGGCCGCCTCGTACTTGCCGATGCGCTCACCTACGCCAATCGCCTCGGCGCAACGCACATCATCAACGCCGCCACGCTGACCGGGGCAGTCAGCGTCGCACTCGGCAGCGTACGCGTGGCGTTGCTCGGCAATCACAAAGCGCTCGGCGACGGCATCGCAATGCGCGGACGCGAATGTGGTGAACGCTTTTGGCCGTTGCCGATGGATGCCGATTATTTTGAGCCGATGCGTGGCGATATGAGCGACCTGCGCAATGCCGGTTCGGATCGCAAAGCTGGCACGATCACTGCCGCAAAATTTTTGGAGCAATTCGTCGAAGGCACCCCGTGGGCGCACCTCGACATCGCCGGTACCGCGTGGTTCGACAAAGCCCAGCCCAACGCCGGCAAAGGCGCCAGTGGCATTGCTGTGCGCACGCTCGTACGTTTGGCGGAAGGGTGGGGGAGTTAATGATATTTCGCTTCACTCGCAACGGTGAGGCGAATCAATGTAGCCCGGGCCGGTGGCCCGGGTCCCGGCCCGCCGAGCCGGGACTACAATCCACAGCAATTGCGAAGCATCTTAAATTGTGCTATATTAATCATATGAGGCGTTTCGCAATCCCGATTTTGGGTATGCTACTTTTAATTGCTGTTTTTATTTCCGGCTGTTCAAAACAGGCTAAGCCCGCTGCCAATCCGCGCTTAGAAAAATCCGGCCAATCCCTCACCGCAGAACCCGTTGTGCCGGTGGCCAAGGATTCCTCCGAAACCGTGGCAGCCGAGGGTGAAGAGATTGAAGCCGGTAATGAGCCCGCGCCGGAGTCCGATCCTGCGCCGGTATTGTCTCGCGCTGAAATGGAGGAACTGGTTCGGCGCGCCAAAGCGGGTGACGCCAATGCGCAGGTGGACTTGGGCAATCTTTTCTTCGAGGGTCGTGGCGCGGATGTCAACAAAGCCGCCGCCGAATATTGGTGGAAATTGGCCGCACGCAATCGTCATCCGGTGGCGATGGCAAACCTCAACATGCTGCGCGCCAAGCCGGAAGAGGGCGTGAGCTTTTTTGGCACAGCCAGTCGGGGCAACAAGTTTGTGTTCATCATTGATAAATCATACAGCATGTCGGGCAATCGACTGGCCGGCGCGAAAAAAGAATTATGCGCCACACTGAAAGGCCTGAAACCCACCGACCAATTTATGATTTATTTTTTCAGTGACGGGGCCCAGGCGATGCCCGCGCGGGCGATGCTGGCCGGCACGCCGAAAAATATCAACTGGGCGATCGACTGGGTTCGCGGGCGAAGTGTGGACGGCGGAACCAATCCCACACAGGCATTACAATGGTGTTTTAATCTCAAGCCAGACACGGTGTGGTTGCTCACGGACGGCCAGTTTTCTGATGGCCCACCGCTGGATGCGATCGCTGCGGGCAATCGCCAACTCAAGGCGCGCATCAACACGCTTGCCTTTCACGACAAAGCCGGCGCGGATATCCTTCAACGCATCGCGCGCGAGAATGACGGCACCTATCGCTTCGTAAAACCATAGCTGCACTTGCCCGCCACCGCGCGCGTGGTTATCATCGCAAATGCACTGTGCTTACGATCTCGCCGCGACTTATGCGGAAAACTTTCAGCGCGGCCCGCGGCTTTCATCGCCAACCCATGTTTCTGTTACCCCCGAAAACGAACGGGTCGAATTTCTCGGCTTTCCAGTGAACAGCCGCCTCGGGATCGCCGCCGGTTTATTGCTCAATGCGAAATGGATCGAAGGCTACGCCGAGCGCGGGTGGGATTTGTTGACATACAAAACTGTGCGCTCGTCCGCGCGTGCGTGTTATCCGCCGCCCAATTGGGCTTTTGTGGATGCCGATGCTGGCGAGGGGCCGGTTTATGCAACCGATGATTTACCGAATGATCCGGCGGATATTAGCTCGGCGGTGTGTTTTGGGATGCCGTCGATGTCACCGGAATTTTGGCGGGAAGATATCGCACGCGCGAAGGGGGTTTTACGTGAAGGGCAACGCTTAATTGTCTCGGTGGTGGCAAGTCCAGAGGCCGGCTGGAGTGCCAAGCAAGTGGCTGATGACTATGCCCAATGCGCCGCATGGGCTGCTGAGGCCGGGGCGGATGTGATTGAGGCCAACTACTCCTGTCCGAATGTCTGCTCTGCCGAAGGGCAGGTGTATTGTGATGAAAACCTGAGTGAAATGGTTACACAAACCGTTCGGAGTGCGATTGGTGTCACGCCGTTGTTGCTTAAGATTGGGGTGTTTCCTGATTTAGAAAAACAACGCGCATTTTTGCATGCGGTGGCCGATAACGCTTCGGGTATCACATTGGTGAACGGGATTGCGCGCGAAGTGAGGCACGCTGACGGGCAGCCGGTGTTCGGTGATGATTATCTAAAGGCGGGAGTGATGGGCCGCATCATTCACGAGCCATGCGTGACGGCGGTGCGCGAAGCGCGGGTGGTGATCAACTCGGAACAGCTCCCGCTCGCATTAGCTGCCGTGGGCGGGGTTTCCAGCGCGGCAGATTTCGAAGACTTTATTACGGCGGGTGCAGACGTTGTTTTGTGTGGCAGTTCACCAATGTATTTGCCGGACTTGGCGATTGAATTAAAGCGCTGTTCCTAACCGAAACCAGGTTTTCTCTGGCCTCTTTATTTTCAGTGGACATTGAAGGCTGGTCGTTAGACATTGCCGCATGCGCCCATTAATTTCCATGATTCCGAGTTTGATTTTTGTACTGGGACTTGCCGGTTGCTGCACCGCCATACCGCCGGGTATGACCGGTGGAATTCCGGTGATCGATACCCACATTCATTTGTATGACACCACGCGTGCGGGTGGGGTGCCCTGGCCAAAGCCATCAGATCAGGTGCTTTACCGGCCGGTGTTGCCAAAGCATTATGATAAAGTCACCAAGGCCAATGGCGTTACGGCCACGGTGATTGTGGAAGCGAGTGATCGGGTGGAGGATAACCAGTGGATTCTTGATCTGGTGGCCCATAATCCCAAGCACTACGTAGGAGTGGTGGGGAACCTTCCGGTGGGCACACCGGAATTTGCCAAGCATCTGGAGCGGTTTGCCAAGGATAAGCGGTATGTGGGGATCCGGCTGCGTAGTTTTCCTGAGGGAGTGAGTGGGTTTAATGATGCGGTTTGGCGGGATTTAAAACTGCTTTCAGACAAAGGACTCACGCTCGATGTATTGATGTCTGATTTCGATTTGGATGACATTGTTCTGATTGCAAAACGTCTGCCGAAACTGAAGATTCTGATTAATCATCTGACGGGGCTGATTATTAATGGTGTGCCGGCTGAAGCAGCGTGGACAAAGAAGGTGCAGGCGGCTGCACAATACCCGAATGTGTGCTGCAAAGTTTCAGGCATCTTCCAGCGCAGTAACCGCAGTCCGGCCCCGAAGAAGGTGAGCTACTATGCGCCTATTTTTGAAGTGGTGTATGAAGCTTTTGGGGAGGACCGGATCATTTATGGCAGCAACTGGCCGGTGACTGATCGGGGCGGGAAATATGGTGAGCAACTGGCGATCATTAATGAATATTTTGCTGCCAAAGGCAAGGGGGTGACTGAAAAGCTCTTCTGGAAGAATGCAGCGAAATTTTACGGGGTAACAATCCGCTAAGGGAGTAGTTACTTCTTTTTCTGAATCAGCTTCGGATTCTTTTTGATCATCTCCTTAACCAGTGCCTCGGCTTTGGTGATGTCTTCGCCGGTCATTTTCTTGGCGAGAGTTTCTTCGCGTTTCTTGGCATACTCATAGCCATTAGCCTCAGCAATATTCCACCACGCATAAGCGGTCACATTATCCTTCTCTACTCCTTGGCCTAATGAATGGTGCCACCCAATGTTGTATTGCCCCAAGGCATTTCCCTGATCGGCAGCTTTCTGGAACCACTTCACCGCTTCCTTGAAATTCTTCTCCACTCCTATGCCTAAGCTATACAACTGCCCAAGGCTGGCTTGCGCCCTTGCATCTCCTTTCTCCGCCGCTGCCTTCTTCTTCTCAAAACGCTCCTTCTTCTTCTCAAAACGCTCCTTCTTCTTCTCATCCGCCACCAAAGGCACACACAGGCAAATCGCCAGCAAAGTTGTCAGCACGGTCTTCATACCCAAATCCTAACCACCCTCACCAAATCCACGCAAGGCAGAAGTCTTAAAAACCCTCCCGAATTGGCCTTGCCAGAGGGGTGAAGTAGGCTCATCCTCCGGTTGTTCCACTTTTTATTATGAATATGAATCGACGTTCTTTTCTGCAAACCACACTCACAACTGCAGCCGCTGCGGGTGCAACTTGGTTTGATGTGCCCCAAATCCTCGCCAAGTCCGTGAAGCTCTCCAAGGCGCGTGCGGCTTCCCTCAAGAAATACGGGGGTTTTCCAATGGGTATCCAGAGCTATTCGCTGCGAGCCTTCGGTATTGATGGCAAGGAAGGGGCCCTCCAAAAGATTGATGATTTGGGGCTGCATTGGGTGGAGTTTTTCGGACGGCATTATCCGATCACGCCGGATAAGAAAAAAATTGGCGAAATGAATGCGAAGCTGGTAAAGCACGATTTGCACGTGAGTGCGCACGGGGTGAACGGGTTTGGCGGCAATCACGAAGCGAATGAAAAGATTTTCCGGTTTGCCAAACTGGCGGGCATTCGGAACATCAGCGCGGATCCGAAGCCGGATTCTTTTGATAGCCTCGACAAGTTGGTGGCGAAATATGATGTGCGGATTGCGATTCACAATCACGGGCCATCCGCGCGTTTTGATAAAATTGATGATGCCTTGAAAGCGGTGAAGGGGCACGACAAGCGGATTGGGTTCTGCGCGGATCTCGGCCACTACATCCGCAGCTCGGAAGATCCGGTGGAGGTGATTCATAAACTGGGTGACCGGTTGTATGGCATTCACTTGAAGGATTTCGCCGAACAAAAAAAATCGACGCACGGCGTGATTTTAGGCAAAGGCCATCTCGATGTGGTAGCGGTGTTTAAGGCGTTGAAGAAAGTGAAATTTCCCGCCGATGGCGCCTTGAGTCTTGAGTACGAGGAAAACGCCGCCAATCCGATTGCGGATATTAAACAATGCCTCGCCATCGCTGCGGCCGGTGCGCAGAAGGCGCTGAAGAGCTAATTGCAACAAATCAAAATCAAACAGGCGATGGCTTGAGTCATTGCCTGTTTTTTTGTAGTATTGCGGCAGACTGAATGTTGCAGTTTGCCGATAACCCGTACCGCTACTTTCCGCCCAAGCCCAACCGCCTCATTGCTTGGCTGGGCGAACAGTGGAATGGACGCTGTCATTTGCCAGGGACGAGGCATCTTATTTCCAACGTGGAGGTGGAAAATGCCGGGCCGTTGTTGGAGATTCATCGGCGTCACGGTGCGCGAGTATTGTTGATGCCCAATCATTCGACGCACAGCGATCCGCAAATCATGGTGGAGACGTGCCGGCAGATCAAATTGTGGTCGTTTTTTATGGCGGCGTACGATGTGTTTGAGCGTGACGCAAAAGTGGCGTGGGTAATGCAGCGCATGGGGGCTTTTTCGGTAGATCGCGATGGAAGCGACCGGCAGAGCTTAAAGGAGGCAGTGCGTTCGGTGATCGATGGACGTTACGCGCTCACGATTTTTCCCGAGGGCAATGTGTATTTTATGAACGACCGCGTGACACCCTTTCTCGATGGGCCGGCGTACATCGCGATGAAGGCGCAGCAGGAATTGAAGGAAGGTGGCTGCATTTTTGCTGTGCCGGTCTCGATCAAGGTTTCGCACGTGACGGATGTTCGGCCGCGCTTGCGCGAAATGCTCGCCGCGATGGCGGCAGTGTTGGATGTGGAGATTGATTCGGATGGGGACATTGTGGTGGAGGTGCATCGGGTGGGGATCGCAATGGTGGAGCGGAATTTAAAAATGCGCGGATTTCTGCCGCTCAATCCGGACTACAACGATTTGCCCGGATTACTGCGGGCTTCGACGGAACTCATTCTGGAAAAGCTCGAACACAAAATCGGCATCACGCCCAAGGCCGGGGCGGATTTGATGGATCGCATTCGCGGTGCGCGGCGGGAGATTCACAAAGTGCGGACGAGTGCGGCACGCGAGATTGATCATTCCGTAGCGGCCACATGGGCGGATGAGGCGATTTTGGCGTTTCGGATCCTGAGTTACGCGGGCAATTACCTTAGCGAAAATCCAACGCTCGATCGGGTGGGCGAAACGATTGAAAAAATGCGCGAGGATTTGTATTCGCGTGATTTCCCACCGTACGGCGAACGCATCGCGCGCGTACGGTTGGGCGAACCGATTGATGTTTCCGAACAACTCGCCGCTGCCGCCAAGCCGCGCGAGGCGATGGCGGGGCTTACGGTGGATTTTGAAAAGGGCGTGCAGGCGGGGCTGGACGAACTCAATGCCACCAATCCTCATCCCGGTGGTGAGTTGTTTTGAGCATTGACTCGATCAATGAATACTCGTGAGGAATCAATTTTCCATTTCGCCCTAAATCGCGTTAACGTGCCACCGCGATGAGTGACGCAACGCCCAAAAACCCGCTGGCCAACAAAGGTTTTTTGTCTTTGGTGGTCACGCAATTCCTTGGCGCGGGCAATGATTATCTGCTCAAACAAGTGCTCACTTTCGGCCTTGCGGCGGCGGGGATTTGGAACAGCACGCTGGGCGATGGCGGGCAGAGCTACGTGGCGGCGGTGTTGGCGCTGCCGTTTTTATTGTTCTCCGCTGTGGCCGGGCAGTTGTGCGATCGCTACAGTAAACAACTCGTCGCGGTGCGCGTGAAGCAGGCGGAATTCCTCATCGTGCTGGCGGCGTTCGCGGGCTTCTATTTTAACAATGTTTATCTGTGCCTCTTCGCGATGTTTTTGCTGGGAACGCAAAGCGCGTTTTTTGGTCCGGCCAAGTACGGAGTGATTCCGGAGCTGGTGGACGCTTCAAAAATCAGCATGGCCAACGGCATCATCAATATGCTGACCAACGTGGCGGTGATCGCGGCCACGTTAGTGGCGGGGGCAATCTACGAAGCCTATCGCGGGCCGGATGGCGTTGCGGCACCGGTAGGATTAGTTTGGCTTCCCGGCGTGGCGCTCTTGTGCGTGGCCATTGTGGGGCTGATTGCGGCGCTTCAAATGCCCAAACTCAAGGCCAGCGCGGAAACCCTGAAAGTGAAGTGGGAATTTTTTGCACCGCACCTGCGCACCATCCGCCGGATGCGCAAGGGCGATTCGCCGGTCTTTATGGTGTGTCTGCTCAAGGGCGGCTTCGGGATGCTGGCGTTTATGTTTCTGTTAATCTTGGCGGACTACACGGTGGTGCTGGGTTTGCCGGAAACGAAAGTGGGCGTCTACTTGCTGGGAACCATCGGTGTGGCCATTGGGGTAGGCAGCATTTCGGCGGGATTGATTTCGCGTAATGGCATTCAACCGCGGCTGATTCCGGCGGGCGCGATTGGGTTGGTGGTGGCGAGTCTGTTGCTGGCATGGGCGCCATCGAGTTATATGGTGATTCATCGCGCCGACACTGCAACGGCGGAGAAAGGGTTGGCCGGTTTGCCGGAGGGGATCACGGTGAGTCATCATTTGGATCGCGCGGAGGATCGGCTTGCGGAGTTGCGGTCGGATTTGGAATTCGAGCGCGAAGGCAGCATTTCGTTGAGCGAACGAATGGAGCGAGTGGAAAATGGCGAAGTGGGGGCGATGGTAATTTCTTCGGCGTATCTCGATACGTTTGAAAATAAAAAAAAGCGGGCGCGTAAAATTGATGATCAAACAAAAACTATCGGCTACTATGAGTTGCAGCGAGACGGCAAACCCACCGGCCTCGTGGCCACGGCGGTGGAGGCACGCAAGGCAGATATTTGGCGGGTGGTGGGATATCTCTTCATCGTGGGCGTGTGTGCGGGGTTGTACGTGATTCCGCTGCAGGCGTTGATTCAAAAACTTTCGCCGAACGATTCGCGCGGGCAATACATCGGCGCCTCCAACGCCGTTGATGCGGTGTTCGAAATATCCGGCACGGGTTTATTTTTTCTGATGCGCCAACTGGGAGTGGGGTCGCAGGAAATCTTCTTCTCAACCGCCGCCATCGCGCTGTTCACGGTGGGGCTGTTTTACTGGCGCATCCGCGCGCACATTCACAAGACGGAGTGGCGGTGATTGTGCTGCCCTACCGGGCCAGTTTCATTGTGCGATTTTTTTGTCGGCCGAAGCCTTTTATTTCCAGGCGGTCCTCCTTGTGGACTTCCACCACGGAGTAGGCCGAGGTGGGGGTATCCACCATTCCATTGAGTGTGAGATAGTGGATTCCGTTTTTTGCTCCATAATTGCCGGCGTGGTTGTGGCCGTTGAGGTAGGCGGCCACGCAGGGATATTTGGCGAGTAAAGTTGTAATCGCCTCGGCATTCCAAAGGTTGTGAATGTTGGCGGGGTGCACGGGGAAATGGCAGAAGAGAATGACGCGTTCATTTGCTTTGGTGGCGGCCTTTAATTTGGATTCAATCCACGCGAGTTGTTTGCTGCCCACGCCGCCGTTCCAAGTGGGGGTGCCGGCCTTGAGGCGGCGATGAAAGGCGGTGGCGGCCTGCGTGCGCAAATCGTCTTTGGGATACGCGTAGAGGCTTACATCGTTGCCGTCCAAAACAATGAAGCGCCACCCTTTGTGGTTGAAATCGTAGTAGCGATTTGTGAGGCCGAGTTGGGCGGGCACCAGCGATTTCTTGTCATCAGCCACGGAGAAATCGTGATTGCCCAACACGTGATAATGTGGGGCTTTGAGGCGGTTATAAATAGGCACCACTTTGGCGAAGCTCTCAAAATCGCGGTCAATAAAATCTCCGAGATGCACGACGAAAGCGAGGTCGAGCTTGTTGAATTGCGTGACGCACGCGGTGAGTTTTTTGGGCGATTGGCTGTATTTGCGGACGGAGCTGGTTTGCTTGCAGTACTGGCAATCGGCCAGCGCGCCGAAACGGAAGAGCGGCTCGGCGGCATTCGTATCGACCGCCCATAGCAGCGCGGTGGCGAGGAGGATTTTTCTCATTATTTATTGCAGCGGCCAATTAAACAGGATGCGTTTGCCATTGCGGATCAATGTGAGCGGAAGTTGTTGGCCGGATTGATAGTTGAGTTTTACGTGGGTGTTAAATTCGCGATGGCCCATTTTGGCGAGCGGTTTGCCGTTGATGGCGATGATATAGTCGTTGAGGCGGAGCCCGGCCCGGGCGGCAGCTTTGCCCTCGGGACTGCCTTGGTTGATCCATTTCACCTTGAGCGCTTGGTGGCCGGCGGGGAGACGGAGGCGCTTGAGTTCGTCATCCTTCACCTCGGGCGTCCACACGCGCAGGCGCGGGTGCAGATTCCACAATGAACCGCGCCAGGAAATATCGGTTTTCTTCCAACCGGGCGTGGTGCGGATGAGATGTTGGCGGGAACTGCCGGCGATGTTGATGCGGATGAGTTCGGCATCGTTGGAAAGGTTGTGCAGCACCCATTGGATGTCGGCGATGGAGATGATGGGTTGGCTGTTGACGTGAGTGAGCGTTTGGCCGGGGCGCAATCCGGCGCGGGCGGCGGCGCTGTTGGGGGCAACCGTTGCGATGCGCTGGCCGTCTTTGGGGTCGATGCTGAGGCCGAGGTTATCGGGGAAGGGATAGCGCCAAAGTGTTTCGTGGGTCATCTTTTTTTCGAGATGGAGCTTGTGGTTTTCGGCGTCGTGAATGTTGTGGCAATGAATGCAGTTATTGCGTTCGGTGGTTTTGCGGTAATTGTTTTTGTTTTCGAGGCCGGGCATTTCCATCGCGGTGCGGTACGGCTTGGGCGCGCCGCGTTTGGCGGCGAGGATGGATTTGTTTTTTGGATAACCGGCGTGCAGCGCGAGCACGCGACGCATCGCTTTCTCGAGGCTACCGATGGAATTAAATGCATCGGGGCCATCGGCGGATTGCGTGCCGTAACGGCCGTAGACAACGCCGTCGGCATTGATGAACATGGCGGCCCAGTTGAGATCGTAATCGAACTGGAACAGACTGAGGTCCACGCCCTTCATTTCCACTTGGCGAAGGGAGATGAAATGTTTTTCGGCGAGCGCGCGGATGGCTTGGTTGTCTTTGGCCACCTCGGCGTCGAAGGCTTTGCAGGCGTGGCACGGCACGCAGCGGAAGGTGACGAAGATCGGTTTGCCGGTGCGCTTGGCTTCGGCCATCGCTTTTTTGAGGTCGTTGTAAATCCATTGATCCTGCCCGCGGGCGTTTTCGTCTTTGAGGCGGTTAAGCAGCGAAGGCGGATTTGCGGCAGTTGCGATGGTGGAGGTGAAGGTAAAAATAAGGGTGAGCGAAAGCAGCGTGGTTTTCATTGAGAGAACCTAACTCGCCATCGGGTAATGTGCCACCGGTTTTTTGGGGTTTTTGGCATTGAGCGATTATAATCTTTCTTAAAGATTATAGTGGCGCGCCTTCGGGGGAATTGTGTATTCTCGCCTCGACACCACGCACTGCTTCCCCGGGCGGTACTCCAACGCGCGCGGTGTCCTGTGTCGCAATATGTTTGTGCAATTAACAACTCAACTGTTTCGGAGAAAATTATGATCCAACCTGTTCTTAGTTTTATCAGTCTTGGCGGTCTTGCCGCCGGTGTGGTGGCGGCCATCGTCATTGGCTTATCCCTGCTTATCCTTGCGTTTCTTTCCATGTTTTGCCTGAAAAAAGTTCGGGCCGGCGAGGCCGGTGTGCGGACGGGTGTTGGCGGGCTCAAGGTCACCAAGGATTGGATGTTCCGGTTTCCTTTCCTGAATCGCTGGGATATTATGGATATTCAGGTGAAGAAACTGGAGGTGGCGCGGAAAGGCAAGGACGGCCTAATTTGCCAGGACAACATCCGCGCAGACATCGAGGTGGCATTTTATGTGCGCGTGGCACCGGAGGTAGAAAACATTAAGGAAGTGGCTGAAGCGGTGGGTTGTGAACGTGCTTCTGAAATCGAATTGCTGCGCAATTTGTTTGAGGCGAAATTCTCCGATGCCTTGAAGGCGGCCGGCAAGCAAATGGATTTTGATCAGCTTTATGTTCAGCGTTCCCAATTTCGGGATATGATTGTCAAAGAAATTGGCGAGGATCTCAACGGCTACAAACTGGAGGACGTGGCGATTGATTATTTGGAGCAAACCGCCCGCGAAGATCACGACCCTGCCAACGTGCTTGACGCGCAGGGTATTGAAAAAATCAACCGCATCACCGCCCAAAAAGAGGAGGAAACCAACAAGCGCACGCAGGAAAAGGATGTTGAAATTAAGAACGACAACATCCGCGCCGAAATGGAGAAACGCGAGTTGGACAAACAAAACGAAGAAGATTTAGCCAAGCAAACCCGCGCCGTGGAAGAGGCCAAGGCCCGTGAGGGCGCGGCGGCGCAGGTGGAGGTGCAGAAAAATCGTGAGGTCTCCGAGAAGGCTGAGATCGAGGCCAGCCAGCACATCGAGGAACGCAAGGTGGAACAGGATCGTGTGGTCATGAGTGCCACGTACGCGAAGGATCAAGATTTGCTGCGCTTGGAGCAGGAGAAAATTGAATCCGGCGAACAAGCCGAGGTGGATCGCTTGCGGCGCATCGGCCTGATGCAGCAGGAGAAGGAAGCCAAGATCATCGCGGCCGCCTTTGAAGTGGCCGAGAGCAAGGCCGGTTTGGAATCCAAAGAAAAGGAAGTCACCACCCAACACCAAGGCCGGTTGGATGTGGAGGCCGATATGTCAGCCGACCGCGCCAAACGCGTGCTAATGGTGGAAGCCACCGCCAAAGCCGAAGCGTCTTTGGTGGAGGAAGTGAAAATGGCCGAGGCCCAACATCGGGCGCAAAAGGAAATTGCCGACAAGGATTTGTATCTGGAGGTCACCTCCGCCGAATCTTCGAAACAAGCGGCAGAAAAGAAAGCCGACGAGATCATCACCATCGCCGAGGCGGAAGCCAAGGCCAGCGAGAAACGCAACCACGCCATGCAACAGGAAGCCGAAGGCACAGCGGCAATGCGGAGTGTCGATGGTTTGGCCGAGGCCCGCGTGACCATCGCCAAGGCGGATGCAAAGAAAGCGGACGCTGAAGCCGAACAAGCTTTAGGCATGGCCGAAGCCTCAGTGATGGCCAAACAAGGCGAGGCGAGCGGCCTTGCCAAGGCGGCGGAAGGCGAGGGCGAAGGCAAAGCGATCGACGCGGTGAAAGCCGCCGAAGCGGCCGGCGCTGAAAAAATGGGCCTCGCGCAGGCGGTGTCCAAAACCGAAATGGCAAAAGCCATCGAGATCTTCAACAAAGCCTCGCAGGATCACGAAGAATTCCGACTGCAACTCAACAAGGACCGCGACGTGGATTTGGCCGAAATCCAAATCCAAAAGGATGTGGCCGAAGCGCAGGCGCGCGTGGTGGGCGAAGCGCTCAAGAGCGCGAACATCGACATCGTCGGCGGCGAGAACGACTTCTTCGAGAAGGTCGTGCGCTCGGTGAGCTACGGCAAATCGGTCGACCGCCTCGTGAACAACAGCCAATCCATCACCGACGTGAAGAACACCTTCTTCAACGGCGACCCCGATTATTTCAAAACCCAACTTCGCGGTTGGGTGAAGGATCTGGGCGTCTCCAGCGAGGACGTGAAAAATCTCACCATCTCAGCGCTGCTCACCAAGTTAGTGAGCCAAGCGGATGACGGCGGCACGAAATCGGTGATCCGTCAGGCGCAAAAGGCGGTGAAAGAATCCGGCATCGGCGATATGATCTCCGGCGTGTTGCTGGGCGATAAGGCGGCGAAATAAATCCAATTCCCCATCCGGCTTCGGCCAGATGGGTTGGATTCCAAATTCCCGATGGCGGAACCTCCTGACAGTGGCGACAGTGGCACCCCCGCGGAAGGCGCATCAACCGCGCTGGAAGGCGGCGCGTACGATCTCATCAAGCAACGCCTGACTGATCAGGCCAAGGTGTTGCGCGAGCGATTGGGCACGCTCGACGAGCAACGCGCGGAAGTCTTTGGCACGCGCAAGCTGGAGTTGAAGAAAATGGATCGCGTGTCCACGCAGCTCAATTGCGAGCCGCGCGATATGATTCAGCTCGGCCACAATCGGTTCCTGTTTGGTTTCAATGTGAACCTCGGCCTCAAGCAAGGGCAGTTGAGCGATGTGTTCAGCGTATTTGAATATGACGCCGAGGCGCAGACGTTTCACGAGGGCGATCTCACGTTGTTGCAGGACGAACATTTCAAAGAATCGTTCTCGCGTCTTTTCAAAATTGATCAATCCGCCACGTTCCACCGGTTCGCCATAATTGGGGTTCACCTTTACATGGTGTTTCGCACCGGCAAAATGGTGGATGATGTGACGGTGTTCAAGTGGCTCTACAAAGATGGCGAGCTGGTTTACGAGGATGACCGCAGCGCGCCGGACTATCTTCGCCAAGGCTTTCCCGGCCAGTATAATTTTCAGTGGAAAACTCCGGCGAGTAGTGCGGTTCGGCACGGAGACAACCCGCACGTATCCATCGAGGACCGCGTGTTTGTGGAATGCGTGGGCGGCGATCTCACGATCAAAGTGGAGGACAACACCGCCACCGGCGAAGGTATCTACGCCGAGGAGGTAGTGGACGCGAATCAAAAAGTGGGCGATGCCGAAATTCAATACGCCATCCAAGGCTCGTTGATTTTGCTGAAGATGACGCCCTATCGCGAAAAGCAAACGCGCTATTTTATTTTCAACGAAAAACTTCAAGCCGTGCATCGCGTGGATACGCTGGGGCAATCGTGCGTAATGTTGCCCGAAGAGCATGGCTTAATTTTCCCCGACGGCTACTACTTGCAAACCGGCGAGCTGAAACGCTACGAGGGTGAGCTGGGAGAGATGGTGCTCGAACGCACGGTGTCATCACCCAACGGCGAGGATTTTTTGTATGTTTTTTTCAACCGAATGACCGGTCTCTACGCGCTGATGCCTTATCGGCTCATCGAACAGGAGGTCACCGAGCGCATCACGTGCCACGGGTTCTCACTGTTCCCCAATGGCGACCTCGTGAGCTTCCGCGCCGAGGAAGAGGCCATCAAACATCACACGATTCAACTGCGCCAAACGCCATTTTATCAACCCGGTTTCGAACCGGAAAGCGGCAACCGCGAATCGTTCCTGTACCAAGTGGGCAACAAATCCGTAGTACGCGCGATGGCCGAGTGCAATGAGGTGCTCATTCTCATCCAAAAAGAATCGCCCTATGCCGATCTCTACGCCGATGTGGCGCGCCGTTGTGAAAGTATCCCCAATTCATACGCGTGGCTGACCTCCGGCGATGGCGGCAGCGTAGTGGAAATTCTAAAAGAGATCGGCAGCTCCGCTGAGAAGGCCATCGCCGAGTTTGACAAAGTGCGACGCCTCCGCCTCGACGCCAAAGAAAAGGCCGATGAAATCCAAAAGCGCGCCAAGACGTTGTTCAATCAAGTCCTCCGCGCGGATTTCCGGTCGGTCGATGATTTCGTGGCCAACCTCGGCGGACTGCGCCGAATGCGCGGGGAAATCATCACGCTCAAAGACGAGGTGCGCTTCATCAACACCGCTGCGATGGACTCCCTAGAAGCGGAGGTGAAGGAGCAAGTGGAAACGCTTTCGCAATCGTGCGTCCAATTTCTGCTGCAACCCGAGGCGCTGGATCCCTATCGCGAACGCGCTGACGAACAGCGTAGCCAAGTCGAGGGCGTCACCAAAATGGCCGAGGCCAAAGAGTTGAATGCGGAAATCACTCAGGCGGGTGAAGACCTCGAAATGCTCATCGACATCGTGCGCAGTTTGCAAATCGATGACACGACCGAGCAGACTCGCATCATCGAATCCATCACCGCAATTTATCAGGTGGTGAATCAGGTGAAAGAAGCGCTCAAAAACAAATCTCGCACGCTGATGAGCGCCGAGGGTGCCGCGCAGTTTAATGCCCAGATTTTATTGCTTAGCCAAACGGCGGTAAATTATCTGGATATGTCCGACTCGCCGGAAAAATGCGACGGATATTTTAATAACGTCATCAATCAGCTCGAGGATTTAGGCGGCGACTTCGCGGATTTTCCGGAGTACATCGAGCAACTTGACGAAAAACGCGGCGAACTCGAAGCCGCCTTTGAGCAAAAACGGCTGCAACTCGAAGAAGCCCGCAACCGCAAAGCCACCGCGCTGGTGTCTTCCGCCGAACGCATGCTCAAGAGCGTGGAGCACAAACTCGGCACCTTCGACGACGTCAACGACATCAACGGCTACATGGCGGCCGATCGGATGATCGATTCCATCCGCGAACGCGTGAAGGAACTCACCGAACTTGAAAAAGCCGGCGAAGCGGAGGGCATCCAGTCCCAGCTCAAATCCATCCACGAGGAAGCCGTTCGCCAGCTCAAAGACAAAAAAGAACTCTACGTCGACGGCCAAAACGTTATCCAGTTCGGCAAACACAAATTCGCCGTAAACACCCAACCGCTGGACCTCACCATCGTGCGCCGGGGCGACGAGCAGAATTTGCACCTCACCGGCACCCAGTATTTCGACCCCATCGAGGACGAGGCTTTCCTCGCCACGCGCGAAGTGTGGGAGCAACAGGTTATCAGCGAAGACCGCGAAATTTACCGCGCCGAATATCTCGCCTATTTGCTTTGGCAGAAACTCGAGCACGAAAGCGGCGAACGTCTCGCCGAAGTCGCCGCGATGAAGGCCGCCGACCGCCTCAAACTCGTGCAGGATTTCATGGGCGACCGCTACGCCGAGGCGTACACCAAAGGCATTCACGATCAGGACGCGGCCAAGATTCTCGCCGCGCTGCTCAACACCCACGCCGCCCTGCAGCTGGCGCGCTATCATCCCCGCGTACGGGCGTGCGGCGCGGTTTATTGGCATCACTTTTGTCCCGAGGACACGCGCAAACTTTGGGCCGCCAAACTCGAAGGCTTCGCCAAACGTAACGAGCTGTTCCCCGGCGATCCCACGCAGCGCGAATATATCGTGGCGCTGCAGGAATTGGTGGCGGGTTTTGTCACGGACACCGTTTTGTTCCCCGAAGAAGATGCCGCGCCCGCGGGCGAATATTTATTTTACGAAATTACGAATGGCAAAGATTGGGCCGTCAGTCAGGAAGCGGATCAATTGCTCACTGAATTTGAGCGGCATCTCGTCAAGAAAGGCAGCGAAGCCGAATTTGACAAAGCGCAGAAACCGCTCAAGGCCAATCCGCACAGTCATTATCAGCTCGTGCGCGATTGGGTGCGCGGCTTCCTGCTCACGCGCAACGGCGAAAATAAATATCTCGAGGAAGTCGCTGCGTTGATTTTCTGCGGCCATCATCACAAACAAGCCGTGGTGAAAGCTGCTACCGCTCAGGCCATCACCGGTCTGCAGGGCGCGCACGATGCGGTGCAGGAAGGTAGTTACGATTTTGATTATCTTGTGTTTCAGGAGAAGCTCGGCCGCTTCGCACGCGAAAGCGTGCCGCGTTTTGAGCAGTATCAGGAGTTGAAACAAAAACTCATCGAAGACGAAAAAGAAGTGTTGCGCCTGCACGAATTTGAGCCGCGCGTGCTGTCCTCCTTCGTGCGCAATCAATTGGTGGACACTGTATACCTGCCGATCGTGGGCGACAATCTTGCCAAGCAAATTGGCGTCACCGGCGAAGGCAAGCGCACGGATTTGATGGGCTTGCTGCTACTCATCTCTCCGCCCGGTTATGGCAAAACCACGTTGATGGAATATCTCGCCAATCGAATGGGCCTGATTTTTATGAAAATCAACGGGCCGGCGCTGGGCCACGAAGTGGGGTCGCTGGATCCCGAGGATGCCCCCAACGCCGGCGCGCGCGCGGAAGTCAATAAACTCAATCTCGCACTGGAGATGGGCGATAACGTGATGATTTACTTGGATGACATTCAGCACTGCAACCCGGAGTTTTTGCAGAAATTTATTTCGCTCTGTGACGCCCAGCGCAAAATCGAGGGTGTCTGGCGCGGTCAACCCAAAACCTACGATATGCGCGGTCGCCGCGTCGTCGTCGTGATGGCCGGCAACCCGTACACCGAGAGCGGCGAGAAATTCCGCATCCCCGATATGCTCGCCAACCGTGCTGACACATACAATCTCGGCGACGATATGAAGGGGCGCGAGGAAGCGTTCAACGGCAGCTACATTGAGAATGCCATCACCTCCAATCCCGTTTTGCAACCGCTCGCCAAGGCAGCACAAAAAGATATTCAAGCGTTTATTCGGATGGCCGAGACCGGCCAACGCGAGGGCATCGAGTTACAGGGAAGTTATTCCGCGAATGAAACCGAGGAATTACTCAACGTCCTCAAAAAACTCACCGTACTGCGCGATGTGGTTTTGAAAGTAAATCAGTTGTACATTGAGAGCGCCGGGCAAGCGGATGAATTCCGCACCGAACCGGCCTTCAAGATGCAGGGCTCCTATCGCAATATGAATCGCCTCGCCGAAAAGGTGTTGGCGATTATGAATGATCAGGAGCTGATGGATCTCGTGCTCGACCATTACAAAGGCGAAAGCCAAACACTCACCACTGGCGCAGAGGCAAACTTCCTGAAATTCAAGCAGCTCATCGGGGTGATGACCGAAGACGAGGAAGCGCGTTGGGAGGATATCAAAAAAACCTATGGCCGGAATCAATTCCTGCAGGGCGGCGACCAAGGCGATCCTGTCAGCCGCGTGGTCAGCCAGCTCTCACTCTTCACCGGTGGTCTTGATGCCATCCAAGGCACGCTAAAAGAAGAGCTTTCTAAACCCCGGACCACCCAGCTCGATCTGGGCGGGATGAACGAAAGCCTCGATGCCCTTCGTGATACGATTTCCCAGCACCTTTCCGGCCAGCAAACCGCCGCACCCACCCCCACCGAGGGCACAGTGCCGAGCGACGCAACCAACGAAAATCTCACCGCCTTGCGCGGCGCATTTGAGAAATATCTGGAGCAATCCAGCACCGCAGCCGCCGCCACACAGGAAAGCCAATCCGCCCTCGCCGACCGCCAAATGGCGTTGGCCGAATTCATTGAGCAAAGCAACGTCACGCTCGCTGATACCATCCGCGATTCACAATCCCAAACGCAGGCCAACCAAATGCAGGCGGCGCTGTCGAAGATTGGCGTGCTCTTCGCCAACTATCAGGAACGCCATCGCGAACTGCGTGAACGCCTCGACGCCGCTCAGCCCACTGAAGTGGTTGTCGATGTCAGCCAGGATATGGTGCAGGACAGTGACGCCCTCATCCAACAACTCCTCGCTCAATTGCAGGAAGCGCAGCAACAGGAACCGCCCGCAGATAGCAAAGGAGGGTAAGGGTACGATGCCCGTCCCCCGTCCCTCCCGACTACTTACTCCCTGGAAATGAGATGTCCGGGAAGCTTGTCCACTTGTCATCCTCTGGATCCCGCGCGGAGGCAGACACCGTCGGCGCAGCAAAATCTCCCTCCACCGCGGCGACTTCCACCGGGGCCTCGGCGGGTTCAGGCTGAGGTGTTGGCTCAAGGTCCGTGGTTTCTTCTTCAACCTCGACATCTTCCGCAAACGAACTGCGCGGGAATGACGAGCTGCCGCTTGTAAATGAACTGCCGCTTGTAAATGAACTGCTGCTGGTGAACGGGCTGCTGTAGGCGGGTTCTTTTTCCGCCGCCGCAGTGGGGGTCAGTGTCACGCTGTTTTTGTCCTCCCAAACCACGTGTACTGCCGGCACCACGCCCACCTCGATTTGCACTTCGTGAAACGTCAACCGGCGAAGATGCACTTTGTCCTCCAACGCCTCGGCCTTGAAAAGCGAATTCAGCATACTGCTCAAGAGCTTGTTGTCCGCGTGCTGTTGGAGTAGGCGTTCCTGTTTGCGCGCGTTGATTGCCGATTCGCGCCGCAGCACCGAAACCACCTTGGGGTTAAACCCCATCTCCAACCGCACCGCCTGCAGTTTGTAACCGGCCTCTTTGAAAACCCGCTCGGCGTCCTGAATTTTTTCCAGGCTCTCCATCATCTTTTCTTCGCTGTCCGCTTTCAAATCGTCCACTGTGCTTTCCACGTCGCTGCGAATTTCGCGAATCGTTTCCGCTCCCTCTTCAACCATCGCGCGAATTTCCTCCGCCTTGGTTTTGTAGTGTTCGACTTTTGATTTCAGATTTTTAATAAACTTGGCCATAAGATTGCCTTTCGTTGTGGTTGACGGTTTGAGTCGTCGCGTGGGTGAGTGAATACTACAAAAAACCCACCCATCGGGAAACCTTTTTCGTTGGCGAAATCCGCCGATCGCGGTAATGTATCCTTCCCAGCGCCAAACGCCCCTAATTTACAAAACGGGGGAAAATATCTGCTATGAAAGATCACGAGGTCAAAGCCCTCTTCCAATCGACGCTGGAAGATTTCCAGCTATCCCGCAGCGAACGCAACGAGGTCCGCACGCTCACCGATTCCATCAACGGCAGCGAACAGCGCCGCGCACTTTATCGAAGTATGGCTTTCGATGCCGCGCGCGAGGCGCTGGCTAAAGCCGATGCCGGTCAGCGCCATCAGGTTTTGGAGTGGCTTGAAAATACCGTCAAAACCCTGCACCCCGCCGAGAATATCCCCAACACCGGCAAAGTCGATGCGGCCGCCGCCTTCTTCAGCCCCGACGATGATTGCGTTGGCAAAATCATCGATTGCTTGGCGCAAGTCCGCGCTTCGGTGGATATTTGCGTGTTCACCATCACCGACAATCGAATTGCCGGCGCCATTGAAAAAGCGCATCGCCGCCGCGTGCAAATCCGCGTCATCAGTGATGACGACAAATCGATGGACGCCGGCTCGGACATCAGGCGCCTCGAGCGCGCCGGCATCGCCGTGCGTATGGATCGGTCCGAACATCACATGCACCACAAATTCGCCATCTTCGACAAATCCAAACTGCTCACCGGCAGTTACAACTGGACCCGCTCCGCTTCGTTGCACAACGACGAAAATTTTCTCATCACCGGCGATGCCGATTTAATCAAGTCGTTTACCCGAATGTTTGACAAACTCTGGCGCAACTTTAGCTGACCTGTGGCCAAACCCCGACATCAACCTCGTGACACAGCGGCCCGTTCCAAAGCGAGGGGCGCGGGTGATGTGAAGTTGCGGCTGCGCCTGCCCACCGATGGCTCGGTGGATCTCGACAAACTCCGCGCCGCTCTCGAGGCGCAGCTCGAGAAAAACCGCCAGCCCGTGGCGGAGGAAATCCCCGTAGCCAAACCCGAGCCGGTCATTGTTCAACCCGAGCCGCAGCTGGAGCCAGAACGTGCCCCCTCCGCCACGTGGGCATGGATCAAAGCCCGGCCATTCTTCACCACCGCACTCGCCTCCGCGCTGTTGGCCTTTGTGATGGGAATCGTCCTCATTGCCCAAAAAGCCGGCGGCGGAGTCACAAACGGCACGGTCGGTTGGCTGTTTGTGTTGGGGTTGGGCACGCTCATTATCAGTTTCGGTTTTGTTTTCAAACGCGAACGCAAATCCACGCCGGAAGTTGCCACCGTGACCACTTTTTTGAATTGGATTAAGCAGCACAAAAAAATCGTCATCGGAACCGGCCTCGGTATGGCTACGTTGGTGGTGCTCGGCTTATGGATCGCCGCCATCGTTCAATCTCAATCCGCTAAACCCAAGCCGGACGAGATCGCCAAAGGCCCCACGACGCCCAAAATCATTACCCCAATTCCGCCTGTTACGCCGAAGTCACCGGTCACACCTCCGGCAGAAACAGCGGACACATTCAAACCCGCCGACGGATTCACCGGGCGTTTGATGGTTGTCCTCTCCATTGGCTGTGCGCTCGGCCTTGGCAGTTTGCAAATGCGCCGCGTGGAAGATTCAATGTTCCCCACATCCGAAGAAAAACAAGCTGCTGCTAAAGCTGGCTACATCGATTTCTGGCACGGCTTCCGCCATTTCCTCGCCGCCCAAGGCGGCTTCGTGCTCGTCGCCGCCGCCACGGGAGCGGCGGTGTTGGTTTGGGATGCCACGCGCTGGGAATTCGAATTGCCCGGCGGAGAAGTAGTGGCCTATTCCGCGTGGTCAGCAGCGCCGTGGTCACTCGCGGGCACGGGCATCGCTGGGCTGCTCGTGATGGCTCTCGGCGCAGCGGGGATAAACCTAATGCCCGCGCTAGACCGCACCGTGCAACCCTCCACCACACACTCAGCCCCCGCGCGTTTTGCCTTGCGCAAAATCTGGCACATCATTTTGATGGGATTGATTTTCGGCGCCGTTGTTTCCGTGTCATTCGTGGATCCCATTTTTTACTGGTGGGATCTTTGGCTCAAGTGGTCGCTCGGCATCGGAATGGTGGTGGCACTTTTTTGGAATGGTGCCAAGCTCATCCCCAAGGAAAAAAATATCAAACCGCTGCCTCGCACGCGCCCCGGCCAATTTCGCACACTGCCCTTTTACAACGTGCCGCTGCTCACCGCCGCCACGCTGCTCGCCGCCGCGGGTGCGATTCATTTCTGGCATTTTCATTGGCTGCACCTCTGGTGGATCGCCCCCCTCACCGGACTTGGTGTCACCGTGGCTTTGGCCGCACTGCGAAGCTTCCCACGTTTGCTGCGCCAATGGGTTGAGATTTTATTGTTCCCTTCCGTGGTCGCCATCATTTGTGATTGGTTTGTTTGGCCGCATTCTTCCCATCAACCATTTTGGATTGTGTTGGGCATTCTGTCTGGTCTGTTCGCGTTGGGCATTTGCCTCACTGAAGGCAAAAAAACTGAGAGCGGTTGGTTGCTCGTCATTCCCCCCAGCCGCCGCAATTTCCAGCCCGTGCTCAATCCGGACAAATCCGGCCTCCAAGTTCGCTGGGGCAGCTTGCTTATTATCATGGCCGCGATCCTTCTCCTTATCGCTTGCGCCGCTAAATGGGCCTGGAGTGGCTCGCCAGAACCCGAGCCAACTGTGAAGGCACCGACCAGTTTGTCCTGATTTCCAAGATGATAGATCGTCGAATACCCTTGCCGTAAGAGGCTTCTAACAGGAGGATTTTTCAGCATGAATTTGCGAATCCATCATTGGCTGCCGGTTGTGTTGTTGTCCCTTTCCGCAACCGCCGTACCCAAGGTCACGCAGCACGACGCCATTCCGGTGTTGCTGCGGCGGTGTGTGATGTGCCATGGGCAGGACGCACGCGAGGGCGGGCTCGATCTGCGCACCAAGTCAACCATGCTTGCTGGCGGTGCATTTGTTTCCGGGAAACCGGCGGAAAGTAAAATGATTCAGCGCATTGTTTCGCGTGAATGCCCGCCAGATAAAAACATCAGCATGGCCGGTATTGAGCGCATGGGTGCAAGCGAGTTAAAAACCCTGCGCGATTGGATCAGTGTTGGGGCACCGGAAGTATGGCAAACGCTGAAGCCGGTGAAGCTAAAACCCGGAGCTCGCAATCATTGGGCGTTTCAACCCCCGAAACGGCCGACCATTCCAACAGTTGCCATCCCCCAATCCAAGATTCGCAATCCTATCGATGTTTTTCTGCTAAGAAAACTGGCCATTCAAAAACTGGGATACTCGCCCGAAGCATCAAAGCACACGTTGCTGCGGCGGGTCACCTACGACCTCACTGGCCTTCCGCCCACGCCTTCGGAGATGGTGGCGTTCGAAGAAGACACTAGCCCAACGGCTTATATGAAAGTTGTAGATCGGCTGCTGGCTTCGCCCGCGTACGGGGTGCGTTGGGGGCGGCATTGGCTGGATCTAGCCGGCTATTCAGATTCCGAAGGCAAACGCAATGCAGACATGATTCGGGATTACGCGTGGAAATATCGCGACTACGTCATCAACTCTTTTAATGCCGACAAGCCGTACAATGATTTTCTAGTGGAGCAAATCGCCGGTGATGAGTTGGTGGATTATTCGGACCCCGAGGCGATCGATGAAAACGTCATCGAGAAATTAGTCGCCACAGGATTCCTTCGTATGGCCCCCGATGGCACCAGTGCTAATCCCGTAAACCGCGTGGAGGACCGAATTGAAGTCATCGGTGATGAATTGCAAATTCTCGCCGGTGGCGTGATGGGGTTGACCATGAAATGTGCGCGTTGCCACGATCACAAGTACGACCCAATCAGTCAGCGAGATTACTATTCCTTCGCAGCCATCTTTAAAGCTTCATATGATGAGTACAACTGGCTGACACCACAGCCATTTAGAAATCAATGGGCAGGCAGTACACGCCGGCATTTGCCGGTGGCGTTGCCTGAAGAACGCAAACCCATTGAGGCTTACAACGCGAAGTTGAAAGAGGAGTTGGATCCACTAGAGAAGAATTTCACATCCGCAAAGGGAATGGAACGCAAGGAGTTGAAGAAGAAAATAGACGACCTGAAAGCAAAGAAGAAAACTATGCCGCTCATTCGCGCGCTGTGGGATCGAGGTGAATCTTCCCCGACTTATGTGAATCTGCGCGGCAATCCCGGGAGCCCCGGGGCGCGGGTAGGGCCGGCATTGCCACGGGTGTTTTCAGAAACCCCCTTCCAGCCTGCTAAAGTGGTGGGCAAAAACAAGACGGGTAACCGGCTGGCGCTGGCGCGGTGGATGACCAATCCGGATCATCCGCTCACCTCCCGGGTGTGGGTGAATCGCATTTGGAAACATCATTTCGGCCGGGGAATTGTCGCGAGCCTGGATAACTTTGGCAAACTCGGTAGTGTGCCTACGCATCCTGAGTTGCTCGACTGGCTGGCCATCGAGTTGGTCGAAAACAAATGGAGCACCAAGCATCTGCATCGCCTTATCTGTACCAGCACCGCTTATCGGCAATCTTCTTTTAATGCCAAAACTACCGCGATAAAGGATCCCGACAACATCTGGCTTTCGCGCATGCGTATGCGGCGGCTGGATGCGGAGGAATTGCACGACGGACTGCTTGCTATCACCGGTCAATTGAATATCCGTTTGGGGGGCAAGCCTGATGATGTGCAGGTGCGTGAAAGAGGTTATGTCACGGGCAAGCCGGGGAAAGGGGGATGGCGCCGTAGTGTTTATATTCGCCAACGCCGCATACACATGATGACAATGTTGGAGACGTTTGATCTGCCGGCGATGAACCCCAATTGTGTCACCCGTATCAACTCCACTGTGGTGCAGCAGCCACTGTTTTTATTGCATGACAAAGTGATTTACGAGCTGTCGCGCAAGCTGGCTTCGGAGATTCAGAAAGAAGCCAAAACCATCGAGGCGGCCACCAGGTTGGCGTATCGCAAAATCATTAATCGACCGCCGTCAGAGAAAGAGCTGCTAGGAATGACGAAATCGATGCAGGAACTGGAGCGTCAATTCGTGGCGGCAAAAGAAACCGGCCAACGCAACAAAGCACTGTCGGCGGTGTGCCACGCGTTGTTTAATTCCGCCGCATTTTTGTACGTTGACTAATGATGAACTCGATCGAAATCAATCGCCGCACATTTTTTGATCGCGTGGGCGACGGTCTTTATGGTGCGGCGCTGGCCTCACTATTGACTCGTGATCTGTATGGAACGGAGCGGCACCACAAATCAGCTCTCCCTACGGATACCCAGCCACGCCAGCCGCACTTTGCGCCCCGCGCCAAGGCGGTTATTCAATTCTGCATGCAGGGTGGGCCGTCGCAAGTGGATTTGTTTGATCCCAAGCCGGCACTGGAAACATTGCACGGTAAAGATGCGCCGGAGGAATTTACCAAGGTCGCGCCTGCTGGTCGCAGCATGAAAGGTCATCTCATGCGTAGCCATTGGAAGTTTGCACAATATGGGCAAAGCGGCGCGTGGGTGAGCGAATTGCTGCCGGAGACAGCAAAGGAAATGGATCATATTGCTGTCATTCGCTCCATGTTTAACGTGCACGAAAATCACGAGCCGGCTTGTTATAAATGGCAAAGTGGTGAGACCTTTCCCGGTCACCCGACCATGGGATCTTGGATCACATACGGCCTCGGCAGCGTGAACCAGAATCTCCCCGCCTACGTAGTGCTGGCTGATCCTCAAAACCGACTGCCAGTAAACGGCGTGGAAAACTGGATGAGCGGATATTTGCCACCGCTGTTTCAAGGCACGTCCATTAAGAGTGAAGGCACCCCAATGCTGCATCTCAAGCCGGATTTTAAAGAGCCCGCGGGTGTGAGTGCTGCCAAGCACAACCTGATCAACGCGCTTGATCGAATTCACAAGGCAGAGCGCCCTAACCAGCATGTGCTTGATTCGCGCATTGCCAATTATCAAATGGCTGCACGAATGCAGGTGCAGGCTACTGAAGCACTGGATGTTTCAACAGAAACGGAGAGTACGCGTAAGCAGTACGGCATCGGCGGGAAGGAAACGGATAATTTTGGCAAGCGTTGCCTTATGGCGCGACGGTTGGTGGAGCGAGGCGTACGATTAATCCAAATTTATCCAAAAGGCCAAATGTGGGATAACCACAACAACATCAAGACTTCTTTGCCGGCTGCCTGTAAACAAAGCGATCTTCCCACTGCCGGATTGCTGCGTGATCTGCGGCAACGTGGACTGCTCGACGATGTGCTTATTCTGTGGGGAGGCGAATTCGGTCGGTTGCCGATGGCTCAGGGTGAATATGCCAAGGCCGGTCGCGACCACGGCCCGAGCGGATTTACTAACTGGATGGCTGGTGGCGGCGTGAAAGGCGGCACTGTGTATGGCGAAACCGATGACATCGGTTTTGGGGCAGTAAAAGACCGTGTGAGCATTCAAGATTGGCATGCCACCATCCTCCACCAGCTCGGCATGAACCATGAAAAACTTTTCTTCGATCGCAATGGACTCCACGAGCGACTAACTCACACGCATCCCACACGGGTGGTGAAAGAGATCTTGGCCTAAGTTATTTCGCGTTTTCAAAACACATCACCCGCCCATCCACCAACGTCACCCAAATCCTTCCGGCGCTGTCGATGCTTGCGCCGCCTTTGATCGGTTGGGCGGGGAGTTTGGCGGTCCATTCGTCATTGCCGGTATTGAGGTTGATGAAGGGTTCCTTTTCCGCGCCTTCATCGCCGACGCCGAGAAGGCTGGATTTGCCGACGATGAACGCGGCGTTAGGAATCGCCGGTTAGTTTCACTACTTCCCCCATTTCGCAAAAGCTGCTTTTTCGGCATCTTTCAATCTTTGTATAACATGGTTTAAATCCGCCTTGCTAACTCTGCCTGTCACAAATTTGTCGGTCCGAAAACTCTCTATCATTGTGTTTGTCATGCTGTCCCTAAGCATCGGAAATCTTTGAGCCAAATAAATTTCCTCGACAGTCGCTGTTTCCAAATCTAAATCTTTAAGCTCTCGAGGAAAGTAGATGGCTTCAGCTAAGTTGCGAACCTTTCTTTCTAATTCCGCATCAACCTCGGAAAAATCATTTTTGATGGGTTTTGTTGAAAACTCTTCAGGCTTATGCACTTGATTGCCTATGTTCAAGCAGCCTAGTGTTAACCCTGATGACAGGCAGCAAATAATGATTATTCGATCCATGATTCTATCCAATTTACTAAAAAAACATTCAGTTCAAAATGAGTCCAAAACAATAAATCAAGTTCATTTATTCTGCCGCCAAATACAAATCTGTTGATATTGTCATTGTTTGGAAACTTCTCGTCTGCCCAATGTTGTTTATAACGATATTGGGTGCCTGGCTCATAGACAGCATTCCCGAATCCTGTTCTAACTTTACCGAATTCTACTTCATGGCTAAGATCCTCCCTTTCGTTAAAGCGTAAATCGCGAACGTTTATTTTTGTTGTTAAATAAAACCGCAACCCCACAACATCAGCGTCAACCTTTTGCTTATCGAGGGAAAGGAGGAACTCCAGTTCGTTATTATTATTTTTGAGAGTAATCTCGATTTCCTGTTGATGTAATACTGGGTCATTTTTTAGGGGGTCATCTTCAATTATTAATGCTTTCGGGTAGAAATTTATGGTAATCGAATCTACTTTATTGAATATGAGAATGGACATGAAAAAATTATCCAAGTCATTGTAGCCGTTCATTCCTTCAATCAATTGTTCTTCAAGTGACTTATCATTAAACCAATTGATATGATTTATGGTGTTTGTAAAATTGGAGGTCTCAAAAAATTCAGGACTAGTGGGTTGTGGTGTCCAGGAAATGTATTGGCCTCCTTCTGAAGATTGCCCCGTTTCAATATAATCGCCAAATTTGTTAATCAGCCCCGCTTGTTCATAAAATCCCTGTGTTAATGAAAACCCGCTTTCAAAATACTCAACTAAACCCGTGTCATCGTTGATTTCCTCCTCGTATTCTAAAACAAAAAAATCATTTTCAGCTCTCAGGTTGCCGCTGAAAACCTGACAGAGAGCGATTGATATGATTAGCAGTTTGATATGTCTTTGCTTTGATAACATTGGGGAAAAACTGACGTACGCCGCTCGAATGTCAAGCGGTTTTTCATATTCTTTTTCGGTTGTGTTGCTGGGGCAATGGACACTTCATTAGAATTCCCAATTAGCGGCGAGACATTCAGCCCCGAAGTGTCAGGTATGTTTTTCAATTGGACTATCAGTAGCGGATTGATGAGTTTTGACTCAGATCATTCTAATCCCTTTTCAAAACACATCACCCGCCCATCCACCAACGTCACCCAAATCCTTCCGGCGCTGTCGATGCTTGCGCCGCCTTTGATCGGTTGCGCGGGGAGTTTCGCGGTCCATTCGTCATTGCCGGTTTTGAGGTTGATGAGGGTGATGAAGGGGTCCTTCTCCGCGCCTTGATCGCCGACGCCGAGGAGGCGGGTTTTGCCGACGATGAATCCGGCGAAGCGGCGGCCGCGGGCGTCGCGCCACAGCACTTTGCGTTGGGGCGCGCCACGGCGGGCGTTCCAGCGGGCGCGTTCTTTGGTGAGCTTCGGCGCGCCGGGAGGCAGCGCGGCCAATGCGTGGAGGTAATTGAATTTGTTGCCCTCGTAGCTGGCGTCGAACACCAGTTCGCGTCCATCGGCCAGTGTGTGCGCGAGCGAGACGTAGTTGCCGTACTCGGGGTAGTACGGATAAAACGCGGTGCGATATCCGGATTGCGGATTGTTTACCGGCGTATTCACGCACTTGCCGTCGTCGAGATTGAACTGCGCGACTTCCTGCACGCCGCCGCCGAGGAAACAGAGCTTGCCGTTTTCCATAAATAAACTACCCTGCATACTCACGCCGCTGTTCACTTTTTTGTTGAGCGACCCGCTGCTGTCATTGTGCCACTTGAGATTGCCGGTGATGGCGTCCAGCGCGACCACGTGCGTGCCGTCGTAATGCGCGATGCCGGCCGAGGCGTAGACCGTTCCATCTTCCACCAGCACCCCGCCGGCGACGGGCCAAGTGGAAATGAGTTTACCGAACACCGCGATCCAGCGCTCCGTCGGTGCCACACGATAGCTCCACAACTTGCGGCCCGTGGCGGCTTCGTGGCAGTACACGCGTCCGTCCGCGCTGCCGGAATACACGCGGCCCTTTGCCACGGCGGGCGGGAAATAAATCGCGCCGCCGGTGAATGTTTCCCACATCAGTTTACCGTTGGAATTCATCGCGCGGATCACGCCGCTGCGGTTGGCAATGAAGGTTAATCCACCCGCGGTAACCGGCGCGGTGGGCAGCGCGGCGGTGGGGGCGGGGAAACTCCACCGCTCCTTCAACGCGGCGGGCAAAGGCAGTGTGGTGGTGGACGTGCGGCGGTTATTCCCTTGGTAAACTGACCAATCATTTTTGTGGGCGGCAAGTGGGCGAACGTTTTTGAGATCTCCTTTGCTGGACTCGAATTGCGGGCGCGCTTCGCCGGGGCTGGCGAGTTGATTGCCGGCGGCGGTGAGGCTGATGTGGCCGTAGAGCGAAAGTTGGCAGCCGCACATCCACGGGCCCCAGAAAAGGTTGCCGTCGGAAATGATGACGCCGTCCTGACACGGCGGCCGCATCGGCGCGATGTGTTGGGCGGTGTTGCTCGGCACATCCATCCGCACTGTGCCGCCGCTGGCGCGGAAGAAAACGCTGTCGATGCTGCCGGTCGCACGGGTGCAGGCGCGGCGCCACGGCATCATGCTTTTCACTTTGCCGGTTTTGTATTCGAGAATCATCCCGCCATTGCTGCGCTGCGCGCCCGCGGCAAAAATTCCTTCCTCGCGCAACACGAGTTGCACATTGCCGCCGCCTTTCTTGTGCCACAACAATCGGCCATCTTTCGTGGCGGCGGATACCAAATTTGGCCGTGTGGGGCCGGAAAAGAAAATCTCGTCCTTCGTGCACTTGATGTACGCGGTCGTTGCGTAGCCGGTGATATAATGCTGTGCGCGCGCGTGGGGCGCAATGGCCTCGAGCAAATCTTGGTCTGAGTTGCGCCAAGCCGGTTTGCCGTTGGTGCCGATCGCGGCGAGGAATTTCTTGGGGCTATAAAAATAAATTTTCCCATCGCGCAAACACACGCCGCGCGCGTCGATGAATTCCTTTTCCGAATGCTGCCACTTGATTTTTTTGGTCTTCAAATCAATCGCCACGAATGTGCGGCCATAACCGAAATTGGTTTTGGGGTTTTTGTAATCGTGCCCTTCCCACATTCCCCACGGCCAATGGCCGAGGCCGGGTTTGCCGGAGGGGACGGTCTTCACAGAAATTTCTCTGGAACCCACCAATGCGTACAGCGTGCCATCGACCATCGCCATCCATTTCCACGTTGGGCCGTCGCCCACGCCTTTGGGGATGATGATCTCTTCGCGTACTTTGCCCGTGTGCGCGTCGATGATTTTACACGATTCGTTATCCGCCATATACAAGGCATCGTCGGTAGCCACCATCGTGTTGCGGTGGATCATAAAGCCCGGCGTGAGCTTGCGTTTCCAGTGGATGATGCCGTTATGCGCGCTGGCGCAAATGAGGGTGTTGAGCATTTCGTTTTGGTTGGCCTTGTGCGCGATGTGGCCGAAGGCGCGGTACACGCGCCCCCCGGCGGCCACGGTGATTTGCGGCATCGGGCTAAACTTCGGTGCTTGAATAAACTGTGTGAGATACGGCGCGCGCGCCACGGCGTCGGTGGATTGCGGATTATTATCCGGCCCGTGAAAGGGATGGCTCCACGCATCGGTCTTTTGGGAGGTGGGTTTGGTAATGATTCGGTTACCGACATTTGCCTGCCCGCCCGGCCGGAGTACACGTAGGATTTCAGCGTCCTTCACATCTGGTCCGAACAGGGTGGCAAAGTCCGCCATGTTGTCGCCAAGGCAAATTCGGTCCAGCTGGCTTTGTTCCACAAACACGCGCTGCCCCAGCAACCCCGCGCCATCCGCCGCTTTGCGCACAGCGAGTGCGGTGGCAGCATCGGGCGACTGAAAATAAATCGTTAACTCACTCGCTTGCGCTAATTCAAGGACATACAGCGCCATCGCGCGTTCGTCTTTGCCGGTGACTACTGCAATGCCACGGGTCTGTTTTGCCAGCGCGAAAGCCGCTTTCTCCGCCTGCCCGAATGCTGACACGGCGAGAAATGCGAGGAGTGAAAATGAAAAAGGAAGAAGATTTTTTTTCATGATAATTGGGGGTGTGTTTGGATGGTAAATCCAGTATGCGCCGAAGCCCAAAAGACGCAACCCCATTGTGGCCGTGGAAATTAGCGATTCAGTTAAGCCCCAACAAGGGCAAGGTGTCCCGGTAAATCATCTTGTCAATTTCCGTTTCCAACAGTCTTGGCAAGGCACTTCCTTCGAGCATGCTGTTTAGGTTATGCAGGCCGGCGATGGTGTCGTTGACGGTGGTGTAGGGATAGTCGGTGCCGAACAGGATTTTGTGCCACACACCGTATTCCTGTACGAGCATCAGGCTTTGATAGAGTTGGAAGGGGCGATAATAAAGCGCGCTGATGTCGGCGTAAACATTGGGGTGCTTGCGGGCAACGACGATGCATTCGCCTTCGTATGGATGCCCGAGGTGGGCCATAATGATTTTTACTTTGGGGAAACGCGTGGCAACGACGTCGAGGTGGCGCGGCAGGGTACACTCCAGCGGCGCTTGGCTGATAAACGTAGTGCCCGTGTGGAGGAGGACCGGTAGCGCGTGGTCGGTGGCGTATTCCCAAAGCGGATCGAGTAACGTATCATCCGGCCGGAAACCGGCGTACATTGAGAGCAGCTTGATGCCGCGCAAGCCGAGAATTTGGTGGCCGTGTCGAAGTTCGTCCTGCCAGCCATACTGCGTGGGGTCGAGTGAAAGAAACCCGATGAGCTTGTCTGGCCGCGTGGCGGCGTATTCCGCCACGTATGGGTCGTCCACCCAAATTCCGCTGAGCCGTGCTTTGCCACCGAAGACGATCGTGTGCACGTCCTCATTCGCGGGGCAAGCCGCCGCGTAATCCTCGAAGCGTACGGTGAGATCCACCTCGACATCCCCCCGCGCCTTTTTCGCCTGCTCGCAGTGGTCGGAGGTGAAATCCTCCGGATGCCGCCATGTGTGACTGTGGACGTCGACAATCAAGAGTCGTTTAATTTATTTTTTGTTGTGGAGGAAAATTAAATATTTTTGGTCAGAGAGTTGATGACCCGACCTTCGCTGAGGGCCATGGGGCGGCCAATGGGGGTCATCAATTCTTTTTCGTATTTGATGCCGAGGGCGTGTTGGACGGTGGTGTGGATGTCTGCGACCCGGATGGCGTCTTTGTCCTCGGCAGTTTTTTTCCCGCCGTTGGGATCGGTGGCACCGTGGACGTGGCCGGCGCGGAAGCCGCCGCCGGCGAGGGCGATGGAGAAGCCGGTGGGCCAGTGGTCGCGGCCGTTGGCGGGATTAATTTTTGGCGTGCGGCCGAATTCGCCGGCGCAAATGACGATGGTGTGGTCGAGCAGTTTGCGTGCGCGTAGTTCGCGGATGACCGAGGCGAACGCGGGATCGAGAATGGCGTTTTGCGCGACGTGGGCTTCGTGATTATTGGCGTGAGTATCCCACCCATTGAGGGTGACTTCGACGCAGCGGACGCCGGCGCCGATGAGTTGGATGGCGGCGAGGCAGCCCCGGCCGAATTGGGTGTCGCCAAAGGCGGCGCGGGTTTTGGCGGGAGCCAGAGTGACATCGAAGGCGCTGAGCTGATCGGAGTTCATCATCCGCAGTGCTTTTTGGATGGTGGCGTTGTGGAGAGTGGTTTTGGAATCAAGTTCCGCCCGGCGGCCGCGGGCGAAAGATTGTTCGATGGCGTTCAACGCGGTGAGGCGGTTGTCCATGCGTTTGGGGTTTACGCGGGCGGTGATGTTTCCGGCACGGCCGTTGGTATTGTAAACTTGAAAGGCGTCGTACTGCGCACCGAGGTAGCCGCCGCGCGCGGGCCATTGGCCGGGGAGGATGGAGATGTGGCGCGGGATGTCCAATTTGCCCGCGGGCAGTTGGTGGCACATCACGGCGCCGATGGATGGATGGATGAGTGTGGGGTCCGGGCGGTAGCCGGTTTTAACGTGGTAGGAGCCGCGTTCGTGGTCGCCTTCTTTGCTGATCATAGAGCGCACGAGGGTCAGCTCGTCCATCACCTCGGCTACTTGCGGAAGGCCTTCGGCGAGTTGTACGCCTTTGACGGAAGTGTTGATGGCGCGGGTGGCGCCGGCGATTTTTTTCCCCGCGTGCGGGTCAAAGGTTTCCAATTGGCTGGGGCCACCGGCCATCCACAGCATAATGACCGATTTGGCGGGTGCAGCGGTGGGCGCTTTTTCCTGCGCGCGACCGAGTAAATGAGCGACCGGTGTGAGCCACGCCAGCCCGCCGAGGCCGGTGGTTTGCAGCATGGTGCGGCGCGAGAGGTGACTGGCGCTGTTGCAAGGGTTTATCATTTAATGATTCCAAGAAAATTCGGTGGAGTTGATCAGTGCCCAGTATAGGTCTTCCTGTTTTGCCTTGCGGCTGAGGGAATCTTTTTTTGCGAGTGCGCCGACAATGTAATTGGATTCTGCGGGGCTGGGTCGACGGGTGAGCACGGCGAGAAAGGTGGCTTCGACGATTCTTGCATCGGTACCGCCCGTGGCCAGAATGCGCGAGGCGGCGTTGGCGATCAAATCGTTTTTGATGCGTTCGTGAACCATTTTCCCGTTCATCATCAGCAACCGCTGCGGGATGGTTCCGCCCTGCATAAAAAATTCATCCTCGCCAATATCGCCGTAGCGTTTAATGAAATCGCTTTGTTGAAACGTTCGGCTCAGTTGGAAAATGATATGTGAATCGGCATCGATGGCGGTGAGTGAGGCGGCTTGGAGGATGCTGCCGGCAACTTGTTCGGGGCGCAGCCGCGTGATTGCGAAGGACGCCCAGTGTTGTTCCTGTTTTAAGGTGGGCGGCGGTTGGTTGGCGGCCGACTTGCTGTCGAGGCTGAACACGCGAGTGGCGGCGATGACGCGAATGAGTCGGCGGAGATCATATTTGTGAATGATGAAATCATCGGCAAGCGTTTCGAGTCCGGGTGGATAAGGATTTTCTTTCGTGTTGGTCAGCGGAATTTCATCGACTGGCTCCATTAATGGGCGGCCAAACATCAGCGCCCAAACGCGATTGACAGTGGTACGGGCGAAGGCGCGGTTTTCGGAATGGGTGACCCAACGGGCGAGGCGTTGGCGCGGGCGTCCGTCAGCGGGGAGTAGCTCGGGTTGGAACGGGACGATCGCCGGCACGTTTACGGGCTCGCGTTTGCCGCGGTATTTGAATTCGTATTTCTTGCCGGTCTCGCGAATGCCAGAGATGGCCATGTCGGTGCCACCAAAGAAGGAGGCGAGTTGGTGGAAATCCTCTTGCAGCCAGTCCTCGCCGAGATGATCGTCATGGCATTGGACGCAGTCGATGCGGACGCCAAGGAAAGCCCGCGTCACGCGTGCGGCGAGCTTCACTTCGTCAGGGCCTTTGTCGTCTTCATTTTGGTTGACCGTCACGGTGACAAAATTGACCTCCGGATTATTGGTCCAAAGTCCTTCGGCGGTGATGAGCGAGCGCACAATTTTATCGTAATTCTGGTTGTTGTGAATTTCGTCGGCCAGCCAACTAACAAACCGGCGGCGGCGATAAATGAGAAAGGGGCCGTTTTCTACGCCGACATATGTGCGGGCAAACCGTTCGGCGAGGTAATCACTCGTGCGACGATCTTCGAATAGATGGCTGAGCCACCATTGGATCCGCTCGCCCTCCGGCTGTGCCTCGAGTGCGCGGATTTCCTGAAGCGATGGAATGGTGCCCGTGAGCCCGAGTGAGAGGCGGCGGATCAGCGTCAGGTCATCCGCCCGCGGCGCAGGCTTTAGCCCGGCCTTTTCCCAGTCGGCGGCAAACTCCTCATCCACCCAATCCACAGCCATCCGAAACGCAGGTTTTTCATAACGGCTCGCCTGATGGTTGGGCAGCGTCATCGTGTCGGATTTCAGTATATTTGAAATCACGCAGCCCGCTCCCAAGATACAAACCGCCGCGAAGAGCAGGTTGCGTTGCCAGACGGGTGAAGCTATCTTCTCGAGGGCCATTGTCGTCCCTGAATATACCTCAATGAACACCTCGAAGCAAGATGAAGGAGTGCCGCCGCGGATGGTGCCACCTGTGCTTGTGACTGCGCCGGAGGTTTCGCCGCCGGAAATTGAGGCGTCAACCACCGGGCTGAAGCGATCCTTTCCGAGGCGACTTGCCCGCGGCACCTACTCGGTTTGTGGTTGGTGCTTTGGAATGGTGAGCTTGATCGGCGGATTGGCGGTGATCTCGGTAATCCCGATCGTAAATCTGATTAGCCTCGGCTACCTGCTGCGAGTGAGCGGCACCATCGCACTCACTGGCCGATTGCGCGATGGCTTCATCGGCGTGCGCCGTGCCGGGCAACTGGGCGGCATCGTTCTGGGCATTTGGTTGGCGCTCTGGCCGGTGCGATATCTTGCGATGCTGCGCGACTCAGCGGTGATTGTAAACCCGGATCGCGTCGGCGGCTGGAGCGTGGGGCTGTGGATACTCACTGGAATGACCTGCCTTCACATCATTTGGGCACTGCTTCGCGGCGGCAAACTGCGTCACTTTTTTTGGCCCGCACCCATTCGGTTTTTTCGTTGGCTGGGAACACCCGATAAATTCAATTCCGCCCGCGATGCCGTTTGGGAAACCGCAGACGGTCTGCGCCTTCCGGAATTGTTTTGGCTCGGCACCCGCGGCTTTGCCGGCACGGTGCTGTGGTTGCTCATCCCCGTGGGCCTGATGATTCTCGCCTCGAAAATCGCCCACAACGCCGGCGTGCTCGTGTCGCTAGTGGGCGGTGCATTGCTGATGGGTGTGTTGCTTTTCCTTCCTTTCCTGCAAGTGCGGTTCGCCGCCGAAAACCGCTTCCGCGCCTTCATTGAAATCTGGCCCGTGTGCCGTCTCGCCGGCCGCGCGCCATTTAAATTTTGGTTCGCGCTTACGTCTACTCTTGTGCTCGCCGTGCCGTTGTTTCTTTTAAAAATTGAACTGACCCCTGCCGAGATCACCTGGTTGCCCGCGCTCTTCTTCGTGGTTTTCGGCCTGCCCGCCCGGTTGTTGACCGGTTGGGCTATGGGCCGTGCCGCACACGGCGAGGCGTCCCCCAACGTTTTGATGAGATGGTTCTGCCGATTGACCGCTCTCGGGCTGGCACTGCCCTTCATCTTCAGCTACGTTGTTATTCTATTTTTCACTCAGTACGTTTCATGGAACGGCACCCTCAGCCTCCTTGAGCAACACGCCTTCCTCGTACCCAGCCCGTTTTGAACTGGGCTTTAGAAGCATTACGTTCCGGTGCTGGATCCGGAAAAAGAGGTGGGCAATCTTGAAACCTTGCGGAAGGCGAGGTGCAGGTCGCCCACCCATCTGCGTCTTTCGCGCAGCCGGCAAAGCTGATTCATTTTGCCCTGCACACATTTCCCTCCACCACACCGCGGGGGCCGGTTAGGGTGACGGATTCGTCCTGGTCGTTGGTGGTGAGGGCGGTATTGTGGGTGGCGTGGGCGGGGGTGGCGGTTTTTTGGATAACAATGGCGGTGCCGAGGAATTGGCTGGTGCGGTTGTGGTGGGCGGTGACGGATTTGGCACCGGAGGAGGAGAGGGCGTGGCGCCAGCGGTTGATTTCATTTTGGTGAAACTCCACTTCTGATCCGGCGTGGGCCCACACGGCAAAATTGGGTGGACCGCCGCGACGTGGGCCATTGCCTTCAAAACGGTTTTTGCTGATGCGCGCACTGCCCTGCACGAGCACGCCGGCCACGCCTCCGCCGGTAAACGTATTGCCGGTGATGACGGCGCTTGAGCCTTTGAGAATGGCGATGAGCGGAGGCATTCCGCCGGTGCGCGTGAGTTGGTTGCCGGCGATGTGCGCACTGGCGCCGTTGCCCACGCCAATGGCCACCTTTGCGTTCTCGAGGCAGCGGTTGCCGAGCACTGTGGCCCTGGCCCGATGTTGTACGCCGATGCCGGCGGTTTTGTTTTTGCGGCAAAGGTTTCTGGAAATCAATGCGCGCGCCTCGTGCTCGATTCCGATGCCGGCGAGCGTGTTTTCAAAACATTCGTTTTCAATAATCATCGGCTGCGCCTTATCACGTGCGCCGATGCCGGCGAGTTTGTTTTTCCAGCAACGGTTGCCGCGCAGGATGGGCCGCGCGCCCTCCTCGGTGCCGATGCCGGCCGTGTCGTTTTCGTGGCAGTCGTTGTCTTCCACCACCGGTTGGGTGTCCGCGCCAGTACGGATGCCGATGCCAGCGCGTCGGTTGTGATGGCAGCGATTGCCGCGGACGATTGGTCGAGAGCCTTCGCTGATGCCAATGCCGGCACGGATGTTGCCGTAGCAACTGTTGTCGATGACAATCGGGCTGGCGTCGTTGTGGCCAATGCCTGCGTAAAAATTCTCGAAGCAAAGGTTGCCTTCGATGCGGGCCGTCGATTTTTTCATCGAGCCGATGCCGCCGCCCATATTGCGGTACGTGACATTGTCGACAATGCGCGGTGACACGCGCCGGTCTTCCGCGCCCGTGATGGCAATGCCGGTGTAGCCGATGTGGTGGACGATATTGTTCGCTACCGTGCAATCGTGTCGCGCCTCGATGCCGGGCGTGCCCTCCGCTCCAATGTGTTCGTGTATCTGCTGATTGCCCTGTGTGGCGTGATGTTTTTGCCAAAGTGCTTCGTCGTATTTCCCAACACCTGTTACCGTGAAGCCATCGAGTGTCGCTCCCGCCGCCATCATCACGCCGGGCCCTTTGCCGCCGGTGCCATCGATGATCGTCGCCTCTGCCCGCCGCAGGCCGAGTTTTCCCTTCGCGTCATCACCAGCGCTTCGAACGGTGAGGCCGGGTTTGAGCCGAATGCGCTCATTGTATTTACCGGCGCTGACCAAAATTGAATCGCCAGCTCGGGTCGCGTCGATTGCGGCTTGGATGGTTTTGAAATCCTGCGGCACAAGCAACGCCGCCGCCCATGCGGTAGGATTGAGCTGCAGGAGGATAATGAAAAAAGAGGCGGCGAACAGGTGTGTTTTCATAACTGGATGATGGCGTAAAGATTTGCTTGTTTGCTTGGATGTTCAAAGGATTAACCTGCCGAGTTATACCAATTGTTTCTCAAACTGTCGCGCATGAATGCACATGGGCGTGCGTTTGGATTGCTGGGTGCTGCCGAATAGCTCATTCGTGAAATTTGAGTTTTTTTGTTTGGTGGCCTTGCGATATACTCCCCAAATGCGATGGATTATTGCGTTCATTTTTACAGCTAACTACGTCCTCGCCGCGCCACCGTTCGCGCCCAAGCCCGCCACCTATTTGTACGGCCAACTTTGGGCAAAATCCGCCGCCTCCTTGGGCGCGGCGGACTGGTCTTCCTTTCGCGGGCCCAATGCATCCGGCGTGGCGGATGGGATGAAGCTGCCCGCCCAATGGGATGCCGCAAAGGGCGAAGGAGTTTTGTTCAAAGTTAAAATTCCTGGTTTGGCGCACTCATCGCCGGTAATTGCGGGTGAACGATTGTTTCTCACCACCGCCGTGAGCAATATCGCGGATCCCACGTTCAAGCCGGGCTTGTACGGCGCGGGCACGGCGGCGGCGGATCGGTCGGTGCACGAGTGGCGCGTGATTTGTTTGAACAAAAAAACCGGCAAGACACTTTGGTCGCGTGTGGCGGTGAAAAAGACGCCGACCGACAAGCGGCACATCAAGGCCACTTACGCCAACGCCACGCCGGCGACGGATGGCGAGTGCGTGGTCGCGTTTTTTGGCTCGGAAGGGCTCTTTGCGTATTCGATGGCGGGGAAATTTTTGTGGAAGAAAAACCTCGGTCGGCTGGACGTGGGCGCGTACGACTTGACGGAGTACGAATGGGGCTCGGCCAGTTCGCCGATCATCTGGCGCGGCAAAGTCTTTGTGCAATGCGACACGCAGAAGGACTCATTCATCGTCGCGCTGGATGTGAAAACCGGCAAGGAACTGTGGCGCACGAAACGCGACGAGCTGCCCTCGTGGGGCACGCCCAACGTGTGGCCGGGCAAGGCGCCGGAACTGGTCACCAACGGCTCGAAATTCATCCGCGGCTACCACCCCGAAACCGGCAAGGAACTCTGGCGGCTGGGCGGCAGTTCGAAAATCACCGCGCCCACGCCGGTGTTTGCCGGGGACCGCATCATCGTCGCTAGCGGTCGGCATCCCGAGCGCCCCATCTTTTGCCTGAGCGCCGGCGGCCGCGGCAACCTCACCGGCAGCAAACATGTTGCGTGGCAAAACCGTCGCGGCCCATACATGCCCACGCCGCTCATCTATCGCGGCAAGGTCTACGCGCTGAACAACAGCGGCCTTATCGGCTGCTTCGATTTGAAGACCGGCCGGGAACATTACTACGAGCGCATCCGCCACCGCGGCCACGGCTTCAGCGCCTCGCCCGTTGCTGCCGACGGCAAAATCTACTGCGCCGGCGAGGACGGCATCGTGTTCGTGTTCACGGCGGGCGAGCAATTTCGTCCGCCCATTGAACGCGCTGTCGGCGAAACGCTCATGGCCACGCCCGCGATGTCCGATGGAGTGCTGTATCTGCGCGGCACGAGAACGCTTTTTGCCGTTGGCAAAAAGAAGGACCAATAAACAAGGACCAATGACCAAAGCCCAATAACCAAGGAAAAAACCAATTCCCAAATTGGGTTTTGAATATTGGGAATTCCTTGGGATTTGGTCATTGGGAATTGGTCATTCCAAAATGGTCCTTGCCCCTCTCTTTCTCGAATTCACAATCTTTTGTAACGTCCAATCCACAGCGATGCTGGAAATCAACCACGGCCAAATCGGAAAAAACTGCGCGGGCTTCTCGCGGCGCACGGCGTTGAAGGCGGGATTTCTCGGGGTGTTGGGCCTTTCCACGGCGGATTTATTGCGGTTGCGGGCGGAGGGGGTAGCAAAGCGGAATAATAAATCCGTGATTTTGATTTGGCTCGATGGTGGCCCGAGCCATATGGAGACGTACGATCCCAAGCCGGCCGCGCCCAAGGAGTATCGCGGGCCGTGGCTGGACATGCCCACCAACGTGCCGGGCATTCGCTTTTCCGAAATGCTGCCACTGCAGGCGAAACACGCGGACAAAATGTGCGTGCTGCGTTCGGTGCATCACGACACGGGCGATCACTTTGCCGCCGCGCACTGGATGCTTACCGGCCGCTACGGCAGCACCTCGGCCAACAAGGCGCAAAAATATCCTTCGGTCGGTTCCTGTGTTTCGCGCGTGAAAGGCGCCAACGCCAAGGGCATGCCGGCGTACGTGGGCTTGCCCGCGGCGGAGAGCGTTTATCTTTATCCCGGCTATCAAGGCGCGGCTTATCTTGGCGCGGCGTACAATCCGTTTCAGCTCAACATGAAACAGAAGTACCTCGGCGCGACCTCGAAAACAAAAATCCAGACGCCGCCGGTGTTGGCGAATTTGGCCGGCGACACTGAGCGCATCGGCAACCGCGTCGGCCTGCTGGATAGCCTCGACCAAATCAACCGCAACATCGACCAATCCGGCTCGCTCGAATCGCTGGACCGTTATCAGCAGGAAGCGGTGGACATGGTCACCGGCGGCAAGGCGCGCGAGGCGTTTGACATGGAAAAGGAAAGCGCCAAGATGCGCGACCTTTATGGCCGCGGCCCGTGGGGGCATTATACGTTGATGGCGCGGCGGATGGTGGAATCGGGCGTGAGTTTTGTGACCGTCGACATGCCGCATTGGGACACGCACTCGAAAATTAAAGTTGGCCTCGAGGCACGCCTGCCGTTTCTCGACCGCGCCGTGGCCGGTCTGCTGGAAGATTTAAAACAACGCGGCATGCTCGACGACACGCTCGTCGTCGTGATGGGCGAATTCGGCCGCACACCCAAGCTGAACAGCGGCCAACCCGGCATCCCCATTCCCGGCCGCGATCACTGGGGCCAGGCGATGAGCGTCATCCTCGCCGGCGGCGGACTTAAGACCGGCCAAGTCATCGGCGCCACCAATAGCAAAGCCGAGCATCCCATCGCGCGCGCCCTCAAGCCCGATGACGTCCTCGCCACCATTTACGAAGTGATGGGCATCGACCCCGAAACCACCTTCAAAGATTTTGCCGGCCGCCCCGTCCCGCTCGTCGACCAAGGCAAAGCCATCAAAGAAATTCTTTGATCAATCGGCAACTTCCGCCGTCATCGCCAATTGCACCGCCGCGTTTAGGGGCATTTCATTGATGCCCAGCGCCAGCCGCGTGTGTTGGCCGCGCTCGCCGAAAAGTTCACTTACCAAATCCGATGCGCCGTTGAGCACTTGCGGGTGGCTGCTGAATCCCTCGGCGCAATGGACGTACCCTTCAATCCGGACGATTTTTTGCACCTTCTCCAAATCACCCGTGGCCGCCTTGAGTTGGGCGATGGCATTAAGGGCACATTGGCGGGCAGCGTGATAGCCGTCCTCATTGGAAACCTCAGCGCCCAGCTTGCCGGCGTAAGCAATCTCCCCATCGCGCCACGGCAACTGGCCGGAAGTGAAAACGAGGTTGCCCGTGCGAATCCACGGCTGATAAGCCGCCACCGCCGCCGGTGCCTCGGGCAGCGTGAGGCCCATCTCAGTAAGTTTGTCTTCGATGCTCATAACTACGCGACTTAATCACGGTTTGCCGGTGGGGACAAGTTTCCGCAGTCACATACGGAAAGCCCAATTAACAGGACTCTCAAGCAATTTCTCGGCCGGAAACGTGCTTATGGATCGGCGAGAATGCCCCATGGTTTGGGCAATTCATAGTCTTGGATTGGGGGAAACTGGCTGTGATTTGTCGTAAGCAGCCATTGGTTTGCCGCTAAAACCATTGATCTGGCGGACAAAACCTTTGATTTGAGGGGGAAAACCTTTGGTTCGATGTTCGTTGGGTTCGATTCCCATCACCCGCTCCAGTTTCACAATTGGAATCCGTGAGTTTTTGAGTTTCCCATAATTAGTTCAGAGGTGGCTCACTGAAACTTTGAGAACCATTGCTTTGCTTCCTTGATCCATATGTCTTTTGGCTCGGCAGCTACGGGTGCTGTTTTTCCTTTTACCTTGTAAGATGACACCTCATCGCCCGCGATTAATTCCAAGGCATGTAATGCTTCACCTCTTACGTTTTGAGTTTGGATCAGCTTCTGTCTGAACCAAAGACTATACTTACCCGGATTATCCAAGGCCCTGACGAGGACAGGAATTGATGAGTCTTCAGGGAATTTTCCCAGAAACTCACAACACCTTACTGTTGTGAAAAACATATAATTTTCGGTATCACGTTTCAGTAGTTTGGAGAGAAATTTCTGGATTGGTGCGCACTCTTTTTTAGTACCGTAACTGTCGAGTAAAAGGTCAAGCACAGTAGGGTACACATTTTTGCTGGAGAACCCGTTCGAAGGGTTAAAGTCATAGTTCTCCCAAATCAATAGATCATCACTCTCAAGAATAAGAAGAAGTTGTTCTAAGACTTTTTTCTTAGGTAAACTGAAAAGTTTTTTTTCTCTTTCCTCCTCGCTCCAATTATTCCCGGTTTTATGATACGCTTCGATAAGTTTCAGAATTTTTCCATCAGGCTTCAACCCTCCTAATACGCTAGCCTGGGACCCTCGCTCAATCAATGGCCCAGCAATGAGTGTTCGCTTATATGCTCTAGCCCCTTCGTCACCCTTGAGCTGCACTGCCGGGGCGCAACACCCTCCTAGCATTACAATCAATAGTGATAATATAAAATTTTTCATTTCTTGTTAGACGGTAATTAAAAAATACCCCACCATCCTGATTCAGAGAAGTTCAGAAGACCAAGAGAATTCAAATAAGACAGATAATCAGGGATAAACAGCCATTACACAACACCCAGTCTCTTCAAGATCATGTACTGAACCCATTCGTCAGGTTCAGCATTTCTAGCCAATTCCATGTCGATCTGATTCTGTCTCATACCTTGCCACCTACGAACCTGTTTTTGCTTTCTGACACGTTCCAGCTTCTTCATCTGACGTTTGTGTTTGAATGGAGACAGGAGAGAGTCTCTCTTTTCCTTGTCGATCAATCCCCGATGATACATCTCCCAGACATCGGGTTCGGTGGGTTCAAGAATCTCTAGCTCAAGAAGTTCATCGACTTCTTCTTCTGACACTGGTGCTTTTCCGTCCGTGACCATATCAGCAAATGTGTCTTCGTTCAGTGATTTCAAAAATGCTTTTTCAAATAGACCAGCCATCAAAAGTATTTAGTCTACGACGAAGAACTTCTCTTCATAGAATTGTGGGAACCTCTCTTTAATGATCTTGAGGAATTTCAATGTCTCATCTGACTTGGGGACAATGTTCTCAATCAGCTTCATTGTTTTTCGAGAACCATTTTCGAAGTCAGTTCGCTTAGTGGGATATCCAGCTTTTGACAACCATTCTGCCATTTCTGGGTATGAGTATTGTGTTTTATCTAAACCCCACTCAGAGCGAGCATATGACCTGACAAACATCTTCCAAGCCGTCTTGATGACAGGATCTTTTCGAGATTTCTTTAAGCCTGTTCCTTTAATGTCGAGAGTTTGATAAGCATTGAATGAATCATAATCTTCGATTGTTTTTAGGCAAACGTGTCTCTCGCTATTGTATTCTGCCCAAGACTCACGACACTTGTTGTATTCGATCATATCAACCCATGGCTTTGTGTCGAAGTATAGATGACTGTGTTCATTGTATGATCTCATCGCCGGATTACACGGCATACGTTTCCAGTCGTACTCCATCGACAATCGCTTCTTAACGGTGAAGCTTGTTAACTCATATTCCTTTAACCATATATCACGAAGACTAGTGAACACATCAAACTTATATGTTTTTTCAGGGGTTCTTTGGAAAAACATATCTTCAATCCAAGTGTTCTGTTTCAACTTGTGTTGTGTTTTCGGCTTCATGCCAGCTTTGGCTAGAATCATCTTCTCACCTCTCAGTGGTAAGAGTGTTGCTTGACCACGTGTTCTCCAACCCAACGGTTGTCGGATTTTATGTTTTGCTTCCAACACTTCGAAATCACCTGTGATTGATTTACGAGTGTTACCAAACATTTGGCAAAGTTCACCAGATGTGATGTGTTCTAATTGATCATCTCCTGCTGTAGAAAGAAAACCATCCGTTGTAGCATTACTCACCAGTGTTTCTTTCGGCAACAGATGTAGAATTTCACCTAAAGCAGCTCGAACGAATGAAGTGACATATGCTGAAAAGAACGGGTTTGATATTTCACTTTCGGGGAGTAGCTTTACATCAGCAGTTTTTGTATCAAAACATCTCTTCTCTCTTAAACCCTGTGCTGTTTTACCATATGTACTGTTTCCAATTTCTTTCCAGAACAACTCGAAAATCGAACCTTTAGGGTGAGATTTGCGATTGTGGGTACACTCTTTGATGAATTCTGCAAATGGTCGTACCGAGGAATCTGTTGGTAGAATGAAACCATCTCTAACCTTCAATTTTGCCCCCATCTGTTGAGCAAGAAACAATTCCGGAGTTGAGCAATTTGAACTACCTTTTAACGGAAAGATTAAACCACCATTACTTCGAATCGGGAGACATGGGAAACGTGTTTCATCGGGGAATTCAAAGTCAACATAAGCAAAACCCATCGATTTAAGATTGGTAAGCTTTTTCAAATCGACAGTGGAATACAATTCATCCCAAAGGGGTAATTCAATCAAGCTCATTGCCGTGGTGTAAGCACCACACAAGTCGTAATCAGTCCAAACACCTTCTTTACCGATGCCGAAGAAGTATTGCTCGTTCCGTCCACCATGATAACACTCTGTGGCAAAGAGCTCCTTAAGATGTCTCATCGGCAAGTTAACTTCTTTATTTGACATCCAGTATTGCTGCTTACGTTTTTGCCATTGACCCTCCTTTACAATTTCCTTTCCCAGAATCGCTAGTCGATCACGGTTGTTCTTTACCCATACTCTTTGAAGATGGGAAACTCCTATGCTGCCAACTGTGCTGGGCAACAGACGTTCACCACTGATTTCCTCCATCACTTTCAAAATTGTTTCAGAGTATTTGACACAGATTTCAGCATCTCTCATTGCATAGCGTTCAAACTTCTCCGGATCATTTTCAAGAACACTGCTCATGTTGGAGATTTCATCTTCCGACATACTGAGTTTATCTACACCCACAAGAGTTCCAATATCTGCTAACCGTTGCTTTCCCGTTGGAGCCAACAACATACTATCACGAAATATTGCTTTAATTTCGAACGACTGATCAGCCGAATCCATCAGCTCAACTTTGTATCCTTTTGAAGTTGTCACAAGACACTTACGGACAGCATTCACTTGATGTTGAAAATCTTTGAAATTCGAGAACCCCGGCAGATCAGCAATCGTGAAATGACCTATCAGATAAATTCGTTGAGGATACCTTGTGATTTTATGCTGCTTGAATCCTTCGGAGAAGACCCATTCAAAGAATTCGTTTAATGTGATTCGATCTTCTCTGCTACGGAGATAACCGATACCCTTCCACTCCGATCCGTTGGGATGTTTTACATGGAATTGATAGGAGAGGAGATTGTTGTGTTTTCCTTCCCTTTCAAACTCCGTATCAAACCCCACCAATAAGCAATCTTGGGTACCGCCGTAAAACTCACACGTGGGTACCCATATAGGGGTTTTACGGCGGTAAGGAGTTTTAGGGGGTTTGGTGAGGATTTTGATGTTTTTCTTAGGGTTTTTATGATTTTTGTGTTTAGTCATACCCTATTAAACCACAGAGTTTGTGGAAATCTACCCCTAAAGAGCAACTTTTTTGAGATATTTTGGGTCTGAAGTGAGGTGTATTTCTGTATTTCACAGTCTCAGAAGGAGGATCTGAACGTAGTTTCGAGAATCTCGATTTGGAGGGTATTTAGAACCCCCTGTTTTTGGGATAAATCATTTAGTTTTTATTCTCAAACTAAGTGTTTTTAGATGATCCCCAACTCCTTTGCTCTGGTTGGAGTCAATTCGTACAACTTCTGAACATCGTCTTCATCAACATTCATGTTCAGGTAATGATTCTGGATCACGTTCACGGAGTTTCCAGCAGCATAAGATGTCTTCAAAGCATCTCTGAACTTCAAGGTGTTATAGGTGATAGCAGTATGACGAATCACATTCTTCACATTGTTTAATCTCTTCACTACTCCCCGTGTTAGTTTCTCATGTCTCAATGAACACTCTAGGGGAATCTCGTTATCACAAAGGTACTTGATCCACTTCACAAACACACCGGGGATGTCGTTGTAATGTCTTCCCCTTAATTCTGCCCTACCACGTTTCTTGTACACCAGATTGTTGATGGTGATTCTTTTCTCATTCAGGTTAATGAACTTGTTGTCGGCTACCTGTGACCCACCAAGTTCGGTGAATCGACTCATCTCTTTTGTTCTCATCATCGAGAACAACCGGAAGATGAAGTGTCCCAAGACCCCTCTCTCTCTTGCTTCCTTAAGCAACATCACAATCTCTTCAAAGGTGTAAACGGCAATCTCCTTTGCTTCAAACTTAGGCATCTCCCAATTGATCGGGTTACGTTTCAACCAGGGTGTGTCTTCACAATAGATGTTCTTCTTCCCGGCACAGAACTCCATGAATGCTTTAAGGTAAATGAATCGTGCTCTCCTTTGTGAATCACCTTCCCGTTTCTCGATGAACTTCTTGCAACGTTTGGCATTCAGGTAACTCACTCGTTCTTCCCCGAACTGTTCCATCAATTCATTCAGCAGGTATTTGTAATCATTCAATGTTGCTTCCGATAGATTTCTGGATTGCTGCTTCTCAAGGAACAACCCAACACATTCATTCACGGTGGGAGCAGCATAGTCGGTGTAGTTCTTGATGAAGAAATCAACACTCTCAATCAACACCTTGGCAGTCTTGTCATCATCAATCTTCAAGTGACCCACGGTATCGAGACGATTGAATGCCAACTGTGCTATCTGAAGTTGCTGTTCAGTTAAAGGAGTGGATACCAGATTGATTCCACACTCGTTTGCTTTGCTCCGACGAACATAGATCTTGTACTGGTTTTGTGCTGATTTTTTGTCTCGTGAAGTAACGGAGTTCCATTTCCCGTCATGTTTCACCGAGAATGACCACCAGTTGTACTTCTTGCTGAATGCTGGTTCGGTGACTCTTTCAATCACTCCGTCGTATGTTTTCCTTCTTCCCATAACACTATTATGGCTACAGGTGGTGGGGAAATCCACTGGGGATTCAGAGAATTAGTCGTGGAGACAACTGTGGAATCTGTGTCGAGATATGTGAGATCTCCCGGGTAACTTGGGTCTCAACGTGATTGATGAGTTAACTGAGACGATTGGGTGGGGGAAGAGAGAGGGGTTACTTCGTGGGGTTGCTGCCGATTAGGCACTTTGGCATCGTCTTTTTCAGTTGGTTAATCTGTGCCTTGGTGAGGTCAGGGTTGTTACTGAGATCCAGATACGTCAACTGCGTGAGCTTCTCCAACACCTTCACGTCGTTCAGTTTATTGTCACGGAGATCCAGAGACGTTAACTGCGTGAGTTTCTCCAGACCCTTCACATCGGTCAGGCCATTATCGCGAATATCCAGCCTCGTCACCTTCGTTAAGTCCGCCTTGGTGAGTTCGCCTATGGGTTTCTTGAGTTTCTTGCGAATCACTGCCTCAACGACCTGCGCCGATTCTTCCTTGGTTAAAGGGAGGTTGCTGTGAATTTTGCACTTCGGCAATGCCTTTTGAAGTTCAGCAATCTGTGCCTTTGTGAGGTCGGGGTTGTCTTTGAGACCCAGCCCCGTTAACTGCGTGAGCTTCTCCAAACCGTTCACATCGGTCAGTTGATTTTTGCTGAGATCCAGCGAAACCAACTTCGTGAGCTTGTTCAGACCCTTTACATCGGTCAGTTTATTGTTCCAAAGAACCAGCGACTTTAACTTCGTGAGCTTCTCCAGACCTTTCACATCAGTTAGTTGGTT
>JACKQG010000096.1_pt1 | contig 116979 bp, 88 predicted proteins | sample 8237621 | NCBI WGS metagenome assembly JACKQG01 (sample SAMN15677084, study PRJNA649215) | marine metagenome | biome: marine; feature: Black Sea; material: saline water; isolation source: suspended particulate matter (SPM) from the Black Sea western gyre | collected 2013-06-09/2013-06-10... | reverse complement strand
CCCCATCCGTATCCTCCAAAATAATAATCCGATCCTTCTTGCCGCCCTTCTTGTCCGGATAATTATTCGCCTCCGCCACCCACAGCCTCCCCCGATCATCAATACAAAATCCAATCGGCTGCTTAATATCCGGTTCGCCTGCGAAGAGCGTGACACTAAACCCCTTGGGCACCTGCATCGTCTTCGCAGCCTCCAGGGGTGCGAACGGTTTCTCGATTATCGGCTGCGGGTTCTTCGCGGCAAAAAGAGAAAACGATAAACAAACGAAAACCAAGTAGCGCCAAATCATGTTCGGATTGTAACGCTCATCCACGGACCCGCAAGCTCGTCCCTCCAAAGTTATCCTCCCCTCCGTGATGGAGGGACAAGCTTGCAAATCCGTGAATGTGCAATTCGCCAATTTGGCGCTGGAAGGAGTGAAGCTCAAATTCAGCAGCAGACAACGAAGCCGCACTAATCAGAAAAAGAAACAAACGGATCATCCCTCGAGTGTGGTGGAGGAGCGCGTGAGGGGCAAATTCCACCTTGCCCGTTTTATTGCTCAAAAGTTAACCGGCCGAAGCGGGCGGGGGTGTGGGCACTGGCATTGGCCAACGGGCTCCAGCCAAGGAAGGCTTTGTGGGCAGGATCGTGGCGATAGAGGTTCAGGCGCCATTCGGTTTTGAGGCCGGGAGCTTGGCCACCGAGGGACTTGAGGGGAATGCGCATTTCAGCGGTCCAGATTTTGCGTTTGGGGTCGATGTGGGTTGCAACCTCGAAACCGCTTTCCCACGGGAGGCCCTGGGCGGGCGGCAGCTTGGGGGTGATTTCAAGGTCAAGTTTGTCACCGGTGGGGGCGAGTTCGTACTCGGTGTAGCGGGTGAGATCGCCGGGATACGTCGCGATGAAGGCCTCGACGACGTCACGGTTCCACAGACCGTAGCGCTCGGTTTTTTGCGTGGGGGTGAACGTGGTCAATTTCGAATACGGACATTCATAACCGATGTACAAAAAGTTATCGGACCACAATATGCGGGCGGTGGTGGCAATTTCCGGGTGGGCAGTGCCATCGCTGATTTGGCGCTCCAGGCGCGCGGGCGTGGCGGTTTTCCATTGCGGCGCGGTGAGGCGGCCGGAGAGCTTGAAATCTCCCCGGATGCGCTTCGCGCGCAGATGCGGTAACGGCAGCGTACGCACGAGCAACCGATGCGCGTTGTCGAAATAAATTTTTCGCAGCACCTTCGGCGGCAGACCGATCGCGTCGATTTTCCAATCGCCTTGGATGGGCGTCATGTGCGTGAACTGTCGGTCGTTGGTTTCCATCCAACGCCAATGTTTGGCATAAAACTCGTGCGCGTCCGCATCGGTCGGAGCGGGGCCTTTGCCGCTGGAGCCAAGGATGAGCCGATTGTACACCATAAAATCTGTGGCAAACAAAATGCGATCCTGATGCTGGGTGAACAGGCGGCGCACTTTTTCCGGCGCGTGCCGCCCCACCTCGGGAATGCGCGCGGCAAGGTCTGCCATCATGTTTGGGTTGCGGCTGAGCGCAGCGTCCACCCACTCGAGGTCCTCCGCGTTGTTGGCGAAATGCACGCACACGAATGTGGTCTTGCGATGGCGCGCGATGACGCGGTCCAACGCATTAAGCAAATCTATGCGCGGCGGGTACTTCGCTTTATCGCCAAACCACCACGGGCGGTGATCCTTCAACTCGGCCCAGCGTTCGTTCTTGGAATTAAAGGGCAACCAAAACGCACGTGGATCGGCCACGTGAATGGACACCGGCAGCCCCAGTTGACCACAACGTCTCCAAACCGCATCGAGCCGCGGATCATCGATGAGAATCAGCTTGCCGTTTTTGTCGCGCAAATAGAGGCCGAGCCGCTTCCATTCCTTCAGCCCCGCCGCTCCCAAACGATGCGCCTCATCAATTTGCGCCGCGGCCTTGGTGGCAAAGTCCGGCTCATCCCAGCCGGTGTAGTCCAGATTTGCGTAATGCACAAAACGCCCCGGGAACAGCCGATCCGCCAGTGTCTTATTACGCTCGAACGCCGAGGGCTTGCCATCCTTGCGCGTGACTGTGCCGCCATTTAGATTTGCGCCCACACCGATCCCCGCGCGGTCCATAATACCCACCGCGCGTTTGAGGTGTTCTTCCGAATACCCCACGTGCATGTGCAGATCAATCAGCCGCCGCTCCTTGCGCCATTGCTCCGGCTGCGCTGCTGCCAGCCACGTACCGACAAAAAGAAAAAAAGAAAAACGGATCACGCCCAATTGTTGGCAGTCCCCACGAAAGCGGTCAAGCGAGATGAAGTCGATTATTGCTTCAACAACCGAGGTGAAGCCTTGTCTACCCAGCCGGCCTCGCGCTGGCCTTTGCCGGGGCGGTTGGTGTCGCCGAGGTCTTTACGGGCGGCCTCGGCGTAGGCGAGCAGTTGCTTGACCACTTTCGGGTTTTCAGCGGCGACGTTGCGGTCTTCGTGAATGTCCTTGGCGAGGTTGAAAAGTTTTAACTCCTTTTTGCCTTCGGGCTTGCCCCAGTTTCGTTTCTTGGAATCCATCGCCATGAAAAGTTTCCAGACGCCGGAGCGCACGGCCTGCAACTGATCCATTTGGTAATAGTAATAAGCCTCACGCGGGTGGGCTTGTGATTTGCCGCTGAGAATGGGCCAAATATTTTTGCCGTCGATAATACGGTCGGTGGGTGTTTTGCCGCCGGCGATTGCGGCGAGGGTGGGCAGGATGTCCAGCGTACTGGTGAGCGCGCCACTGCTGGTGCCGGCGGGGATTTTGCCCGGCCAACGCACGACGCAGGGAACACGCATGCCGCCTTCATCAGTACGGCCCTTGCGTCCACGCAGAGGGAGGTTGCTGCCTTGCTTCTCGCGGAAGGAACCGTTGTCGCTGGTAAAGAGAACAAAAGTATTTTCATCGATGCCTTCGGCTTTCAGCGCCTTGAAAAGTTCGCCCATGGACCAATCGATCTCCTGCACCCAGTCGCCGTAGGGGCCGTCCTTGCTGGTGCCCTTGAATTTCTCGCCAGGCACCAGCGGCAGATGCACGGCGGTGTGTGGCAGGTAAAGAAAGAATGGCTTTTTGCTGTTGGCCTTGATGAATTTTACCGCCTCAGCGGTGTACTGCGTGGTGATGGTGGTATCGCGCTGTACGCTATCCTCAATTACCTCAAGATCGCGCACCAAGGGCAACGGTACCTGCTTGCGGTTCATGTCGTTGCTGTAGGGGATGCCAAAGTAATGATCGAAGCCCTGGCTGGTGGGCATGAAATCGGGGTGATCGCCCAGGTGCCATTTGCCGATGCACATGGTTGTGTAGCCTTCTTTTTTGAGCACCTCGGCCACGGTGATCTCGCTGGGGTTGAGGCCCTTGCGGGCGGCGGGAAAAAGCACGCACAGGTTTTTTTCATCCACGTGCATATTCACGCGGCGCGGATAACAGCCGGTCATGAGGCTGGAACGCGAAGGCGTGCAGACTGGGCAGGTGGAATAGAAGTCGGTTAGCTTCATGCCTTCCTTGGCCATCTTGTCCAATACCGGCGTGGCGTGTTTCGTGGAGCCGAATGGCCCAATATCGCCGTAGCCAAGATCATCACAGAAAACGACGATGAAATTGGGCTTGGCGGCCTGCGATGATGGCAGGGCGAGCAGTAGTGCTACGAGGGCAAAGAGGATTTGTTTTTTCATTTTAAATTATTTCTTGGGTGCACGCCCCGTATGCCGCGCATTCTGCCCACGCATGGGCCACGGGCTTTTGGCTAGGCCTTTGGAGTCGGTCTTGATGGCATAGAGCTTGTTGTCATCTGACCCAACGTACACCGTACCATCAGAACCGATGGCGGGGGAGGAGAACACCTGACCTCCCGTTACAAATTCCCATAGCTTATCCCCAGTCTTGCCATTGATGGCATAGAGACTGTTGTCCCTTGACCCAACGTACACCGTGCCATCAGAACCGATGGCGGGGGAGGAAAATACCTGACCTCCCGTTACAAATTCCCATAGCTTATCCCCAGTCTTGCCATTGATGGCATAGAGCTTTTTGTCATCTGACCCCACGTAAACCGTGCCATCAGAGCCGATGGCGGGGGAGGAGAACACAGCATTTCCCGTTTCAATTTCCCATAGCTTGACCCCACTCTTGCCATTGATGGCATAGAGCTTGTCGTCAAATGACCCGACGAAAACCGTGCCATCAGAGCCGATGGCGGGTGAGGAGAGCACAGAACTTCCCGTTTTGAATTCCCAAAGGACGGTGCCGGGTTTCTTCTTGTCTGCACCCGTCAAAGGCAGACACAAAGCCAACAAAGCTATGAAGGTGGGTTTCATTGATTACTTCTCAATGAATCCGCTTGGGCTGCGCCGCTTGCCACTGCTTTTTGCTGACCTTCTTGACCGTGTGCAGATGAACGAAGGCGCCTTTTTTGTTGCCGACCACGATGTCGAGCGTGCCATCGCCGTTCACATCGCCGGCGGCGACTTGGGTGCCGACGCCGGAATTGTCATCGATCTGATGCGGGATGTACTCGACGGTCTTGCCCTTGCGCGTGAGTTGAAACCAGTACAGCACGGCTGGAGCGCTGGGTTCCTGATCTCCCTTGGGGCCATGCGCCCAGAAGCGTTTGCCGGTGATGATGTCGAGCAAGCCATCGCCGTCGATGTCAGCTAGATCAATGGCATGAAGCTGGCTGAACTTGACGCCGTAAGGGCTTTCCTCGGGCTTGGCGTTGATGATGGTGTTTTGTTTCCACTGGTTGGGAGCGGTCTGCTCAATCCACGCAAGGCCATAGCCGTGGGCGGCGAGTGAGGTGATGACATCATTGTCGCCATCGGCGTCCACGTCATAGGTGTACATTTGAGCGCCCCCGGCACCGAAGGGGGCCGCATGAAATTTCCACGGGGTGGCGCCATCAACGTTCTTGGGCTGCTCCCACCAGCCGGCTGCTTCCAGAATATCCTTACGGCCATCGCCATTTATATCGCCTGCGCCATAGCCGTGTGAGTAGCGGTGCCACTTGCCGGGGGTGCTGATCTTGATGAACTTCCATTCCTTGGTGGGATCATTCCAATCGGCTTGACCGTAGCCGAGGTGTTTGTCGCGGAAGACCAGAATCTCCGGCTTGCCGTCTCCGTTCATGTCCTCAAGACGGGGGGATTCGCCATCGCTCACGGGAAAAATGTTGTGACCTTTCCAGGGGCCTTTTTTGTTTTTGGGATTCTCGTACCAGGTGGTGTCTTTGCCCGGCCAGCCAAACACGAGCACATCCTTCCAGCCGTCGCTGTTGAAGTCGTAGGTGTAGGTGAGGAAATTGTTGGAATACCCGTTGCTGCCGCTGAGCTCGCCCTTGTAGCCGGCCACTTTGATTTTTTTGCCGTCCTTCATCATCTCGAAGGCGGGGGAATCATCGTAGATGGTGTGGCGCTTTTTGAAATCCGGCCCCGCGTACCAGTACGGGCCCACGACCACATCGCCTTGGCCGTCCTTGTTAAAATCTCCAAAGTGCCCGCCTTCAGACCAGAAATGCGGCGTGAGATGATGCTTGGTCCAAGTGTGGATTTTGTAATCAGCGGCATTGGCAATAGTAAGCGAAAGGGACAACAGACCAACGGCCAAGAAAAAGTGCTTTTGCATGGGCAGAGTGTGGGACGGCAGTCGATCAGCGTCAAGCGGTCAAAAGGCGTGACACCACTGTAAATGGGAGTATTTTGACCGCTTGAAACGTCTACTACCTATGAGAAAAATGCTGTTTGCTTCCTTGTTGGCCCTTATGGCCTTGGCGCCTTCTTTTCAATCCCACGCGGGCGGGCTGATTATTTGCCACGATGTTCGCATTTTGCCGCATCCGCATCCGCCCATTATCATCCCGCCGCGGCCTTGGCCTCGGCCGATTCCGCATCCGGTGTTTGCGCCGCTGGAGCTGCGCTCGCAGAAGGTGGATGTGAAAATCGAAAACCAAGTCGCCCACACCACGGTGGAGCAGGTTTTTTACAATCCCAATCCGCGCCGACAGGAAGGCACGTTTTTGTTTCCGGTGCCCAAGGGTGCGGCCATCGAAAAATTCCAAATGGAGATCAACGGCAAACTGCAGAAGGCCGAATTGCTGGACGCCAAAAAGGCGCGCAAAATTTACACCGACATCGTGCGCTCGATGAAAGATCCCGCGCTGCTGGAATTTGCGGAGCAGGATTTGTTCAAGGTGCGCATTTTCCCCTTCGAGGCGCACGGCACCAAGCGCATCAAGCTCACTTACAATCAGGTGTTGAAAAATGACGCCGGCCTCGTGAGCTACACGTTCCCGCTGAACACCGCGAAGTACTCGGCCAAACCGATTGAGAATCTATCCATCAACGTGCAGTTGGATTCCAAGGTGCCGGTGAAAGCAATCTACTCGCCCACACACGATGTGGAAGTGAAACGCAGCGGCTCCAAAAAAGCGGCCATCGCTTTCGAGGGCAAAGGCGTGCGGCCCAACAGCAACTTCTCCCTTTTCTATTCGCCCAAGCAAAAAGACATCAACGTGAACGTCATCGCCCATCGCGAAGGCAATGAAGGCTACTTCCTGATGCTCGCCGCGCCGGGCGTGGACGCAGCGAAAGGCGAAGTCACCGAAAAAGACATCGCCTTTGTCATCGACACCTCCGGCTCGATGGCCGGCAACAAGCTCGAGCAAGCGAAAAAAGCATTCCAATTTTGCGTGGCGAATTTGAATGACGGCGACCGCTTCGAAGTCGTGCGTTTTTCCACTGAAACCGATTCGCTCTTCGGCGGCCTCAAAAAAGCCAGCTCCGGCAATCGCAAACAGGCACTGGACTTCATTCGCGATCTCAAACCCATCGGCGGCACCGCCATCAACGCCGCACTCACCGAGGCCCTTGACCTTAAGCCGGAGAAAAGCGATCGACCGTTCCTTGTAATTTTCCTCACCGACGGTCGTCCCACCATCGGAATCACCGGCGAAGGCCAAATTGTGAAAAACGTCGACGCCGCCGCCGGTAAAAGCCGCGTGTTTTGCTTCGGCATCGGCACGGATGTGAACGCGCATTTGCTCGATAAAATCACCGAGGAAACCCGCGCCAGTTCCACTTACGTCACACCCAACGAAGACATCGAAGTGAAGGTCTCCAGTTTTTACACAAAAATCAAAGAACCCGTGCTATCCAATCCCAAGCTGAAATTTCCCAACGGCATTCGCGTAAGCAAGCTCTACCCCAACCCGCTGCCTGATTTATTTAAGGGCGAAGAGCTCGTGCTCGTCGGCCGTTACAAAGGCAACGGCAAGGGCGACGTGTTGCTTGAGGGCACGTTGGCCGGCAAAAAAACGCAATTTGAATTTCCGGTGACCTTCCCCGCACACGCCGATCACTCCTTCATCCCGCGCCTGTGGGCCACGCGGCGGGTCGGTTTTTTACTCGATGAAATCCGGCTGCACGGCGAGAAAAAAGAAATCAAAGAAGAGGTCACCCAACTCGCGCGCCAGTATGGCATCGTGACGCCGTACACCGCGTACCTCATCATCGAAGATGAAAAACAACGCGGCGTGCCCGTCGCCCAGCGCACGCTGCGCAACTTCGAGGCCGACCGCCAAGTGCTCGCGCAAGCCCGGGCGCAGTACGATGCCTTTAAGGCGGACAAAAGCGGCGACCAAGCCGTCGGCAGCGCGCGCGCCAATAAACTGTTAAAAGAAGCCAAGGTTCAGGCCGCTTCCGCCCTCAGCAGTCGCGAGGCGCAACAAGCCAACTTCGGCTATCGCGGCGAAGGTGCGGCGGGGGGAGGCATTCCCGCTCCGGGCTCCAACGCCCCCGGCGGTGGTTTGGGCGGTGGGGGGGCGCAATTTTACGCGCCCGGACGCCGCAATGCCAATGGCCAAATCGGCAAAACCCGCACCGTGTCACAGCCGATGCGATTTGCCGCCGGCAAAAACTTTACGCAGAACGAACGCTATTGGGTGGACAGCTCCGTGCAAACCGCCGAAGTCGCCAAGGCCAAGCGCACGCGCGTCAAATTTAACAGCGACGCCTACTTCACACTCCTCGCCAAGGAACCCAAGGCCGCCCAATGGCTGGCCCTCGGCCGCAATGTGCAGTTTGTGCTGAACGGAACCATCTACGAAATCTTTGAAGACACCAAAAATGAAAAAAACTAACCTGCTCCTCGCCATCGTACTGGCAGTATTTACCCTCAATGCTTGGGCCGCGCTCTGCCCCAAGTGCAGCAAGCTCGCGTACATTTCCAGCATCGGCAAATGCACAAAATGCGAAAACCACACCAGCAGCGGCGCCTTCAAACTCTGCAAAACCTGCAGCACCCAATCCGGCAAATGCGCCCATTGCGAACAACCTGTGGTCGGGAAAATCAAACTTGTTCCCGGACCTGCCCCCGCTCCAAATCCGGATCCAGTTGCCCCCCCTCTCAACGCGCCCAAGGTGAATCCGGCCGACATCGCCAAGGTGAAGACCGCGCTCGAGGCGTGGGCCAAGGCGAAAATGAAATGCGGCGGCAACTACCAATACACCGTCGGCTTCTCCAGCGCGTTTGGCTTCGGCCACACGACCACGATTATTGTGAAAAATAATCAAGTAGTGGGGCGCGTTTATGAAGAGTTCAATCGCCGTGCCGGCCCCGGTGCTGCCCCAAACGGTTTCGTTGAAAATGAAACGACCGTCGGCAAAAACAAAAAAGGTGCCCCGGCTAAAACACTCGATGAGATTTACAAAACCGCCGCCGCCATCGCCGCCAAAGCATTGCCGCCGCACGAGGTGCGTTACGTGCGCACGGACAAACAAGGCTTGTTGACTTCCTGTTTCGTTATGGATCGTCGCATCGCGGATGACGCCCCGCGCAATGGCGTAGCCCTCGGCAAAATCACCCTCGCTGACAAGGCTGGTGATAAGCCGAAAAAAGTTTTCAAAGCGCCCAACGGCAACGCCTTCCCCGCCCACTGGGGCGCACCGCCTCTTCGCCAAACCCGCGACCTCCGTCCCCTTCCCGGCGGCTACGGACGAGGCAGCGGCACGTTACGGAAATGGATTCAGGAAAACCTCGCCAAGGACGCGAAGAAAAAAAACGGCGCCATCCAGATTCAGCCCGTGCCACGGCCACCGATCGTTCTGGGCTTACAGGCACCCACTCCCAATCGACAGATCCCGCCGCCCCCGCGCGTTGTCGGTCGCCCAGCCCCCACCCCCGTACGCGAGCTGCCCGCGGGAGACTGTGCGCAGTGCCGCACCGAGGCGCATCAACTCCACTTGGGTCTGGCCGAAAATGGCAAAACGATTACGGTGAAACAGGGCAGCATCGTGCGCGTAAAATTACGCGGCAACCCGACCACCGGTTTTACTTGGAACAATGCCACGCCAGCAGGCGTGCTCAAGCTGATGGGTAAAGTCTCCCCCCAATCCGGCGGCCGTCCGGGACTGGTCGGCGCGCCCGGAATGTCCACGGCCACTTTCGCTGCCACGGCAATTGGCAAGGGCACGATCGTGCTCCATTACAATCGTGTTTTTGAAAACAACAAAGCACCGGCCAAAACGGTGAAGATCAATATCGCGATCACCAAAGACGGTCGCGCCGGGCCGGCAAACCCGACCGGCGGCAACAACGCCGCACGTATTGCCGAGCTGGAGCGGGAGATTGCGAAGCTAAAAGATTTTGCCCGACGCGCACGATTTACGCAGGAAGGCCTCAAGGCGCACCAAGCCAAAATCACCAAACTCGAACAGGAATTGGCAACCTTGACTGCCGGAAAAAACGACGGCGCGCCCACGTTCGAAACATGGGTAAAGGGCGGCATGAAAATTCCGCGCGGCCGCGTGTTTCTGGGCGGCTCCCCATGGTTCGACGAACGCAAAGGCGAACGCCGCTCCCCGCGTGAAGTTTACAAAATGCTTTACGGTGGAAAAAACCCGCCCGTCGTCAAGCCGAGCCCCCGCCCGAATCCAGGCAAAGGCCGTTTTCCAGCGCATTGGGGCGCGCCGCCGCGGCTGCAAACCAAGGACCTACGCCCACTCCCCGGCGGATACGGCCGCGGCAGCAGCACGTTAGCCCGCTGGATTCAGCAAAACTTGGACAAAGACAAAGCCAACCCTAACCGGGGCAATGGCAACCAAGACCCAAAACGCAGCGTGATTCCCAAGAAACTTTCGCTCAAGGATGCGCAGGGAGGGGTCGCGGGATTCACCGGTTGGGTCACCACCGTCAAAGTGGACGGCACGTGGAATCGTCGGCAGTTTTTCAACCAACAACTCCGACCCATCGAGCAGCAGGGCAAGCTGACCGACGCCCAAGCCCAAGCCATCAAGGCCACAATGAACACGGCAAACATTGAGAAGCTCCCCGCGCGCCTTGGAAAATTTAGTGGCGCCAACCCACATGTGCTCACGCTTACCTTTGGCGATCAGCAAATCGTGCTCACTTTGCCCACCGGTGCCAAACTGGAAACACCCCAACCCGGCGGCAAGCTCACCGGAGCCGACGCCTTTGCGCTGGTCGCGCACGAGTTAGCCCATCTCCACAAAAACACGGACGCGACGGAACCGCGCATCCGTCCGTTGCCGGAAATTCCACTCGGGGCACTGAGTACCCCCGCACAACAACCCCGCAGGTAAAACGGGTTCCCGGTGAATTTTAGCGCCCCTGCCCTTTTCGGGATTTAGGGCGCAGTTTTTTTCGATTGGCCATTAAGTCAGCGAGATCGTCGGCGAGATCATCCACATCTTCCGGTGTGGTATCCCACGAGCACATGAAACGCGCGTCGTTTTCAGAATACAGCGTATAAAAATGCCAACCGCGCTGGTGCAACGCATCCACCAACACCGGCGGTAGATCGACAAACACCGCATTGGCCTGCGTAGGGTAGAGAAATTTCACACTGGGAATCTTTGCCAAAGCGCGGCGGAGGCGACGGGCCATTTGGTTAGCGTGCGCAGCGTTTCGCAACCATGCGCCGTCCTTAAGCAACCCCACCCACGGCGCGGCAAGAAAACGCATTTTGCTGGCGAGTTGTCCGGCTTGTTTGTTTTGCCAATCGAATTCACGCGCGAGGGTCTTATCGAAAAAAACCAGCGCCTCGCCGGCATGCGTACCATTTTTGGTGAGGCCAAAACTAAGCATATCCACGCCGACGCGCCAGGTGATGTCCTTGGGTGCCACGCCAAGGCTGGCCACAGCGTTGGAAAACCGCGCGCCGTCCATATGGGTTTTTAACCCCCCTTTTTTTGCCGCGCGGCAGTTGGCCTTGATTTGCGCGGGCGAATACACTGTGCCCAGCTCGGTGGATTGCGTGAGGCTCAATGCGCCGCTCTTGGGAAAATGCAGATCACGCCGGGCCGCAGCCGCGGCGAGGATCGCGTCGGGTGTGAGTCGGCCGTCCTTACCGGGCAGCGTTTGCACTTTGGCGCCGCCGCTGAAAAATTCCGGGCCGCCGCATTCGTCGTTTTGCACGTGGGATGCCTCGTGGCAAATGATGGAATGATAGCTGCGGCAAACCGACGCAAGCCCGAGCGCGTTGGCGGCGGAACCGGTGAACACAAAAAACACTTCACAGTCCGTCTCAAATAAGTCGCGGATAAGCCGGCAGGCTTTTCGGGTCCACTGATCCTCACCGTATCCGGAGGCGTGACCGTGGTTGGCTTCCTCCAACGCGGCCCAAGCTTCGGGGCAGATGCCGGAATTATTGTCACTGGCAAAATGGCGCGCGCGTTTCATGGGCGCGTTGTACGGGAAGGACTACTTTTTTCCGAGCAAATGCTTTCGGAAAAATTCGATGGTGGCGAGATACTGAAAATCACGATTTACTTTTTTGCGGAATCCATGGCCTTCGTCTTTGGCGAGCAGGTACCACACCGTTTGGCCTTTGGCGCGCAGCGCGGCTTCCATTTGGGCGCTTTCGCTGGCGGGCACGCGGGGGTCGTTGGCGCCCTGTACGATGAGCAGCGGGCTGAATTGAAAATCCGGCTCCTTCATTTGCTTTTGCATTTGATTGAGCGGGGAAATTTCCTCGAGCACTTTGCGCATTTTGGGATCACGCTCATCGCCGTATTCCGCGCGGCGCAAATCGCGCCGGTAGTCGCTGGTGTTTTTCAGGAACGTAACAAAGCTGGAAATGCCCACGCGATCGATGCCGCATTTGAAGAAGCCGGGCATATGCGTGAGCGAGGCGAGCGTCATATAACCGCCATAACTGCCACCCATCACGGCGAGGCGATTGCCATCGATGTTGGGCATTTCGTTGAGGCCGTTGCGGAGTGTTTCCACATCCAGCATCACGCCCACGCGTTTCGCGCCGTTGTCGGCGGCGAGAAACCTTTTGCCGTACCCGCGTGAGCCGCGCACGTTGGGGCACACGAGTACTACATTCATTTCGCCGGGCAAATAATTGTAGCCACCCATAAAGCGCGGACGGAATTGGCTTTCGGGCCCGCCGTGATAATAAATCACCGTCGGCAATCCGCCGGACACTTGCAGCCGGGAAAACTGGGCATGCCTGCCTTTATCAAAATAATTTCCGGGGTAATAAAACCACGCATCAAATTTCGTGCCGTCGCGGCTGGTGAAGGTGCCGCTCACCGGAATGGGCAGTTTGGAGGGATCCAATCCGTCGAGCCCCGCCGATTGCCAGCGCACGCTGCTCACCGGCGAAAAATCGAGCACATGCACTTCGCCCGGGGCGTGCGCCCACTCGTGGTCAAACGCCAACAATCCATCCGCGCGCCAGCTGACCGAGTGGATGACTCCGGCAAACAACTTGGGCGAATAGAACACGCGCTGCGTGTTTGCATCGACCACCCGCAACCGGCTCACGCCACCTTCGTTGTGCACCACGGCCAGCGTTTTGCCGTCCTTTGAAATTTCCAGATTCTCGACGTCCCAGCGAATTTCCGTGAGGAAGCGCGTGCGGCGACCGTCCCTGAAATCCACACGCACGATATGTTGAAAATCAAAGGACTCATCGCAAGTATAATACACCGCGCGCATTTGCGGATCAAACCGCGCAAGTCCGTGGCTCACTCTAGCTTTGGTCTCGGGCGAAAACAACGAGCGCTCGCCGGTGACCGCATCGATGATGTGGATGCGGCTGTGATTAATGGAAAGGTATTCGATGACCAACAACAGTCGACCATTGGGCGACCAATCAGTAATCCACCAACCGCCGCCTGGCAGCTTGGCGAGAAGTTTTTCGCTGGCGGGTTTGAGAGGGTCCATCGTGTAAAGATCGTTGTCGCGCCCGTTTCGTTTGGGGGAAAAATAGGCGATGCGACGACCATCGGGCGACCACCGCGCGCCGGTGTGGCGGTGTTTGCCATCGGTGAGCATCGTGGTTTTTTTCGCGGCGACATCGAGATGGAACACTTGATATTTTTCGCTGCCGCCGGCATCGCGCAAAAATAAAATGCGGTTTCCATCCTTCGGATGATACACCGCCGACTGCACCGGCTCCGCGCCATCCGTCAGCACCACCGGTTCGCCGTTGGGCTTGTTGACCACGTGCAACTGCGTAACTTGCCCGCGGGCGGGGCGGCGGGTGATGAGCATCGCGTGCGCGGTGGGATGCCAATCCTGAAACCGCAGCGGCCGCACGTTAAGATAGGGCGCAAGTTTGGCGGCGCGTTCGGCTGAGAATTCTTTGTCCTTAAACCCACGCGTTACGATATTTGTGGGCGAGGAAACCTCTGGCGCACTCAGCGCGGTTTGGGCAAGAATTATCAAATATAAAAATCGTTTCACGGGCCGCCCATCTTCCCCCGCACGCGCACCGTGGCAAGCGCAAAGGCTGGCATCCGCGCCCAATTCCTGCGAGGCTCCGCCGATGCCGATTGTCACCAAACTGCTACACACCCGTTACCGCGTGGACGACCTCGAACGCTCGGTGAAGTTTTACACTGAAATTCTCGGGCTCACCGAGACGCGCCGGCACACGTCGCCACGCGGCTCCACGCTCGTCTTTCTCGCCACGCCCAACAGCGACGAGGAAATCGAACTGTGCTCTTATCCCAGCAGCGGCGGCGTACACGTGCAGGAAGATCTCACCCACCTCGCCTTTCTCGTCGATAGCTTGGAGGCGTTTGAAAAACACATCCAATCGCACGGCGTGGACTATTCCGACGGCCCGCATCTCAAGGATGACGGCGGCGGCTTCGCTTTCATCGACGCGCCCGAAGGCTACGAAATCGAAGTCATCCAGCGCGGGCCCAGTCCCGGCGATGGCGGCTACTAGTTTCCCCGCATGAACTGGCAAACGGGTAACATCACGTGGCAATTCCCCCGCCCTACGATGGTGATGGGCATCATTAACGTCACGCCCGATTCATTTTCTGATGGCGGCAAATTCTCAACCGCCAATGCCGCCGTCGCTCACGCGCTGCAACTGGCCGCGGAGGGTGCGGAGCTGTTGGATGTCGGCGGCGAATCCACACGGCCCGGCGCACCGCCAGTGGATGAAGCCGAGGAATTGCGCCGCGTCATTCCGGTCATCGAAAAACTCGCAGGCGAAACCGATGCCGTCATTTCAATCGACACCCAAAAACCCACCGTTGCGAAAGCCGCCGTGGCCGTCGGCGCGCGGGTCATTAACGACATCGCCGCCCATCGCGCGGATGACGCGATGTGGCGCGTGGCCGCCGAATCCGGCGCGGGCTACATCGCCATGCATATGCAGGGCACGCCGCAAACAATGCAAAACGCGCCCGAATACGACGACGTGGTTGCGACGGTGGAGGCCTTTTTTGCTGAGCGACTGGAGGCGATGGCCGCCGTAGGATTGCCCGCTGAACAAGTGGCGCTCGATCCCGGAATTGGGTTTGGTAAAACGGCGGGGCATAATTTGGCGTTGCTCGCGGGGCTCACTCGTTTTACAAAATTCCAACGGCCACTGATGGTCGGCGCATCGCGCAAATCCTTCCTCGGCGGTAAGATCCCCGAGCGGTTGGACAGCAGCATCGCCTGCGCCTGCCGGGCCGCCGCGGATGGGGCACACATCGTCCGCGTGCACGATGTGCGCGAAACAGTGCAAGCCCTGCGCAGCGGAGGCCATTAGCAGCGGAGAAGGCGGATAAACTATGGAGGCAATTATTCTCGCACAGGCGAATCTACCGCCGTTCATCGAGGAAATCTGGGAATGGATTAAGCTCGATTGGACGTGGATTCTCCGTGGCGTGGTGGAAATTGCCGCGCTGGCAGTGGGCATTTATTATATGTTCAACCTCCTCCAACGCTCGCGTGGCTGGCCGGTGGTGGTCGGCTTCCTCGTGCTCATTGGCATCACCACCATGATCGCGATGCTCAAGCTGCAGGTGCTGAGTTGGTTGCTGCAACAATTGTTTCTGTTCACCACCGTGGCCATCCTAATTATTTTCCAGCCGGAGCTGCGCCGGCTGCTTGCCGAGCTGGGCAATCTCCCGCTCTTTTCCTCCGAAGAAGAAAGCCCACTGGACGTGGACGCCGTGGTGCAAGCCACCCACCGCCTGGCACGCCATCGCGTGGGCGCCATCATGGCCATTGAGCAAACCATCGACATTCATCAGGAAACCCAAAGCGGCGTGTTGCTCGACAGCGCGCTCACGCCTGAAATGCTCGATTCCATTTTTTTCCCCAATTCGCCGTTGCACGACGGAGGCGTGGTTATCCGCGCCGACCGCATCATGTACGCCTCCTGCATTTTCCCGCTCACGCGGCGGCTGGATGTGAACCGCACCCTCGGCACACGCCACCGCGCGGCCATTGGGTTGAGCGAGGAAACCGATGCCATCGTCGTAATCGTCTCCGAAGAAACCGGCGACATTTCATACTGCCACGCCGGCGCGCTGCACGCCAACGTATCCGTGAATCAGCTCAAGGATTTTCTTACTGAAAAACTCAAAGCCGACGCCGCGCCCGTGGAGAAGCTCACCTTCGCCGCGCGCGTCAAAGATTCGCTGCGAGACCTCGGACAAATCATCAACAAAAAACTCCGACCGAAGGATCGTTCATGACCGACAAACAGGACCGCACCGAACGCAGCGATCACGATCCCAACGAGTTTTGGTGGAAAATCGGTTCCGTGGCCATCGCAGTTATGGTGTGGTTTATCATCACCACCGTCGCCGGACTCTCCTACACCAACCGTGGTCGCGAGGGAAAAACTCCCGAACCCAAGCCGACCACCACCAATGCGCCCTCCTTGGCCAATCCCGATCTTAACGGAGAAAACAATGAGCCTGACGATGAATCAAACGAATAAAATTTTCGGCACCGATGGCGTACGCGGTCGTGCCAACATCGAACCGGTCACCGCCGAGACCGCGCTCAAACTCGGCCGCGCCGCCGCGCACGTATTCAAAAATCTCAACCCTGAATCACGCAGCCGCCGTCGTCATCAAATCGTCATCGGCAAAGACACGCGCCTCTCCGGTTATATGCTCGAGAACGCCCTCGCCAGCGGCATCCTCTCGATGGGCGTCGATGTTCTTTTCATTGGCCCGCTACCCACGCCCGGCGTGGCGCGTATCACCCACAGCCTCCGCGCCGATGCCGGCATTGTCATTACCGCCTCGCATAATCCTTACGACGACAATGGCCTGAAATTTTTCAGCCACAACGGCTACAAACTTGACGACGCCATCGAAGCCCAAATCGAAAACCTCGTCTTCAGCGGCGACATCGATGACGTCCGCCCCACCGCCGGCGAAATCGGCAAAGCCATCCGCATCGACGATGCCCTCGGCCGTTACATCGAGTTTGCCAAACGCTGTTTCCCCCGCGGCCAAACGCTCGAAGGCGTCACCATCGTCGTCGATTGCGCCCACGGCGCCGCCTACCAAGCCACCCCCTGCGTCCTGCGCGAACTCGGCGCCACCGTCATTGTTTACGGCAACCGCCCCAACGGAACCAACATCAACGCCGGCTGCGGCTCAATGCACCCAGAGCAAATGTGCCATTGGGTTCAGGAACATAACGCCCACATTGGCATTGCCCACGACGGCGACGCCGACCGCGTGCTCCTCTGCGACGAAACCGGCACCCTCATTGATGGCGACGACATCATGGCCATCGCCGCGCTCGAAATGCTCAACGAAGGCTCACTGGTCAATAACACATTGGTGTCCACCGTAATGAGCAATGCCGGCCTCGACGCCGCCATCGAAGCCGCCGGAGGCAACGTCATCCGCACCGATGTGGGCGACAAAAACGTCATCGATGAAATGCTGAAGCACGGCCACAACTTCGGTGGCGAACAAAGTGGCCACCTCATTTTTGGCGACCACGGAACCACCGGAGACGGCCTTGTCGCCGCCCTGCAAATTCTCCGCATCATGGCTGCTCAACAAAAGCCCCTCAGCGAATTAGCCAAATGCTGGAGCCGTTTCCCCCAACAACTCACCAACATCCGCGTCACCGAAAAGAAACCCATCGAAGAACTCGAAGACGTCCCCGCCCTGCTCACCGAAGCCGAGGCCGACCTCCAAACCCACGGCGGTCGCGTGCTGTTGCGCTATTCCGGCACCGAACCCAAAATCCGGTTGCTCCTCGAAGGCAAAGATGAAGCAAAGCTCAACGAATGGAGCAAAAAAATCAGCGAATCCATCGCCGCCCAAATCGGGGAAAACTAGGTAGGGCGTGCTCTCCGAGCGCGCCCCTTCATTAAGCCTTCAACTGAAATTCTGCCGACTCACGTTCCTTTGCCCGCGCAACGTGTACGGCAAACACAATCGCCGCCGTGAACATTGCGCCCGAGGTGATCGTGTTTTTCAGAAAAACAATCGGCGGCGGATAACCCGCTTGGCCAATGGTGAACGATTGTACCAACCCCGCCCACGTCTTTGCGTAAACCGGATTGCTTAACCACGCGAATGAGTTGATGACCAGAAAAAATCCGCACGCGCCAAGGACACCGCCTGCGATCAATGCCGTCGGCCGAGCCTGATCGGTCATCCACCAGCCGACCGCCGCTAGCGCAAGGTAAAGCGAGTACGTCACCCACATATGCGAGGTGAAAGTTGAAAACCCCAATCCGCGCCAATGGAAAAAATTCATCAACACATCGCTCACGAACATAAACGCCACCGGCACGAGCCACGCGCGCGGGCCTTTGAAATAAACGCCCGCACAAAAACAAATGGCGTACACGGGGCTAAAGTTCCACGGCAACAATCCCGGCCAGCGCATCAGTGTAAAGAGCGCGAGCAAGCCGAGCAGCAGTGGGATGTGTCGCGGTGTTTTCATTGTTGCACGCCGAGGAGTTTTAACTGCCCATCATCATCTTCGGCCAGATAAAACCAATGCTCCGTCGCGGGTGAACAAGTCACCGCAACACTCAAATATTCGCCGCGCCACGACACGCGCTTGAGTTTGACGTTCGCGGCTTGAGTGAGTTTCTGCGAAAGCTGCAAGAGCTGCTGGCGCGCCATTGGCGGAGCTTCGGCGCTCAAATTCGCCGCAAGATAGTTGGTGGATTCAGCGAGCTTTTCAATAATCGCCAGCGCCGCTTTGGCTTCATCGGAGTCCAGCGCCACATCGCGATCGGCAAACTCATTGTCCTTTGGCCGCGTGAATAATGTCACTCCCACGACAACCACAGCCACGGCGATGATGATTATTTGCGTTCGGGTCATTTATTTTTCCAGTTTGAAATGCTGGTCATCAAGTCCGCAAATGTAGCCCAAGTTGTGGCGGTTGAGCGCCCATTGATCATGCGGCAGCAATGCCTCCACGTGGCCATCGCCCCAAAGTATGGTGCAGCGACCCTGATGGCGGAAATGGGCATAAGCCGTTTCCCAACCGGGCCACGCGCGCGCTTGGGAAGGGGGCGTCCAAAACCAGTTTTCCTCAAGCGGGCCCATCCAATTGCGGGCAGAATCACCGAATAGCACGGTTTCCACCGGGCGCTGCATTTGCTGGGCATCGATGCCACGCCATTTGTAACTGTAGTTTGGATCCCACCAATTTCCGGATTGTTCCAGATCATTTAAATAATGGTGATTGTAACCGTAGCTGCAAGTGTGGTCCTTGGCGCGGCGACTGAACGAACGGAAACCAGGATCTTTCCAGACGCGCGAAGCATTGTCCACGTAAGGGCTGAGGCTGCCGCCGGAAAAATCCACGGCTTTTCCGGGGCCCAAGTAGCGGCCGAAAAACTGCACACCCGTGGAATCGGCCACGCCGGCCAACTCGCCGTCGTGGTCGTCCTCGTACATCGTGGAGGCTTGGCCGATTTGCAAAAGGTTGTTGCGGCTTTGGGCAGTCATCCCGCGCTGCTTGGCCTTTGCCAACGTGGGCAGCAACAGGCTCGCCAAGATGCCGATGATGGCAATGACAACCAAAAGTTCAATGAGCGTAAATGCGTTAGTGTGTTTCAATTTCATTTTTCGTCTATTCTTCATCATACCCCAAATGCGGTCTCAGCCATTTTTCGGCTTCGGCTTGGGAAATGTTTTTTCGTTGGGCGTAGTCGGCCACTTGGTCTTCACCAATGCGGCCGAGATTAAAATATTTTGCGTCCGAATGGTTCAAATAAAAACCGCTCACGCTCGAAGGGGGTTTCATCGCGTAGCTTGTGGTGAGCGTGGCGCCGGTGCGTTGCTCCGCTTCGAGCAGTTTCCAAAGGGTCGCTTTTTCGCTGTGGTCGGGACACGAGGGGTAACCGGCGGCCGGTCGAATGCCGCGGTATTTTTCTTTGATTAAAAATTTTGCCTGCTCTTCGTCGAGTTTGGTTTCCGCGGCGAACCCTTCATTCTGGCCGATGCCGCATTGGTGGCGCAGGGTTTTGTGGAGATATTCGGCGGACGCCTCGGCCAAGCGATCGCCGAGCGATTGCACGATGATGGCGGTATAATCATCGCCCGCATCGCGGAAGGTGGCGGCGTATTCCTCAACTTCCTGCCCCATCGTCACTGCGAATCCGCCAAAGTAATCGATGCGGCCGCTGTCTTTTGGGGCGACGTTGTCAGACAAGCTGCGGCAAACCTGGCCTTCTTTTTTCTGCCGCTGTTGGCGCAGGAAATAAAACGTGGCGAGCTGTTCCGCGCACGTTTCGTCGCTGTAAATTTCCACATCATCACCCACCGCGTTGGCCGGCCAAAAGCCTGCCACGGCGCGGGAGGTAAATCGTTGGTTGACGATGATGTCCTCGAGCATTTTGTTGCCGTCAGCAAAAAGTTTCTTAGCCTCGGCGCCGACTTCCGGTTTGTTGAAAATCGTCGGGTACACGCCGTGCAATTGCCACGCCCAAAAGTAGGGCGACCAATCGATGTACGTTGCCAGCACATCCAACGGGATGGATTCAAAATGTTGCAGGCCAAGGATTTCCGGTTTGCGAATTTCTTCGGTCGCCCAGTCAAATGACGGCGCGGCGGCCCGTGCTCGGGCAAGCGGCACGATGTCTTTGCGGCCATCATCGCCGCCGGCGAATTTCTCGCGCAGGCGTTCGTGTTCCACCTCGAGTTCCTTTTGGAAATCTTCGCGACGATTTTCGCTCAGCAAATCGTTGCACACGCCCACCACAAGCGAAGCGTCGAGCACGTGGCAAATTGAGCCCTCGTACGAAGGCGCGATTTTGACCGCCGTGTGCATTTTGCTGGTGGTCGCGCCACCGATGAGCAGTGGCGTTTTCAATCCGCGCCGTTGCATTTCTTTGGCGTTAAAAATCATTTCATCGAGCGAGGGCGTGATGAGGCCGCTCATTCCGATGATGTCGGCATTGTGTTCTTCGGCGGCTTTTAAAATTGAATCACAATCCACCATCACGCCGAGATCCACCACATTGTAGCCATTACAAGCGAGCACGACGCCCACGATGTTTTTGCCGATGTCGTGCACGTCGCCCTTCACGGTGGCGATCACCATTGTATTGGCCGAATCCTCGTCGCCCTCTTGCTTTTCCGCCTCCATAAACGGCGTGAGATAGGCCACGGCCTTTTTCATCACGCGCGCGCTTTTCACCACTTGCGGCAGAAACATTTTTCCCGCGCCGAAAAGTTTGCCCACCACTTTCATCCCGTCCATCAACGGTCCTTCGATGACTTCCAACGGCCGATCGGCAGCGGCGCGCGCTTCCTCAGTATCGGCCTCAATGAATTCGGTGATGCCATTCACCAACGCATGGCTCAGTCGTGCGGCCACGGGTTCGTCGCGCCATTTTTGGTCGATGGCGGCACGTTCTTTTTTAACTCCCTTGAATTTTTCCGCGTAATCAATAAGCCGATCAGTCGCATCCGCGCGGCGATTGAGCAGCACATCCTCAACGTGCTCAAGCAGTTCCGGCTCAATTTGCTCGTACACTTCGAGCATCCCGGCATTGACGATGCCCATATCCAATCCGGCTTCCACGGCGTGAAACAAAAACGCGGAGTGCATCGCCTCGCGCACGGTGTTGTTGCCGCGGAATGAGAACGAAATATTGCTCACGCCGCCGCTCGTGCGCGCGCCGGGGCACACTTCTTTTACGCGGCGCACGCCTTCGATGAAGTTCACCGCGTAATCGTTGTGCTCGTCCATTCCGGTGGCGACGGTCAAAATGTTGAGGTCAAAAATAATGTCCTCCGGCGTGAAATCCAGTTTCTCCGTGAGCAGTTTGTACGCGCGTTCGGCGATGGCCACTTTGTCTTCGACGGTGGCCGCTTGTCCTTTTTCATCGAACGCCATCACCACCACGGCCGCGCCGTAACGCTGGCACAACGCGGCTTGGCGCAGAAATTCTTCCTCGCCGCCTTTGAGGCTGATGGAGTTTACGATGCCTTTGCCCTGCAAACATTTCAGGCCCACCTCGAGCACGCTCCATTTGGAGCTATCCACCATAATCGGCACGCGCGAAATATCCGGATCGGAGCCCAGCAAATTCAAAAAGCGTTTCATACACGCCTCCGCATCAAGCAAGCCTTCGTCGAAACAAATATCGATGACGTTCGCGCCATTCTCCACTTGTTGCCGCGCAAGCGCGAGCGCGCCTTCGAAATCGTCATCTTTGATGAGTTTTTTGAACTTCGGCGAGCCCATCACGTTGGTGCGTTCGCCGACCATTGCGAGTTGCCCCGGCGAATCACCAATCGTTTGCGGCTCCAAACCGCTGAGGCGCAGTGATGTCTTGCGCGTTTGCGGCACGCGCGGCTTCACCTCGGCGAGCGATCCGATGATCGCCTTCAAATGGGCCGGCGTGGTGCCGCAGCAACCACCCGCGACATTCAGCAACCCTTGCTCCGCCAAATCGCGCAACGCTTCCGCGGTATCGACGGGCCGCTCGTCGTAGCCGGTTTCCGCGAGCGGATTGGGCAAGCCGGCGTTTGGGTAGCAATGCACAAACGTGTCCGCGATGCGCGAAAGTTCGCGGATGTACGGCGCCATTTCCTTGGCACCGAGCGCGCAATTGATGCCCACGGTGAAAGGCTTCGCGTGCGCGATGGAATTCCAAAACGCCTCAGTCGTCTGCCCCGAAAGCGTGCGACCGGAGGCATCAGTGATCGTCACCGAAACCATCACCGGCAATCGCTCGCCGGTTTCCTCAAAGACCTGTTCAATCGCGAACAGCGCCGCCTTGAGATTCAGCGTGTCGAAGGTGGTCTCCGGCAGCAAAATATCAACACCGCCTTCGATGAGCCCTTCGGTCTGCTCGCGGTACGTTGCCACGAGATCATCAAACGTCACCGCGCGGTACGCCGGATCGTTCACATCCGGCGAAAGCGACGCCGTACGATTAGTCGGCCCAATCGCGCCCGCCACGTAACAGCGTCGCGACGCATCCTTCGCCATCACGGCCTCCACCGCTTCGCGCGCCAGCTTGGCGCTGGCAACATTCAATTCGCGCGCAACTTCCTCCAACGAATAATCCGCCATCCCAATGCGTGTGGCGCTGAAGGTATTGGTTTCGATGATGTCACTGCCCGCCTCCAGAAATTCCGTATGAATGCCACGAATGATTTCCGGTCGCGTGATCGACAGTAAATCGTTGTTGCCCTTCAATTCGCCCGAATGATCAGCAAAGCGTTCCCCTCGAAAGTCCGCCTCCTCCAATGAAAACCGCTGCACCATCGTGCCCATCGCGCCATCCAAAAACAGAATGCGCGAGGCCAACCGCTCCCGCAGTTCCTCAATGATGGGCGAGTTTTTCATACCGCGAAGAGCTTAACCCGCCACCCGACAACGTCAACAGTAAAATCAACATATCCGGATATGTTGATATGTTTTTGTATTGAGTCAGTCGATAACGGCCGCAGTCGAATCAATTTCTCAGCGTGGGGTGGATGGAGTACCGTCGGGGTATGGAATGGATTTGTCTATGTTCAACGGTATTGCTGGTGGTCGGGTTAATCGCCATTGCGACGCGATCTACGAGCGCGAACTCCGTCAGGCATTTGAGTCAACGCGTGGTTACTCTGGAAACCCAAAGTCGCGAGCAAACGCAGCAAATTGAGATGCTGCGCCAGCAAATGGGTGGAACTGAGGGATTCTCCGCCCCAATTTTCCAAGTCATTCCAACGGCTCCGGCCAAGGCGGAGCTCTCGGATTTACCGCCCGTCTTGGTGGCAACCGCATCGGCCACACCGGAACAACCGCCCGCACCGGTCGCGCCTTCGCCGATGCCCGATCCGATTCCTTCGACGGTGCAACCCAAAAAACCGCTGCCCACGTTACCGGAAATTGATCCTGCTCCCGAACCCATTCCCGTTCCTCCCGCGGCCCCGGACAAAGGTTCGATTGAATTGCAAATTGGCAAAGTTTGGCTGGTGCGATTGGGTGTGTTGATGGTGCTCACCGGCCTGGTTTATCTCGCGCGCATGGGCTACGAGGGCATCAGCGACTCGGTGCGCCCTTATATCAATGCGTCACTATTATATGCGGTCAGCTTTGGAATGTTGACGGCGGGGCTGTGGTTGCATCGGCGGTTTGAGTCTTTAAAAAATTATTCGGAAGTGCTGACCGGCGGCGGTTTTGCCGCCGTGTATTTTTCCACGTACGCACTTTATTTTGTGGAGCGCCCGTATCTTGGCCTCATCGGAAGCCCCGTGTTGGCAGGCGTGCTGCTTGCGGCTTGGGCGATTTTTATCGTCGTCGTGGCCACGCGAAGGCGCTCGGAAGTGATGGCCATGTTCGCCATTGCCGGCGCGTATTATGCCTCGTACGTGCCGCTCATCCACGACACCACCGGCGCGCACGTGGGCTTCACGCTGCTCTCCAACGTGGCGCTTGCCATCGCGGCCACGGTGTTTGTCATTCGCAATCGTTGGGCCAACCTTCCCTTTCTGAGTCTCGTCACCACCTTCGCCGGGTTTGGTTATTGGCGATTTATGCATCCGGCGGGCATAGACGCGGGGTTCTGGAATGGCGCGGGATTTCTCACGGCGTACTGGATCATCTTCACGCTGGCGGCCCTCCTCACCCGCCACGAATCGATGAGTGCCGCCCGGCGCGCCAGCTTCATTCACATCAATAACATCGCGTATTTTAGTTTCATCACATTCACACTGCTCGCGCTTCCGGAAATGCGGGGAAATTATTGGGGGTTCCCGCTGGTGTATGGTTTGGCGTTGGCGGCACTGCACGGATTTTTGCGGCGGCAGTTGCCGGATGAAAAAGGATTGGCCAACGAATTGCTGGCGCTGGCGGCCGTGCTCATCGCGCTGGGCATCGGACTGAATTTCGACCTCAATAACGCCACGTGGTGTCTGGCATTGCTGGGGCTGGCGTTCACGGGATTCGGTTGGGCGATGCGGTCGATGCAATTGTTTGGCGTGGGTCAACTGGCGTTGTGGGGCGGTGCGGCGATGGTAGTGCCGCAAACTTTTTTGCCGGGCAATGAACTGACTTGGGGGTTGGCGCTCATCGCGCCCGTGCTGCTGCTGGCCAACGCGTGGGCACTCAATCGCTCGCAGGAGAATTTGCGAAAACGATTCGAATCGGCCGGGCAATACATCGCGCCCACCAGCGCGGTGGGACAGGTCACGGCGGTTTTGGTGGGGCTATTCATCGCCATCAACTTTGTGGCGGACGAGCGGCTGTTGTGGATGCTGCCCGTCATCGGTATCGCGCTCAGCACGGGCGCGTTGATGCTACGGCTGACGCCCGCGCTAATGGCCGCGCAGGCGTGGCTGGTGGTAGCCGCATTTTTTTCGCCCTTCAAAATGATGGGCGCCGATGCCGATCGCGTGCTTTCCCTCATCCCCGCACTAGCGATGCTGGGGATGAGCCATTTTCTGCTGCACGCGCGCACGCTGATTGACGACCCACAAAGTCCGCTCGCCAAATTGGCCAAGGCGAACACGTCGGTTTATTTTCTGTTCGGCTGGCTGCTGGTGCTGGCGTGGGGGTATAGTTTTGTGGAATCGAAATATTTATTTGTCACCTTCAGCGCAGTAGCCATCGGCCATATAATGGCCCACGCGCGGCGCACGCGTTTCGAACGCATTTTAGTTGGCACCGCGTTTGGGTTGCTTGGATGGATGATGTTCGGCTGGCACTGCGCTTTTCATTGGCACGAACCGGTGGCGTGGGATGGGCTGGCAATTGCCCTGCTTTTGGGCGCACAATATTTCGCGCGCAAACGCGACACGGAAAATATTATCCCCGAAGTCGGGCACGTGCTGTTGATTGTGGCGATGAACCTCAGCCTGTGGGTGTGGGGCTCGCGCATAGTGCCAGGCGATTTGGACGTGCTCACATGGGGACTGCTCGCCGGCATTTTTATTGGCCTCGGCCTCTACGCGGCCGAACGCACACACCGCATCTTTGGCCTCATCGTGATGCTCGCCGCCACAACCAATCTCGTCTTCCTCGCGTGGAGCAAGCTCAACGGTGTCCCGCGCATTCTCACGTTTATGGGACTGGGCGTGATCCTAATTGTACTCAGCGGGCTGTACCACAAGTATCAGGAAAAATTGAAAGAGTACCTGTAGGAAAATCAGGCAAACCGCAACACCTCCACCTTCTCCCCTTCCACCAGATGGGTTTCCGGCGGCACATTCACGAGACCGTTCGCTTGCCTCAGCGAACTGACGGCGTGAGACGCTTGCAAACCGGTGGCATGCACGGTTCCTTTGGCGTCCACGCGGACGCGCATAAAATGGCGACGGTCACCGCGATTGGCCAGCGGATCAGCAAGTACGCCGGGATGGGCGGGCAAATTCAATTCCGCTGCGCCCTGCAACTGCATCAACGCCGGGCGCGCTAAAACGAGAAACGTGACCATCGCCGAAATCGGATTGCCGGGCACGCCGAAGAGGGGTTTGCCTTCAAGCCGGCCGAAGACGAATGGCTTGCCGGGCTTAATGTTCACACGCCAAAAATCCAGTGAGCCGCCCAGTTTTTCAAACGCAGCTTTTACATAATCGTGCGCGCCCACCGACACGCCGCCGGAAGTGACCACCGCATCGCATTCGGCGAAGGCGGTTTGCAGTGCCGCCATCGTCGCCTCCATCGTGTCGCGCACCAGCGGTTGCACGCGCGGTGCCGCACCGCATTGGCGGATAAGTTCAGCCAGCGCCAGCCGGTTGCTTTCATGAATGCCACTCGCGCCCAAATCCTCGCCCGGCTCGCGCAATTCATCGCCCGTGGCCAACACCCCCACGATGGGCTGGCGATGCACGCTGACCTCCGCCACGCCCGCACTGCCGAGCAATTGCAAGCGCCCCGCGTGAAGGCGTTCGCCGGCGTGGCCAATTATCTCGCCCGCTTTCACATCCTCCCCGCGCAAGCGAACGTGCTCGAAGGGCTTCGCGTCATCGGTGATTTCGATGGTATCGCCCTCCACGCGTGTATCTTCCTGCATCACCACGGCGTTGGTATCGGCGGGCATGGGGGAGCCGGTGAAAATCCGGACGCACTCGCCCGCGCCTAATTCGGTTTCAAATGAACTGCCCGCAGGCACTTCGCCGATGCACTTCAGCTTTGCGCCTTTGTTTGCTTCGGCGGCGCGCACGGCGTAGCCATCCATCGCGGAATTATCAAAGCGCGGCAAGTTGATCGCCGCGCGCACTTCGGTGGCCAGCACACGGCCAGCCGCTTGTGTGAGCGGAATGGTTTCCGCTGGCAACGGCGCGATGTGCTTCAGCATTTCCGCGCGGGCTTCTTCCAACGAGTGCATCGCGGTTGGTCTTGGCCGATTGCCGAGCAAAGGTCACGCCAATTTCATTGAAAAACAGTTCAGTTTCGCGTATCGTCCACAACGTTTCTGTTATGGCCGACGAGCCCCGTAAAATTCATATCACCCGCAAAGGCCAACAATTTGGCCCGTATCCGGAGGATATTACTAAGCAATATTTGGAAGATGGCACTTTGCTAAAGACCGACTTGGCGTGGCACGCGGGTGCGGATGGCTGGAAACCATTGGAAGAATTATTCGCCAAAGAACAGGAAACCAAAGCCGCCGAACCGCCGCCACCGCCCCCTGCTCCCACCACCGAAGCTGCGCCTGCTGGGCCGCCGCCGGATACCGCTGTGCACATTTCACGCCAAGGCGAAAAGCACGGGCCGTACAAATACGAAACGGCAAAGATCCATCTCGAAGGCGGTCAACTCCTGCCCACCGACAGCGCGTGGCACGAAGGGATGGACGGCTGGAAACCGCTCGGCGAACTCTACCCGCAAGTTGTCCCCGGAAGCACTGGGCAAATCGCCGCTGCTGTTGCCCCCCAACCGGCCGTCGCGGGCACCTACAGCCCGTACGATGAAGAGACGCAAAAATCCACGCAGTTTATGACGCTTGGCATTCTCGGCATCGTGGGTGTGGTGCTACCGATGGTGATGTTCAGTCCGTTTAAAATTAATTTCCCGAATTTTGATTTGGGAGACGGGAAAAGCGCGGAGTACATCATCGCCATGATCGGCCCGCTGATCGTCGGCATCACGCTCGCTGCGATGGCGAAGAGCACGAAAGACCCTGTGCGTTGCAGCGTGGCGCTTGGCCTCAGCTTGGTGTTGATGATTATTCTTTTTTCCAACAGCGGAGTCTCGGCATTTGGCTCGGGCACGCGCACTTCTTCGATGATCTCGATTGGCGGCAATCTGATTGTGACGGGCGCACGTCCCACATTCTCTTCCCCATCGGGAATGCTTCAAGGCCAACCCATCATATTTTTCATTGGCCTCACGGCGTTGTTGATGGGCTGCTATGCGCGCCATTATCGGCCGTCCAATTTGCCGGCTTATATTATTGCGGTGGTGGGCGGTGGGTTTCTGGTGCTGTCGTGCCTCGTGCCCGCAAAAGGACAAGGAGTGCCGTTGATCGACGCGTTTAAGGCATTTAAGGGTTCGGTGATGACGGGGCTCGCAATGATCGCCGGACTGGGTTTGAAGATCGCTGCGAGCATCATTTGTTTTGTCACCACCCGCACAAAGTCCTCGCACGAAGTGGCCACGAAGAGTGATCTTTCAATCAAGCTATTGATTGGCGGGATCGTTCTCGCAAATGTAATTATATTGCTGGGCAACTTCATCGACATCTTTAAAGGCGGCGGTGATTTCGGGCCGAAGCTGAGCTTTTGCGTCACGATGCTGATCGGCCTCATCAAAAGCCTCACGGGCGATGGTGGGTTGTATTTGGTGCCGGCGCTGGCGGGTTCTTGTTTATTAATCGGCAGTGCGGCGAAGACGCGATAGCCGATTATTTTCCAATACAAAACTGGCTGAAGACTGAATCCAGTAAATCTTCGGTGGAGGTATTGCCCACGACTTCGCCGACGGCGTTGGCGGCAATGCGGAGATCCATCGCGATGAGCTCGAGCGTGGCTTCGGTGCGCAGGCTGGCAAGGCTATCGGTGAGGCCCGCGCGGGCGCGGCGCAAGGCGTCCTGATGGCGGGCATTGATCATCGCCGGTAACATATCGGCGCGGATGGAACCGCTCCACACTGCATCACGGATGGCGTCCTTAAGGCCCTCGATGCCGGTGCCATCGAGCGCGCAGGTTTCGTGGCAATCAACCGGCACATCGAGCGCACGTGGTTGGTCGATTTTATTGGCGATGAGCAGGCGTTTTTTGTCGGTAAATGCTTCGAGATAGTTTTGATCTTCAGCAGTAAACGCTTCGCCGGCGTCAAGCACATGCAAAATGAGTTCCGCGTGCGCGATGCTTTCGTGGCTGCGACGGATGCCCTCGGCCTCAATTCCGTCAGCGGTTTCGCGCAGGCCAGCGGTATCAATGAATACCACGGGGATGCCGCGGATGTTGGCGGTTTCCTCAATGGTATCGCGCGTGGTGCCGGCGGTCGGTGTCACGATGGCGCGGTTGTGCCCGAGCAATTGATTGAGCAAACTGGATTTGCCGGCGTTGGGCCGACCGATGATGGCGGCACGAATGCCGCGGCGCAGGATGCGCCCTTCGTTCGCGGTGGCGAGCAGCGTGTCGATGAACTCCAACGCGGCTTCGAGCCTTCCGGTAAGTTGAGCGAGCGTGTCGGGCGCAATATCTTCATCAGGGAAATCAATGTGTGCCTCGATGTGCGCGAGCGTTTGCATGAGGTCATCGCGGAGTTCATTGATGCGCTGGCTGAGTTTGCCGGCGAGTTGTTCGTTAGCGGCGGCAAGGGCGAGATCGGTGCGGGCGTGGATCACATCGCTCACAGCCTCGGCTTGCGTGAGGTCAATGCGGCCATTTAAAAAAGCGCGCCGCGTGAATTCCCCCGGCAACGCACTGCGCGCGCCCGCGGCCAGCACCGTTTGCAGCACGGCCTGGCTGGCGACCATTCCGCCGTGGCAGGTGATTTCCACCGTGTCCTCGCGCGTGAACGTGCGTGGCGCGCGCATCACCGCCAGCAACACTTCATCGATGGTGCGGCCCTTGGCCACGATGTTTCCGTAATGCAACGTGTGCGTGGGGGCGTCAGTAGGCGAAGCGGAAGCCGCGCCGATGGGCTCAAAACATTTGCCCGCAATCGCGAGCGCATCCGGCCCGGAAAGCCGGATGATCGCCAGCGCGCCTTCGCCCAGCGGCGTGGCAATGGCGGCAATGGTGTCGTCGATCATTTCAGGAATTAATGGGCGCAAGTGCCAGCTTCCGGATCTTGCCCCTGCAAATAGAGGCGCGCTTTTTGGAAACTTTTTTTGTGGAGATAATGCAGCAAATCGCGCGGTGCATCTTTGGGCAGCGCGGCGGTCAAGTCGTCCAGCCGCGCGAAAATGCCCACGAGATCCGGTTTAGGCTCGGCATTCACATTGGCCACAGCGGTTTCCAGCTCCAGCAAGGTGTCGAGCAACGCCTGTTCCGTATCGGTCATGCGTTTGGGATACCGCAGATTGAGGGCAAAACCAAGATCGGGGTTGGTGAAAACCATTGAGCGGGCGCGTTTGTAGCCCGGCCCGGTGGGCCGGGGCCCGGGCCATCGGCCCGGGCTACATTGGCTTGCGCTGCACGGCGGCGCGCGCACAGACTCCGCGCGTGGCGAAGGCTCTAAAATTTCAACGTCCGTTCACTCTTGGTATCGAGGGGGGCGGCACGCGCACGACGGCGCTGCTGGCGGATGCCCACGGGCGGGAGATGGAGCGTGCCACATTCGGGCCGGGGAATGTGCGGTTGCTGGATGATCGGGCATTGGTGAAATTGCTGCGTGGAATTGGTAAACAATTTGAGAAGCCGGATGCGATTGGCTTGGGCTTGGCGGGGGCACGGAATGAAACGGATCGAAAACGCGTGCGGACTGCGGTGGCAAAGGTTTGGAGGGGAATGCCGTGCCACGTGACGCACGATTTGGAAATTGCACTGGCAGGGCGCGCTCTCCGAGCGCGCCGCGGCGGGCTGGGGCAGCCCGCCCTACCGACAGTCCTCGTGCTTTCGGGGACGGGCTCGTGTTGTTTTGGGATGGCACCCGATGGGCGTACGGCGAAGATGGGCGGTTGGGGGCACGTGCTCGGTGACAAGGGCAGCGGGTTTGAAATCGGCCTGCGCGGGTTGAAGGCGGTGGTGTTTTATTTTGACCGCGATGGCGCGTGGAGTCGATTGGGCGAAAAGCTGCTCGCGGCCACTGGCTGCAATGCCCCCGATGATCTCATTGATTGGGTGGCGATCGCGGACAAAGACGCGATTGCCGCGTTGGCACCGGAGGTGTTTGCTGCCGCCAAGCAACGCGACCGCATTGCGCGCGATGTGTTGGTGGGTGCGGCGGGAATGCTTGCCAAGGACGCGGTCGCTTGTGCGGGGAAGTTGGTGAAGAAAAATTCGCCCGTTGAGTTCGTGTTGTCCGGCGGCGTGCTGCGCAATCAACCGGCCTTTGCCCGCAACGTGGCTGCTGAAATCAAATCCCGCTGGCCGAATGCAAACGTATCCACCCAAAAACGCGACGGCGTTTGGGGCGCGATTGTGTTGGGGACGGCGTTATTGAAGAAAACGGATTCGCAGACTCGTCCCTCCAAGGCGCAACGCAGCGGACAATGGAGAGACGAGCCCGCCAGTCCGCAATCGCCGGGGCATCTTCCTGCCACCGAAGAACGCAACCGGCGTTCGATGAATCTCGATAAGCTTCCCACGCAATCGGCTATCACGCTGATGCTCAGTGAGGAAGCGCTCGGGGCGAGGGCGGTGTTGGGTGAGAGCAAAAAAATTGCGCGCATCGTCGGTTGGGTGGCGGCGGCGTTGAAGGATGGTGGGCGGTTGTTTTATGTGGGCGCGGGGACAAGCGGGCGGTTGGGAGTTTTGGATGCGAGCGAATGCCCTCCCACGTTTCGAGCGCGGCCGGAACAGGTGCAGGGGATTATCGCAGGCGGCCCGCGTGCGTTAACGCGGTCGATTGAAGGCGCGGAGGATGATTCGGATGCGGGTGCGGCGGCGGTTCAATTTCGTGGTGTGGGGAAAAAGGATGTGGTGATCGGCCTTGCCGCGAGCGGGCGCACGCCGTTTGTATGGGGGGCGATGGAGGCGGCGGCAAAGCGCGGAGCGCGGACGGCGTTGGTTTGTTTTGATCCGAAATTGAAACGGCGCGCGGGTGTGCCGCACCTCATCGTGGCACCGGCGATTGGGCCGGAGGTGCTGACGGGTTCCACGCGTTTGAAGGCGGGTACGGCAACGAAGTTGATTTTGAATTGCATTACCACGCTGGCAATGGTGCGACTGGGAAAGGTACGCGGGAATTTGATGGTGGATTTGGATCCGAAGAATAAAAAGCTGCGCGATCGCGCGGTGCGGATTGTGCAGACGTTGACGGGGGCGGAGGAAGGGAGGGCGCGGGCGGCGTTGGTTCAGGCGGGGTGGGATATTAGAAGGCTCAATTTTCAATGATCAAGGTTTCCCTTCCGCAGCACGAATCGCCGCCGGCAACGAGGCGAGGCCAAAGTGGAAGGATACGATAGCCCCGTTTTCATCGACGACCATAAATGCGGGCGGGAGTGTGATGTCGGAGTAGGGTTCGCGGTAGAATTGGGCGTGTCCGATGGGGAATTTTGCGCCGTAAGTTTTGGTGAAGGCGAGGGCACCTTGAGTTTTGGGCGGGCAGGAACCGATGATCCACAGTTGGCCGCGTGAGGTGCGGTCAAAGAGAGCGTTGAGGGGGGCGACCACTTTACCGCAGGCGGGGCTGGCGGGGTTGAGGAAAGCGATGAGCACGCGGGTGTTGCGGAGGGTGGAGAGTTCGAAGGTACTGCGACGGGTGTTCACGGCGTAGACATCCAGCGCGGGCGCGGTGCGGCCGATGTAGTCTTCGGTCAAAAGTTGCTGCACGGGATTCAAACTACCGCCGAGAATACCTTCGCCGATGCCGGTGGCTTTGCTGCCGAGTCCGCCTTGTTTGGGGGGTTCCTTGCCGTTGGCGATGTCCACGCCTTGTTGGATAATGCCGGCGACTTGTTCGACGCGATTGAAGGCTTCCTCGGCATTTTCTTTGGGCAACCCCACGTGGGCATCGTAGCCGTGCTTGAGCGCGGTGAGGATGCTGCAACAGGCAATGAAGGAAAATAGAGTGCCAAAACTGGCGAGCCAGCGTTTGGGGAGCACCAGTTTTTCGCTGGCTTGATATAGATGGGTGAGGCCTTGAATAAACCCGACGAGCCCAAGCGCAGCGCCCACGAAGCCGAACCATTGGCCGAAGGAAGCGAGGAACATTTTGAGGCCACGGTTGGTGGCATCCTGCACGACGACTTCCTGCATCGTGTTGAGGTTGCCGGTTATTTTCACAGATTCGGATGCGCCGGGGTTGTAGTACATTCCGGCAAGCGCCACGCCGCCGAGGAGGCAACCGATGAAGCCAAGCAGCAAACTGGAAAAGGCTTTGCCGCAGCGGCGCGGTCCATCTCCTGCTGGCAATGGCGCGGCGGTTTCCTCCGGGGGTGGCGGGGGAATTTCCTCGGGTGGCGGCGGCGGTGGAATGTCGTCTGCTGGCATAGCCGGTTTGGTTAATATAAGGCCAAATGGGGCGATTTGTCGAGGGCGGCCGGAAAAGCCTTGCACGCATGGGCGCGGGACGGGATGTTGGCGCGGTGCGCACGGTTATTTATCCCGGCAGTTTCGACCCGATCACGAACGGCCATTTGGACGTCATTGAACGGGCGGCGAAGCTGTTCGATCGCGTCATCGTGGCGGTGGCAGTGAATAGCTCGAAAGCGCCGCTCTTCACGAAGGACCAACGGCAAGCGCAGATCACCGAGGCGGCGGCGGTGCTGGGTAATGTGGAGGTGAGTGCCTTTGACGGGTTGCTGGTGGACTTCGCTCGTGACCAAAAAGCACAGGCGATCATTCGCGGGTTGCGGGCGGTGTCGGATTTTGAATTTGAATTTCAGCTCGCATTGATGAACCGCAAGTTGGAGCCGGACATCGAAACAATTTTTATGATGCCGCGCGAAACGTACACGTTTCTCAGCAGCAAACTGGTTAAAGAAATCGCGCAACTCGGCGGCGATGTGAGCGCGTTTGTGTCGCCGCACGTGGAGCGCGCGCTCACCGAGTGCCGTAAATAAGGAGCAGCTATGGCCCTCAAGATTATTTTGGATGATCTCCAAGACGAGCAACTGCACCTCGAAGGCGAGCTCACGCCCACCGAACTTGCGCTGGAACTTGGCGAAGAGGAAGCACTGATGAAGCCGGCCGGGCCGTTGGCGTATGCGCTCACCGCCAGCGAGTCGGACGATACGCTGATCGTCTTTGGCCAGTTGCAAATGGATTTTACCGCCGAATGCGCGCGCTGCCTCAAGCCGTTTGAATTCCCGATCAATTTGCCCCAATGGGCCGTCGCCCTGCCCCTCAAAGGCGACGATGCCATCGAGTATGGTTGGGATTCCGTGGACTTGACTCCATGGCTGCGGGACGATATTCTCCTTCGCCTTCCACAGCATCCGCTGTGTGGCCCCGCGTGCGAAGGACTGGTTTTCAAACAGGAAAGCCCGCCCCCAGCCGACGTGGCCGACTCCAATACTTGGAGCAAGCTGGATGACTGGAAGCAACCAAAGAGTTAGGAAAAACAATGCCCGTACCAAAACGCAGAACCTCACGCAGCCGCCGCCGCAAGCGCCTGGCCTCCAATAGCGCACTCACGCTGCCCCAGGTTCAATCCTGCCCGCAATGTGACGAGCCCGCTCAAGCGCACCGCGTGTGCCCAAGCTGCGGCTATTACAAAGGCCGCCAAGTGCTCACTGTGAAAAGCCAGGGCTAACCCGCCCGTAGTTTTTTTGCCGGAAACGGCCGTTCTCTATGAGCGACGAAAACAAGCTCCAAGGCTGCGCCATTACCGGCGTAGGCTCATACGTCCCCGAACGTATCCTCGCCAATGCCGAGCTGGAAGGAATGGTCGATACCACCGACGATTGGATCACCTCCCGCACCGGCATCAAACAACGCCGCATCGCCGCCGAAGGCGAGCACACCTCCACCCTCGCCGCGCACGCCTCGCGCAAAGCCCTCGCCCAAGCGGGCTTGGATGCCGCCGACCTGGATCTCATCGTCGTGGCCACCATCACGCCCGACATGCCATTCCCTGCCACCGCGTGCCTCGTGCAAAAAGAACTCGGCGCGGACAAAGCAGCCGCCTTTGATTTGGAAGCCGCCTGTTCCGGATTTATTTACGCCCTCGAAGTCGGCCGCGCTTTTATCGCCAGCGGCATTTATCAAAATGTTCTCATTGTTGGCGCAGAAAAACTTTCCTCAATTATTGACTGGGAAGACCGCAACACCTGCGTCCTCTTCGGCGACGGCGCCGGCGCAGCTGTTCTCCAGCGCCGCGAAGGCGCGCGCGGCGTGCTCGCCACCCGCCTCGGTAGCGACGGCAACAAAGCCGATATCCTCGCTATGCCCGGTGGCGGTTGCCGCCAACCCGCCACCGTCGATTCAGTGAACGAACGCATCCACTTCCTCAAAATGGAGGGCAAGGAAGTTTATAAAAACGCCGTTAATGCCATGACCGCCGCCGCCAAGGAAGTGCTCGAAACCAGCGGCCTCACCATCGAAGACATCCAGTGCATCATTCCGCACCAAGCCAATCAGCGCATCATCAGCGCCATCGGCAGCCGCCTCGGCGCGCGTGAAGATCAGGTATTTGTCAACCTCCAAAAATACGGCAACACCTCCGCCGCCAGCGTCGCCGTCGCCCTGGACGAAGCCCTCCAAACCGGCAGAGTAAAACGCGGCGACAAAATCCTAATCATCGCCTTCGGCGCAGGATTAACGTGGGGCGCCACGGTTCTGGAATGGTGAACGGGAGGAACGTGCAAAGCCCCTCCCTCCCGAACCCATCCCCAATAGTTGCTTTTTCCTTGTTTGGGCAGTAAACTTTGGGAGACATGGAAACGATGCCGCCAGCCCCGCCGCCTCCGGCCGAAGCCGCCCCCGCAGCTCCCCCTGCCGCTCCTGATGCCGCCGCGCCTCCGCCCCCGCCGGGCATGCAAATTACCGCGCCCCCGCCCCCCCAAGCACCTCCTGCCCCAGCTATGCCTTTTGCAGAAGAAGCCCCACCACCCGCACCTGTGGTGGTGGATCCCGCCGCCGCACCTCCCCCCGCGCCCGGTATGGAAATCGCCCCACCGGCGGTTGATCCCACCGGCACGGAATTAGCCCCAACCCCTCCTGCTGTTGAAGTAGCCCCGGAGGTTGAAGCCGCTCCTGAAATCGCTCCTATTGAACTCAAGATTTCCGCCGACCAAGCCGTGCCATTGAGCGAACGCGATCGCGATCCCAAAGGCGGCATCCTGCTTACTGAGGACGAGGACATCAGCCTGCGTTACCCCGCCGGCCTGTTGCTCAAATCGAATGAAAATTCAGAGTGTTGGAACGGACTCGAAGAAGATAAGTCCATCAAAGACGATGACCTTCGGCTCTTCGATTTGATTTTGCAGGATGCGATTAATGAAGACGTGGCCGACCTCCACATCAAGGAGGATCACTACGTCCACTTCCGCATGAGCCGCGGCTTACGCGATCGGGATTGGCCCAAGCCCACCCGAAAATGGATTGAAAAAGTCATCTTCAATATGTGCCCCGAGCATTTTGTCGAAAAATTCAAGGAAGACCGCGAGACTGATTTCTCCTATTTCAATCCCAAGTTCGGACGCTTCCGGGTCAACGTGTTTTCCCAATGCGACAAATGGGCATTGGCCATGCGGTACATCAAAAACGACCTTCCCCCCATTGAGAAGCTCGGCATCAATCCCATCTGCCTGAAACTCGCCGAAGCCAAGCGCGGGCTCACGCTTCTGGCCGGCATCACCGGTTCCGGCAAATCCACCACCATGGCCGCCATGGTGATGCATTTGAACAAAAACTTTCGCAAACACATCATCACCATTGAGGACCCCGTGGAAATGATGTTCGAAGACGAACAATGCGTCATCGAACAACGCGAGGTAGGACTCGACACGATGAGCTTTCAGCGGGCTCTCAAAAGCGCCCTGCGGGAAGACCCCGATATGGTGCTCGTGGGCGAGATGCGCGATGCCACCTCCATTGGCGCCGCCATGCGCGCGGCGGATACCGGCGCGATGGTGCTCTCCACCGTACACACCCGAACCGCCGCCTCCGTCCCCGGCCGGTTGTTGGATTTTTTCCCCGAAGAAGAACGCGAAATGCAGCGCAAAAAATATGCTGAAGTCATCGTCGGTGCCGTTGCTCAGCGTATGTGCCCCACGCTGGATGGCGGCATGGTGCCCGCCCAGGAAATCATGATCGGTACGCCGCTGGTGAAACAAAAAATCTTTGATGGCGAACTCAACCGCCTGCCCGCATGCATTGACGCCAGCGCGGATGACGGCATGCTCAGCTTCAACCGCTGCATGTACAACCTCGTAGAAGAAGGCCGCATCTCCAAAGAGATCGCAATGGATAACTGCACCAGCCCGCAACAACTGGAAATGTGGTTTCAAGGCATTGAGATCAACACGGGCATTGTATAAAACACACTTCATTTCATCATCCACAAAAGCCGGCCAACAACTGGGGCGGCTTTTTGCTTGACCGCACTGGCGAAAAAGCATTCCATCGCGACAGGAGGAATGCTCTTCACGGAGCGAAGGGAGGTGGAACACTTGACGACTTACCTGAAAAAGGAGGGAGTAGAGTTTAAGGATCCGAGCACAGGGGAGGTTTTATCCATACTCGAGGAACTCGAGACACCCGGCACGGAGTATTTAAACATCACTCTGCACGACGACGAAGGATGGAAACTCGACGTCTACGAGAATGGCTTCGTGGAATTCTATGACGACCAATACGACAAGCGCGTAGTTGGGAAGCTAGTAACCCACGAACGGGTCATTCAAATGTGGCGTATGATGCAGGAAGGCAAGCGCGATCAAATCAAGAAACTCTTGAAGCGCAAGCCCGAGCCCAACTTTTAGTCCGGAGGCACACTACTTAGCCAACGCCCGCAGCGTTTGCCCGAGCCAATCGGCCGTTCGCTGCGAGGCGCCTTTGTTTGCCGATACCACCCCGAGCGCCGCCTCACCCAAAGCCTCGCGTTGCTCTAAATTACCCAGTAAAACAGGGATTTTTTCGGCCAACTCCCCTTCATCCGCCACTTGCACCGCGCCCTTTGCCGCCAGCAATTCACCCACCACGGCGCGGAAATTTTGCATGAACGGTCCAAACACAATTGCCCGCCCCGCCGCCGCCGGCTCAATCGGATTCTGCCCGCCCTGCGCCGTGAGGCTCTTGCCCATGAACACCACCGTGGCCACTTTGAAGAACGACTTCAATTCGCCCGTGCTATCCACCAACAACACATCGGGATTTTCCGGCGCGGCCTCCATCGCCGTGCGGCGGGCCACTTTTAATTGTGTGGATTTCAATTGATCCAACACTGCCGCCGCGCGTTCGAAGTGCCGCGGCACCAAAATCAAAAACAAATTCGGAAACGCCTCACGCCATTGCGGCAATAATTCCGCCAATAGAATTTCTTCCCCTTCAAACGTGCTACCCGCCACCAATACCGGCGCATCATCGGCCACGTTCAATTCCTGTAATAACGCGCGGGCATCCATCGCATCCGCGCCCGCTTCAAACGCACCATCGAATTTCATATTTCCGGTGACCGCGATAGCTTTGGATTCAGTGCCTAGTTCTGCCAACCGCTTTGCATCCGCCTCATTGTGAACGCCGGCGGTTTGCAATGAGGCGAAGAGAGGCCGGAACAAAACCCCAAACCGCCGATACCCGCGAAAGGATTTTTCCGAAAGGCGCGCGTTCACCAAATGCATCGGTACCCCCACGTCACGCGCGCGCCAAAAAAGGTTGGGCCAAATTTCCGCCTCCACCAAAACGATCGCCGCAGGGTTCAGCGCACGAAAAGCCCGCCGCACAAAGGGCATCCAATCCACCGGATAATAAACCCGATGCACGTCCGCTGGCAGCTTGCGCGCCAGCTCGCCCATGCCGGTGGTGGTGGTGGTGGACACCACGAAGGTCCAGCCCTCCAATTGTCCGCGTAGTTTTTCAACGAGCTGCACTGAAAGATTTGCTTCACCCACTGAAACTGCGTGCAACCACAGCACTTTTTTGCCACGCAATTTTGCCGCTAAGTCGCCGTACCCGCCAAACCGTTGCCCGAAGCCCGCGCGCCAATTCCCGCGCCGCCATAGTTTCCAAAAATAATACGGCGCGCTAAGCAGAAAAAAAACAGGGAAAAGAATGTTATAAAGCAGCCGCATACGCCGTGGCGTTTTGCCACAAACCAAGCGCAAGGTCGAGGGTAGGGACGCCCGTTCGCGTCCCTACCATCCCTTAAAAGTAAAAGATTGATACGACAATGAAGACGGGAATTAGAATCGCCGCGCTCCAGGCCATGTAGCCGAAGAAGCTGGGCATCTTCACGCCATTTTCTTCGGCAATGGCCTTTACCATAAAGTTGGGCGCATTACCGATGTAGGTGTTGGCGCCCATAAACACCGCGCCGCAACTGATGGCCAGCAGCGTGCTGCCGACGTTTATGTCGAACATTCCGCCTTTGCCCATCAGCGAAGTGGGGTCGCCACCGGCGGTGTTAAAGAACACCACATACGTCGGCGCATTATCGAGGAAGCTAGATAGCACGCCGGTGAGCCAGAAATACATCGCGTTAATAGGATCATTTGTGCTCGTCTGCACCATCAGGATAACGCTTTTGAGACCGCCATCCACGCCGGCTTTTAGAATTAACAGAGCCGGAATCATACATATAAAGATGGCAATAAAGAGCTTGGCCACCTCAAGGATCGGTTCCCAAGTAAAGCCATTGGCGGCTCGCACATTGGTTTCCTCCTCGCCTTCGGCGGCCACTTCGTGACCGTGTTCATCCTTTTGCGTCCGAAACATTGGCGTGATACGTAGGCTGATGAACGCGATCAATATCAACAACCCATCGCGCACTAAATTTGAATAAGGCACAGTAACGCCGAAAATGTGCAGTCCCGTTGCCTCGTCGTGTGATATCTTTGCGCGTATCTTGTTTACCTCGGCAATTGAATGCAAATGCTCCACGCGTGTGGTGTGATAGGCCTCGTTGGATTCATCAAATTTAACACTCGGATTGTTTTTTACATATTTTTTTAACTTATCCTTGGCTTTTTTCATTTTTTCTTCCAAGGCAAACAACTCAGACGGCGCAATAGCTTTTGGCGATGTTTTTCTCTCAGTGATGGATGCAACAGGGATTATTATCTCAGTTTCATTGACTTGCTTGATTACAATATATGTTTCATCGGAATCCTCACGCATCAAAGCCCCTTTAACAGGATCGGATGATTCACTGGAATTTACGATAATCCCCATTTTTTCCTCTGCCACGGTGGCATCCTTGAATTTACTATCACCCAGTGATTTGGAAAATAAAATCGCACCGATAATCAGGCCCACCATCGCGAAGTTTAAAGCGCCTTCGAGTTTGAGCGGCACTTTCTCGCCGTCATCGGGGGCTTCGCCTTCTTTGCGGAACATCATCGTATCCACGATGAAGAAAATAATCAGCAATGCTACCGACACCGGGGCCATCACGGGAAGCAGCTTCATCGTCCAGAAAAAATCCACACCTTTGAGGAATCCGAGGAAGAGTGGCGGATCACCCAGCGGCGTCAGCGAACCGCCAATGTTAGCCACCAGAAAAATGAAAAACACGACCACATGCACGCGATGCTTGCGCCAGGCGTTGGCGCGCAAGATAGGCCGAATGAGCAGCATCGCCGCGCCGGTGGTTCCCATCCAACTGGCCAGCACTGTACCGATTAAAAGAATGGCCGTGTTCACCATCGGCGATCCCCGCAGGGAACCTTTGAGGCAAATACCGCCTGCGGCGGTGAAGAGTGCCGCCAGCAATATGATAAACGGCACGTAATCCAGCAGCACAATGTGGAGGATTTCATAAAAGCCGTGGCCGCCAAACGAAACAAGAAAAGGCACGGCGAACACAGCAATCCAGCCCGCAGCCACTTTGCCATAATGGCTGTGCCAAAAATGCGCCGCCACCAATGGCCCCAGCGCGATGGAGAGCAGCATGCCTCCAAAAGGCAGCACCCACCACACGCTCAGCCCCCCGCCATCCACACCATGAGCGTGATGCTCATCGTGTTCGTGCCCAGCGTGGGCCCCTTCGGTTTCGGTGGCTGCGAGATCCACCACTCCCGCCAGCAGGAGCAGCAGCCCCAGCCCGCGCATCCAAAGCGTCAGGTTTTTCATGGCAAATGCGGCGATTGGATCGCCGCAATAAATCGGATTATTTATTACCAAAATATGACTGGCTTGGCAACGTAAATCGCTTCGTTTGCCATTGCAACTCGCTGCCTAACTGATACAATCTGTCCAGCAATGGGAAATGAATCCGACGCCATCAACCAGCGTCAGACCCGTCTACCTTGAGTGAGTCAATGAGCCAAATGAGCACATCCCCACCCAGACGCGCCATGCGCATGGTTCCGTGCGAGCGCTGCAATACGCAGACGTTTATCCCGTCCGATACGGGAATGTTTCAATATGCCAACTGCAAAAACTGCGGGCACTCGGTGATGACGCCCGTGAAGCTGCGGCAGTTTGAGCTGCGATCGGTGATCGGCTCCGGCGGCATGGCCACGGTATTCCGAGCACGTGATGAAATTCTTGATCGCGACGTGGCGGTGAAACTGATGAAGCCGGAGTTTACACGGGACGTCAACGCGATGGATGGTTTTTTTAAAGAAGCCCGCTATCAAGCCTCGCTCAACCACACCCACATCGTGCAGGTTTACAACTACGGTGAAGACGATGGCCACAAGTTTCTCGTGATGGAAGTGGCCGACCGCGGCGACCTTGATGCCCTCATCCAAAAACATGGCCGCGTGGACGAGCTGTATGTGCTCGACGTCGGCGTTAAAATTTCATCCGCGCTCGAGTTGGTCGCCAAAAAAGGAATGATCCACCTCGACCTCAAGCCCGACAATATACTTTACAACGCCGACGGCGAACCCAAGCTCACCGACTTCGGCATCGCCCGCCGCACCGACGAAGGTCGCCACCCCGATGGCCTCGTTGGCACCCCATTTTATATCGCCCCCGAACGCGTGGCTCTCGGTCGGCAGGATTTCCGTTCCGACATGTATTCCCTCGGCGCCACCATGTACCATGCCCTCACCGGACGCGTCCCTTTCGACGCCCCCACCGTGGAGGAAACCGTGTGGATGCACGTCAAAACCCGCCTGCATCCGCCGCGCAAACTCGTCAGCAGCGTCAGCAAAGACACCGAAGCCGCCATCCTGCGCTCCATGCACAAAGACCCCGAGAAACGCTACGCCAGCTTCGAAGACTTCCGAATGGCTCTCGAAGCCTCCCGCAGCCGCTTGTTAGTCAAACGCTACGGATGAGCCGCCAACGACGGCGGTTGATGAAGAGGATCAACCCCCAAAACCCTCCCTCGACAAAACCGCCCGCGCAAACTACCTTTCCCGCGCGCCAGATTAGCTCAGTTGGTAGAGCAGCAGTTTTGTAACCTGCAGGTCACCCGTTCAAGTCGGGTATCTGGCTCCAGAAATTTTAACCGGTTTTTCGGGCCGTTTTTTGTGAAATGAACATCCCCGATTATCAACTTCTGCGCCGCATCGGCAAGGGCGGCTACGGCGAAGTTTGGCTCGCCCGCGCCCTTACCGGCGAATACCGCGCGCTCAAAATCGTCCAGCGCGAGCGCTTCGATGAGGATAAACATTACGAGCGCGAATTCCGCGGCATCCAAGCCTACAGCCCCGTCAGCCGTTCCCACCCCGGCCTCATCCCCGTTTACCACGTCGGCCGCAACGATGAACGCGGGTTTTTCTATTACGTCATGGAACTGGCCGACGACCTCACCGGCGAGCACAATCCCGATGAAGCCGACTACACCCCGCACACCCTCGCCGCCACCCAAACCCCCGGCAAACCTTTACCCTTCGAAATCACCCTCACCACCGGCTGCGTACTCGCCGAAGCACTCGCGCATCTGCACGCCGCCGGCCTCATCCATCGCGACCTCAAACCCGCCAACATCGTTTACCTCAATGGCCAGCCCCGCCTGGCCGATCCTGGGCTGGTGGCCGAAGCCGGCGCCAGCACTCTGGTCGGCACCCTCGGCTATCTCCCCCCTGAAGGCCCCGGCCATCCCTCTGCCGATTGTTTTGCTCTCGGGAAACTATTGTACGAAATCAGCACCGGCCAAAACCATGCCGCCTTCCCGCGCCTACCCGAAATCGCCCGCACCAAGGATTGGCCCCGCGAAGCCCGCCGGTTGAATCAAGTCATCACCACCGCCTGCGCCATCGACCCCACCGCCCGCTACGAAAGCGCCACCGACCTCGCCGAAGACATCCGCCGCGTCGACACCCACCGCCCCCTCCGCGCCGCCCGCCAACGCCGCCGCACCCTAGCAATCGCCGCCACCCTCGCCCTAACCGCCACCGGGCTGTGGTTTGCGATTGCCAACAATTCCCCCCGGCCCAAAAACAACTCTGAAATTCATTCCGAAAAAGCCATTCCCAAACCTCCGCCGCAAATGGCATCGATGGAATTCGCGCCGCCCAAACGCGTTATTTTTGTCCGCCCCAAAGCCACTGGCAATGACCACGCTTGGACTAACGCCTTGGGCAACCTCCACGCCGCATTGGCAATTGCTGAACCCGGTGATGAAATCCGCCTTGCCGCCGGCATTTACAAACCCAGCCAAACCGGCGATCGCACTGCCACCTTCGCCCTCCCTGCCGGCGTCCGACTGCGGGGAGGCTTTATCAGGAAATGGAAATGAACAGGACCGCCACCAACACCCCACAATCCTGAGTGGCGATCTCAAGGGAAACGACAACCAAAACATCCACCGATCCGAACCCACCCGCGCCGACAACACCATTCATCTTCTCACTCTATTACCCGGAGACACCCCCACCCTCATCGAAGGCCTCACCTTGATCAGCGCCAATGCCGACACAACAGATGTAAATGATCCAAAACTAAATGGCACCGGCGCGGGCATCCTAATGAAAGAAGCCCACCTCACATTGCGCCAATGTCGTTTCCAATCCCTCACCGCCAACTCCGCCGCCAGCCTATGGGATAGCGGCCACAGCAAAATCCACATCGACCACTGCGAATTCATCGCCAACCTATCCCACCGGGGCGGCACAGTAATGATCGGCAGCGGATCCCGGTTTGAAATTCAGTATACCCTTTTCCTTAAAAACCAAACCACCGATTCCCCCACCGGCTATCAATGGGGAGGTGGATTGTATTTAGGATTGGGATCAATCGGCAATGTATACCGTAGCGTTTTTGCAACAAACTTCGCCTGGGAATCGGGAGGCGGCATCTATTCCGAAGGTGATACTCGAGTGATCCGGTGCACTTTTTATAGGAACAGATCATCCCTAGGACAAGCGGTATTTAGTTCTGAGAAAGGGTTCTTAAAACTATGGGATTGTTTGTTTGCAGATGCGGACTCTATTCCTAATGAAATAACATCTCTGAGAGCCCATAAAGACTGGGGTTCTCATAAGTTAAAGGACGTCAAACAATTGTCCGACCTCAATGATATCATAGGAGCCGACAAAATTTTTAATACGTTCGATGACGGTCTAAGATTTAGAAAACCTAAAGCATTGCCTTCGGTCGGTGCGTATTAAAAGTCAGCCGCATTACCAGTTTTGGAACACGACATAGTGTTCGTGTTCGTCCGTGTCGTTAAATTCTTGTCCCGCAAACATTTCAGAATCAATGGATCCTCCGCTAAGCCACTGCCAAGATTTAGACCCGGTGTTATATGTTCCACCAACATACAAGAAGTTATTCTTCGCCCAACCTTTTGAAATTTTAACAAAGGACTTGTATTCGCTTTTGGTTTCAAAAGCCGCCAGTTGTCCGCCTCGTTTTACGGCATCAGCTTTTGCCTGATTCCAATTGATACCACGGGTTGCCACCATTACGTACTTGCCTCCTTTTTCTAAAACATATCCGGCGATGCGACCGTCTGAAGAAGGCTTACTCCAAAGCAATCCCAATATTGGCCCTTTGGCACTACAGCCAATTACCTGTGTGCTGGCTTTGCCAAGCCTAACGCCGCCACTCGAGTTGATATGGCCCTTTATGAGTTTACCCGAAGTGCCAAAATCTGCATCGGTAGAGAAGCTTGCGCTGCCGTCGCCCTTCACGAGTTGGCCCTGACTTTTGTTGAGGCCGGTCATAGCGTGATCGGGAATGGGGTCTTCATCCGCGCCAGTCCAGTTTGCCGAGGCCAAATCGCAAGTGGAAAGATTTCGCGTAGCAGCCAAGACTGTGGAAGGTCGAGCCATATCCGCCCCCTTAATTAGGACATAGCTGATGGCACTTTTCGAAATGAGATTGCCGGTCTTGGCATTGTATCCTTTCCAACCTTTTTGAGCATCTTCATTGGCCGCCTCGCGGTCGGCATCACACGGGGAATGCAAAATCTTGGCTGTCTGCAATTCGCTCTTCATCGCGGCAGTGGAAAAAATCGGGGCCAGATCCTCAACGTATTTGGTGCCAAAATGATTGCGCTGTTGGCTCGGGATCAACTGCCAAGGCAATCGCCCGCCATTATCATGCGCAAACCCCATCAACGCTTTGCCAATGGAGCCAAGATTATTTACGCATTTGATTCGGTTAGCCTTCGCCTTCGCTCGGGCAAGGGCGGGCAAAAGCATCGCAGCCAAAATCCCAATAATCGCAATGACGACGAGGAGTTCGATGAGGGTGAAGCCCGCTTTGCGCGGGGGTGTAGTGAGTGGTGAGGAGGAAGTAGTGGGGTTCACGGCGTGTCCTTTTTGTATTTTATAGGTGTTTTTTCTGGTTGGTTCGTTGTTCGGGTTTTTGATCTATGACACAGCCTAACTATGAAACCACCACGAGAAGGCAAATCTTTCAAATAAGAGCGATAAATTTCGCCATTTTAGCCCGGCCCGGGCTACAGGGTTGCCATGAATCAATCTGTGCGATCCGTGAAATCTGTATCTAATGAACGGGACAAGGTGGAACTTGCCCCTCCCGCTTGCGGGCTTTGTTATCCAGTGCGTCGGCTGGCCACATTAGGAGATCGAAGGCGAGTGTGGCGGTGAGGTCGATGGGGGCGTAGATCATTAACACGATGGCCGCTGATGCTTCATCGCCCATCAGGGGGAGAGCAGCAGATAATCCGATCGCCCAATCGCAGGAGTTTTCCGCGTCCGATTCCGGCAGTGGCATTGGCTCGGGTGGTTTGGGTTTCAACCATCCATCCGTGCCATAAACGCTGTGTCGCGAATCGCTCATATATTGGATGCCCGGGAAAGGTTTGGCCACCCCTTTGCCGCGGGCCTCGATGGAGGAGCAGCCGGATGATAGTGAAATAAAAATGGCGAGGAATAGTATCAACGCTAATTCTGTAAAGTTTTGAGTGTGGTTTTTCATAGGGCTCGCTTGGATGTTATCAGGTTTTTAGAAAAGGGGTATAATTTTTCGCGAATGCAACTCTATAGCCCGGGCCCCCGGCCCGAGCTACATTGCAATGTAGCCCCATATTACATCTGTGTAAATCTGTCTCTAATGAACGGGACAAGGTGGAACTTGTCCCTCACGGGGGGGCATGTTATTTTTTCAGGCCTCGGATGAGGTCGAGGGCTTGTTGGGGGAGGTCGTTGGCGTTTTGCAGCATTTGGGTTCCGGATTGGACTAGGATTTTGCGGCGGGTGTATTCGGTCAACTCGGCGGCCATGTCCACATCGGTGATGCGGCTGCGGGCTTGTTGGAGGTTTTGGGTGGCCTCGATCATTTGTTGGCTGGTGGAGTGCATTCGGGCTTGGGAGGCCCCGAGGTTGGCGCGATCGATGGCGACTTGCTGGATGGCTTCCTTGACTTCTTTGACGGCGGAATCGGATGCGGCGAGGGTGTTCAGGTTGGAGTCGGCAACCGCTACTTGAGTGGCACCGGGATCGACTGAGGTGGGGTCGGTGGTCATTTGGCTACCGGCGGTGATCTTGGTGGCGGCGGGGTCTTCGTTGGTGCCGGTGGCGGTGGGGTCGGTGGAAACAAGTTCATTAGTTGATGAGGCGGCAGCCACTTCAGATGCCGTTGCATTATACAAATCTGAAATCTCATTTGCCGATAATGGCCTATCATAAATTGATACTTCATCAATAACTCCAACGAAATTTGGATTCGGATCTGAGCGACTGGGTACTGAACCGATTCTTAGGGAAGAATCTGAAGATAGGTTTAAATTAGCTGCGGTTGTTCCTTGCAATTGCCCGTCGATATAGAATTTCATATTCGTCCCGTCGTAAGTTCCAACAAGATGGTAATACCTATCTGCAACTACAGTTCCAAGGCCTCCAACGTTTCCTCTCCCAGCCCCTGATGAATTTGTACCATCCCAAGCTACCGCGAAAGAAAACTGATTCAGCGAGCTTTGGTTGAAAAAATACCCGGTTTTTCCAGAACCCACTGGGCCTTCCTTTGAAATTATTCTGCGGTTAAAAATATTCCCTGAGCCCGAAGTATTGATGTTTGTTGGCTTTGCCCAAGCCGTTACTGTGAATACGTTTGGATTTAGACTCGCATTATGGGGAATGTCTATCTTGTCTCCACCAGTGCCATCGAAAAAATATCCACCATTGGCATTTCCATTCTTGTCTGTTGTCAGATCTACACCAGATGGTGTGCCGTTGTGCCCATTCCCACTGATATCATTGGCGTTGCCATCTAATGGCATATCAAGAATTGGCCCCGCCAACGTCGGCTCGGTGGCGAGGAATGAGCCGGCGTCAAACTTAGTGGCGCTGCCGGGGTCGACGGTGTGCCAGTTGCCGGAGCCGTCTTTCCAGAGATCGACTTTGGTGATGTAGCCGTCCTTTGAGGTTTGCCAAAGGTCGATGCTGGTTTGCCAGGTGGTGGTGCTTTCGGCGATGGCGTCGGTGTAGGCGTCGGTGCCGAGGTCGGGTTTGGTGATGGCGAAGGTGCCGCCTTCGGCGTCGGTGTTGACTTCCCATTGGGTGCCATCGAATAGCTGGATGCCGTTGAGTTCTTTATCAGCGGTTTCGCGGATGAAAGATTTGAGTTGTTGAAACTCGGCGTCGTACAGGCCGCGGTCGGCGGGGGATTTGGTGCCGTCACGGGCGAGCATAGCCAGCTCGGCCATTCGGGAGAGGGCTTGATCGACGGACTTGAGATAGCCGTCCTGCGTTTGGCTGAAGGAGACGCCGTTGGCAACGTTGTCGAGCGCGGCGGTGAGGCGGGCGATTTGGGCGGAGAGACGGGAACTGACTGCGAGCCCGGCGGCGTCATCGCTGGGGTTGACGATTTTGGTGCCGGAACTGAGGCGAGTGAGTGAGTCGCCGAGCGCTTTCTGGCTTTTGTTCAGGTTTGAAGCGGCGCGTTGCGCTTCTACGTTGGTGTTTATTTTCATATCACCTTGGCCCGATGTGCGGGGGGTTTTCTATTTTCCCCTGTTATTTCGCTAATATTTGGCTTGGATCCTCGTCGAAGCTTGTTCGGACGAAGACACAACCCTAAAATAGAAACCTCCAAATGAGGGGGTATCTTTCAAGGTGAAGTGATTTTTTTGAAAAAAAATGAGTGCGAGTGAAAGATTGGCGGATTTGTCGGGGTTCCTGATTCGGGGACGTGGGCCGGGGTTGGCGTTGCGGGCCTCGCGGTTTCGGCGTATGTCTGAGGGAAAATCACCTGAATCTGGTCAATCCAGCCAATCTGGCCAGCGATCCAAATTGGCTGGGGAAATGCCTACGCCGACGCGGAGTTCGTTGTTGGCGCGGCTGAAGGCGAAGGAGGATCAGGGGAGTTGGGAGGAGTTTTTCGAGATTTACTCGGACTTGATTTATAATGTGGCGCGGCGGGCACGGCTTTCGGATGCGGATGCCAAGGATATTGTCCAGGAAACGACGCTGAAGGTTTATCAAGGCATCGGTCGGTTTGAGAAGCGGCGTGATCGGGGCTCGTTCAAGGCGTGGCTGTGCACGGTGACGCGCAGCCGGATTAGTAATTTTTACAAAAAATTAAACCGCGAGCCATTGCGCCAAGAGCCGCGACATTCTGAGGATGATCCGCTGGAGCAGGTGCCCGATCCCAAGGGGCCCGAAATTGAGACGGTGTGGGAGGAGGAATGGCAGAACACGCTGGTGGAGGGCGCGCTGGCGCGACTGAAGGAGCGGGTGAGCCCACTGCAAATCCAAATTTTCCACGCGTATGTGATTCGGGAATGGGACGTGGCGGAGGTCATGCGCGCGCTGGAGGTAAGCCGCGCGCAGGTGTATCTGGCCAAGCACCGGGTGGGGGTGATTTTCCGCGAGGAACTGGCGGAATTGCAGGAGGAACTTTAGCGACAACCACCGTAGCGGGGGCTGCAAACTTATTCACAATTTTCTATTTTAATATTAAGTGGCATAGGCAATGCTGTGTCATAGGCATAGGGGCGAGAGTGCAAGTCCTGTCCACGAAATGCCCCCAACGGGAAAAAGGGTTTCCAGTACCGACCGGTAAACCAGTAACCCTGCCCGGCGCGCTTTTGAACTTTGAAGTGCGCCGGAAGACACAGGTTCTGAGTGGAATGCTTTCTGTTAGGCCGGTCTTAAATATGACGAGGGCGGTTGGGCCCTCCGCACACCATCGCGGCGCGCGTGCCGCGGTGGTTCTTTTGTAGCCCGGGCCGGTGGCTCAGGTGTGCTCCCCTATAAACCACCCGGGCCACCGGCCCGGGCTACAGAGATCGGTCACGCTCACTTCACCGTGGAAATAAATTCCAACAAATCCGCCATTTGCTCTTGGGTGAGGCCCGCTTCGAGGCCTTCGGGCATGATCGATTTCCCGGCACTGCGCATGGCCTTCACCTGCGCGCGCGGCAGCAGGCGCTGTTGACCGAGCGGCAGCTTGATGCGCACGTGGGTGGTAGTTTCTTCGCCAAGCAAGCCTACGATTTCCTCGCCGCCCTTCGTTGAGATGTTGTACGCCACATAACTGGCGAGCACTTCGCGGTTGGGGTCGATGAAATTGGTCAGGATCTTTTCGCGGCCGGTTGTTTTAATCGTCACCAAATCCGGCCCCAACGCGAACCCTTCCTTGCCGTGCTTGTGGCAGATCGCGCAACGTCCCGCGAAAATAATTTTCCCTTTCGCCGCATCGCCCTTCAACGCCAGCGCGGGCAAATATTCCTTGACCACTTGTGCCCGGGTTTTGGCCTTGGCCGGTGCGCCAAAAATCGCCACCGCCCGCGCGCGCAGTTTCGCATCTTTTTGCCCGCGCAAAATAGTGATTGTTGCCGCCGGAACGTCGCCCTTCATCACGTCGCCTGTTTCCAACGCCGCAAGCAACACCGTCACCCGCCCGGCCCGCGTTACCAATGCCGCCAAAATCTCCGCACGTACGCGGCCCGATGCCCTTGGCCACAACGCCAGCAAATCGCCCGCCACTTGCGGTTCGTGGAACTGTGCCAACGCACGCACCACTGCCACTTGCACGGCATCCGCATTGCGAAGGCGCGCCACTGTTGCGAGAGCAGGCTTTGCCGAAACATAGCCGCTTCGCGCCACCAATTGCATCGCGGGAATCAATTCCGCATCGGTTTTTTGATTCACCGGCAACGTCATCCATCGCAGCGCTTCCTTTTCCAACGCGGCCAACGGCCCCGCTGCTTTGCCGAGCGCGTTGACCCACATGATGGTTTCGGCATTGGGCGGCCGCTGTGCGATTACCTCCATTGCCTTGCCCACTTCGCGTGGCTGATTGCGTCGACCGATGAGCTTGAGCAACTCGAGCTTGGCCGTGGCGGAAGTTTCAGGATCAAGGTTTATCGCTACAAACAAATCGCCAAGATTGGCGGTGAGCGCGTTCATCACCGCCGCTTCATTCCAGCGATCGCCCTGGGCGCGGCCGAGCGCAAAAGCTAACGCCTGAAATTTTTCATCACTATTGGGAAGACGCGACGCCGTGAGCGCAAATTGAAAACGCACTGCCGCCGAATTCGAATCGGCCAGTCCCAGAACAGCGGCGGCCACCGTTTTGTTATCAAGAAAATCCTCGGCCACAATCAGCCCGTGACGAGGCGATGCAACCAATGCCCGCAACACGTGAACTGGCTTTAACGCATCCAACCCCTGCAGAGCCCACAGAGCGTGGATACGAGCTTCAGGCGTGTTGGCATTTAATTGCATTTTCTCCAGTGTGGGCACGATGGATTTATCCTGCCGTTCGTAAATTAACCGTGCCGCGGTGTCGCGATGCCAGCCGTTGAATTGATTGAACGTGGCGGCTAATTCGGCAGTGGTCATATTTCCAGGCATCTTGCGTTGGCGCGGCTTAAAGTTTTTCGGCGCGATACGCCAAATGCGTCCACGGGTGTTGCCACTGTTGAGGTCGAGATGTTTCTTGATCGACAACGGAATGGACCACGGATGCTCGATGGTTTCGCGGTACATATCGGCTATATACAGGCAACCATCGGGCGCGTTGGCGAATTGTACGGGGCGAAACCAGTTATCCGTCGAGGCGATGAACTCGCGCTTTTGTTCGTCCTTCGGCCGCTCGGCGACGGGTTGCACGTGATTATCGTAATGCAATAACTTGCGGTGAATGAGATTGCTGCCGGCATCGGCGATAAACGCGTTACCCACGAAGCCGGCGCCCAAAGCATCCCCGCGATAAATGGTGATGCCCGTGGCCGCCGTAAAATAACCCGACACACGCCCGCCGCCTTCCACCGGCCCGCGCACGGCTTTGGCCACGCGCCAGCGGGTGCGAACGATGCGCCACGGCTCGTCGGGGCTCAGCCGAAACACCGGCGCCGCCGCGCCATCGGACGCCACGCTCACGCGTTGGCTCGGCAGCGCGTAGTGCGGGTTGAGCCCGGCGTAGCGCGAAGGATAAATGATGGCCTGAATGTGGCTGCTGTTGCTGCACACAAACTTGCGCCCGAAATCGTCGAAGCTCATCCCGTGCTGCGCGGTGCTGCTCTCGGCGCGGAATTCCCGCGTGCGTGGATCAAATGAAAAATCGCGGCCGCGCAGGCTCACCGGTTTGCCGTCGGTGCCCGGTTGGGTGATGTCGCCGCCGTTATGCGCGGTGGCTCCGTGGATGCGATTATCCAATCCCCAGCGCAGGCTGTTGAAAATTCCCTGCACATTCAGCCGCGCTTTGCCGAAGCCGGTGAAGATTTTTTTCTGTGTATCCGAAACGCCATCGCCATCGGTGTCCTTGAAAAAAAACAAATCCGGCGTCACTCCCACGTACACGCCGCCATTGCTGCAAAACAACGCCGTCGGCCACGCCAATCCTTTTGCAAAAATTGTCGATTGATCAAACCGCCCGTCGCCATTCGTATCCACCAACCGCCGAACACGCCCGAGCTTTTCGTTTTGGCGTTCCGAGTAGCCAATCATTTCCACCACAAACAACCGCCCGAATTCATCAAAACACATCGCCACCGGATCCACCACCAACGGCTCGGCCGCCGCGAGCTGCAGCTCGAAGCCCTCCTTCACCGTAAACGTCCCGCGCGCATCTTTCGCCGCCGTAAACGGAATACGCGGCAATTCCTTGGGATCGGGCACCGGCTCAGCGGCGTTCAACGAAAGAGAAACTGCCAAAAGCAAACATGCGGGTTTCATGCGGAAACGATAGGTGAAAAGGGGAAAGTCGAAAGGAAAAACCACAATTCAAAAATTCAATGTGTGCCTAAAAGATGCCCGGAGTGAACAACTCGGATTGTTTCATCTTTAACGGGCGTTAAGCAGAACAACAAACCCAATTAAAAAAAACAACAAACAAATGGCATGGATCAATAGCCCGATAGAGTTAATGATCCAACTTGAGATTGTTTTTTCCGGTTTGGAGAAAAATAGCATTCCAGCCATCAACCCGCGAAACAACAAATAACCAGTGGGGACAAGAATCAGAAAAAATTTCAGCCAAACCTCCTCGCCCTGCCCGGTATGCTTTTTCCACATATCACTGACCCTTAATCCTATATACGTGCCCCAAAACACTATGCCTGCTATGACTTTCTCGTAACGCATGCCTTGCGCTGAGAAGATGCTACTCTCCTCTTCAAAGCCGAGATCCGGATAAACTAAAGACCGACACATCGACCAGATCCAGGCGGCTAGGCATAACGAGACAATCGCCCCCATAGGCACCACCCCTATAGGCCCACTGAAAACTTGAGTAAACAAAGCGACGACCCAGAAGATAAGTCCCGTCAACAAACACTCTATGGCGCACGGGAACCCTTGGTTTTTCGAGCTTTTGGAGCCAGCGCCCAGCGCCTTGACCACTTCTAGATTTTTGAATTCTCCCCATTTTTTTAGCGGCAGCCAGCCGGGCATTCCGGGACGATGCGCCTTGGCGTACCCGTCGAATGAACCAATCTTGAGCGCGTGACGCACTTGACCGACGGTGTACGGGCCATAATTCTGGTCGCCCAGCTGCACGGTAATTTCCGGGGGACCTGAGTCGGTAAACTCCTCCTCCACCGCCATCTTGGGCGCCCGCTGCTGGGCAAAGCTCGCGGCAAACTGCGGCACTTGACCAATGATAAGCCACGCCCCGCCCGCGCCCATTTGCACCCGCGTGTCCGCGCGCACCCAGTCTTTCTCAATATAATTGCACACCTCCGCCTCGGTGAACGGGCCCTCCGTTTGCCCGCGCATGACTAGGAAAAACTGACTCTTGGCCAAGGCAGTCTCCTCTGTATTGCCTGAGCGCCACAGGGCATCCTTCGCGGGCCGGTGCAGTTTTAGTGTTCGCCCACAGCCCGGACAGCGCACCTGCTCGCCCACCATCGATTCAGAAAATACCATTTTTTCCCCGCATGAGCGGCAATCCTGCAGCACATCTTTTGCCAACTCCACTTCGCGCCGACAATGCGGGCAATGGGTGGCGGTGCCTGCCAAGGCCTGCGGATAGGCAATCTTGCCACTGCAATACGGGCAGTATTGTTTCAATTCCACCGTCATGACAGCGATCCGGGCGTTACATGCCCTCAGCGATTCCCTCCATGATCGTCTCCAGATCTGGCAGGTCGTGCTTGGCACAAAGGCGGTTGAAACGCTTGACCCATTCGATCATGCCGTCCAACTCGCGCTTGGTGAGCCTTTCCAGAATGGCTTCGGCTTCGCGATCGTTCCCGGCTTCAAGGGCGCGGATCGTCTCGCCCCAGCTCTCCAATCCGCGCTCGCAGTTTTTGATATAATCGTCATTCAACCCCTCAATTTCATTATGGTTCAGGTCGATGGTTTTCAGGGCCAAAATCCGCATCGAAAGGTTGTTTTCGACGTCGCGAGCGATGGCCAAGACCTCGCGGTCCGACCGCACATTCTCCAGGCGCTGCAATTCCTTGAGCGTTTCCATCTCCATAGGAAAAATCCGCGAATGGTACGCTCGGTGCATCTTGCCAAACTCCACACCCTCGTCCCCCTGCCCCAGCCCCACCACCAGCACAACTCCCAGCACGCCCAGCACGATGCCCACGATCAATCCAGTTCGCCGTGTGCGGGGGGCCGGCATGGGTGCGCCTATGGGCGCAAAAGGCGCCGCCATCATCGGTGGCGGCGGGGGCGGGATGCTGTTGGCTGCAATGCTCCCGGGCAGCTCCACTCCGGGGATTTGCCCCACCGGCACCCAGCCAGCCATCCCCTCGGCCCAAGCATCATCAGTGGGCAGTACCGTGCCGTCCTCCAAGTAGTGGTTGACCTGCACCAAGGTGTACGGCCCGTATTGTTGGCCCTTTCTGCTCAGGTGGATGGTCATTGAAAAGACTGCTATTCAGGGGCTTGGCCGATTGCTGGACCGATACGGTCTTTTACCCTTAAACGCTGAGACGATTGCTTTTTTTTCATCAAAATACTTTTTTTTGAAAAAAATTGGCGGCCGCGAGCGTTGAAGGGTAAAAGGGGTTGTTGATGGCGAAGCCGAAAAAGAAAAGATCGCGCCGGGCGGATCGGGTCTCCACGCCGGTGGCGTTGCTGGAGCGGTTGCGGGATTCGGAGGATTTCGAGGGGTGGCGGGAGTTTATGGAGTTGTATCAGGAGGTGGTGTGGCGGTTTTGCCTGAAGGCGGGGCTGGAGGAGGAGGATGCGGCGGATGTGACGCAGGAGACGTTCGTGCAGGTGGCGCGGGCAATCCACCGGTTCCAGTACGATCCGGATAGGGCCTCGTTCAAGACGTGGCTGCTGCTGCTGGCGCGCTCGCGGATCATCGACCATTTCCGGCGCGACTCCCGCCAGCCGACCCGCCAACGCGCGGGCGCGGGCGAGACCGACGCCATCGAGCAACTGCCCGACCCCGAAAGCATCGACCCGCTGCGCGACTGGGAAGCCGCGCAGCTAGACCTGCTGGACGTGGCCCAAAAACGCGTGCAACGAACCGCCGCGCCGAAACAGTTTCAGATGTTCGACCTGTACGTGAACCGCGATTGGCCGGTGGAAAAGGTGGCGGCGAAGCTGGGCGTGAGCAAGATGCAAGTGTACCTCGCGCGCACTCGCGTGGCCAAGCTGATCCGCGCCGAGGTGGCCAAGGTGATTGAAGAGGAAAAGAGTTGAGGGTTGAGGGTTAGCACTAAACACTGATCCCCACTCAATGCCCAAGCCAACCCCCACACCGCCTGAAATCCCCGGGCACACGCTGCACCGACAAATCGGCGCGGGTGGCTACGGCACGGTGTGGCTGGCGCAATCCAATGCCGGTACTGACACCGGTGTGTGGCGCGCAATCAAAGTGGTCCGGCGCGACGCCTTCGGCAGTGACAAGCCGTACCTCCGCGAACTCCGTGCCGTGCAGGCCGCCGCGCCCGTTGCGCGAGAGACGCCCGAGCTAGCCACCCTTCACGAAACCGGCGAAGGCGATGGCTGGTTTTACTGCACTCTCGACCTCGCGGACAACGCCATTGCCGACGACCTCGATTCCAATTCGGAGGATTTCAATCCGGAAAATTACACCCCCCGCACCCTCGCCCAGCAACTCGACACCCACGACCGGCTGCCCTTCGCCGACTGTTTGCACATCGCCGAAACCCTCGCCACCGCGCTGGGCGCACTGCACGCGCGCGGCTTGGTGCATTGCGATGTGAAACCCTCCAACATCATTTATATCGCCGGCCAACCGCGCCTCGCTGACGTGGGCCTCGTGCGCACCGAGAGCAGCGCCGCCACCGCCGTGGGCACGGCGGGCTACGTGCCGCCCGAAGGCGTGGGACGGCCCGCCGGCGACCTCTTCGCCCTCGGCGTGGCCCTTTATGAAATGGCCACCGGCCGAGATCGCATGGAGTTTCCGAGCTTCCCCACGCTCTCCGGCGAAGAACGCACCGACCAACTGCTCGCCCTCAATGAAGTCATCGTGCGCGCCTGCCATCCCGAGCCCACCCGCCGCTATCCCTCCGCCGAAGCCATGGCCGAAGACCTCCGCCGCCTCGCCCAAGGCCGGCCGCTCGCCCCGCAACGCCGCCCTGCGCTTTGGGCTATCGCGGCAGGGATTCTCCTGTTCACCGCCGTGGCTTGGAGCGTGCTCAATGATTCCCCACCCGAAAACTCCCACGACGCACCAGCCGCACCAGCCGCACCAGCCGCCAAACTCCCCGCTCCCGACGCTCCCCATGCGGGCCCGGCGACGTTGGCAAAAAATCTAATCGGCTATTACCCCTTCCACGGCGACACCCGCGACCACTCCCGCCACGGCCACCACGCCGTGGCGCAGCACATCACGTGGGCCACCGACCGCCTCGGCATCGCCCACGGCGCGCTGCAAATGACCGGCCGGAAAATTTCCCGCGTGGACGTGTCCTCATTTCCAGTGAACGGCCCGGGCTTGAGCTTCTGTTTTTGGCTGCATCCCTTCGACACGATTTGTTTTAACCATCAACTCGTCAGCCATAACTGGGCCAACGGCGGTGCCTTCAAAGCCGAACTGCGCAACGGCCGACTGACCGGTTCCTTCCGATCCGACGACGGCGAGCACGAAGTCACCATCGAAACCATCCGCTCGCACGCGTGGCAACACGTGGCCTTTACTTTCACCCCCGGCGAAAACGGCGAAGCCGTTGCGTGGCTCAACGGCCAAGCCATCGCCCGCTCGCCCGCCACCGGTCGCATCGGCGCCTCGCCCCACCCGCTCACTCTCGGCGCACAACCGCCCGGCTACGCAGGCTTGCTGGAAAACCTGCGCATTTACAACCGCGCACTCGACGCCCCGGAAATGAAAGCCCTGCACCAGGCCGAGTCCGCCCCGCCCGCCAGCCCACGCTCCGTAGATTGGGATTTCAACTACCAGTTTCAATCCGTGCAAAACCCCATCGCCCTGCGCTACCTCGCCGCCACCAACAACGTAAAACGCATTACGGAAGATGACGGCAAGGGCATCACCTACTGGGCCCCCGCGCGTGATCGCGAAGTGGGCACACTGACTTACCGCTTCCCCTTCGGCCCGCGACGGGTGCGGCGGGCGCATTTCAGTTGCTGGAGCCACAGCTGGGATTTCGAGGCCAGTCAACGCGGCAACGGACGCGGCGCCATAGCCCTCGCCGCCAGCCGCGATGGCAAAAACTGGACGTGGCTGCACGACCAACTCCGCCCGCAACCGAAGTGGGGCGGCGCGGCATTTTACTTTGAGGACCTCCCTGCCGAAACCCTCGGCGGCACCAACCTCTGGCTGCGCGTGCAAATGCTCACCACCAACCTCCCCCCCGACGCCACTTACTCCACCGCCCACCACGCCGAATCCAAAACCATCGGCCCCGCCTTCGAATTGAAAGTGGTTTTTGAAAAGTAAAAAATCGAAAGCTCTGATATTTTGATGTTGTTGCTTTTGCCTTTTTAGTTGTGGTTTAGGTTTTTGCGTTTTGACTTTTTACGTTCACCCCGCACACTGGAGAGATGAACTCCGCTCTTTCCCGCAGACGTTTTTTGACCTCCTCCACCACTACCCTCGCCGCCGGTTGTGCGCTGCGCGACATTGCCGCTGCGGATGCGCCGGAGCCAATTATTGATATTCACCAGCATACGCATTATCACGGGCGCACGGACGAAAAGATGCTCAAGCATCAGCGGGCCATGGGAGTGACCACGACTATTCTGTTGCCTTCGGGCAAGCCCGTGAATCGCCCTTCCACCCACAATGGCAAAAGCAACGGACTCGCGGCCAAGACCGGTGGCAACACAACGGTGCATGCGATGGCCAGGCAGCATCCAAAGGAGTTTTTGTTTGGAGCCAATGAAGTGCCGGATTTGCCGGATATGCAAAAGGAGTTGGAAAAATATCTCAAGGCCGGCGCGGTAATTATAGGCGAGCAGAAATTCAAGGTGCCGTGCGATTCAAAATTCGTGTGGGCCGTGGCCGAGGTCGCGCAGGAATTCGGCGTGCCGATGCTGCTGCATTTCCAGCACAACACCTACAACCTCGGCATCGATAATTTTCATCGGACGCTGGAGAAATTCCCGAAAGTCAACTTCATCGGCCACGCCCAAGCGTGGTGGGGCAACATCGACAAAAAACACGTTCAAAAAATCAATTACCCGCAAGGCAAAGTCACCCCCGGCGGCATCACCGACAAGCTGCTTTCAAATCATGAAAACATGTTTGGCGATCTCTCCGCCGGTTCCGGCCTTAATGCACTCATCCGAGACGAGGCGCACACCAAGGAATTTTTCGACCGCCACCAAAACCAACTCCTCTACGGCAGCGACTGCGCCGACACCATCGGCCGCGGCCCCGGCTGTCAAGGCAGCCGCACGATTGCCGCCGTCCGCCGCAACAGCAAAACCAAAAAAATCGAACGCAAGTTGCTGTTTGAAAATGCAAAGAAGTTGTTCAAAATTTAATGATTTGGCAGCACTTGAATGGTAGGGCGGTTTCTCCGAAACCGCCTTGGCGCGCTCGGAGAGCACGCCCTACCTCTCTGTGCCTCTGTGGTGAATTGGTTTTCATTTCTTCAAAACTGAATCAATCAATTTGTAAGCCGATTCGCGCATGTCCTTGGGGAAGTTGTGATTGTAATCTGGGTGCTTGATGGTCAGTCCGTTTTCGTTGCCCAACAATTTGTAAACGGGCAGGGCTGCCTTGGCGCAAACGTCCACACTTTTCCAGCGGAAATTTGAATCGCGCAAAGGCGCGTGCACGAAGAGTGGGCGAGGGGCCAGTGCGCCGAGCAGTTCGGGAAAGTCAAAGGGGATTTCCTTTGTGCGCCCGCGGTAATCCGACAAGCGCGGCATGTAACGGATTTGGCACCAGCCACGGCCGAAAAACCAGTTGCGCTCCGCGCCATCGTAGTAATCCGGATACGCATCAAAACCGCAACTGCTCGCCAGCACGCTGATTCGTTTATCTAACACCGCTGTATAAATAGCATTGTGCCCGCCAAGCGAATGGCCGATCGCGCCGAAGCCGCGCTTGGCGTCAACATACGGCAGCGTTTCCAGCAAATCCAGCGCGCGCGTGTTGTCGTAAATCGCCTTCATCGTGCCGCTCACGTAGCCGAGCTTGCCGAGGTTGGGCCAGTAGTTGGCGAGATGCGTGTACGCCGGTGAAAGGGTCACGTAACCGCGCTCCGCCAATTCCGCCGCATACGCCCGCCCCTCGCGCCCGCCGAGTCCGACCACTACTTTGTGGCCCACTTTGTTATCCGTCGGATGCAAACACAGCACCGCCGGTGCCTTGCCGCCCTTGATGATGAAAACAGATTTCGGAATGCAAAGATAAGCCGGCGTGCGCGAGCCCGGCTCGGATTGAAACGTGATGAGCTGCCGAAAATATTTCCCCGCATCCACTTCCTCCTCCACCTTCACCTCCAATCGAACCCGCCGCGCTTTCCCCGGCACCGGCCCCATCACTGCCACCATCCCCTTCAAAATTTCCGTCCGCCGCAGCTCCCAATCCGCCGGAGTCTTCACCGGCTGCACTACACCCTTGGCATCACGGAATTGCAAAAGATTTAACCGGTCCAACCGCTCGGCGGCGAAGAGGGTTGTTGAAAGGTACAGTGCCGCGAAGAAAATCAAATAACGGTTCATGCCCAAGTGTGGCACGCGCCAAAATGCTGGCAAGGCGAATTGTGCTTCCGGCATCCTACCGGTTGCACGTTACCGCGCCGTCCACTCCAGCATCCGCTCGATGGGGAGCTTGGCGCGTTGGATGATTTCGGGGGAAAGCTCGACTTGCGGGGTGAGGTCGCGCATGCAGTTTCTTACTTTTTCGAGGGTGTTCATTTTCATGAAGTGGCACTCGTTGCAGGCGCATTTTTCGGTGGGAGCGGGGATGAATTTTTTGTCGGGGCATTCCTTTTGCAAACGATGCAGCATCCCGGCTTCGGTGGCGATGATGACCGCGTCGCTCTCGGCGGCGCGACAGTAGTGCACCATTTTTTCGGTGGAACACACTTCGTCGGCAAGGATGCGGACGGCTTTGGTGCACTCAGGATGGGCGACAACGGGGGCGTCTGGATATTCGTTTCGGATTTTGGTGATGGCGGCGTGCGTCCACTCGACGTGCACGTAACAGTTGCCCTGCCACAAGGTCATCGGACGACCGGTTTGTTCCATCACCCATTGGCCGAGATTTTCGTCGGGCACAAACAGCAAATCTTTTTCGGGCGGACATTGCTCGACGATTTTTTGGGCGTTGCCGCTGGTGCAAATGACATCGGAGAGCGCCTTCACTTCGGCGCTGCAGTTTACATAAGTGACGGTGAAAAAATTTGGATTTGTGGCCTGCAGCTCGCGCAGTTTGTTGGGCGGACAACTTTCTTCCAACGAACAGCCCGCATCGCGATCGGGCAGCACCACGGTTTTTTCGGGCGAAAGTATCTTGGCCGTCTCAGCCATAAAATGCACGCCGCAGAACACGATAACGTCCGCATCCGTATCGGCCGCCTGTTGCGCGAGCCCCAGCGAATCGCCCACGTAATCGCCGATATCCTGAATTTCCGGCACTTGATAATTGTGCACGAGGATGATGGCGTTGAGCTGTTGCTTTAGCTCAGCGATTTCCTGCGACAACGCGTCCGTGGGTGTGGCGACTGACATCGCGCCAAGCATAACGCCCAGGAGACGCGCCGTCAATTTCGCGTGGATAATTTGTGTTTTCTATTTCATAGCATTTGGGTATCCTCCACAAACCCTGCGCGCCCGAAGATTGTTTATCGGGATGAATCTCCATTGCCCATTACCGTCGACGCATCGCAAAGCTACCTTTGCGCGGGTGTATTCGGAGCTCGCGCTGCATCAGGCAGTGATTCGTGCCTATTCCAAACCGCTCTTCACGTGGCGCAAGGCGCTGGGGATGTCGCACGACGGCCGCACGCTGTACGATTTCGCGCGGCATTCGTTGAAAAACATCCACAAGCTGCACCAGCAATTGACAGACGGGACATTCCAGTTTCGCCCGGGCATTGCGTTGCACTATAACTTCAATGGCAAACATCGCACCATCAACCTGTTCCCGTGGGAAGAGCGAATTGTGGATCTGCTGCTGTACCGTGTGCTCACGCACTATTTTCACGGCGTATTCGAGCCGAACTGCCACGCGTATCGGATGGGCGGCTTTGGCGTGGACCAATGCCAGCGCAGCCTTAACGCGCGACTGCGTCAATTGCCGCGCCCAATTTATTTTGTAAAACGCGATGTGCAGGATTATTTCCCCAGCCTCGACCACGAGCGCTTGCTGACGATGTTGGCGGAATGGGTGGAGCCGGATGACATCCTCTTCGAACTGCTACGCCAACGGATTGAGTTTGGAATCAAAACACACGGCACCGTGACCACCAACCAATGCGGCGTAGCCTTCGGCACGGCCATCGCGTGTTTCTTCGCCAACTTATATTTAACGCCGCTGGACCGCCGCCTCGCGAGCGTACCGGGGTTGCGCTACTATCGTTATGCCGATGATTTATTGGCATTCTCGGGCGACCGTGCCGCAACGGCGCATGCGGAGGAGATCATCAGCGAATCCTTTGAATCCCTGCGCCTTCGCAGCAAGCCAAAGCATCACCGGAATTTTTATTTCACGGCGGAGGCTGATTGCAGCCAAGTGGATGAACATTTTGAACCGTGTGAGAAGTTCCGGCATCTCGGGCTGGAATTTCGCGCCGACGGGGGCGTGGGACTTTCGCGTGATAAATCGCGCAAGATCCAAAACCTGTTTCGCTTCGCGTGGCGGCGTTACGCGCACAAGCTCGGCAAGCTGCGCTCACCCAAGGGCCGCGCGCGGAAGGCCATCGAGGTGGCCAACGATGTGCTCGAGCACGGCTATCGCTCCATCGCCATCATCGATTATTATTTGAAACACGTGGACGACGAGCAGCAACTGCGGCGGCTCGACCGTTGGTTGGCCGAGGAAGTGCTGGCCATTGCCTTTAGTTACGGCAAAAAGAAGAGTCACAAAAAAGGTCACTTCAAAAAAATGCCCTTTGCCAAATTACGCGCGATGAGGCTGCCCAGTTTGCGCCATCGGCGGCGATTGCTGCGGCACGGGCATTTGGAATCATCGTTCTTTACTTTACGCACCGAGAAATTGATTGAGCAGAAGCGGAGGCGGCTGCCACCGGGCTACGGGCAAACGCGCGTGGACCGGTTCCCTCCGAAGCTGAAAGCAGTGGCATTACCGGAAACGGCCTCGTAAGGGAGAGGGCCACCTGTGGACAGATGTTATGGAAGCCCGTCCGCATACTGCGGGACGGCAAGCCGTCCAGCAGTATGCGGACGGTCGAGTACCGAGCCGCCTTCGCTTCTGCGAAATCAAAGAACTGGAAAAACTGAAATGGAAGAACAAGTAAAAAGCCGAGGTTGTACGTGGGCGATAGTACTACTGATTGGCGGCCCGCTTGCGTGCACTATTTCCGGGGCTACCATATCCGCATCGGACAACATAGTCGTGCAAGCCATCGGCCTGATTGGTTTTTTTGTAATTATGCGTTACAGCATAAAACTAGGCAATTACTGCGACGACCAAAACCAACCCAAACCCAAACGTAAGCGCAACTGGGAGCAAAAAGTCACCGGTCCGCCCGATATGTCCATCCGCTACCACAATTCCAAAGGGGAGGAAAAAACCTTTGAGGGCTGGCGCAAAACGATTGAGGTGACGGGCAATCACATGAACATTTTGGTGGCACCGGACAAGATCCGCATTGCGCTCAATCAGGATCGTATTCTCAATCAGGATGAATTGGGCCCCCTCCCGGAACCCGGGAAAGACTTCGAAGAAGGATCCGATTACGATCACTCCCTCTTCCGCTATCGCGGTCCGGAAGCGGAGCGGTGTCCTGAATGCGCGTATCTGTTTCTCGTTGAGCAAAACGAAAAACAGCACTGCCCCTATTGCAAACAAGATTTCACCCCGCAACAACTCGGCTGGAGCGGGGACGCGGCCATCGGCTACCGCAATCACGAAGGCGAACACAAGGTGTTCAACGCCGTGTGGAATTCCATCACCTCCAAAGGCAACACCATCAGCGTGCGCGTGGAGCCCACTTTCCAGCGCATCACGCTCACGCGCGAACGGATGATCGCTGACAAGGCCATCCGCTATCGCAACTTTCGCGGCGAGGAAAAAGAATTCGAGGCCCTCGCCTGTTCCATGCAGCCGTCGAACGCGCACATGAATGTTTGGGTGGCCCCCACCTTCACGCGCATCGCGCTGAAACAGGATAACATTTTAGAGCAACGCGATTTGCAAACGGCAGCACCACCGCTCACTGAAGAACCAATCACACCGGTGTTGGAAGAGCCTGTGGAGCCGGAACCCGAACCAGTGACCACAGAACCGGCCACGGTGAATGTCGTTATCACCGCCATTGGGATGACCTCGTACGAAGCCACAAAAGTGCTGCAGGCCGCGCGGCCGGATTTGGGCGCGTTTGACGTGTACGGCATGCTCCGCGATTTTCCCAAGGTGGCGGCGGAAAACCTCCCACGGGCTGAGGCGGAGAAAATTAAACAAGACCTCGAATCCGCCGGTTGCACGGTGGAGTTAAAATAATGAAGAAAGCCTGTAGCTGCTTATTCATGATAGTTGGTTCCTTTGTGGGCCTTATTGGAGGGATTCTGGTTATTGCGGTGCTGGATGAAATCGGTTTTGGTACTGACATCGGAGGCTTGGCAATGATTGCATCTATAGTTTTTTTTGTTTGGATAGGATCAAAAACTGGCAATTACGTTGGAGATAAAATTGAAAACAGAAAAGCCACCCGCTCAAAGCCATTCGGAAAACGAGTCCTGCTCCAGTACGTCAATTCATCGGGAGAACATCGCACCGCTTATGTGGATCCCGCCTCGGCATTTCGAAATCATAACAAGGTAAAAGTAAATCTTGCGAACAGCCGAGGCAAAATGGAACTGGTGTTTGAGCGCATCAAAAACCCCGAAGTGCTCGGGCTATCGAAGAACCCACAAAACAAGGATAACGTTGCCAGCAGAGATTGCCCGAATTGTTCCAACGGCCACGTGCGGGCATGGGAAGGTGAAATGCGTTGTTGGAATTGCGGGCATGTGTTGAAAGCGATTAAACAGGAGCCTTTGCCCCCGGTTCTGCCCTCAGGGGAATTCGTGCTGCTGGAGTACTGGGAAAACACCGACATACGTAAGCTCGCGGTGAAGCCCGAAGCATGCTGGAACGAAAATAACAACGTGCAATGTGTCCGGGCGGATACGGGGGACATCATCGTTTTGAATCTGGAACGGATCATCAACCCCGAAGACCTGAAGATATTGAATCCGAATTTTCGCATTAAAACGCCAGAGGACGAGGGAGAGCCCGTGGTGGTATTACTACAATACCTCAATCGGCGCGGCCAGAAACGAGAGGTTCGAGTGGAGGCCAATGCTTACACAGATGAAAACAGCATGATTCATTGTTACCTCGTCGACTCCAATGGCACCCTTGTGCTAAAGCGGGAACAAATTCTCAACTCAAGCGTTTTAATATTAAAAGACATCAGCGAGATGCCAACGAAAGGGGAAGAGCCTCCTGTCTTAGAGCCCAAAATGCTGGAACTGGGCGACTCTTCAGGATCCGAATTGATTTACACCCACAACAGCGGCAAACTAGCCGTGATTTATTTCGATCCCGCATCCGTGGAGCAAGTGGGCAATCATGTGAACCTCAGCCCGATGGGCATCAACGAACGCTACGCAATTGCGCTGGGTAAAATCATCAACCCGGATGTTTTGGAAAATGAGCCCGAACCAAAACTTGAAGTAGAGGAACTGCCACCGATGCTCCCCACACCCGAGCCGCAGCCGGAAATCCTTGAGCCCCAACTGCCTCAAGGCACACGCGTGCTTATCCGCCGTGTGCCCACTGATTCCTATGAAGCCGTACAAGTGATGCGCCGAATCAAGCCCATGCTGAGCACCTTTGATATTTTTGAGCTGCTGGAACAGGAGCGCCCTACTGCGCTCACCGGCTACGACCACGATGAAGCCATTCGCGTCGGTGGTGAACTTGAAGCCGTCGGCTGCTCTGTGGATATCATGCGCGAGGGAAAGTAACCGCTCGGACCGCATTCTTTCCTTTTAGTCCGCTACCCGCTCGCTACACTCCGCCGCGTGAATGAATTTACTGCGGAACTGGTAGGCACCTTCCTCCTCATTCTATTGGGCGGAGGCGTGTGCGCTAATGTCAGCCTAAAAAAAACCTGCGGGCACGACTCGGGCTGGATTGTCATCACCGCCGGCTGGGGCCTTGCCGTGACTATGGCCATTTACGCGGTGGTAAATTTCAGTGGCGCACACATCAACCCCGCCGTCACACTTGGCCTCGCGAGCATCGGCGGATTGCCTTGGAGCGATGTGCCCAAATATGTCGCAGCCCAATTCCTCGGCGCCATCCTCGGCGCAACCACCGTATGGCTGGCCTATCTGCCTCATTGGGAAGTTACCGAGGATCCCGCCACCAAGCTTGGCGTATTCTCGAATGCACCTGCTATTCACAAACCGTTTGCCAACCTGCTCTGCGAGATAATTGGAACCTTCGTCCTGGTTTTCGGCGTCCTCGCAATCTTTTCACCAGACGCCCTCACGCCAGTACAGGAAAATTTGGGAGGTACTGATGAGTCGAAAAGATTGCAAGAAGAATGGGCCTTCGGCCTTAAACCCTTGCTTGTCGGCCTGCTCGTTTTTTCAATCGGCCTTTCGCTTGGCGGGCCAACCGGCTACGCGATCAACCCCGCCCGCGATCTTGGCCCACGCATCGCCCACGCGCTGCTGCCCATCCACGGCAAGGGCAAATCCAATTGGGGCTACGCGTGGATTCCCGTCATCGGCCCGTGCATCGGTGGCGTCCTTGGCGCGCTCGTTTACAAGATGCTCTGGATGTGAAACCGTTTACGAACACAGATAGACACGATTTTTAAGATAAAAAATCCTGAACATCGTAAATATCTGTGTTAAATAAAAAATGAAATATATCCTGTCACTCGATCAGGGCACCACCAGTTCGCGCGCGATTATTTTCAACCACGCGGGGCGCGTGAAAGCGATGGCGCAGAAAGAGTTTCCGCAAATTTTCCCCAAACCCGGCTGGGTAGAGCACGATGCGGAAGCCATTTGGAAAACCCAACTCGCCACCGCCAAGGCGGCGCTCAAAAAAGCCAAGCTCACTGCCGCCAATGTCGCCGCCATCGGCATCACCAACCAACGCGAGACCACCCTGCTGTGGGATCGCCAAACCGGCCAGCCCATCGCCAACGCCATCGTCTGGCAGGACCGACGCACCGCCAAAAACTGTGACCGACTCAAAGCCGCCGGCCACGCCCCTGCCATCCACCGCAAAACCGGGCTCGTCATTGATGCTTATTTTTCCGCCACCAAAATTGCGTGGCTGCTCAAGAATGTAAATGGCGCGCGCGCCCTTGCCCGCCAAGGCCGGCTCGCCTTTGGCACGATGGATTCGTGGCTCATTTGGAAACTCACCGGCGGCACCACGCACGTCACCGACGCGAGCAACGCCTCGCGCACCATGCTTTACAACCTTCGTACCGGCGATTGGGACAAAGAGCTTTTGAAAATTTTCAATGTGCCCCGCAGCGTGTTACCCGAAGTTCGAGGCTCCAGCGAAGTGGTCGGAGAAACAAAACTCTTCGGCAAAACCCTTCCCATCGCGGGCATCGCGGGCGATCAACAAGCCGCCCTTTTCGGTCAATGTTGTACACGGCCCGGTATGGTGAAAAACACCTACGGCACGGGTTGCTTTATGCTGATGCACACCGGCACAAAACCGATGTCGTCAAAAAATAATTTACTCACCACCGTGGCGTGGCGCATCGACGGGCGCACAGAGTTTGCGCTCGAAGGCAGCATCTTCATCGCCGGCGCGGTAACGCAATGGCTGCGTGATGGACTGAATTTTTTCAAGAACGCCGCCGACATCGAAAAACTAGCCGCCAGCGTGAAGGACAACGGCGGCGTGTACCTCGTCCCCGCCTTTGCCGGACTCGGCGCGCCGCATTGGGATCAACACGCGCGCGGCACCATCTGCGGACTCACCCGCGGCGCCACCCAAGCCCACATCGCCCGCGCCGCGCTTGAAGGCATCGCCCATCAAGTCCGCGATGTGCTTACCGCAATGGAAGCCGACGCGGGTGTGCGGCTAAAAGAATTGCGCGTGGACGGCGGCGCCAGCGCAAATAATTTGCTGATGCAATTCCAAAGCGATTTGTTAAACGTCCCCGTCGTGCGCCCACGCGTCACCGAAACCACCGCGCTCGGCGCAGCGTACTTGGCCGGTTTGGCAGTCGGTTATTGGGACTCTAAAAACGACATCGCCAAACAATGGCAACAAGCCCGCCGCTTCGCGCCCAAAATGAAACCCGCCGCCCGCCGCCAACTCATCACCGGCTGGACCAAAGCCCTCGCGCGCGCGAAGGATTGGGAAAATTGAACAAGAGTTGACTTCCCGCGCCGCTTCAGGCATCCAACTCCCCGACTTTTTAACCTCAACAGAAAGAATAACTATGTCAGATGAACTGGGTTGTGAATTGTGCGGCGACCTCCCAACGCTTAGCGTGGGCGAAGAGGTGCCGAATTTTAAAATGGAAACCTACGAGCCGGCCACCGGCCAATTCGGCGAGGTGAATCTTGCCGACCTCAAAGCAGCCGGCAAGTGGACGATCCTCGTTTTTTATCCGGCGGACTTTACCTTCGTGTGCCCCACCGAACTGGCCGACCTCGCCGCGCAGGATGCCAAGCTCACCGGACTGGGCGCGAAAGTGATCGGGGTTTCCACCGACACAAAATTTGCCCACCTCGCCTGGTGCCGTGAAGAGAAGTTGATGGCCGACGTGAAATACACGCTCGCCGCCGACACCACCGGCGTGGTCTCCAGCCTCTTCGGCGTGTACGACGACGCCACTGGCCTCGCGCTGCGCGGCACTTTCATCATCAGCCCCGAAGGCAAGCTCGTGAGCGCCACGGTCAACTTCTACAACGTCGGCCGCAACATGGAAGAGCTGACCCGCGTGATGGAAGCCAACGCCCACTGCGCCGCCAACCCCGCCGAAGCCTGCCCCGCCAAATGGACCCCCGGCGACAAAACGCTGACGCCAAATGAAGGAATGGTCGGCAACGTCTACGAAGCCCTAAACGGCTAAACCCGACAAAATCAACCCGCAAACGGCGCTGACCCCCAGCGCCGTTTTTTTCGCACATTGACATAAAAGCATAAATGTGTGAATGTGCCTTTATGCGAACGACATTGGATATTCCCGATAGAGTAATGAAAATGGCTAAAATGATGGCTGTTGAAGAAGGGGTGCCGTTGAAAACAATCGTGGCCCGGGCTTTGGAAACTGAGGTTTCTCAACCGATGGACCCCAATCGACTCGAAAAAGTGCGACGTGCTTTGGAAGGGCTGCGCAGCATTAGCAGTGGAATCCAGTGGAATGGCCCGCCTGAAATGAGCTTTTGGGAAGAGGATGGTTCGACGTCTGATCCCCTCAAGCAATGATCTTGATCGACACCCACATTTGGGTTTGGCTGGCCAATCAGGATTCACGATTAAACCTTGATTATCGGCGATCATTGGAGTTGGAAATCCAAAACGCCCCATTGATGGTGAGCGATATTTCTCTTTGGGAGATTCAAACCGCAGTGGCCTGCGGTGGTATGACCTTGCCACTAACACTGAATGAATGGTTTCAAAAAGCAACAAACCCATCGGTGGTAGATTTACAACGGATTACCTCGGAAGTGGTGGTGGAAATTAATAACCTGATTCCGTTTCACAAAGACCCCGCCGACCGAATCATCGCCGCCACTGCCCGGGTTTTGGGAGTGCCTCTTGCAACGCACGACAGTGACCTCATCAAGTCCGGTGCCGTGCCGATTTGGCAACCGTAAGCATATTGCTAAATCATAAAGTCGTCATACTCCGGCTGATAAACTTTTTCGGGGCCGCGTAGCATTCCGGCGGCGGCGGTGGCGTTGGTGCTGGGCTCCACTAAAACGATTGAGCCGGTGAGGCGATTGGTGGTGTAGCCATCAAACACCAACGGCTTGGCGGTGCGCAGCCGGACTTCGCCAATGTCATTCATGGTCAGCTCGGCCGGATGCGGCTCGGGCTCGTAGGTTTGGATATTGATTCGACTGTCGAGACTGATGACTTTTGCCTGCACAGTTTGTGTTCCGTGTTTGAGAAAATATTTTTGGCCGGGCTGCAGCGGGCGTTGCTCCATCCAGCACACGCGCGCGGAAATATCCGCGCTGTGGCCGGGCAATGAATCCATACCCACGATCATATCGCCGCGGCTGATGTCGAGGTCATCCTCCAAAACCAGCGTCACCGATTGCGGCGAAAACGCTTCCTCAAGCTTGCCATCCAACGTCCAAATTTCTTTCACCGCGCTTTTCCGGCCACTGGGCAGCGCCAACACCTCCTGCCCTGCTTTGACAATCCCGCCGGCTATTTGACCGGAGAACCCGCGGAAATCGTGCAGCGTTTTATCGGTGGGATTGTTCGGCCGATTCACCCATTGCACGGGAAACCGAAACGCGTTCAAATTCCAATCGCTGGCGATGTGCACGGATTCAAGATGCCCCATTAGCGTAGGCCCTTCGTACCAAGGAGTGTGTTCGGAGGGATCGACCACATTGCCTCCGTCCAGCGCACTCAGCGGAAGGAATTTCACATCCTTAAATGTATCGAGCTTGGGCAGAAAATCTTCAATGTCATCGCGAATTTCGCGGAAGCGTTCCTCGCTCCAGTCCACAAGATCCATTTTGTTTACCGCAAACACAATGTGCGGAATGCCGAGCAGCGCAGAGATATAACTGTGCCGACGCGTCTGCTCGATCACCCCGTGGCGCGCATCCACCAGCACGATTGATAAATTCGCCGTGCTCGCGCCCGTCACCATATTGCGCGTGTACTGCACGTGGCCCGGCGTGTCGGCGACGATGAACTTGCGCTTCGGTGTGGCGAAAAAGCGGTATGCCACGTCGATGGTAATTCCCTGCTCGCGCTCTGCACGCAGGCCATCGGTGAGGTTAGCGAGATTCACTTGGCCGCCGCCGGTGATATCCGCCGACCGCTCCAGCGCTTCCATCTGATCCTCCATGATCGATTTCGAATCATAAAGCAGCCGCCCGATCAACGTGCTCTTGCCGTCATCAACTGACCCGCACGTATTAAAACGCAGCAGCTCGACGGGATGTTGGGACACGGATTTCACGGATTAAAAATACCCCGCTTTCTTCCGGTCTTCCATCGCAGCCTCGCTTGCTTTGTCATCGGCGCGTGTGCCGCGCTCGGTCACTCGGGCGGCAGCGACTTCGGCGATGATGTCATCGATGCACTCCGCGGGACTCTCGATCATGCCCGTGGAAATCATATCGGCGATCGTTCGCACGCGACACGTCATCGTGCGATGTTCCTCTTGCTCCTTCGGGCGCGCACCTTCGTACGGATCGGGCTTGCCGTTTTCTTCGTGCGCCGGTGGAATGGGCAGCCATTGGCCACTGCGGAAAAAACACTCGCGCTCGTGACTGAAATAGATGTTTGGCACTTCCAGGTTTTCTTTTTGGATGTACTCCCACACATCAGTTTCGGTCCAGTTGGACAGCGGAAACACGCGCATATTTTCACCGGGATTGATGCGACCGTTGTACAGATTCCAAATTTCCGGCCGCTGGTTTTTGGGATCCCATTGGCCGAACGAATCCCGGAAACTAAAGAACCGCTCCTTCGCGCGCGCCTTTTCCTCATCGCGCCGTGCGCCGCCGATGCAGCAGTCGAATTGAAATTCGTCAATCGCACCGAGCAGCACGGGGATTTGTAATTTATTGCGACTGGTCTGTCCCGGAGTTTGAGTGGCGGACCCGTTTTCAATCGCTTCATCCACCGTGCGCACAATCAGTTTCGCGCCAAGTTCCTCTGCACGCCGATCGCGAAACTCAATCAACTCAGGAAACTCGTGCCCCGTTTCCACATTCAAAAACGGCATCGGAATCTCCGAAGGCCGAAATGCCTTTTCCGCCAACCGCAAAATGCAGATGGAATCTTTGCCGCCCGAAAACAAAACCGCCGGCCGTTCGAATTCCGACGCCACTTCCCGCAGCACATGAATTGCCTCCGTCTCCAAATACTCAAGATGGTCGAGATGATACGAACTCATTTGTCCGCTACCGCCTCCCCGCCCCACGCCGCGTGCAACCCGCATTCGCGTTTTTCATCGGCCTTTGCGGGATCGAAATAATCCCATTCATTCGGGAGGTCGTACTGCTCCAAATAAGCTTCCATCTCCTCATCGCTCCAATTGAAAACGGGGCTTACTTTTAATGAACCAAAATTGTTGTCGGCGCTCACCACATCCAGTTCTGCGCGGTTTGGATTCTGCACTTTGCGCAGCGCGGTGAACCATACCGTCGGCGCCAATTCCTTCATCCCGCGCTGGAACGGCTCCAGCTTCATTACCGTACTGAAGGCTTTGATGGCTTCCTCGTTCTCTTCCGTTGGCTCCGGCATTCCGCCGTGCGCGGCATCGTAATGTGCCGCGGTGAGTTTGGGCACGAAGGCTTGAATGTTCAAATTCAGTCGCGCCTTCAATTCCTCCGCGTGTTTGTAAGTTGCTTCGCGGTTATATCCGTGGTCCACCCACAGCACGCGAATGTCCGGCTGCGCTTGCGTCACCAAATGCAAAATCACCGCCTCGTACGGACGAAAATTTGTCGACACAATTGCGCGCCCATCCGCCTGCGCGATGGCCCACTCGACTACGTCCCGCGCAGATTTATCACGCAGTTGTTTGTTGGATTGATCAATGGATTCTGATGTCATAATTCAGCTTCGATTTCCGGCCACACTTCGCGCGCGCAATAATCGCCGAAGCGTTCGCCTTCGTGCCGGTGGCGGGCGTAGCGTTCAAGCAAGGGGCGGAGTTGATCAGCCATTTCCGTGGCCGGCACGGATTGGTTGTACAAGCGCGCCAAGCGCGTGCCGGCGACATTGCCGCCGAGATACACCGCGTATTTGCCCGGCGACTTGCCCACGACGCCCAACTCCGCCATATACGGCCGCGCGCAGCCGTTGGGGCAGCCGGTCATCCGCACGATGATTTCTTCGCCGCCCAAACCGGCGTCATCCAATAAATTATCCACCAATCCGAGAAATTCCGGCACATAACGCTCGCTCTCCGCCAACGCCAAGCCGCACGTGGGCAGTGCCGGGCAGGCCATCGCCGCGCGTTCCAGCACCGTGCCCTGACTTGTTTCGTCCACCGCCAAACCGTTTTCAGATAGAATGGAATCAATTTTTTCTTTGTCCGCTTCGGCCACGCCACACAGCAAAAGATTTTGAGAAGGCGTCAGTCGCACTTCGGGGCGATGTTTCTCCACGATGCTGCGCAGTGCCGTTTTCAGTTCGCCTTGAACGCGCCCCGACAACACGTGCAGTCCGAGAAACCACGAACCATCCGCCGCCTCGTGCCAGCCAAACACATCGCCTTGCTGATCGAACGCAAACGGCTTGGGCTCTTCCAACTGCAGACCCGTGCGCTGCTCCAATTCATTGCGAAACCATTCCACACCGCGCTCGGCCAACACGTATTTCAATCGCGCGTGTTTTCGATCCGTGCGGTCGCCAAAGTCGCGATGGATCATCAGCACCGCCTTCGCCACAGCCTCAATGTGTTCTGGCGTAAAAAATCCAATCACATCCGCCACGCGCGGATACGTTTTCGTGTTGTTGTGCGTCATCCCCATCCCGCCGCCCGCGGTGAGATTGTATCCGGCCAATTCGCCGCCTTCCTCGATGGCCACGAAGCCCAAACAATTGGTCAGCACATCCGTGTCATTGTGCGGCGGCGTGGCAAAGCCGACTTTGAATTTTCGCGGCAAATAAGTTTTGCCGTACAACGGATCCACGTAATCCGAATCGTCCAGTTTCAGCTTCACGCCTTCCACCCAGATTTGATGGTACGCCGCCGTTTGCGGCAGTAACGCCTGCGCCACGCGATCGCAATCCTTCAGCACCCGCGTGGCCAAGCCGTTGCGCGCGGGCGTGGGCGGCGCCATTACGTTACGGTTTACATCGCCGCACGCGGCAAGCGTCGTCGCCAGCGCGTCATTGATGCCCTTCATCAACGCGCCCAAACCGCCCTTCACCACGCCGTGAAATTGAAAACTCTGCCGTGACGTGATGCGCAGCGTTTGGTTGCCGCACTCATCCGCGAGCCGGTCGTACGTCAGATACAAATCCGGCGTCATCAACCCACCCGGATTCACGCCGCGGATCATAAACATAAAATGCTTCCCCTGCTTGCGCACATCGCGATCGTCCTGCTGATAAATCCCGTGAAACTTAAGAAACTGCTGATCATCCGCATCAAACATCTCCGCCTCCGGATTATGCAGTGTCACCCCAATATTCCCCGCCAAAGACGGATTTTCCGCTTTGATAATCTCGTTTTTCGTCAATTTCGGCTCCGATTCAGACATGGTGCTTAATGTTTAGTAAATTGATTATGTTTGTAATGATAACACTCTCCCGCTCGCGGGTCAAGAGGTTATTCACGATTCGTTAGGCCATTTCAATCTAGAAAAAAGGGGTTGACGTCAATTCTCGGTTATAAAAGGCTCTGTCCTATGCGTTTGAGTCCGCTTTGGCTGTTGGTGATTTGCGGGATACGTCTGTCGGCGGCCGACGGTCACTGGGCCTTTCAGCCTCCGACCGCCCCGCCCTTGCCGGTCGTCAACCATTCCGACTGGGTCAAACTTCCGCTGGATCGCTTTGTCTTGGGCCGACTGGAATCCCAACAGATGACCCCGGCGCCGCGCGCCTCTAAGACCAGCCTGATTCGGCGCGCCACGTTTGACCTGACCGGCTTGCCGCCGACGCCGGAGGAGATTGCCGCGTTCTTGGCGGATGATTCGCCTGAGGCATTCGCCAAAGTGGTGGATCGGTTGCTGGCTTCGCCGCGGTACGGGGAGCGGTGGGGACGGCATTGGTTGGATGTGGTCCGGTACGCGGACACGGCCGGGGAGAATTCCGATATGCCGGTGGACGACGCGTGGCGCTATCGCAATTACGTCGTCCACGCCTTCAATACGGACAAACCGTTTGACCGCTTCATTCGCGAGCAGTTGGCCGGCGATATCATAGCCAAGACGGCGGCGACCGTATCGACCGAACGCTACAGCGAACTGATCACCGCCACGGGGTATCTGGCCATCTCGCGGCGGCACGGGCATGATGCGAAGAAGGATCATTACCTGACCATCGAGGACACCATCGACACGCTCGGCAAATCCTTCCTCGGTCTCACCATCGCCTGCGCGCGCTGTCACGATCACAAGTTCGATCCCATTTCGGCGGCGGATTACTACGGGCTGTACGGCATCTTCGCCAGCACGCGCTACGCCTATCCCGGCTCGGAAGGCAACCGGCCGATTACCGATCTGGTTCCACTGAATCCTACCGGCGATCTGGCCGAACGCATCGCCAAGTGGAAAACGCGCAAGACGGAGCTGGAAAGCCAGGTGGCGGCGATCAAAAAAGAAATCACCACACAATCCGCGGCGTTCATCAAGCTCGCCTCGCAACCGCGCACCGAACTGGCCAAGGGCATCGTGCCGATCAAAACGGAGCAAACCTTTGCGGCCGCGTTGGAGGTCAAAGCCGGTGACCTGTTGCAACTCACCATCGGCCCGCGCGCCAATCACGGCGCGGACACGGCCATGATCGAGTGGGAACTGGAATCCACCGACGGCAACGAGGGCAAACTGAAATGGGATCTCACCGCCGACACGCTGGACAACCTGCTCGCCGCCAATCCGCATCCCGACCGGCACGGCAACGCCTTTGCGTGGAGCTTTCTCGATGCCCGCAAGCCGGGCGTGTTGCTCACCGCACCGGAGGCCGCAGTCGATAAACACAAACCGTTACAGGCGTGGAAAGCCGCCGTTGGCGGGCTGCCGCATGTGATGGTGAATTCCGGAAACGCAGCCGTGCAGGCGTGGACCGCCCTGCCGCCGCGCACGTTTTATGTGCACCCCGCAGCGGACGGGCCCGTGGCGGTCGCGTGGACCAGCCCGGTTACCGGCAAAATTTCGCTGAAGGGCAAGGTCAAGGATGGGCACGCCTTTGGCGACGGCGTGGACTGGAAACTCGAACATCTCAAAGGCGATTTCCGCAAAGTGTTTCCCCAACCGGGAGTCCTGACGAAACAACTTGCCGCCGCCGAGGCCGCGCTGAAAACGCATGGGGCCACGGAAATGAACAGGCCGCACGCCTACGCGGTGAGCGAGGAGATGCCCGCCAACGTGAAGCACGTGGCCCTGCACAAGCGCGGCGATCCCAAGCAACCCGGCGCCGTGGTGCCGCGCAAAAATCTCGACCTGCTCGGCGGCCAACCCGTGACGCGCGGCAGCGGCCGTTTGGAGCTGGCCCAGTGGATTGCCACAGAAAAAAACCCGCTCACAGCGCGCGTGATTGCCAATCGCGTGTGGCTGAATCATTTCGGGCGCGGATTGGTGTCCACGCCCAATGACTTTGGCACACAGGGCCAGCCGCCCACGCATCCGGCGTTGCTCGATTGGCTGGCCACCGAGCTGATCCGCCACAAGTGGTCGCTCAAGGCGCTGCACCGCACCATCATGCTCTCGGCCACCTACCAAACCGCCGCCGTCGAGGGGCCCGCACAAAAGCTCTACGGCGCCTTCACCCCGCGCCGGCTCAGCGCCGAAGAACTGCGCGACACGCTGCTCACCCTCAGCGGCACGCTAAACCTCACCATACCCGAGGGGCATCCCTTCCCGAAGGGGCGCGGTTTCAGCCAGCACAATCCGTTTCGCGCGAATTACGACCACGCCCACCGCAGTGTGTACCTCATGGTACAGCGCATCCAGCGGCGTCCGTTGATGGCCATCTTTGACGGCGCCGATCCCAACGCCAGCACCGGCCAGCGTCGCCTCAGCAATGTGCCCACGCAGGCGCTCTATTTCTTGAACAACGAATTCCTGCACACCCACGCCGCCGGCTTTGCCCGGCAACTGGCCGCCACGCCTGATCCCGATGCTCGCATCCGCCGCGCCCACACCCTCGCCCTCGGCCGCCCCGCCACCCATGCCGAACTGACCGAAGCCCGCGACTTCATCACCGCCTACACCGCCGCCGCCGATGCCCCCAAAGCCTGGGCCGCCTGGTGCCGCGTGCTGCTCGGGAGCAATGAGTTTTTGTTTGTGGAGTAATCATGAATCCCTTTCACCCCCACCCGCATCGCCGACAGTTTCTGCGCTCCATGGCCGCGGGCTCGGTGTTGTTGCCGGCGTTGGTTTCGGAGATGCTGGGAGCGGAGCCGGCCAATCCGTTGGCGCCGCGGCGGCCGCATTTTTCGCCCAAGGCCAAGCGGGTGATTTTTATTAATCTCAGCGGCGGCGTGTCGCATATTGACACGTTTGATCCCAAACCGGAGCTGATCAAAAACCACGGCAAGGAGATTGCCAAGGGCGACCATCCGGAGATTCAAAATCGGCCGGGCTACGAGCGCATTTTTCTGAAGCGCACGCAGTGGGCTTTTAAAAAGTACGGACAATGCGGCAAGGCGGTGAGCGCGCTGTTTCCCGAGGTGGCGCGGTGCGTGGATGACATTGCGTTCATCAACAGCATGCACACCAGCCACTCGAACCATTACAACGCCACGCTGGGCATGCACACCGGCTCATTCACCGTCAGCCGGCCGAGCCTCGGCGCGTGGGTGAGCTACGGGTTGGGCACGGAAAACCAAAACCTGCCGTCGTTCATGGTGCTGGCGCCGCAGTCGCCCTACGCCGGCGGCCAGGTGTGGGGCTCGGATTTCCTGCCCGGCGCGCATCAGGGCACCCGCGTGCAGCCCGGGGCCAGCCCGGTGCCGAACATCACCCCGCGCGTGTCGCGCAACTTACAGGAACTGGAGCTGGCCGCCCTGCGCCGGCGCAATGCGCGGCAGCTCAACACGCGCCCGGCCCATCCGGAACTAGCCACCCGCATGCGTGCGTTTGAAACGGCGTTTGGCATGCAGATGGCCGTGCCCGAGGCGTTTGAATTCAAAGCTGAAACCGACGCCACCCACGCGTTGTACGGACTGAAGCGCGGCCAGACCAATGGCTTTGGCTGGCAATGCCTTGCGGCCCGGCGATTGGCCGAGCGCGGGGTGCGGTTCATCGAGCTGATTCACACCGGCTCATCCGGCAACTGGGACAGCCACGGCAACATGATGGATCACGAACGCCTCGCCAAGCAGGTGGACCGCCCGATCTACGGTCTGCTCACCGACCTCAAGAGCCGCGGCCTGCTCGACGACACACTCGTGGTCTGGACCACCGAGTTCGGCCGCACGCCGTTTAATAATAAAGCCGATGCACCCGGGCGCGAGCATCATAACTGGGCTTTCACCACCTTCCTCGCCGGCGGCGGCGTGCAAGGCGGCATCACCCACGGCGCCACCGACGAGATCGGCCTCAAGGCCGTCGATCACCCCGTGCACACCCACGATTTCCACGCCACCCTCCTGCACCTCCTCGGCCTCGACCACGAGCGCCTCACGCACTTCCACGACGGCCGCGACTTCCGCCTAACGGATGTGGAGGGACATGTGGTGAAGGAAATTCTGGCGTAGAATAAGGTAAGGCGGGCTCTCCAAGCGCGCCCTCCCTCATGCCGGAGCGACCTCGGACTCGCTGGCTCGTCCCTCCATCGGTGGCCCAAAATTTCTTCGTTTCAAAAAATTTGGAACGTCCGTATGCTGCGGACATGATTCGTGCCGCACTGGTTTTAATGACGGTTTCCCTGTCGCTGATGGCTGAGGAAAAATGGACCCCGCTGTTTGACGGCAAGAGCACCCAGGGCTGGGAGCCGCGCGCCAAGGTGGAGACCTTCAAGGCGGTGGATGGCGAGCTGCATTTGTCTTCCCAGGTCAACGTCTGGGTGGTGAGCGAACTGCAAATGGGCGATTTCGAGGTGGAGACCGAGGTGATGATCCCGCAGGAAAACAAGGGCTTCAATTCCGGGCTCGGCTTTCGGCTCATCGGCGACCAAGGCAAGCCCAAGGGCTATCAATGCGAGATTGACCGCGGTAAACCGGCCGGCGTGTACGGCATCGGCATGGGCGGCTGGCTGTTTCCCAAAGGGCCGGAGCAAACCGCCGCGTACAAAAAGGCCACCAAGGATCTGTTCAAGCCCGAGGCTTGGAATCATTTCCGCGTGGAAGCCAAGGGACCGCGCATCCGCACCTTTCTCAACGGCAAACTCATTGCCGAGGTCGAGCATAAGCAATCGCTCAAAGGCCGGTTCGGCATCCAGCACCACGGCAAAGGCGGCACGGTGAAGTTCCGCAACCTCCGCGTGCGGGAGTTGAAGTAAGGTATGTTTGTGCCGGACAGACTTTGGATTAACCTGAAGGTTCTACTCGTACGGGGCGTCCATTTTGCCTAGAATTGAGCGATGAATTTTACACGCGCTATAATTATTTCGCTATTGGTTTTGGGCGGAGCTGTGGGCGCGGCGGATTCTGCCGACTTGGCCGGCATTGAGTTTTTTGAAAAGAAAATCCGGCCCGTGCTTGTGAGTGAGTGTTACAAATGCCACAGCGCGGAAAAGAAAATAAAGGGCGAGCTGCGGCTGGATTGGCGGGGCGGATGGCAGAAGGGCGGCGAAAGCGGTGCGGCGATCATTCCGGGGCGCGTGGGGAAGAGTTTGTTGATCCAAGCCATCCGGCATGCGGATGCGGATTTGAAAATGCCGCCAAAAAAAAAGCTGACGGCGGCTCAGATTGCGGATTTCGAAAAATGGGTAGCCATGGGCGCGCCTGACCCCCGCACTTCCAGCAAATCCACAAATGAGGAAAAGAAACTCAACCTTACCGCCGCACGAACGTTTTGGGCCTTCCAAGCCGTCCGCAAACTTCCGGCACCCAAAGTGAAGCAAACTGATTGGCCACGCACAGACACAGACCGTTTTGTGCTCTCCGCGCTGGAGGCAAAAGGCATCAAGCCGGTGCGCGACGCAGATGACCTCACCTTGTTACGCCGTATTTATTTCGACCTCATCGGCCTGCCGCCCACTCCGGCACAAATGGCGGCATTCGAAAGAGCGGCAATCGTCAATCGCCAAGCCGCAATCGAAAACACCGTCGACACCCTGTTGGCCAGCCCGCATTTCGGCGAACGCTGGGGACGGCATTGGCTGGACGTGGTGCGCTTTTCCGAATCCACCGGTGGCGGCCGCACGTTGCTAATGAAAGACGCGTGGCGGTATCGCGATTATGTGGTGAACGCCTTCAACGCCGACAAGCCATTCACGGAATTCATTCGCGAACAAATCGCGGGCGACCTCATCCCCGGCGGCACGCTGGAGCAGCAGCGCGAGCGGCTCACGGCCACGGCATTTCTGCTGCTCGGCCCAACGAATTACGAGCTGCAGGACAAGACCATTCTGGAGATGGACATCGTGGACGAGCAGCTCGACACGATGGGCAAGGCGTTTATGGGGCTCACCATCGGCTGCGCGCGCTGTCACGACCACAAATTTGATCCCATCCGCACGGAGGACTACTACGGAATGGCGGGCATTTTCAAAAGCACGAAGGTGGTGATTCACAGTAATGTGTCCACGTGGAACAAACGTCCGCTGCCGATGTCGGCAAAGGAGGCGGCTTTGGCCGAGAAACATGCAGCGGCGATTGGCGCGAAGCAAAAGGTAATCGCCGCGCTAAAGAAACAGCTCGGCGGAAAAACCGGCGGGCCGGTTCCGGTGGCGAGTTTGCCCGGCATTGTGGTGGACGATTTGCAGGCGAAGCTGAAGGGCGATTGGACGCGATCGACTTCCAATCAAGGATACGTGGGCGCGAATTACATTCATGACGGCGCGGTGGGCAAAGGCGACAAGTCGGTGACGTATCGGGTGAAGATTCCCGGCGACGGAAAATTTGAGGTGCGGGTGGCGTACACGCACGGCACCAATCGTGATGCCAAAGTGCCGGTGCTCATTCGGCATGCGGACGGCGAGGTGACGAAGTTCATCGACCAAACCAAGCGGCCACCGATTGACGGCCATTTCATTTCGCTGGGGACGTTTGATTTTCTCGTGGGCGAATGGGAAGCAGTGGTGATTTCCACAAAGGGAACCACCGCGCACGTGATTGCCGATGCAGTGCAAATGTTATCGAAGAACGCGCCGGCAGTGGCGAAGCCCGCGCCCAAGCCGGAAGGCAAGGCCGCGCAGGCAATGTTGAAAAAAATGGAGGCGGAATTGAAGGCGCTGCAAAAAACGGCCGTGAAGCAACCACAAATCATCGCCGCTGATGAGGGCGAGAACCCTGGCGACATCCAAATTGCCATTCGCGGCAACGCGCACAACGCCGGACCCAAAACCCCGCGCAGTTTTATCCGCGTGCTGAACCGTGGCCCCGAGCCAATAATCGACGCCAAAACCAGCGGCCGCGCCGAACTTGCCAACTGGCTCGCCAGCGCGAATCATCCACTCACCTCACGCGTGTTTGTGAATCGCGTGTGGCATCATCTTTTCGGCAAAGGCATCGTGCCGAGCATGGATAACTTTGGCCACAGCGGTCGGCTTCCTACCGATCAAGCCTTGCTCGATCACCTCGCTGCGCGCTTCGTCGATGAAGGTTGGTCGGTGAAAAAACTCATCCGCGAAATTGTCCTCTCGCGGGTGTATCAATTGAGCTCTGAATCAGGAGACTCAAATCAAGAACAGGTGGACATTGAAAATAAATTGCACTGGCGGCAAAACCGCCGCCGCCTTCAAGCCGAGGCCATTCGCGATGCGGTGCTGTCCGTCAGCGGCCAGCTGGATACGAAATCGGGCGGGAACACGATCAAACCCGGCACCACCACCGAATACGGTTACCAATTCGAGGACACCCGCCGCAGCCTTTACGCGCCCGTGTTCCGGAACACGCCATTGGAAATTCTAGCCGTATTCGACTTTGCCGACCCCAACCTTGTCGTCGGCGAACGCACCACCAGCAGCGTTCCGACGCAAGCGCTCTTCCTGATGAACAGCCCCTTCGTCCGCACCCAGGCCGCCGCCGCGGCGCAGCGCCTGCTCACCGAAAAACTCCCCAACGACCCCGCCCGCATCCGCCAAGCCTACCGCCAAACCCTCGGCCGCAGTCCCACCGCGCGCGAACGTGAAATTGTGTTGAAATTTCTAGCTCATAAAACAGATCCCATCCATGCCTGGACTCAATTCTTTCACGGCCTTTATGCCAGTTTGGATTTTCGCTTTTTGAATTAAGCGGGCTTGAATTAAGCGGGCTTAAGCGGGCTTAAGCGGGCAATTCCATCACGTGCACCGGCGAGTAGTTGCCCACGTAATTTCCCTCTTTGTCGAGACGTCGACCGTTACCGTTGCTGCCCCGATTGGTGCTGGTGAGGAGGAATCGTTTTTTATCCGGGTGCAGAGCGAGGGCGTGGATATTGGCAATTTTGGTGTTTGAATAAAACGACTCGTTCTCACCGGGGCGAATGAAAAATGTGGTGCCGCGACCGGTCACGCCGCTGGTGCCGCAGAGGAGATAACCGTCAGGATGCTCGGCGACATCGTTGATGAAGGCATCGTTTTCGACGCCAAATTGGTAGCGGTGTTTTGATTTACCGGAGGTGTAATCGAGCCAGTCGAGCGTGGGGATGCCTTGCATCGTGCCTCCGTCAGTGGGCGCGCAGCCGACGGCGAGAAGTGTTTTGCCGCCGTCAAGAAACATTAACCGCCTCAAACCGCACACATCCTGAATGCGCGCAAGTTTGTAAAATCCTTCGAGTGAGCATTCGCGTTCAATTTTTTTCGCGGCGAAATCCCACACACGCACCACACCTTTTGCATCGCCGAAAACGACCCGCTTACCATCGGGCTGGATGGTCACGGCAAAAATTTCCTCCGCGCCTTTCCATTCCGCGATGCGTTTGCCTGTGTGGGTCCATACCCGCACCGCACCATCGCGGCCAACGGTGGCCAGATGCTTTTCGTCCACAGCGAGCTGCCGCAGCCAGCCGTCGTGAGCGTCCGTAATGCTCCAGTGTTCTTTCGGTTTTTCGCCTTCGTAATCGGTGCAGCGCAGTTGGCCCCAGCTGTCGCCGGTAAAAATCTGTTTGGCTTTCGGATGGAATTCCAGCGCGCCAACCCACGCGCGGTGCCCGTTCATCGCGGGTAAAGGTTGCCACTCGATTTTCTTTTCAGTGACCGTTTGTTCGCTGTCCTTGGTTTTCTCTTTTTTTTCCATCACCAGCTCGGCTTCGTGCCAGCGGTGAACGTTGCCATCCATGCCGCCAGCGATGAGGTGGGTGCCGTCGGGACTGAAGCGCGTGCAAAGCAGTTGTCGGTCGGCCTTCAATTCCTGCATCTGCTTCGGCTCGGGTTGTTTTGTTGAATCAGCCATTAGGCGAGCGCTCCGGGGATGACGCCCATATCGTCGTGGGCAATGGGCAGGGGTTGCCCGCCGTTGTCAAATTCAATGCCGTGCGAGTTGATACCGAGCGCGTGGAACCATGTGTGAAAAAGATGGCCGATGTCCCACGCGTCGCCTTTGACAAACGTCCCAGTGGCGTTGGTTTCGCCGAGCACCACCCCACGATTGAGGCCGCAGCCGGTCATGGCGATGGACCAGGCTTCGGGCCAATGATCGCGCCCAGCGTGGCCGTTAATGCGCGGGGTGCGGCCAAATTCGCTCATCGCAATCACCAGTGTGTGATCGAGCCGGCCGGTCGCCTCGAGGTCTTCGAGTACGGCGGCAAATGCTTGATCAAATCTACCGACGAGTGAGGTGCTGCCGTTAAAATTATCGCCGTGCGTATCCCAGCCGTAGCTGTTGACCTTCACAAACCGGCAACCGGCCTCGAGCAGTTTGCGGCCGATCAACATATGCTCACCAAGCAAGTGCTCGCCGTAGCGTTCCTTTTCTTTGCGCGGATATTGGGTGGTATCAAAAATATCGCTGCGCGCAAGCAGCGCATCGGCGGAGTCGAACACAAACGAGTTGGCCTCGGTGTTTGCCTTGCGACGCGGTTGAGCGTAGTTGAGATTTAACGCACGGCGCAGTTCATTGCGGGAGGCGTCCTGCTCCGCCGAGAGTGATTTGGGCCGGACAAAATTCGGTGGCGGCTGTCCGTCGCCAAACGCCAGCGCACCAAATTTGGGACCAAGGAAACCAGCGTCCGAGGGCTTGAACCCGCCGCTGCCGGGCTTCACCCAAACGTAGGGCGGCAAGCCGCTGGCGGTCGGCCCCATCAGCTTGGCGATCGCCGAACCAATGTACGGATAAATCACGCCGCGGTTTTTTGGATCCCCACGTTGAATGCGGGCCACGCCCCGCGAGTGCGAATTGTCCTTCGTGCAAATGCCGCGCACGAGGCAAATCTTGTCCATTTTCCTTGCCATCCGCGGCATCAACTCGCTCACGTGCACGCCCGGCAAATTGGTGGGAATGCTGCGGAACGGCCCGCCAAACTGCGTGTTCGGCTTGGGATCCCAACTCTCGAGCTGGCTCATTCCGCCATCGAGCCAAATGAAGAGCACCTGTTTTTCTTTATTCTTGAGCATCTCGCCCGAGGCTGGAGAAATCAATCCGCCCAACGCTCCCGCCGCGGCCGCCCCTCCCATACCGCCGAGCCACTGCCGGCGGGACAGTGCGTGCTCGGTGGCGTTGCAGAGTGGATGGTTCATTTTTTAACACTGAGGGCACAGGGATACAGAGTTCCACAGAGAGAATATTTTTCGTTCCGCGGTGCTCTCTGTGTCTCTGTGTTAAAAATAAAAACCATCATCATTCAGTGGTTCACAAAAAATTCCGTGGACGACAACAACGCCCACACCAAGTCGCCCAGCGCGCGGTCGCGATTGGTTTGTTTTTTTAGGAACGATTTCACCATCGACTGTTCCTCCTTCGTCGGCATGCGCGACAGGACGTTTAGGAAAACGGCATCGGCAATCTTCGCCGGTTCCTTCAATTGAACCAACCGATCGACGAGATTGCCGTCACGCCTTTTCACCAGCCACAGCAGCGTATCATTATTGCGAAGAAAAAGCGCCGCCTTGAGTGTAGCGTTGACAGCCAGTTCCGGCTCGCGCGGGGCGTTGGCGAATGTGGCCTGGAATAGCTCCTTGAAATTTTTTAGCGAATGCTCATTTTCCTCTTCCAGCTTGGCCACACGTTCGCGCTCACCCGTGGCAAGTAGCACATTGCGCAGCAGCACCTCCGCCGCGATTGGGCGTTCTTTTGCCGCGACAAATAAATTTTCTGACACCCCGCCTTTGGGCAAAACGCTACTGCGCTGATATGTTTGCGTAAGGGCCAGTTCGCGAAAAAGCCACTTGAGATCGAACTTGTTCGCCACCAATTCCTTGGCCAACAGATCGAGCAACTCCGGATGCGAGGGCGGATTTTTCGAGTGGGCAAGATCCAGCGGCTCGATGAGGCCGCGGCCCATCATCAGAAACCACGCGCGATTGGCGATGTTGCGTGCGAAAAATGGGTTGTCTGGCGTAGCCATCCGCGAAGCGATTTCCTGAAGCGGGCTAAACGCCGGCACGCCGGTAATTTTCAATTTGCGGTCCTCTTTTACCGACCACTCCTTGCCTTTTTCAAAAACCGGGATTGTAATCTCCTCGCCGAAAGGCACCCGTGGGCCGGTCATTTTTTTTGTTTCACTAAACACCGAGCTGTATTCCAGTTTCTTATTTAGCAACCCCTCCGACGCCCAGGCCACTCGAATGGTTTCGTTGGTTCGCTGCAGACGAACGTTTGAAAAAGCGGAGTACAGCCCCTGAAAATCCACCTGCTTGTAATCCTTCACCGAAAGGTGACGGTGACATTGCGCGCATTGGAGATCCACGCCCATAAACATCCGCCCCACATCGCGCGTGAGGCCCGGATAGTCGGTGGGATTTTGCCCGTATTTCTCCAGTCGCTTGGTGAGAAAAAATCCGGCGCCGCGTTTTGCCTCGTTCGAAAATTCCGGCGCGACCATTTCGCCCACCATCGCATCCCACGGTTTATTTGTAGCAAACGATTTGGCAAGCCACTGGCGCCATTCTCCGTCCTCGCCGCGCCGCTCCATCAGCATCACGTGAAACCGTTCCGCCATCGTTTCGGCCCAGAGCGGATCCGCGAACAACCGGTCGATCAAACGCGTCCGCTTATCTTTCGCCGGATCCGTGAGGAACTGCTGCACTTGCTCCCTTGTGGGAATGCGCCCGGTAAAATCCAGCGTGGCGCGCCGAAGGAATTCCGCATCCGAAGCCGGCCCGGCCAGCGGTTGGTCCCCAGCCTTGGAGGCAATCAGTCGATCAATAGCTTGGGGTAAATGCTCCGCAGCCCGTCCGGTGAAGACGGGCTGCAAGAGGCAAATAATCAGCAGGGCACGCATCAGCTTGTTGTGAGACGTTTCCCCAGTGGCCCGTGTTCAACGGGCGCCGAGTTTACTCGGAGGATTCTTGGGGAGTCGGCGCGGGTTTTTCGCCGCCCTCGGTTTCCTCACTGGATTCGCCTGGTTCTTTCGGCTTCTCCCCTTCATCAGGAGTTTCCGTGGTGGGCTTGGGCAGTTCGCCCTTCTTGGCGGCCTCGAGTTTGGCCAGGAATTTCTTGGGATCCTTTTGGAAATCCTCCACGCAGCCTTCGCAGCAAAACTTCACGGTCACACCTTCGTGCTTGTGGACGAAGGCGCCGCCCATGCTTTCGAGATCCTCATCGGACACCAGACAGGTTTTGAGCGGGTAATCATCGCCTTTGGCCGAGGCGCCGTGCTCGCCCGGGCCGTGGTCCGGTTTGCCGTCACCATCGTGATCGTGGTCGTGATCGTGGTCGTGAGCTTCTCCGCAGCCAAGAAATAATCCGGCGGCAACAAAGGTGACAGGAATGAGTTTCAATATAAAGGGCATCTTCATCAGGAAAATGTGACCGAACCAGACATTTAAAGCCAGCCTTTTATCAGGCCAATCCCATTGCATTTTTGCGCCAGATGTGGAAGATGGCCGCAATGAAACGCATGCTTTTGGCTTTGGTGGTCTTGTTGAATTGGAATGCCTCCGCACGGGAAACAAGGGGCTTGGACATTTATTGGGTGGATGTGGAAGGCGGGGCGGCCACATTGATTGTGACGCCGGCCGGCGAATCGATTCTCATCGATACGGGCAACCCGGGCACCCGCGATGCCGAGCGGATTCATGCGGTGGCGACTCAGCAGGCCAAGCTCAAGAAGATCGATTTTCTGATTACCACTCATTTTCACGGGGATCATTTTGGCGGCGCCGCACCACTCAGCCAGTTGATGCCCATCGGCATGGTGTATGATAATGGGATTCCCGTGCGCAGCCCGGACCGCAACCGGCGGGATCCGGCGTTCATTCTCAAAGTGCGCCCATACAAAAACATGAAAGTCGATGGCCGCGAAATCGTGCAGCCCGGCGCGAAACTGCCGTTGCAGCAATTAGTAGGCGCGCTCCCGGTGGAACTCACCTTCGTGGCGGCGGCCCGGAAATTCATCGCCGCTCCGAAAGGGGCAAAGAAGAATCCGCTGGCCGGCTCCGTGCCCGCCAAGTCCGAGGATTTATCCGACAATGCCAACAGCGTGGCATCGCTGATCACGGTAGGTGGCTTCCGCTTTCTGGATTGCGGTGATCTTACCTGGAACATGGAGGCCAAGCTGGTGGAGCCAGTCAATCGCGTGGGCACCGTGGATGTGTATCAGGTGAACCATCATGGCCTCGCCACCAGCAACAACCCCGTGCTGATCAAGAGCGTGGCTCCGACCGTGAGCGTGATGAACAACGGCCACACCAAAGGCTGCTCGCCCACCGCCTTTGCCGCCCTGACCTCCACCAAATCCATTCAGGCCATGTATCAAGTGCATAAAAATCTTCGAGCGGATGGCAAACAAAACAACACGGCCGAAGATCACATCGCCAACCTTGGCGAACCCAAGGATTGCAAGGCCATTGCGCTGAAAATGTCCGTGGCCGCCGATGGCAAAAGCTATACCATTTTCAATCCGCGTAACAACCACCAGCAGACATTCAAAACACGGCAGCACTAATATGGCTGACTTTACGCTAGAGAATTACGCGCGGCCGACATTGGAAACTCCTAACGGGGAGCAGCGCATTCTCATGCACTCGTGCTGCGCGCCGTGCTCAGGCGAGGTGATGGACGCCATGGCCGCGAGCGGGATTGAGACCACGATTTTTTTCTACAACCCCAACATCCACCCGCGCACCGAGTACGAGCTGCGCAAGGAGGAGAATATCCGGTACGCCGAGAAGCTTGGTATGGAGTTTGTGGATGCGGATTACGACACGGACAACTGGTTCGAGCGCGTACGCGGCCTGGAGCAGGAACCCGAGCGCGGCGCGCGCTGTACCGTGTGCTTTGATATGCGCTTCGAGCGGACGGCTTTGTATGCGGCTGAAAACGGATTTAATTTAATCAGCAGCACTCTGGGCATTTCCCGTTGGAAAAACATGGATCAAATCAACGCCAGCGGTACCCGCGCCGCTGCGCGTTGGGAGGACATGACCTACTGGACCTTCAACTGGCGCAAGCAAGGCGGGGCAGCCCGCATGATCGAACTCTCCAAGCGCGAGGAGTTTTACCAGCAGGAATACTGCGGCTGCGTCTATAGCCTCCGCGACACCAACGACTGGCGCCAACAAAACAGCCGCGAAAAAATCGAGCGCGGCGTGAAGTTCTACGGCAAAGCCGACGTGGACGGTGAGTCCTGTTCAGAGGAGTAACGCCCCCGCCGGCACGGCGTCTTCGTCGAGTTCGGCGAGTTTGATTTGGGGGCCGTTGCCGTAAATCTCCATCAGGGAATCGGGCAGTTGTTGTTCGATGCTTTTGCGAAGGGGAACCCCAATCAGGGATAAGCCGCCGCCGAGGGTGATGACTTGGGGGTGGAACAAGTGCGTCACGTGCGATAACGCAAAGGCGAGCTGGCGGGTGGTGGTGGCGAGGATGTCCTGAGCCAAGGAATCGTTTTGCGCCAAGGCTTCGGGGAGATGCTTGGCTTCGCCGCCGGGCGTGTCGTCGCAGAGGGTGTGGAGGAGGCTTTGGGGGTGCGTGCTCAAGGCGGTGCGGATGGCGCGGTCAACGGCCCAGCCGGAGCAGCGATCTTCCACGGTGGTGCCGTCCGGATCCAGACGCAGATGGCCGACCTCCACTTCGCCGGGCGTGTCGCCGTGATAAATCTTCCCGTCGATGATGAGCCCGCCGCCGACGCCGCTGCCCATGTTCATGTAAAAGGCGGGATCGAAGCCGCGCCCGGCTCCGCGCATCGCCTCGGCAAGGGCGGCCGTGTTGGCGTCGTTTTCCACCACCACGGGCAGTTGGAAAAGTTCGTTGAGCCAATCGCGCAAGGGGAACCCGCTCCAGCCTTCGATCTGGTGTGAAACGGCAACGGTGCCGGTGGTGATATCGATCGGCCCGCCAAAGCCCACGCCGATGCGTTCGGGATGATGATCCGCCAAAATCGGGGGCAGCTCTTCGGCGATCCGTTCGCGAATAGCGGGGCCGCCGCCGCTGGGATCCACGCTGAATCGGCAACGATCAATAATGCGCCCCTCCGCATCGCCCACCACGATTTGCTGTTTCGTGCCGCCAATCTCGATGCCGATGCGAAGAGGGGAAGTCATAACTAAATGTCTCGATAGACATCTCTTCGGTGGCGGATGTGGGTGATATCAATTTCCTCCACTTTGTCATCGATTGAAAAGATGATGCGATAGTCGCCGGTTCGAATTCGCCAAAGATTTTTCTGGCCACGAAGTTTGGTTGCGCCACGTGGGCGAGGATCGGTGGCAAGTTTTTCGATGCGTCCCAAAGCGCGATCCGCGATGGCGTTCGGAAGATTCTCCAACTCCTTGCGGGCCGAGCGTGCGAAGCTGACTGTGAAATCAGCCATTGGCCTTGCGGCGGGCGTGGCGGCGCTTCACTGAGGCGAGGCTTTCGCGCGGTTCCTTGGCGCGGGAATCGGCCATGAGTCCATCATAAAAATCCTCCCAAGCACTGCCGTGCCGCCGCAGGTCAACCACCGCCGCCGTCTTGCGGCCTTCTTCATCCACCATATACGAAATGCCTGTCATAGGAATAGGCTAATTGAAATGGAGTTGTGAAACCAATCTTATTTCCTAGTCTGAATCGATGATGAGGAGGGCGGTCTTTTTTTCAAATTAACTGCAGTGATTGCTCGGCTTCTTCGCTGAGAGCGGCTTGGCGGGCGGCGTTTTTGGGGTCGATGAGATTTTCGTCGTAGGACGGGATCATCGCCTTCATGCGCTCGTGGCCAGCGTCGGTCTTGAGCAGGTCACCGAAGGAATCCTGCACAATTTCCAAAATGATGTTGGTGGAGACGGACGCCCCGGGTGAGGCGCCGAGCAGGGCGGAGAGGGTTTTGTCTTGGTCGGAAATGACCTCGGTGCCGAAGTGCACGATGCCAGCATCGCCGTCTTCCTTCTTAATGGCCTGCACGCGGATGCCGGCGTCGATGAGTTCCCAATCATCCGTGCTGGCGTCGGGATAAAAATTGCGCAGCTCTTTCATGCGCGTGTTCATGCTTTGGGTGCCTTGCTGCATCAGATACGTGACGAGGGGGATGTTGTGCAGACCGACCTTGATCAGCGAGGCGATGTTGTCCATCCGGATGGACCCGGGCAAATCCCAGAAACTGCCGCCGCCGTGGAGAAATTTTGTGGTCCACGCGGCGTACGGACCGAAGAGCAGCGCTTTTTTGCCGTCGATGATGCGCGTATCCAAGTGCGGCACGGCCATGGTGGGTGCGGCGCCGGGCGACATGCCGTACACTTTGGCGACGTGTTGCTCCACGATCTCCGGTTTGTGGCAGACGAGCCATTGGCCGCCGATGGGAAATCCGCCGAAGCCTTTACTCTCGGCGATGCCGCTCTTTTGCAGCAAGGGCAAACTTCCGCCGCCGGCGCCGATGAAGACAAACTTTGCTGAGTTGGTAAAGGTACGGCCACTTTGCAGATCTTTCACCTCCACATCCCAGCCGTCCTTCGTGCGGGTCAGATCGGTTACGCGATGTTCAGTGGCGTAACCGCCACCGTCCTGTTTGCCGAGCCATTGCACGAGCAACTCGGAGAGCGCGCCGAAATTCACATCCGTGCCGCGATCCATCTTGGTGGCGGCAATGGGCGTCTCATCGCGTCCGGCCAACAGGAGCGGCGCCCATTCGCGGACCGTGTCGCGGTCCGCGGTGTATTCCATGCTGCTGAAAAAATGATGGGCACTCATGCCCTTGTGCCGCGAGCGGAGGAAGTCCACCTGTTCCTGCCCATACACGAAAGCGATATGCGGCACGGGATTCACGAATTGGCTGGGATCCTCAATCATCCCGCTGCGGACGGCGTAGCCCCAGAAATACTTGGACTGCTCGAACTGGTCAAAAATCTCAATCGCCTTGCTCACATCCACCTCGCCGTCCGCGCCGCGATTGGGCGTGTAGCTCAGTTCACAAATGCCCGCGTGCCCGGTGCCGGCGTTGTTCCAGCCGTTGGAGCTTTCCGCGGCCAGCTCGGGGGTGACCTCATAGAGCTGAATTTTCAGGTCCGGTTGTAGATTTTTCAGCACGCCTCCCAGCGTGGCACTCATCACGCCGCTGCCGATCAAAACCACATCCGGATTTTCAATATGTTTGGAACTACTCATAAACGGCCCGCGACGATGCGCAAAAATTCCCCACAATCCAAGCAAACGGTGAATTGATTTTTGTGCGCCATGTCGTACACTCGATGCAGATGCTCACGCGGTTCAAATTGTTTACACCACTCATTGTGGCCACGGCGTTGTTGGCCGGTTGCACCGCTGTTTCCACGGGGATTCAGTACATCATCATTCGCCCGTTCATCAACGACCCCAAACCCCTCCACCAAGCCGCCCAATCCGGCGACATCGCCGCCGCCGAAGAACTCATCGCCGCCGACGCAAACTTGAACGCCACCGCGTACGGCCCCGCGTGGACGCCTCTGCACTTGGCCGCGCGCGACGGGCATTTGGCGGTGGTCAAACTGCTAGTGGCTCATGGCGCGAAGGTGAACACAAAAGACCGCGCCGGTGATCGACCACTCGATCTTGCAGCGGAACATCGCGACGTTTCTAATTTCCTGCGCCAACACGGCGGCATCACAAAAACAGAAAATAAAAACCTAAAATGAGACGACTGTTCACTTTGTTTTTTTTGACGGCTTGGCCGTTAGCCGCTGCTGAATTCACCGCGGCGGACCTCGAGTTCTTTGAAAAGAAAATCCGCCCCGTGCTGGCTGAGCATTGCTACAAATGCCACAGCGCTGACGCCAAGAAACTGAAGGGCGATCTGATGCTCGATCATCGCGCCGGCGTGTTCAAGGGCGGCGATACCGGGCCGGCGATAGTTTCCGGCAAGCCAGCACAGAGCCTGCTCATCGAAGCCATCGAGTACGACAACGTGGATCTCGAAATGCCGCCACGCGGCAAGTTAAGTGATCAGCAGATTGCCGACTTCACAGAGTGGGTAAAGCGCGGTGCGCCGTGGCCCAAGGAAGCGGCTGTGGGGCCGGGCGCTCGGGAGCAGTTCGACCTCGCCAAGCGCAAGGCCGAGCATTGGGCTTGGCAACCGGTTCAGGCCGGCGCCCCGCCCAAGGTGAAACAGGCCGACTGGCCCGCGTCGCCGATCGATCAATTCATCCTCGCCAAGCTGGAAGCTGCCGGGCTCAAGCCTACCGGTCCGGCCGATAAACGCGCGCTCATTCGCCGCGCGTATTTTGATCTCATCGGCCTGCCGCCCAGGCCGGCGCAGGTGGAGGCGTTTATGGCGGACAACTCGCCCAAGGCCTTTGAGAAGGTGGTGGACGAACTGCTTGCCGCGCCGCAATTCGGTGAACGCTGGGCGCGCCATTGGCTCGACCTGATGCGCTACGCGGAGACGTTCGGGCACGAGTTCGATTTTATGAATCAGGAAGTGTGGCGCTATCGTGATTATGTGATCCGCGCCTTCAATGACGATGTGCCCTACGATCGTTTCGTGAAGGAACACATCGCCGGCGACCAAATCAAACCGCGCTTTGACAAGGACGGCGGCTGGAACGAGAGCCGCCTCGCCACCGCATGGTGGTGGATGGGGCAGCATTGCCATTCGCCGGTGGACATCCGCGCGTACCAAGCCGAAATCATCGACAACCAAATCGACGTCATCGGCAAAGCGTTTCAAGGAATGACCATCGCCTGCGCGCGCTGTCACGATCATAAATTCGACGCCATCAGCACCCGCGATTTTTATGCGCTCTACGGGATGATTGAGAGCGGCAGTTTTTCGCACGGTTCGGTGGATGGTCCCGCGAAGTTCGGCGACACGCAGAAGGCGTTGGCGAAAATGAAAGAAGTATTGAAAAAAATGTTCGAGGCACAACTCAAACCCGTTGCCGTTCTCAAAGCTGCTGACGCCCCGAAGGACTACCGTTTGATTTCCGACATTCGCCGCAGCGTGGGAAAAGATTGGTTTGCCGACGGCGCGGCGTGGACGAATGCGCTGACAACGCCCGGCGAGTTCACCGTGGAAACCGATGGCCTCCGTGGCGTGCCGGCAGGTTGGCTGCACAGCGGATTGTTGGGCAGAAAATTTCAGGGCACGCTACGGTCGCAGACATTTGAGATTTCCGAAAACCATATCCACCTTTTGGCACTTGGGCGCGATGTGCGCGTGAATGTGGTGATTGATAATTTCAAAATCATTCAAAATCCAATTTACGGTGGCAACACCCGCACGCTCAACAACGAGCAGCCGCATTGGGTGACCTTTAACGTGGCGATGTGGAAAGGGCACCACTGCTATTTGGAATTTGCCGATCTCTCCAGCCCAATTCACAACGGCAAAGGATTGAAGCCCGATGGCTACGCGGCGGTGCGCGAGCTTTGGATATCTGATAACGGCAAGCCCCCCACCAGCGCGGTACCCCGATTGGCGCCGATCGTTAAGTTGAGCGACCCCAAAGCGACAACGATGCTAAAAAAATATCTGCAACGTGCCAACGCTGTGTCGGCTCCGGCCACGGTACCGGTGATGCTGGAGGGCACGGCTCGGAATGAAAAAGTGTTCATTCGCGGCGGGCACGGAAATCTTGGCGCGGAAGTGCCGCGCCGTTTCCTCACCGCACTCGTGGGCGAACATCCACCGGTGCCCGCCGGTTCTGGCCGCATCACGCTGGCCAATCACATCGCCGATGCGGCAAATCCGCTGACCGCCCGCGTTTATGCCAATCGCATTTGGCATCATCTTTTAGGACGCGGCATTGTACCGAGCACGGATAATTTTGGTGTGCTCGGCGAAGCGCCGACACATCCGGAATTGCTCGATTGGCTGGCGCAACGGCTGGTGAAAAACGGATGGTCCACCAAAAAACTCATCCGTGAAATTATGCTCTCGCGCACCTACCAAATGAGCAGCAAACCATCCAACGCTGCCAACGAAACCAAAGACCCCGCCAACACACTGCTGCACCGAATGCGCGTGCGGCGGCTGCAAGGCGAAGCCATCCGCGATGCCATCCTCGCGGTGTCCGGCCGGTTGGACAAAAAAATGTACGGCCCGCCCGTGGCTGTGCACCTCACGCCATTTATGGAAGGCCGCGGCCGTCCGGGGCGCAAAGGGCCGCTCGATGGCGCGGGCCGCCGCACAATTTATCAGGAGGTGCGCCGCAATTTTCTTTCGCCGATGATGCTCGCCTTCGACCTCCCGCTGCCGCTCACCACCTTCGGCCGCCGCACTTCGTCAAACGTTCCCGCCCAAGCACTCATCCTGATGAACGACCCCTTCGTGGTGGAGCAATCCAAACTCTGGGCCAAACGCATACTCACAGTAAACGAACCCGACCGCATCGACGCCGCCTACGAAACCGCCTTCGGTCGCCCACCCAATGCCAACGAAAAAAACGCCGCCTTCACTTTCCTCCAAACGCAAGCCAAAGCCCACGGCGAAAAACAACCCGCCGAAAAAGCCTGGAGCGATCTCTGCCACGTGCTTTTCAACGTGAAGGAGTTTGTGTTTTTGAACTAGGTTTGATCCCCTCGAATTAATGAGCAACAAACCCGTCCTAACCGCTACTTTCGCCGCACTCCTTTGGGTTCTAAACACACTGAGCGCCCAATCAGACAATTCCATACCTCCATCACCTGAGGGATATACATTGGCTGAATTGCGGCAGGCGCTTCGGTTGGGGATTCCATTGCCTCCCAAAGAAACTCCAATCCCCCCGAAACCCCAAGTCCCGCATAATGAAACGCTCCCTGAGTCCCCACCTGCCATTTTTGAAATTGAGATGATAGGGTTTGACCCAGTCAGTGGACAATTCACAAGATTGCCTGAGTACGAACAGCCGCCAATTTCATCACTTAAAATCACTTCAATTCTTCCCAAATTGTATTGGGAATCAGACCAAAACTCACGCTACCAAGTGCTGTCCGCCGATATTGGAGGGCAGTTTGCAGACCATTTATCACAATACTCAAGAGACAAAGTTACTAAACTATTCGTATATGTGGATGGCAAAGCAACTAGTTCCATTACACTGACCAACAAGGTAAATAAAAGTTTCACACCAACACCATTCAAGCCTTCTGATCATCGTTTTAAATTTCGCAGTTCCATTCGCATTCCAAGACCAAAGGGCGGCAGCAGAGTTGTATCCTTTCACTCGGCTACGAATGCAGCGGGATTATCCAGTCGAGCGTACGCAACTATCATTCTGCATACCATTGAAAAGCCGGATATATTCCCAATCAAACAAGATAACATCGTATTTGACTACACCAATTTTGGAGGCAACAAAGGCCCTGACGTTCGGGTTACAGCATTTGATAACAGTGTTGGACTTATGAATTTGCAAACATGGGTTTTCCCAAATTCACCTTTTCCATATGAGTGGCGTGGAAATCCCAGCCATGGGCCGCTAACCCACTTGGCAGTGGTTCCAACCAAAGCACTGGAACCGATGAAAGACAATTCAAACCTGAAAAGTTTTGAATGTGATTTGCATTTTGTTTTCACAAACAAAATGAGCACGTGTATTCACGGCGAACGGGGACAACGCACAGTGAATGGGAGCACATATTTCCAAATTGGGAAAGTTACCGGTTTTGAGTGTGTGGTCAACTTAACTTCGAATATTGCAAAAATGACCGAAAATCCAAAGTGGAATTTAGTCATTCCACGTGCCCGCAAAACAGCTGGGATTCCGAAGAATCCAAAGATGTTGATTGATGGAACAGAATTCAACCTCATCAACATCAAAGGCCCTGACGGAAAAAAAAGCTATTATTACCCTGAAAATCCTACACAAAAAGGAACACCAAATCTCTTTCTTTTTTATCGATATGCTCCCGAAATCCTGAAGCTGCCCACTGCAAAAAAACATTCCCCAGATGCCAAGGAGTCATGGTCTCATTCCAAAGTAGAAATAAAAGTAATTAGTGATGGCCAGATGGTAGACAGAAGCGACTATACCTTCTTCCCCCTTTCAGATGATTCCCTACCCCGCCCTCCCTCTGATGCAAACAGAAAAAGTCAGACACCCACAGAACACCAAGTAATCAGTGCGTATTATTTTATATATGGACATATTGCGGAAAAGGTACTCGGTGAACTGGAAGAAAACGATTTAGTGCGTTTCACTTTCAATAATGCAGAAGCCAACTCCAGGCAAGGGTTCAAGGACAACCAGCATTTCATTGAAATAGGCCTAAGAGATGCTAATGTTGTTGATGCCGCTCAGGAACTCTTTACCCAAATCCATCAAATTCTGCCGACCATTCAAAAAGAATTGATCGATTATGACAGGCACTCTGCATTTCAGCTGGCTCGATTTGGAGCGGTTAAAATAGTAGCCCAGCGTACATCATTGGTAGCTAATCTCTATCTGGCAGGCATCACTTTAGCCAGTGAGCCGTTGGATTGGGTGCTGGCGACATCGGAAATATTAGACGGCAACTATTATGCTGCCGCAGCATATTTGCCATTTATCGTGACTGCCAGCACCAAAGCTCGGGGGATTAAATTCAAATTGCCGGATGGAACGGAATTCACTCTTTTTAAGGGATTGGCCGCAACGCAACGCAAAAGGGTGGTGAATGCCATTCGAGGTGCCCAAAAGCTGAGCATTAAGCTAGGACGTGAATTGATGGCCAAAGCTGGGCTGAAATTCAACATCCGCAAAAAACTGTATGAAATAGGGATCTTGCGGGTTGGACATCACGGCCAACTTCGAGATGAAATGATAAAATCCGCGCGTGCAAGTGGTAAAACGATACCCAAGAACAAACAGGCTCATCACGTCCTGCCTTATCAATTCAGAAATAAGTTTGCGGCCCATGGATTTGATGTGAATAATCCGGCATATGGTAAATGGCTCTCTCCATCGATCCACCGGAGACTACATAATCATCATAAATACAATTTGAAATGGAAATCCATGCTTGATGAAATAGATGAAGCCTTGCAAAAAGGAACAATTTCAGAACGTCAAGCTCGTGACCAAATTGAACTATTTATTTCGCAATGGATCAGCAAATGAAACCGAAAATATTTACTATAAAACCAGATGCGTTATCTCGTTCGTGGGGTGGTGAGAGATACGCCCAAACGGGAGATGACGCATCAGGCCAAATGGGTCAGAAAAGAGATGCATTTTTGAAAAATGATCATTGGATTTCTATTGAAACAGGGAGTGTATGGTGCTGCTTTCTAGACATAGGATTTACAGATCCATTTTGCTGGCGTCATTCAGTCATTTGTTCTCAGCGCGTAATTGATGATATGGAGAAAGCTGCCATCACCGGCTTAAACTATCGGAAGGTAGAACTGAAAAAATACCTATCTGGATGGAAAAAGCCGCCACCCAAAGATTACTATGTTCTGCTCCCAGAACCGGGGGTTAGTGTAGACATTGACAAGTGTAACTATACCCCGGACAGAAACGGAGAAGCACCTTATGGCGGGCCGACCGGGGACGATCCTATTTGGCAACCGTTTTTTGGTCTGAATTACGATTCGTGGAATGGCAAGGATCTGTTTGGGTATCGCAACAAGTATGGAGGTAAACGCGCGGATGAAATGGTGATGGATGTGTTGTGCACGGAAAAAGTGGCGGAACTGGCCAAGCGCAAGAAATGGTCGAATTGTAGTGTGAAGGAAAGGCCATGGGAAATGGTGGAAGGAGTGGATCCAAATGCGGAAAAGAGAGCAGAATTTTTGGAAATGAAGAAACTTCTTAATGATGACCAAGATGAGGAAGTAAAAGCACTCAATGATCATTTAAGAAGTCTAAGATCAGACTAGGGCCCACCACGAGACGAACCCCCCTGGGCTGATCTCTGCCACGTGCTTTTCAACGTGAAGGAGTTTGTGTTTTTGGACTAGGTTTGATAACCTAAATGATCCCATTAAAACTATTAGAGTCAAAAATGATCACCGAAAACCAAGCAGACCTTTTAATCCGAAAACACATAGAGAAAATGAGGCATTATAATGGATAAAGCTTATATCTTGGACTCTAATAAAAATACTTGCTCGTGGGGAGGTGCTCGCTTTGTGCGCGTCGGGGGGGGGCACCGGTGTTCATTGCCAATCCAGGTCTGATTTTTTGCGGGGAAAGAAATGGGTTTGCATTGAATCAGGAAGTGTGTGGTCTGATTTTCTGGATGTTGGTTTTGGCCTGCCTACAGTTTGGCATAATTCGGTTGTTTGTTCCCAGCGCGTCATTGATGATATGGAAAAGGCTGGAATAACGGGGTTGAAATGTGAAAAACTGAAACTGAAAAAGTACCTTGATGGATGGAAAAAGCCGCCGCCTCGGGATTACTATGTCCTGCTCCCCGAGCCAGGAGTGAGCGTGGATTTCAGCAAGTGTAATTTTAGCCCAGAAGCAGATGGAACTCCCCCTTTGGAGTATATACTTGGGGATGATCCGTTATGGGAACCCTTTTATGGTTTAGATTTTGCATCCTGGAATCAAAAAGATTTATTCGGTTACAGAAATAAATTCCTTGGAAAACGGGCTGATGAAATGGTGATGGACGTATTTTGCACGGAGAAAGTGGCTGAGCTTGCCAAACGCAAAAAATGGTCCAATTGTAATGTAAAGGAAAGGCCATGGGAAATGGTGGAAGGAGTGGATCCAAATGCGGAAAAGAGAGCGAATTTTGAGAAAATTAAGAAACTTCTTAATGATGACCAAGATGATGAGACAAAAGCACTCAATGATCATTTAAGAAGTCTGAGATCAGACTAGGGCCCACCACGAGACGAAAACCCCTGGACTGATCTCTGCCTCGCGCTCTTCAATGTGAAGGAGTTTGTGTTTTTGAACTAGCCGTAACCCCCTCTGTTTCGGCATCGTACCCGCGACATATGGCAGCCATTGAGGCGGAAAATTTGACGCGCATTTATCAAGTGGGCGATGAAGAGGTGCGGGCTTTGGATGGCTTGAGCCTTTCGGTTCCCGAGGGTGAACTGGCGGCGGTGGTGGGGCCGAGCGGTTCGGGCAAGTCCACGCTGCTGGCGCTGTTGGGTGGGCTGGACACGGCCACGGCGGGGCGCGTGAGTGTGCACAGTGAGGCATTGGAGAAGAAATCTGCCGATGAGCTGGCGGCGTATCGGCGCGATTCGGTGGGGTTTATTTTTCAGGATTTCTTTTTATTGGGCCATCTCACGGCGGAGGAAAATGTGGAGGTGCCGCTCAAGCTCGCCGGAATGGAACGCACCGAACGCCTCGCCCGCGCGCGGGAATTGATCGAGCTTGTGGGGCTCGGCCATCGCGGCGGGCATTTGCCCAATCAACTTTCCGGCGGCGAACGCCAGCGGGTGGCGATTGCACGTGCGCTTTCCAATCGGCCCAAGCTGGTGCTGGCAGATGAGCCCACGGGCAATCTCGACGAAAAGACCGGACACGAAATTACCGATATGCTGGTGCAACTCAATGCGGAGCATCAGATCGCAATGCTGTTGGTGACGCATAATTTGGAGGTGGCCGATCGAGCGCAACGACAGTTCCGCCTCGGCAGCGGGAAATTAATTGAGGAGACGGTGAAGCCATGAGGACGCGCGATCTGATCCACGACGTGTTCCTGAATCTCACGCGCAAAAAAATGCGCACGGCGCTCACGATGGTGGGCGTGATTATCGGCGCGCTGGCGGTGGTGACCACGGTTTCGCTGGGGCACGGCCTTTCGTTTTTTCTCGATCAACAAGTGCGTGCGGTGACCAACCCGCTCACGGTGGAGGCGTGGCCCAAGAAAGGCGGCAGCCCCAATCGCGCCGCCCGCGGTATGTTCAAAAACATCGGCAAAGCGCCGCAGGAAATTAAAGAGGACAAGAAGGACGAATTTTTTGGCACACTGAAAATTCAAACTATCGACAATGAAACGGTGGAGCAAATGCGCCAGATCGACGGCGTGGAACGCGTGCAACCCAAGGTGTTTGTGCTGGCGCGCTCGGTGCAACTCGACGACGACGCGAGGGAGTTTGACACCATCGTCGTGCCGTGGATCGATGCCGGCGCGCAAGTGCTTTCTAGCGGCCCGGGCTTTTCGTCCATCGACGCGCGGGAGTGCATCATCTCCGAGGCGTATCTGGAGTCGATGGGGTTCGAACGCCCCGGCCAATTGATGGGCCGCATGGTAACCATCCGCGTGACGGAACATCCCATGTTTGCGCTGGTAGGACGCGGCGGATTGGATTCGTCTGCACTGGAAAAAATTCAGCGCATCGCCACGCTGTTGAAAGACCCTCCCAAGAACCGCGTACGGATGGTATTCAACCTGTTTTTTCTGCTGCGCGACCTCGCCAACTCTGAGGAACTCAAGGCAATGGCCGAACCCGAAGGCGAGCCGGTGGAGTTCCGCGCCAAAGTGGTGGGCATTTCCAAAAAAGGTTTACTCACCAACATCGTCTATGTCCCCGACGGTTTCGCGATGCAAATGGGCCGTGTGCTATTTAATAACGAAGAAATGTACACTGAAAAAAACTGGGGCATGGGGATGGTGCTGCTGGCCAAAAGCAAGGAAGACGTGCCGCGCGTGAAAGCCGCCGTGAAGGAATTGGGGTTCCGCGCGCACACGATGGAGGATCTCATCGGCAAACTTCACGAGTTCTTTGCCACGCTGCAAAACATCATGATCCTCTTCGGCAGCATCGCGTTTTTTGTCGCCACGTTTTCCATCGTCAATACGCTGCTGATGGCTGTGGTGGAGCGCAAGCGCGAGATCGGCGTGCTGCAAGCACTCGGCGCCACGCGTGCGCACATCCTGAAAATGTTCGCCTGCGAGGCCGCCGCCATCGGGTTGCTCGGCGGATTGCTCGGCGGCCTATTCGGTTGGGCAATGGCCCAAGTCGGCAACACCTTTTCACATTACAAATGGAGCCACATCATTGGCTCGGCGGATTTATTTGTAATGCCTGGCTGGCTCTTTCCCGCACTGCTCCTCTTCACCACGCTGCTCGGCCTCGCCGCGGGCGTATACCCCGCATGGCGTGCGTCACGGCTCGATCCCGTGGCGGCGTTGCGGTATGAGTAATGGAACAGGAATAATCACGATGATCCCTGTTAACGGTTGGTTTACCAGTCTTCCCACTCTATTATTGGGTCCTTGAGCGTTCCCCTTTACATCGTCGATGCCTTTGCGTCCGGGCCGTTCACCGGTAATCCCGCGGCAGTGTGCCTGCTGGAAACTTCAGGGAACGCTGGCTGGATGCAGTCGGTCGCAGCCGAGATGAACCTGTCCGAAACGGCGTTCCTCGTGCCGCGGAAGGACGGGTTTGATCTGCGGTGGTTCACGCCCGTCACCGAAGTGGATTTATGCGGCCATGCCACGCTCGCCAGCGCCCATGTACTGTGGGAAACGGAGCGGTTGCCCGGGAATGAACCCGCCCGGTTTCACACCCGCAGTGGAGTGCTTACCGCCACGCGGGCCGGCAATTGGATTGAGATGGATTTCCCCGCCACGCCGCCTGAACCCATCGAGCCACCACCGGGCTTGTCCGATCTGCTCGGTAGCGTACCGCGCTACGTCGGGCGCACGCCGTTTGACCTGTTCGTGGAATTGACCGATGAAGAGGAACTGCACGAATTATCGCCGGACTTCGCCGCCCTGAGCGAACTGCCCGTGCGCGGGTTCATCGTCACCACGCGCAGCGCGGATGATCAATATGATTTCCTCTCTCGCTTCTTCGCCCCCGCCGCGGGCATCAACGAAGATCCCGTCACCGGCTCCGCGCATTGCGCTCTCGCTCCCTACTGGGCGGAACAACTCAGCAAAGCCAACATGACCGCCTACCAAGCTTCACGTCGCGGCGGTGTGGTGGACATGGAACTGGCTGGCGATCGCGTGAAACTGCGCGGCCAAGCGGTGACCATGTTGCGCGGGGACTTGGTTTAACCGGCGGTTTTCAGGCCGCGGTTTTTCAGTTGGTCCACCATCACGGCGATGAGGATGACCACGCCGTACACGACGTTTTGCATGTGGGATTCCACGCCGGTGAGGTTCATGCCGTTGCGAATGACGCCGATGATGAGCGCGCCGACGAGCGTGCCGAAAATTTTCCCCTGCCCGCCGGCCAAGCTCGTACCGCCGACGACTACAGCGGCGATGACCTGCAGCTCCACCAGCGTGCCGCTCTTGGGATCGCCGGTAGTGTGCAGCGAGGCTTCCATCACGCCACCCAAGCCGGCGAGCAATCCGCATAGGGTGTAGACCAACACGAGCACCCACTTCACCGGCACGCCGGAAAGCCGCGCTGCCTCGGGATTGCCGCCTACGGCGTAGATGTAACGGCCGATAGAGGTGTGCGTCATCACCACGTGCGCGATGGCGTAGAGTAACAGCATGAGCACGACAGAGTTTGGCAAGCCGAGAAAATCAGCGCCGCGCCCCAGCCAAGCGAAGCTGCCTTCGATGGGGACGGGCGCGGATTCAGAAAAGATGAACGCCAAGCCTTTCGCAATAAACATGACGCCAAGGGTGACGATGAACGCGGGGATGTTAAACAGCGTGACTAAGCCGCCGGTGCCGAAGCCGATGGCGGCGCAGGCCAGGATGCCCGCGGCGCTGCCGAGCAGAAAATGCGTTAAGGAGGGATCACTGCCGCCGAGTTGCTGGATGGTCAGCGCGGTGATGACACCGCTGAATGCAATGAGGCTACCAACGGATAGATCGATGCCGGCGGTGATAATGACCATTGTCATGCCAATGGCGATGATGGCGACGATGGAAATTTGCTTGAGCACGTTGAGCAGGTTGTCCCGCTTGAGGAAATTCGGCCATTTGTGTTTGATGGGTTGATACGCGGCGGTCTTGGCGAGGTGCGGGGATTCCTCAGCAAGCTTGGGTAGCTGCTCGTTGCAAAAAACGATCATGTGCTCGTCGGCAGCGATGGCGGTCAGCGGCGCGGCTTGGCTCTCCAGCGCAGCCCGGGCAGCGGCGGGATTGCCGATCACGTTGGTGGTGACGGTGAGCCCGGCGTTGGTGAGGGCCGTTTCGAGGTTGCCGGAAAATTTCTCTGCGCCTTCGCCGCTGCGGACGAGGATCGCGACGGTGGCGTCCGGTGGATTGTTGCCGGCGATTGTCTCCGCTAACCGCTCTGCAGCGGCTTCACTGCGGGGCGATTGCTCCTCCATCGTGACGAAGCTCACCACTGCGCACAACACCAGCAGCACGAGCACATTACCGTAGTCGGCAAGCAGTTTGCTGTAGTCGAGGTTCTTCATGCGGCGAGGGGTTCGCGTTGTGTGGCAAGTTTCATGATGTCCTCCTGCGAGGCGCGGGGGACCTCGGTGATCTCGCCGGTGAGGCGGCCTTCGTTCATCACGAGGATGCGGTCGCTCATGCCGAGGATCTCGGGTAGCTCGGAGCTGATCATGAGAATGGCTTTGCCGTCGTCGGCCAGTTGATGGATGAGTCGGTAAATCTCGTACTTGGCGCCGACATCGATGCCGCGGGTCGGTTCGTCGAAAATGATCACGTCGGCATTGCGTTGAAGCCACTTGGCGAGCACGACCTTTTGCTGGTTACCGCCGGATAGATTGCGCGCGAGTTGTTCGTGATCGGATACCTTGATCGGGATTTGTTTAACAAACTTAGCGAAGGCATCGCTCTCCGCTTGTCGGTCAATGAGGCCACTTCGGGTGAATTGCATCAGGTTGGGCAGGCCAAAATTTTCCTGTACGGTTTGACCGAGCACGAGGCCCTGCGATTTGCGATCCTCGGTAAGCAGGCAAATGCCGGCGCGTATGGCATCGCGCGGCGAGGTGGCATCGATGGGTTGGCCGTCCAGTTCCACTGTGCCCGTATCCTTGCGATCAGCGCTGAAAATGAGACGGGCGGTCTCGGTGCGGCCCGCGCCAACAAGGCCGGTGAGGCCGACAATTTCGCCGGCGTGCAGCTCGAAGGACACGTCGCGGACCTTGTTGCCGCGCGAGAGATTTTTCACCGCCAACCGCACGGGGCCGGGTTGGCAGTCGTGCGAGGGAAATTCCTTATCGAGACTGCGGCCAACCATCAGCTCGATCATTTCATCGCGTGCGAGGTCGGTCTTGTCACGGGTCGCCACGTGGCTGCCGTCGCGCAGCACGGTGACGCGGTCGGCGATGGTATCGATTTCATCAAGGCGATGGCTGATATAAATGATGCCGATGCCCTGGGTGCGGAGTTCGCTCACGACCTGGAGCAGGCCGTCGACCTCGCGCGGGGTGAGGGCGGCGGTGGGCTCGTCCATCACGATGATGCGGGCGTCCTGCGCGAGCGCCTTAGCGATCTCCACGACCTGCTGTTGCGCCACGGTGAGATCGCGGCACATGGCATTGGGATCGATTTCCACACCAATGCGTTGGAACAGCTTACGAGCGCGGTCGGCTTCTTTTTGGTGCGGAATGAAACTGACCCCCGCCGGTTCCTGGCCGAGGAAAATATTTTCGCGCGCGGTCAGGCCGGGCACGAGGTTGAACTCTTGGTAAATAATGCCGATGCCGGCGGCTTGTGACGCCTGCGGGGAGTCAATGCGCGCGGGCGAACCGTCGATGCTCAGTTCGCCTTCGTCATGCGCATGGGCGCCGCCGAGGATTTTGATCAGTGTGCTTTTGCCCGCGCCGTTTTCGCCGAGCAACGCCAATACCTCGCCGGCATGCAGCGTGAGGCCCACTCCGCTAAGCGCCTGTACGCCGGGGAAGGCCTTGCTGATGCCGCGCATCTGGAGCAACGGCGGGTGGTCGGCAGCGGCCATGGATTATTTCAGCGCCGGATCTTGGTCCGCCTCGGTCTTGGTGTAGAGCGTGGCGGGAATGAGCGTCTCGGACTCGAATTTCTCACCGGCCTGATATTTCATGATCAGCTGCACGATCTGGCGGCCCATCTTGTCCGGATGCTGGATGGGGTCGGCGTACAACTTGCCGTCCTTGATCGCCTGTTTGCCGTCGAGCTGGCCATCGAAGCCGATGATCTTGATCTTGTCATCGCGCTTCGCTTCCTTCACAGCGGTGTAGGCGCCGAGGGCGGAGGGATCATTGATTGCAAAAATGGCATCGAGATCCTCATGCGCCTGCAGGGCATCGGCCGTGGATTGATAGCCTTTGGTGCGGTCCCCGTTGCCGTCGAGTTCAGAGACAATCTCGATTTTACCGGTGGCCGTCTTGTTGTGAGCATCAATCACCTTCTTAAATCCGCCCACGCGCAACACGCAAGAGTTGGCCTTTTTGAAGTCAAGCACCAGCACCTTGCCGCCGGCATCGCCGAGCGCGGTGATCATCGCCTTGCCGGCTAGTTCGCCGCCCTGAAAATTATCCGTGCCCACGTGGCCCTCGATCTTGGCGTTCTCCGCCGCACACTTGGCATCCACCGTGAACACCGGAATACCGGCCTTGTTCGCTGCTTGCACCGACGGGCCGACAGACAGGCGGTCGCACGGCACAAGGATGATGGCGGTGACGCCGCTGGAAATGAAATCGTCCATCTGATCGGATTGTTTTTTCACGTCCATATTCGGATCCACTATGCGGACCGTGTAACCATTCTTTTCGGCCTCAGCCTTGATGTGATCGCCGATCACCTTGAAAAACGGGTTGGAAAGCGTGAGCGGCGAGTAGGCGATCACGCCCTTGCTTTCAGTGGGCTTGCCTTGGGTGCCGGCGCCGCTGTTGTTGTTATCGGAGGGCGTTGCATCGCCCCCACCGCCGCCGCAGCCGAGACAGGCGGTGAGGCAGATTATCGGGAGTAGAGTGAGGAGTTTTTTCATGATTATTTCTTAAAGACTGTGTGGTCGCGGTCGCCGCCGCTAAGGATGTAGGCGAGGAGATCCATGACCTCATCTTCGCGCATGAGGTTGAGCAGGCCCGGAGGCATGGGGGACACTTTGGAGGGCTCAATGCTCTCGACCTCCGGGCGGTTCACGTTGACGCGTTGATTGGGATCAAACATGTCCGTGTTCACCGTCACGCGGTCGCCGTTCATGTTCACGACTACGCCGGTGAGGGTGTCGCCGGATTTCATTTTCACAATCACGGGCACAAACTGCTCGTTGATTTCCTTGCTCGGATGAATGATTTGCTCGAGCAAATCATGCGCCGAATAACGGCCGCCGGCGCCGGAGAGATCGGGCCCGGTCATGCCGCCTGCATTGGCGAATCGGTGGCAGGCAAAGCAGCCGCCCGCGGCGAACATCTTTCGGCCGCGCTCGAAGTCACGGCCCTTGAGCTTGGTCTTGGAGGCCGTACTGAGTTCTTCAAGCTTCCATTCTTTCACGAAATTACGACCAATCATCGCCTGCGCCATGATCTCAAACGGCGATTTCTGAACGGGCTTTTTCGCCAGTAATTCCTTTAGCTGCTCGCGGCTTTTAGTGTCCAGACTCGCCTCGGCATCGCGTCGGATGAACTCGATGAATTTGCTGAAGCTCGCGCCGCCGCGGTAACTGGCCGCCTTGAGGAACCAGTTGAAATAGGCCGTGCGCAGCTCGAGCGTCCAGCCGGTTTTCAGCATCCGCAGCGAGCGCGCGTACTCGATCTGTTCCTCCTGCGTGGCCGCGTCCTGCAGCAGTTGGATGCCCTTGGCCGCCGTGTGGGGCGCCTGCAGATAGGCGAGCGTTTCGCAGAGGAGCCAGTTCTGCTCGAAATTTGCTGCGGGGAAATGCGGGTCCAAGTGCTTGATAATGCCGGTGGCAATTCGGTCGTTCGGCTGGCCTAATCGGATGAGGGCGATTTGGTAGGCGCGCACGAGGGTGAGTTTGCTTGCGTGCGTGAGCTGGCTCCACTTCACCTGCCCGAGCGCTTTGTAAATAGCCGCGCGCTGTGCCGGACTGATCTTGGGCGCATCCTTGGCTTCTCCGGCCACAACGTTTTTCGGGTCTGCTCCGATCACCTTGGACAAGGCGAGCAACGCCACCACGCGCTTGTTCGCATCCTTCTCGTGCAAAGCGCGTTCCTGCCACTCCGAAACGGGTTGATGCATCACCGCGGTCATCGCCGCCCAGCGGATGAATCGATCGTCATCGCCCAGATGCGGCCACGACTGGTTCACGGCGTCCTTGTGTTGCACCCCGTGAAAATTCTCAAGCTTCTGCCGGAGGACGCGGCCATAGTGCATCGTGCGCTTCACGGCCGGCGCGGTGGATTGCTTGCCCGTGTAGGTCACGCGATACACGCCCGACTGCACTTTGCGGCCGCCGATGGTGAAATACATCGCACCATCTTTGGGATGAATGATCACATCCGTTACCGGCAACGGACTGCCGGTGATGAAGGTCTCCTTCGTGCCCGTGTAGCTGGAGCCGTTTGGCTTGAGGTGAACCGCGTGAATCTTGCCCCAGCTCCAGTCGAGAATGTAAAAGGCGTTCTGATACTTAGCCGGAAACTTCGCGCCGTAGCCGAACACCGTGCCCGTGGGCGAGCCGGGGCCGATGTTGATCGTGGCCGGCAGTGTGTCCGGATAAAATTCCGGCCGCTTGCCCGTGCCATTACGCCACCCCCACATGCTGCCGCTGGTCACGTGATTGATGCGCGTGGGCCGGTACCATGACGTGTTGAAATCGTATTCCATGTCCGCGTCATACGTGAAGAGCTCGCCGTCCTTGTTTACGCCGCCATCATAAATGTTCCGAAAGCCGGCCGACACAATCTCCCACTGCTTCCCGTCCAGCGACACCTTGTAAATAATGCCTCCCGGCGCCAGCCGATCGCGGTTATGCCCGCGCCCATCGGGCATGCGCGGCAGTAGATGATCCTCGCCCCAATGCAACGGCACGCGCGATTTCTGCGTCTGGAGCGGCGTGGTGTTGTTGCCGGTGATCAGATACAGCGAGTTTTGCGGTCCGGGCAAAATGGCGTGGATGCCGTGATCGCCCCGCGCAAACATCTCACGCAGCAACACCACCTTGTCCAGCTTGTCGTCCCCATCCGAATCCGTCACCCGATACAACCCGCTGGGAAATTTTCGTTCGTAATCATTCACCCCCACATACAAAGCCCCATTCGCCCAGAGCAGGCCGTTCGCGGCTCGGATCTTTGCCGGTACCGGCTCGATATCCGATTGCTTCAACGACTTCCCCGGTGCTGGCGGTGTGAACCGGTACAACCCTCCAAACTGATCGCTCACAATGATCCGCCCCTTGTCGTCATTGCACATTGCCACCCAAGATCCTTGTTGCGGCTTAGGCACCGAGTACAGCAATTCCACCTTGAAGCCTTCGGGTGCCGAAATGTTTCGCACGGGCGTCGCTGAATCCGAGATTGATTGAGCCCGAGCCGAAACGCCCAGCGTGAACACAATAAGAGCAATAAAAATACGCAGCATAATTGGCCCCGAAAGTACACACCCCAACCCTCCAAAGCCAATGGAAAAACACCTCCGGCGGGGCGACTAATTTGATTTGAGGAAACTCTCGGCTTGAACCACTTTCCTAATTAGTGATTTGAGTTTAAAGCCTTCGTTCTCGGTTTGGTTGACGATGCGATCGATCGCCAGTGTGTCAACAGGGGTGAGTTCGCGGGCAAGCGCGAATCTTAGCAAATGTGCGGTGAAGGCTTTGGCAAAACGTCGATCTTCTTGAACTAGCGATTTTTTGAAATCAACGATGTCGTTGAATTTGTATTTTCGCAGCAAGGTTCCGGTGGCATCGACGGTGCGGCCGTTGGGATACTTATCACGCCAGCGGCCGGTGATGTCGAAATTCTCCAGCGCGAAGCCGAGCGGGTCGAGGCGGGAATGGCAGCCGGCGCAGTTGGGGTTGGCTCGGTGCTGCGCAAACTTTTCGCGGATGGTCAGGTTTTTGTCCAACGCATCCTCGTTGAGCGGCGGCACGTCGTTGGGTGGCGGCGGTGGTGGGTCATTAAAAATCACCTCGATGATCCAGGCGCCGCGCCCGATGGGATGGGTGCGCTTGGGCCCGGCGGTCATGCTGAGCATGGCGGCGCTGGTGATGACTCCGCCGTAGCGGGGGTTAACCACCGGCAGACGTTCGAAGGTTTTGCCGCGCAGCTTATTGCGTATTTCGTTGTCAAATTTCTGGCGGGCGGCCTGCTGAATTTTTCCGGTGTCCCGAGGCTGGGGAATGTTCTTCAATTCAGCCTCCGCCTGTTTGAGCGTATCGTTCAGAGCCATGTGTTTCTTTTTCTGTGCGGGCAGCATGGCCTGCAACGCATCAGCCTCGGAGATGTAAAGATGGGTGCCAGTGCTGGAAGCGGCGACCTCGGCGGCGGTGAGTACGCGGTTATACAGGCGGGCTTTGTCGATGCTTACGTTGAGGTATTTGTTTCCGCCCGGCGGCAGATGGCGCAGGCCGAAAATAACCGAACTGCGATTCTTGGGAAACGTCGCCGAGCTGCGTCGGAAGGGTTGGCCGTAGGGTTTGCCGTTTCGATACATCCGAGTGGTGCCGTCGGGCTGATAAACCATGACGAGGTGCAGCAATTCGTTGGCCGCGTTCTCCGGGGTTGAGTTGGGAAAGTCGAGCGTGCGGCTGAATCCGTTGCTGCCGGAAATCCAATGGCGCGGCTTGCGTTCGCCGAGCACAATGGTATCGAAGAAATCGCCCGGACCTTGGATGCCCATCACGCCGCCGCCGCGTTGGTTCACATTGCCCACCTTACACCAAATCTCGAGGCTCTTCGCGCGTAAATCAATTGGCAAATGATTGCTCAACAGATAGGCGCGATTGAGCACGACCATGCCGTCCTTGAATTGAATTTTTCCGTGCGCCTTGAGCTCGAGTGAATTGACTGAGCTTTTCAGGTCGCCATTAAATTCCCAGGCGGCGTAGGGCTTCAAGTCCACTGGTTTTTTCCCGCCGGTATTTTTTTTGCGTTCTGCCAGCAACTTGGCCCGCACGGGCTTGAGCATCGCTTCCAGATCGGTCTTGGTGTTTTTGATGAGTTTCTCCAGGCCGTTCCGTCGTTCCGCGTTGCGCCGGTTCATCTCCACAATCTCGCGGACATCCACCGTCGGCGGTTCCAAGTCGGTGGTGTACCATGTTTTCAGAAAATCACTTTGGTAACCAAACTTAGGTGTGATGAGGTCCGCGATGGGTCGATCCTCGACGAATACCGCGTCAAATAATAGCAGCGGCTCCATCAACATTTGCAGACTGGCCGGGTTGTTTTTGTCCAGCGCGAACAACCGGTGTTTCCTGGGGTCGGGAGTGGCGGCCAATACATTTTCGAGCTGCATCCATTGCGCGGGGAAGGTGTCCAGAAAGCGCTCAATTTTTGGGTCGGCCAACATGCGGTCGATGGTTTTCTCCAACACGGCGGGCTCGGACAGTTTGCCCGCCTCGGCCAGACGCAGCAGCTCGGCATCCGGCCCGCTGACCCAAAGGAAAAATGAGAGGTTGGAGGCAAGGGCGTGCTGCGAATTCTTCGCGTCAGCAAGTTGATAGCGATAGAGAAAAAGCGGCGAGGACAACGCGGCGGAGGCGACTTTTTTCATGGCGGCGGTGAACGGGATTTCCTGCTTTATTTTGCCGAGCGCGTAGGCGGTGTAGCGGTCGATAGTGGTCGACTCGACGGGGCCGCGGAAGGCGAGCGCTAAAAAGACCGCGATTCGTTTACGTGTTTCGGCGGGAAGGTCAGCGCCCTCAGCGGGCGGCTGGAAAAATGTTTTCCAAATGCCGACAGTTTGCTCGTTGAAATCAGGGCTCTCGACAACGGACACGCTCAAGCTCAGGAAGGCATCGAGCAGCAGCGGCGAGAGGGTGAGTTGGTTGGCCTGATTATCGAACCCGTGGGCGGCGCGCAAATCTTTCGGGAACGCCCGCACCGCGCGCATGCCGGGCGCAGGGTTCAGTGCCAGCGAGCGGACGTTGACGCGGTCGGGCATCTTGGGCGCGTTGAGGTAAATCGATTCGCGCGTCATCAGTTTTTCCGGCAGCGCGAACACGTCGCGGTTGAGCTGGAACAAATCGCGCACGGCGTTGTTGTATTGGAAACGGTTGAGGCGCCGGATGCGGACGGGCCTCGCCTTGATGCCAACGGTCGCCGCGCGCAGTTGAGCCTTCAGGGTGGCCAGCATTTTTGTGCGCTGCGCTTGGGTGAGTTGCGGCTCGTCCTCGGGCGGCATGTCGGCGGCGTCGATGACCTCGATGAGTTCCTGGATCAGCTCCGGCTTGGCGAGGAACTGCTGGGCGGTGGTGATTTGCTTGAGATTAATTTTGCCCTTCACCTTTTCGCCGCCGTGACATTTCACGCAACTCTTGGCAAAGAGCGGTTTAAGAAACTGCTCAAACTCTTCCGCCGCCTGAGCCGAAGCGATGCCCAATAACGCAAGAAGAAGGCAACTTTGAAAAATGAATCGTCGAACAAACATTTGCGATCAAGTCCACAAATCAGAAATAACACCCGTGCTGTCGGCAAATGAATCCATTTCCACACCCATCAATTTCGCCAGCGTCAGCCACAGGTTTGAATTAAGCGTGCCACTCTTGGCTTGGATGAACCGGCCCTGCTTCACTTGGCCCTGCCCGCGGCCGGCGACGATCATCGGCAAATCATAATACTGATGCGTCGAACCATCACCCAGCGCCGCGCCGTAAGTGACCAGCGAATTGTCCAGCATCGTGCTGCCGTCGGACTCTTTGATTTCCGTCATCCGCTTGAGCACGTAGGCGTATTGCTGCATGTGGAAGCGGTCGATCTTCGCCACCGACAGGTAGCCTTTGCCCTTTTGATTGTGCGTCATCGTGTGATGATTCACCGGATTATCAAACACGCCCTCGTACCGCAGCGTGGCCTCCCAACGCTCGGGGCCGATCATGAACGTGGCGATATTCGTGATGCCCATCTGGAACGCCAGCAACATTAGATCCGCCTGCAACTGGATGTATTTGCCGCGCGGCAGCACTTCATTTTTTGGCACGCGCACATCGGCACCCGCCAACAATTTCTCGAGCTTGGCCATACGCACCTCGATGTTGCGGACCATCGTCATGAATTCATCCAACGCCGCACGATCCTCGCTGGCCAATTTTTTGGAAAGCGACTTGGCATCCGCAAGCACCAGGCCGGTCACATCGTTCACGTGCGCACGCAAATCATTTTTCCCAAACAACCGATCGTAGAGCTTGCGCGGATCGCGGATGGACGGCGCAATTTTATCCGGCCCATACCACGAAATGTTGTCAAATTCTATCGACTCCTTGCCGGCGGTGAATCCGTTGCAACTAATTTCCAGCGTGTTGAGCGCCGTCTTGTGGCCCACCTTGTCACCGATTACTTGGTCGAGGCTGCGCCCGTTCGGATGCCGAATCCCCTGCGCGGCCGCCTGCACCGGCGAGAGGCTTGTGAGATAGCACGAGGCTCCCTGCGCGTGCACGTCCTGCCCGTTTTTAAAAGTGCGGTCCAGGCCGGTAATCAGCGTCACGTCTTTCGTGTATCCCTTCAACGGCTGCATCGTCTCCGTCAGCTCCAGCGGATAAATCCCCGGTTTGTTCTGTTTGCGCCGGTCCTTCGTTTTGTCCGCGTTAAAACCGCCCACAAAATTCGGCAACACCCCTTCCTCCTCCTCTGGGAAAAAACACCGCCGCACGATGCCGTTGGGGATGTACATTATCACCAACTTTTTGTCTGGCTTGCCCGGCTTCTTCGCCGCCGCCATCGCCCCCGGCGCCGAGTGCAAAACCGGCAGTGCCATCGTCGCCCCGCCCGCCTTCAAAAATGTTCTCCTAGTAATACTCATTAGCTTTTGTCCGAGTTTGATTTTTGACCGAAAAAAGCAACGATTGATTCATCCATTCACGCTCAATTCCGCTCATCAGTTGATCACGTCCCGAATCACTTTCCCGTGCACATCGGTCAACCGTAAATCACGGCCGCCGTGGCGGTAGGTGAGTTCCTCGTGATCCACGCCCAACAAGTGCAGCACTGTGGCCCAGAGGTCGTAGACGTCGCATTTGTTTTCGGTGGCGTGGTAGCCGAGCTCGTCGGTGGCGCCGTACACCGTTCCACCTTTCGCGCCGCCGCCGGCGAGCCATACGCTGTAGCCGTATGGATTGTGATCGCGCCCGTTGCTGCCTTGCGAGAAGGGCGTGCGGCCGAATTCGCCGGCCCAAATGACAAGCGTGTCCTTCAGCAACCCGCGCCCCTTGAGGTCCTTGAGCAACCCGCCGATGGGTTGATCGACTTGGCGCGCCATGTTTTCGTGCCCGCCTTTGAGGTTGCCGTGTTGGTCCCACGGATTGGGGGCTTGGCCGCCGCCCATTTTTTCGGGCAGACAACTCAGCTCCACAAACCGCACACCGCGTTCCACCAGCCGTCGCGCGAGCAGAGCTTGGTGCCCGTACGCCGCCGTGACGCCGTTGGGCGAATCCATGCCGTACATTTTTTTGGTGGCCGCCGTCTCGCCGCGCAAGTCGCACAACTCCGGCACTGCTGTCTGCATGCGATAAGCGGTTTCATAATTTCGCACCGCTGCTTCCACGTCATTATTGCCGCCAATCTTTTTAATAAAATCCGTGTCCTGCCCCTTCACAAACTCCAGTCGCGACCGCTGCGCTGCGTCCGCCTCGCGCGGTTGGATGTTGCGCACCGCCGGCGCCTTGTCGCCCACGATAATACTACCCTGATTTTCTGCCGGCAAATAGCCATTGCTGAACAACCCCACCCCGCCGTGCGGCACCGTCGCCCCGCCCGCTTGCAACACCACGAAGCCCGGCAGGTTTTGATTCTCCGTACCCAGCCCGTAAGTCATCCACGCGCCCGCCGAAGGATGCCCCATGAACGGCACGCCGGTGTGAAAGGCATAATTCCCCTGCGCATGCTCGTTCACCTTGCTCGTCAGCGACCGAATCACTGCCAACTCATCCGCGCTCTCCGCCACGTGCGGAAACAAACTGCTCACCGGCAAACCGCTCTGACCATATTTTTTAAACGCAAACGGCGAAGCCATCACGTTGCCGTTATTATTAAATTGTGTCCGCAAAATTTTCACCGGCATCGGCTTGCCGTGCAGTTCCTTGAGCTTCGGTTTCGGGTCAAACGTATCCACCTGCGAAGCCCCGCCCGACATATAACAAAGAATCACATGCTTCGCCCGCGGCGTGAAGTGCGGCTTCCGCTTTGCGCCAAACGCCGCCCCCCCCATCAATCCCTGCAACGCCATCAGCCCAAACCCTGTGGAACACTGCGCGAGCATTTGGCGACGGGTCAGTGATATTGATTTTTGATTCATTGCACGTAAATAAATTCTTTAAGGTTGAACATCGCCTGCGCCAAATCACGCCACGGGTCGGGCGCATCGGCCCCGGTTTTTTCCAGCACCCTCATTTCGGTGTTTAGCTTTTGCAGTGAGATTTTCAATCCTTCAAGCTGCTTCCGTTGCGCAGCGCTCATCTCGGCGAGTATTTCTTTTTCTGAAATATAATTCGGATTGCCACCGGCGGAGGCGAGCACTTCGGCGGGATTCAGCGCGCGGTCATATAGGCGCGCTTTCAGCACTTTGCCGGACAACATCCGGCCGCTGCCCGCAGCGGTGCCGTGGCGCAGACCGAACAGGATTTCCGCGTTACCAGCGGCGAAGGGTTGTACACTCGTTTTGTACGGTCGGCCATAAGGTTTGCCGTTGCGATAGCCGAGGATGGTCCCGTCAGTTTCGTAAACGATAGCCACCTGAACGGGTTGAGATTCTTTTTCGGCAGGGCCATTGAACGACTGCGTGCGTTTGAAATTATTGCTGCCGGCCATCCAATGCCCGGATTGTTGCTCACCAATGACGATGGCGTCGAAGAGCACGCCGTTGCGCGTTTGCACGGTCATCACGCCGCCGCCGCGTTGGCTGAGGTTGTTCAACTGCACCCACGCCTCAAGCGTTTTGGCGCGGAGCGGTTGAGTGAGCGGCGCGCTGCGGGCGAAGGCGGCGCGACCATCGAGGACAAGCGCGCCTTTCTCCACTTTAGCGCCACTGTGCAGGCTCAAGTTCAATTTGCCAATTTGGTCGTCCGTGCCTTTGCCAAAATCCCATGCGGCAAAGGGCTTGGGGCCGACGGGGTTTGGGTTCTCATGCTCACGCTTGCGTTCGGCGAGGAGCCGTTTGCGCACCGGTTCGCGGATGGCGGCAACCTTTGCGCTGGCGGTATTGAGGCGTTCGCGCACGGCGTTCATTTTTTTCCTCGCCACCAGCTGACGACCGCCGGCGTTTTGAAGAAAAGCTTTTGCGTTTGCGATTTCTTGCGTGGACGGTTTGCGATTGAGGGTCAGTTGAAACAAGCGACGAATCTGCGCCTCGGCAGTTTTAAATTTTTCTTCACCGGTCACGCGCTGGGCGAGGCGGGCGGCGAGACTGATAACGAAGGGGTCATTCATCAGCGTGAGCGATTGCGCGGGCACATTGGTTTCATCGCGACGGCCCTTGGCAGTGGCGGGCACGGGCATGTCGAACACGGTGAGAAATGGGTCGAGGTTGTTGCGAATGACGCTCACGTAAACACCGCGGCGATTGGTATTAAACGTGTCCGATCCACCGAGCGGATTGCGGTCGAGCGCGCCGCTGGCTTGCAGCATGGCATCGCGGATGGCCTCGGCTTCAAGCCGCCGCAAGTGCGCGCGCGCGAGCAAACGGTTATCGGGATCAGCGTCACGCGTGGCGGCGGTGCTGACGGCGCTAATCTGGAAAGTTCGCGTGAGGGTGAGTTCGCGGATGAGTTTTTTCAGCGACCAACCTTCCCGCACAAAGCGCGTGGCGAGGTAGTCGAGCAACTCCGGATGCGTCGGCAGTTCACCGAGCTTGCCAAAATTATCTGGTGTGCCCACGAGTCCACGCCCAAAAAGATGATGCCACACGCGATTCACAATCACGCGCGCGACGAGCGGATTGTCCGCCCGCAACATCGCCTCGGCCAATTCGCGCCGGCCGGATTGTTTGGTGTCAAACGGCTTTGCGTCAAACGCCTCAAGGAATCTCCGCGGCACAACCTCGCCCGGTTGCTTGTGGCTGCCGCGCACAAAGAGCGGCATATCCCGCGCGTCGCCCTCCACCACGCCCGGCGCGCGCTGCGGCACGGGCACGGCGGCCTCGAGCTTGCGATAGGCGGCCGCGAGCTGAGCGGCGGCGGGCGCGGCAGCGGCGGTGTTGGAAAGCAAATTGGCGTGCACAAAATGATTGAGAAAATTCGCCTTAAAATCACTCATCTTGTCGCGGCGAAACGACTCGATACAATCGCGCAGCGTGGCGGCATATTTGGCGGCCAACGCCTCGCGATCAGCCGGCGCATTACCGGTGAAAAGTGGCAAAATGGTCTCCACAGATTCATCGCCCGGCGCGGGTTGGCCGGGCTTTTGCACGAGCGCACCGGTGACACCGAACCACGAATTGGCGTTGCCCGCGGTGAGCACGGCTTGTTCGCCGGCGGTGGAAATTTCAAGATGCGCGTCGTCGCCTTCCCAATATTTCAGGCTCCATTTTTGCCAACGCCACTTGCCGTCATTGAGCCGCGTGGCAGGATACACCGTGCCGTTGCGCGTGTAGTTTTGGACGACGTACCGCGCCATCACGCCGCCGCTGCCGCGCACGCGCACCCACAGCGTTTCGTTCGGCCCGATGCGAAACCGCGGCGAGCCGAGCCAGCCAGTGTGTTTATCCGACAATAGATGCGTGTAAATACCCGTGGGCAAAATGTCGCCGATTAGGCGGTCGCCCTTGGGCAGCACGCGAAACTGTCCCGCAAGACTACCGGCGGGTTGGTCGTGCCCCATCCCGTTGCCCGCCTGCACCCACGCCATTGCCGCGCCGCGGTGGAAATCCCAATGCTGCGCATACGGTCGCGCGCGCTGCGCTTGCCAACGTTCGAAGCTAGCTTTCATGTCCACCTCCAGTTGCGTCCACTGGGCCCGAAACTCTTCGCCCTCCGTTGCCTGCAAGCGGTGCCAGGCGTGGAGCGGGTTAGCGTTCCCTCCGGCCTTGCTGAGGGCGTCTTTCATCGGGCCATCGGGCTTCAGTAAACGCCCGGCGAACCGATCCGCCTCTGCCAACCATTGCTCGGCCAGCGCGGCGCGAATCTCGGTTTTCATTTTTTTCATTGCCGGAACGTTTAATTGCTGCCGTGCGGGGGAATCGACATTAATCGTCGCCGGCCGCGTGCTGGTCATGATGCTGTAAAACGCGTGGTAATCTTTTTGGCTGATGGCATCGAACTTATGATGGTGACAGCGTGCGCACGAAACGGTGAGGCCGAGGAAAGCTTTGGAGACGACATCGATTTGG
>JACKQG010000015.1_pt2 | contig 117042 bp, 106 predicted proteins | sample 8237621 | NCBI WGS metagenome assembly JACKQG01 (sample SAMN15677084, study PRJNA649215) | marine metagenome | biome: marine; feature: Black Sea; material: saline water; isolation source: suspended particulate matter (SPM) from the Black Sea western gyre | collected 2013-06-09/2013-06-10... | reverse complement strand
TAAAAAGTACATTTGAGGAAGGAAGGCCGTTGTCTTTTGTGTATGTAGTAAATTCTATCTGGGCAACTGATTGAAAATTCATCACACACAAAAACAATAGTAAAATTTTGTTGGTTGCGGAACTCATTTTACAATGTTCATTAATGAGGGATAAAGATAATAAAAATTTTGTTTTAACATTTTTAACTTAAAATTAGAAAAAGGAAACTCAATGCTGTCAAGTAAAATGTTGTTGTGGAATAGTACTTATAGCGAGTCCCTACTGCGTTCCAAAAACACAAATCACGCTTGGTTTTGAAAAGGATTAAATAGCAAAATGAATTAATGACAATACTCTCTAAAGGAAATATAATTACCCGGTTTTACTAATTTTTTTAAGCGATTCTTTATTTAAGATTCTGATATTGTACGAATTGAAATTAATTATTCCTTCACTTTCAAATTCTTTTAATGCCCTTGTAGCACTCTCCTTGGTCATTGCCGACATATCACCAATATCCTGTCGTGTAAGTTGCGTGTGAAAAGAATCACTATTATAAACTTTGCCATTTAAATTAATACTTTAATACTCAGTTACTATTTTGGAATTTTATTTTATTCATGATCTTTACAGGGGACAAATATCTTAAATTTATTGACATCTATCAATACTAATACGTGAATTTATCATTTCTATCAGGATATATATCAATGTATGTAAAACCAAAATTCTCTAATAAACCATTAATCTTGTAATGTTAAATAAGTAACAAAATAAAATTATAAAAGATGAATAAATTACATTTTGTTGGGATTGTAATGGTAGCATTTATAATGATTATGGTGGCCTCATGCCAGTATAAATTCCTTGTAGAACCCATTATTCCGCCGCCGCCACCAGGTGACACAACTAGCTTTTCTTTAGAGATTGTACCTATTTGGGTTGCTCAAAACTGTACCGGATGTCACGGCACAGGAGGAACTCAACCTGATCTTACTGCTGATAATGCTTACAGTAGCATTACCGGAATGGGACTTGTAAATACAGATGATCCTCCGTTAAGCAGGATATATACTCACCCTCTGCCTGATGGGAATCATTACAAAAAATACACAGCAGCACAGGCAACTCTTTTACTATATTGGATAGAAGAAGGAGCTCGTAACAATTAATAAACCTTAAAACTGTAAGAAAATGAAAAAACATTTAATATTTTTCCTTGTAATGATCTTCGGTGTTGGGGTTATTCTAGCACAAGATGAAGAAGCTAAAAAGAAAAAAGACAAACCAGTAAGTGAAATGTTTACCGGTGGACTAATAATTGACGAACAAACTTCGGTTATTCCCGAACAGAAAACACTTGAATTGCAAATTCAGCACAGGTTTGGTTTAATTAAAAACAATGGTATTTCTGATTTGTGGGGAATTTATGCTCCTTCAGCCAACACACGAATGGGATTAAATTATGCTATACTTGATAACCTGATGGTGGGATATGGTATCACCAGAAAGAACATGTATAGTGATTTCCAGATTAAATACAACATTCTTCAACAAACCCGAAAAAATACAATTCCGGTTAGTGTTACATTATACGGAAATATGGCAATCGATGGCAGAAACAAAGAGATATTTACTACTGCTACTGCCGACTCGGCTTTTAAATTTACAAACAGGTTATCGTACTTTACACAATTAATTGTTAGTCGTAAATTTAATGATTGGTTCTCATTTGCAGTTAATGGAAGTTTTACACATTATAATTCAGTACCAGCAGATATTGCCGGCGTAAAAGGAATGGACCATGATGTAATAGGTATCGGGGTTATGGGAAGAGTAAAATTCTCACCACAATCATCTTTAGTTTTCCACTATTCAATACCATTGGAAATTGAGTCAATATCTGAAAACACTACAGTAACAAATCGTCCATTACCAAATTTCGGTATCGGCTATCAGGTTGGTACTGCCACTCATGCTTTTGAGATATTTATTACGACTTCAAACGGAATTCTCCCTCAGGATAATTATTTGTGGAATAAAAGCGACTGGACTGATGGCGAATTCCGTATAGGGTTCAACATTACAAGGTTATGGGGATTTTAGTTAATGAATTATTCAACGGTGCTGCACTAAAGTAGCACTTATTACTTTAAATTCTTCTTGGCTTCTTCAAATTTTATTGATAATGAAACTACCAAAATCATTTTATAGCTGGACAACAATTTCCGGTGCTGTTTTGGCTTCTGTCAGTTTTTTGCTGATTGTTTTTACATTAGCAATCACATTCATTTTTCCAACTGATGTAGGAAATTATTTGGGTTTATTTACATTTATAATACTACCTGTTTTTCTAATTATCGGCCTGATTCTGATCCCAATCGGAACGGTGAGAAAAATGAAAAGAGACAAGAGTAAAGAAGTTCATCGAGAAGTTAAATTTCCCATTGTTAACTTAAATGACGCCAGCCAACGAATGGTTGTTGCTATCTTTGTTATCGGAACAGCTATCTTCTTATTATTTACAGCCCTTGGCAGTTATGAGGTTTTTCATTATACCGAATCAAACGAATTTTGCGGTACATTATGCCACTCAGTAATGGAACCTGAATATGTTACTTACCACAATTCAGCACATGCACGTGTTAGTTGTGTTGAATGCCATGTAGGTACTGGAGTAAACTGGTATGTAAAATCAAAACTTTCAGGCATGTATCAGGTTTACTCTGTAATTGCAAAAGCATATCCTACGCCTATCGAAACTCCAATACACAACTTAAGGCCCGCTCAGGAAACATGTGAAAAATGCCATTGGCCACAAAAGTTTTATGATCCAAAGTTCGTTACAAAAAAACACTTTTTATCAGATGAAGAAAACACTGAGTGGAATATTCAACTACTAATGAAAACAGGTCCTGAACATAGTGCTTTAGGACAATCAGAAGGAATCCACTGGCATATTAATCCAGATGTTAAAATTGACTATGTTTCAAATTGGAAAAGAGATTCAATAACAGAAGTAAAATACACAAATCTTAGCACCGGAAAAGTAAGAGTTTTTAAGAACAATCTAATTACTGATTCTATTCAATCTAGCGAAACTAGGACAATGGATTGTTTAGATTGTCATAACCGACCATCTCATGATTATCTTTCACCAGCAATATTTATTGATGCTGCAATTGCCTCAGGTGAAATATCATTAGATATTCCGGAGATTAAAAGTTATATAATGGGGATTCTTGTTGAAGAATTTCCTACCACTGACAGTGCTATGAATTACATATCAAATAAGGTAAATAAGTATTACGATGAAAACTATGAAGATTTTGTTATTGCTAACCCAGAGGTGATTCCAAAAGCAATTGAAGCTATACAAACTGGTTATAAGAATAACATTTTCCCAACTATGAAAGCCGACTGGAGTCAGTATCCAAACTATATGGGTCATGTTGAGACGTTAGGATGTATAAGATGTCATAACGATAACTTCATAAGCGATGATGGACATGTAATTTCAAGAGATTGCACCGTGTGTCATTCAATAAAAGCTCAAGGACCTGCCGGTGATATGGAATATGCCAATGCTGATAGCTCATTAGTTTTCAACCACCCTTTTGAAATGGACGATTGGAAAGAGATGACTTGTTTTGAATGCCATAAGGAATTGTATTAAGTATTTAAACCCAAATTAGAAAATTATATTATTCTGATAATTAAGCAATAAAGTATGTAAAGATCAATCAAATGAAAAAATTATTATTTATAAACCTTATAGTATTATTTAGCACATTTCTCATTGCACAGGAAATAACAGATGAATCCGTTGAACATTCTCCCGAAAACAGCAAGTGTTTTTATTGCCATGGAAACCCGACTTATTCATTTTACAATGAAATTCTGGAACGCAATGTTACTAATCGAATGAATCCCTATCTGATAATTGATTCTGCATTATACTATTATCAAAACCATAGTTCGTTTGAATGTATTGATTGTCATTCGTATGGTTTCAAAACCTTCCCTCACGACAATGAATTGCAAATGGAAGCCATGCCCGGATGTTTCGATTGTCATGAAGGTGATGATGAAGTTTACAATTTTGCAAAAATAGATCAGCAATTCCAGGAAAGTGTTCATTCTACAAAGCATAGCCAAGATTTTACTTGTTGGATGTGCCACAATCCACACACTTATAAAATAAACGCACGTAACAACCAAAATTTACTTGAAACAATTGTTTATGATAATAATATTTGTTTAAGCTGTCATGCCGACATAAATAAATATCAGCTTATTTCATCAGATAAAAATCCAAATATTATTGAAAAACACGATTGGCTTCCAAATCAAATATCACACTTTGCCCATGTAAGGTGTATTGAGTGCCATACAGATACCAGCAACAATATTTTGGTAGCTCATAAAGTTCAAACCAAAGACAAGGCAGTTCGAAAATGTGTTGAATGCCATTCGCAAAATTCGATATTAATGTCTTCTTTATATAAATTCCAAGCAATAGAAAAAAGAAATAAATATGGTTTTTTCAATGCTTCTACATTGGATGATTCATATATCATAGGTGCCAACAGAAACTACTACCTTAACGTATTGAGCGGACTCATATTTGGGTTCGTGTTGCTACTTATTTTTATTCACGCCGTTTTAAGAATATTTATAAAATGAAAAATCAAGTTTACCTATATCCAATTTGGGTTAGATTATGGCATCTGTTAAATGCCCTATTATTTCTGACCCTTATAGTTACCGGATTGAGTTTGCAATATTCAAGTAACGATTATTCTTTAATTCGTTTTGATTGGGCTATTTCAATACACGACATTGCAGGCATTGCTTTGTGTGTTGCATATATATTCTATTTGTTTAGCAACCGGTTTACCTCTAATGGAACTTATTACCAATTTCATTTAACAGGTATGTTAGTTCGTGTTTTAAAACAATTACGTTATTATTCAATTGGAATATTTAAAAATGAAGATGCCCCCTATCCAATATCAATTGACAGAAAATTTAATCCACTACAAAAAATAAGCTATGTAATTGTAATGTATGTATTTATGCCAATTATCGTTATTACCGGAACTGCTTTATTCTTCCCTGAAATATTACCAACAGATTTATTTGGCATAAGCGGAATACATATTGTCGATTTGATACACATCGTAACAGGATTTGCACTTTCTATCTTTATGGCTGTACATATATACTTCTGCACTATTGGAAAAACAGCATTAGCAAATTTCAAGAGTATGATAAATGGGTGGCATTAAGATTAAAAAGAAGATAATTTGTTCAAATTAATAGATTAAATATTATTATGATAAAGTATAAAAGACAAAAGTTTTTTTTTGGTTATGTAACTACTTGTTATTTCATTATACTTCTTTTTTTCTTTAATGGTGTAATTGCACAATCGGACGAGGACTGCATGATGTGCCATGAAGACCCTGAACTAATTGCTGAAAAAAATGGGGAAACTGTTTCTATGTTTGTTAAGACGAATGTCCTAAGTCATTCAGTCCACAATAAAGTTAGTTGCATTAAATGCCATACGGATGTAAATACTGACGAATATATGCATGCCGATAAACTGAAAAAATTAGCACCAGTTGAATGCGGTACATGCCATAAGGATAGTGAAATGCAGTTTTTTGCAGGTATACATGGCCAGGCCCTTAGCCTGAACGAACCATATGCTCCTGATTGTAAAGAATGTCATGGCACACATGATATACTATCACGTTGGAATTCAGATTCAAAAACCTACAAGATGAATATCCCAATCTTATGCGGGAATTGTCATAAGGAGGGAGCGCCTGTTGCCAGAATTTATAAGATCGATGAGCACAATATTGTCGAAAATTATAGTCAGGGCATTCACGGTAGAGGTCTTTATCAAAGTGGTTTAATTGTTACAGCAACATGTAACGACTGCCATAACAGTCACTTAATTCTACCACACGAAAGCCCAAATTCATCAGTTAATCCAAAACGGATCGCACGTACGTGTATGAAGTGCCACGTTCGTATTGAAGAAGTGCACAAAAAGGTAATTAAAAGTGAATTATGGGAAAAATCTCCGGGTGCTGTACCTTCATGCTCCGATTGTCACCCACCACATAAAGTTGAATATCAAAATATTGAAGACGTTATACCAAATCAAGCCTGTTTAGGATGTCATCAGAAAGATGCTTCCAAAAGCGAATATTTATTATCTCAGACCGGTGATACGCTTCATTTCGATCTAACTCATCTAGCCAATTCAGTACATTCGAGCATACAGTGTGCCAAATGTCATACTGGCGTATCCCACAACTTAAAAAGACCCTGTGAAACCGTTGATAAAATCGATTGTTCAAATTGTCATATTGAGGTTTCAAACGAATATTTTGACAGTGGTCATGGGCAGGCTTTTTTACGAAAAGAGGAAGATGCACCATACTGCACTAATTGCCATGGAACACACGAAACAAAATCCAGGTTTGATGATACCTCACCGACATACCGTGGAGAGATACCAACACTTTGTGGAAGTTGCCATAAGGAAGACGGCGATGCAAACAAGATGGCCGGATTAAAAGAAGTAAACGCTTATCTCGACTACTCAACAAGCATTCATGGGAAAGGGCTTACTGACAAGGGTTTACTTGTAAGTGCTGTTTGTACTGATTGCCATACTACACATCATGAATTGAAGGAAAGTGATACACTTTCTTCGGTGCATCCTAATAATATATCCCTCACCTGTGCAAAATGCCACAAAAGTATTTATGATGATTATATTGCCAGCGACCATTCAATCTACAACAATACTGAAAGTAAAACCTATCCAAACTGCGGTACATGTCACTCAGCACATGTGATTAGTGAAATTGATAAGGATAAATTCATGACCGAAATCACAGTTCAATGTGGATTGTGCCATGAAAAACTTTCTGGAACATATAAAGAAACATATCATGGTAAGGCATATATGTTGGGAGATTTGGACGCTGCAAGATGTTCTGATTGTCATGGAGCACATAAGATTCTCAAAGTGGAGAATCCAAATTCAATGGTCGGCTATAAGAATATTGTAAATACGTGCTCAAAATGTCACAACAATGTAACCCTTGAATTTACAGGATACCTTACACATGCGACCCACAACGACAACCCGATTTTATTTTGGTCATTTTGGGGCATGACATCATTGCTTATATTTGTTTTTGGATTCTTTGGCCTCCACACTTTAATTTGGTTACCACGTTCACTAAAACAGCGCAAAATAAATAAACATCATACTCCGGTAGGCAAAACCAAATACTACCGCAGGTTCAATAAACGCCAGAGATTTACACATATTATGGTTATTCTGAGTTTTTTATTACTCGCTTTAACCGGCATGACATTAAAGTTTGCTCACATGGAATGGGCTTCATGGATTGCTCACATGCTAGGCGGAGTAAAATCTGCTGGAACTATACACAGGTTTGCCGCAATTGTTACATTTGTCTATTTTGCATTCCACCTTTCAACTTTGTTTCAGTTAAGGGCTAAGGAAGGTTTAAGTGGGAAAGATTTTCTTTTCGGAAAGAATTCATTAATGTTTAATAAACAGGATATAAAGGATCTTGGAGCATCAATCAAGTGGTTTTTAGGTAAAGGACCACGACCTGAGTATGGAAGATGGACTTATTGGGAGAAATTTGACTATATGGCTGTTTTTTGGGGAGTAGCCGTTATTGGCTTATCGGGTTTGATACTTTGGTTCCCTGAATTTTTCACTCATTTCATTCCGGGTTGGGCGATTAACGTAGCTCAAATCATTCATAGTGATGAAGCATTGTTAGCTACCGGTTTCATATTCACTATTCACTTTTTTAATACGCATCTGCGTCCAGAATCATTCCCTATGGACACCGTTATTTTTACCGGCCATGTTCCTTTTGATGAATATATGAAAGACAGGCCACGAGAATATAAAGAGTTGGTTGAATCAGGAAGATTAGATAGTGTAACTGTTGAAAAGGAAATATCATCTACTTATATTAAAATAGTTAAATTTTTCGGATACCTATTTTTATCACTTGGCATAATTATGGTGGGACTAATTATATATTCATTAATTGCAGGAGTTTATTAAAAATATAATGATGCTGAAAATATTTAAGAATATGATTATCCAATTATCTATTTAATTTATTACTTTTGACAATACTATTGAATTATTACTAAAAGAAATTATTTAATAACCAAAAAAATCAATATCATGTACATTAAAACTCTTTTAATCGCTAGTTTTCTTCTGTTTTTAGGGGGAAATTACCTTACAGCTCAGGAATTTGAATACATTGGAGCTGCTAAATGTAAAATGTGTCATAATAAACCAGCAACCGGTGCACAATATAAACAATGGGCTGAAACAAAACACGCCAAAGCTATGGAATCACTTAAAGGCGATGAAGTAAATAATCCAAAATGCCTGAAATGTCACTCAACTGCGGGAAGCGTTAACGAAGATCTAATTGCAACCTTAACAGTAAGCGAAGGTGTATCTTGCGAAACATGCCATGGACCGGGCAGTGGCTACAAATCAAACACAATTATGAAGGATCGTGATAAAGCATTAGCAATGGGTATGATTATGCCAACCGAAAAATTATGTTTAGAATGTCATAACGATCAAAGTCCTCATTACAAAGGGTTCAACTATAGTGAATACCTTGTGCAGATTTCGCACCCAATTCCTCCAGCTGAATAAGCTTGAATTATAAAACATTTAAAAGCTCCATTACTAGATAGTAGTGGAGCTTTTTTATTCTTTATCAGCTTTGTGCTTTGATTTTTTTGAATAATAAATAGACAGCCCTATGGAAATAAGTGCAAGAAACATTAATGCAATGATGCGATATGCTAACTCAATACGGGCAAGATCAACAATGAATAAGTAAAGTGCGGCAGCTATCATTGTACCTAGTGCTAAATATCGGTATTTTATATTTTTTAACACCAAACTTAGAATAAAGTAAAGAAGGGCTGCAACTGTCCATGATAACGTAACATACCTGGCAGGAATTAAATAAAAAAGAGTGATCAGAACCATGATAAACCCGATAATCAGGTAAATGTTTCTTAATATATCCGTTTTAATAGTCAACTTGTCTTTTTTCCAATTCAAGATTCTTGCTGTTACTAATGCCACCATCGAAAAAGAAATATTTACTCCATCTATAAGTGATGATGTGCTCAAATAAAAAATTAACAAGAATATAAAAAGCATAGTATTCATAACAACAATAAACTTACTGCGAAACCAAATGGCCATCGACACCACAAGAAGGCTTTGAATTGCCAGCATAAAATAGGCAAGGGGGAAATCATAAATACCATGTATCATCACACTCATGGTTACAAAACCAAATAAGGCATAGAGCGATGATGTTATTTTCCAATCTGATTTTATTTTCAGCACGACGGAATAAAGCAAACAAAATGCAGAAATAGAGCCCATCATATTAACATAATCTGACTTAAAAAAAGATATTACATACAACGATAGTAGCATTGAAAACCCCATTCCGTTTAATACAATTGAACCCACTATTCCATTATTGGTTAACGATTCTGATTTCTTAACCAAAGAAATTAACGAATAAATGGCCGCAATTACAAAAAGATAAATAAACCCATAGCTATGTATTTTAATAGCCTGTATCTGGTGACCCATAATAGGGTTATTCAAAAAATAAAATAAATTGATCAAATAAACCAGAAATATTGAAAAAGTAAGCAACCGACTCCATCCTGACATAAAAGTACAGTAAACAGCAGTAGCAGCTATTACAATTGCAATCGACAACATAAAATGGGGTGAATCACTTACGATGGCAACAATGCTTAAAAGTACCAGTGCAATACCAACTAATATGGGTGATTTCTTTCTGATTGAGATTACTAATTGGGTAAAAGCTACAAGTGCAATTAATAATAACCCTAACGATTTGTTGCCAATAAGCGGAGTGGATGTGAAAAAATGTAAGCTAAGAGTAACATAAAAAAGAAGTAAATAGGCATTCCAGCTAAATGTGGTGGCTATTTTGGGATAAATCGATTTTAGGAAACGTGCTAAAATGAAAATTCCAGCAACAGAAATATATCCAAAAACAGAAGATGCTATTTGGTAACCTGAACTTTGAATATATTCAACAATAAGAATAATACCAAAGAATAGGACAATATTCCCAAGCCAGGAAAGTCCGTATTCGCCCACTTTCGACTCAAGTACAGATCCAACTGAAATATTTTTAAACTGATCTAAAAATTCTGGCTCATCAATATCTAAAGTCTGAGTCGGTAAACCTTGTCGAATCGTCTCAAGTTTAGCAACTCTTGATTCAAGAGCTGTAAGTCTGTCAAATATTTCAGTATTACTCAATTCATCATGATTTGCATCCATACCGTAGTTTTAATATATTCAAATATTTAAAGATAAATATCAACTATAGTCAATATGCTTTACGATTAAATCGCATCAATGCATTGCTTCATGATTTTTTTTCCAGGGTGGCAGAAGCCATAACAGAAACGCTAAAATAAAAAATGGCACAATAAACCATAACACAGATAACCAAACATCCGCACCTCCAATTAAATCAACCTTGTAGCTGGTAAACCCATAGAAACTTTTTGAGAAAAGTTGACCTCCAATAACAACATTCCATCTCATATAGAAGATACCAACCAACACACAAATGCTTATTATTAAATATATAATCTTCCTGATTCTTTCTCTAGGTTTTTTAAATTGCAGAAAACCTAAAGTAGTTAGTGGAATTAATACGCCAACTCCAATTTGCATAATAAAGAAAGTAAAGAATAATTTACCGCGAACCAGTATTTTTAGAATATCAAATGATTCATCTGCTTCATAAATTCTATGGATTTGGTCTAAACTTTCCAGAGTAAAATCTATTATAAGTATATAAAATAAATATTTTGCAATTGTATCCAATGCCATCATATCTGGTTTCTGTTTACGCAAATAGGAAACTCCCATATAAATAAACATTACCAGAGCAATTCCTGAAACCATAGCAGAGAAAATAAAAATTACAGGCATCATAACGGTTGACCACCATGGATTTGCTTTAATAGAGCCAAATATAAATCCTACGTATCCATGTAGTAAAAATGCTGAAGGGATACCAACTACGGTAATAAAATAGCCGATTTTCTCATCTGTTTTTCTCGATTCCGGTGAAGTTTCACTAACCCATAAAGTAAGTGCTTTATAAACAAACTTCACAAAGCCTTTTTTTTGTTGCGACCATATAACCATATCGTATCTGTAATCAAACCATATTTCGAGTAATAATACTACCATTAGATACCATAAATACACAAAACCAAAAATGGCCATTGCAGAAGTTAAATGAGGTGTAACTAGCATTTCGTAGAAGCGCCAGGGCTGACCAAGATGGGTAATTAACGGCATTGTGGCTACTAACATAAAAGATAACGCTGTTAGCAACGAAATTTCATACGTTGGTCGTAATGCTTTTATATCAAATACTCTGTTTAAAGATGCAAGGATAAATGCTCCGGCAACAAGTCCGGTAACGTAGGGATACATTACAATTAGTAAATCCCAGTTTAAGGCAATTTCATTAGGATAAATATAGCCGTCGAGGTTGGCTAATGCTTCGTATAGAGTTTCATATTTATTCATTAGTGTACCTCCTGACTTAAATCGTTATAAAATAATTTAGACTCTGTATTTAATTGTGGTTTTAATACGGCACAATTATTTTCTTTGATAAATACTGACACTGCACTTTCTTTATCATTTAAATCACCATATATTCTGGCTCCTGTTGGGCAAGCCATCATACATGCAGGATCCAAACCTTTTTGTAAGCGATGGTAGCAAAGTGTACATTTATCAACTACCCCATTTTCCATATCAATATAGCGACAACCGTAAGGACAAGACTGAACACAATATCCGCAACCTATACAATAACTCTTATCGACTAAAGCAATACCCTCGGGAGATTCGAAGGAGGCACCTACCGGGCAAACCTGAGTACAAGGTGATTTTGCACAATGGTTACACATTTTTGGTACAAAAAATGTTTTATAAATTTCATCATCAGGTACCGGCTGTTTAAAGCCATCAATACCACCGTTTGGCGATGAAACTTTAATCTCGTCGTCATTAGTGATGGTATATTGTTCAACCCAATTTCGAAAGAAAAATGGCTCATTAGGAACATCGTTTTCAACTTTACAGGCTCTTGCACAACTGGCACAGCCAATACATTTTTCGATATCAATACCTATTCCGTACCACTTACCCTTACCTTTAGGTTTTTTTGTTGCATAAACCATTTTTAATGGATTCAATAATGAAACCAATACTATGCCTCCTGCAAACATGCTGGAGTTCTTTATGAAATCGCGTCTTGATGAATTTTCTTTTTTTATAGCCATGGCTGATGTGGATTATGACAATTTATACATTCTTCACCTTCACTGTGTTCAACAGCATCAATTTGTTTAATTATACTTTGCGGACTGGCAGCATTTTTTGAATGACATCTCATACAAAATTGATTGTCGTCGGGTATGTTCATATCAATATTTTCATCATCAATATGCTTATATCCGGGACCGTGACAAATTTCACATTGAATTGACTTATGCGCACCTTGAGTTTTTAATTCGGCGATGGAATCATGACACATAGCACATGTTTCAGTTTGAACATATTTGGCCTCTTTATCTGAAATTTCTGTAAGAGCGTTTCCGCGATAGGCTCCATATTCTCTCCATGATTCAGGAGTTAGAAAATATTTAAGACCTAACATTATCCCAATAAATAGGACAAAAACTATCAATAATCGTTTTACTTGAAGTGGCATAATAATTTAAATGTTAGTTGGTTAAGTTGTTTTTTGATCATTATATTTATTTTATGATTACAAACAATATTACTTATTAAAAATCTAGTGTGCTTATTAATCAAACGGTTTGAGTATTCGATTCAACGCTCTTCTTTTGTAAACTATCAATACTAAATCCCTCAAATAAAATTGCAATAGATATTTTTGAAATAAAAGTAAAGAGCAATGCACCACCTGAGAAAATCATAACAGCTGTACGTATTTCAATATCAGAAGGAACATAAAATAAATACTGCCCTAGTGAATCGGGAGTAAACCCTGGTATAATTAAAGTTATTCCTTTTTCCATATAAACACTGAAATAAATTAAAACTGCTCCAATATTTAATGTGAGAAGGTTTTTTCGGGTTTTTGGAATTAAAAATAGTAGAAATGCAGTGAAGCCCATTGCAATCGACGACCAACTGTAAAATACAATCTCCCTGTTTTTCTCAACTCCTAATAATAAATATTCCCAATAAACAAGATGTTCAGTATCAGAGTAGAATTCTTTAAATAATTCAGAAACCGTAAAGAATAGATAGATAAACATTGCGTAAACCATTAGTTCGGCAATTGTAAAAATAACTTCATCCTTAATTTCAAATTTTGTTGTTTTTCGAAGAACCTGAAAGAGTAGTATTAGTATTGCAGGACCCGAACAAAAAGCAGAAGCTAAAAACCGGGGAGCAAGTAAAGCGCTATTCCAAAAAGGTCGGGCAGGAAGAGCATTAAAAAGAAATGCAGTTACAGTATGAATTGCTATTGCGGCTGGAATACTTAATAATACCAATGGCAATATGAAGGATTTGTTATATTCTTTTTTATGAAATTGTTTATATAATAAGTGTGTAACAATTACTAAATTTAATATAAAATAAGTGAAGAGAGCAAAAAAGTCCCACGACAAAATCGAAGATGGGAAATTCATTGTTCCAACAATAGGAAGCATATGCCAAAAACGAAGTGGTTCTCCAATATCAACCACAATAAAAGCTATGCACATAATAACAGCGCAAATGGCTAATATTTCGCCAAAAATTACAATTTCTTTAATTGGTTTCCAGTCGTATATATATGCGGGAATTACAAGCATAACTGCAGCTGCTGCAACCCCTACTAAAAAAGTAAAATTTCCAATATAGAAACCCCATGAAACAGAATCTCTCATATTTGTCACAATCAGACCTTCTTGCAGTTGATCATAATACCCAAGTGCTCCCCACACAATTAATACAAGCAGAAAAAATATACAGGAATAATAAACTCTTCCTCCATTGACAATAATTTTAAATGATCCGTTTATAAATCGTAAAAAACTCATAATTATTAATTTATCAAATGATTAAAAAAGATAAAATTAGACACCGAAGAAATAATAGAATTTAGGTTGTGTGTTAAGCTCTTCTTTAAAAACAAGAACACGCTTATTTTCTAATATGTATCTTATTTCGCTATCAGGGTCTAGCAAGTTTCCAAATTTTCGTGAACCTGTAGGGCATATTTCAACACAAGAAGGGTATTTTCCATCTCGAACACGTTGAATGCAGAAAGTGCATTTCTCGACAACACCTTTAGTTCTTGGCCGATTCCCTAAATAATGAGTTATTGGATTAACCTCTTCATCTGGAATATTTGGCTCACCCCAATTAAAATGCCTGGCGCCATAAGGACAGGCAGCCATACAATATCGGCAACCAATACACCAGTTATAATCAACTACAACAATTCCATCTTCGGTTTGCCAGGTTGCTTTAGTTGGACAAACAGTAGTACATTGAGGATTTCTACATTGCTGACAAGCAACTGGCATGTAGAAATGACCCTTTTCCGGAACCAAATCAGGATTATAATGAACATTGGCATAATGCACATCGATACCCTTTTCATTTTCCATCCGAAGCACCTGTATCCAGTGAACCTGAGGTTCACGAGATTGATTATTTTCCTCAACACAAGCATAAACACATTTTCGGCATCCTATACATCGGGATAAATCGAGAGCATATCCAAATAAAATTCCTTCAGTAGCAGGCTTATCTGATACTACAAACTCCTTACCATATTTTTCAGAATACTTTTTCTCAAGATTCTTTACAATATCATTTTTTTCTGCTTTTGATAATGTTCTGAAATTTTGTTGAAAAAATTCATCTAACTCTTCTGAACTACAACCTGCTAATGCAACAGTTCCCAAAGCCAAAACAGGTAATTTTTTCAAGAAATTCCGTCGTGAATTATTTTTTTCTTTTTTCTGCATACTTTACAAAATCGTTATCAATATTTATAAAATTATCCCTTTATGTTTTTTTGTGCAACAGGGGCCGGTGCAGGTTTAAGTTGCATTGAACCAGATGAACTATCATTATTAATAATTTCATCCGCTTCAGCCTTCGACAGAGTATTAAATTTCAGTTCAGAATGATTATTAGATTTTTTTCGATTCAAAAAAGAAAAAGCACTAATCGAAACAATTGCTATAGGTATCTTTTTTAAAAAATCTCTTCTCGGACTATTATCAGTTTTTTGCATGATTATTCTGTATTTTAAAAAATATATCAATAAATATCCTCTTGTCGAACAGGAGGGGGCAACGGTTGTAATGATTCAAATTTAGGCGAATGCGGATTGTGGCAATGTACGCAAAGTAGATATTGTTTATTTCCATTCCAATCACCAGTACGTTTACCATGAACTCCAACCTTCCAATCACGAAGTTTATCACCATGACATTGTCCGCATAGCTTATATGATTCTTCAAATTTTAATAAACTGCCACTTGCAAGTCTCAAGAAATCCCTGTTATCGGCGTCATGACAATCAAGACACCAACGGTTTTCACTATCATGATGGAAAGAGTCGACAATCTCTTCATGCATATCCAATAATCTTCTTTCAGGATTCGTTTCCTGCTCAGCATGGCATTCGGAACATGGGAAAATATCTTCACTAAATGGTGGTTTAGCAACTGCTATATTGTTCTTCTGTTCATCAGAGCTTGTCAATGCTTCAGCATTTACCATGTCCTGCTTAAAAAAATGGCTTTCGCTACATCCATATAATAATACTAATAGTACAAAAAATATTTTTAGAAATTTGTTGTTAAAGTCTTTCATTGTGCGTTTTCATTTATAAATTCGAGAAGCTTCGATGATTTCATTTTATTTTTTATTTCATTATTCAGTTCGTACCAATAATCTTTGGAAGGGCAAATATCAAATTGCTCACATTGTGTACCTTCATATGAACAATTCACCAATGTTAACTCAGGTTCAAATGCTCGATAAATATCATAAACCGAAATTTCATTTGGTTGTTTCGACAGTACATACCCGCTACTTTTACCTGCAAAATTTACTATTAATCCTGTATTTTTTAACCCCATGATTATTGAATCCAAATATTTTAACGGAATTTTTTGATTTGCAGAAATTTGCTTTTGAAAAAGACCGTTTAGTGATTTATTATTGGCAATCTCAATCATTGCCCTCAAACCATACCTTACTTTGGTGTGAATTTTCATAATCCCATCAATGCTACTAAACTTATAGGATGCAAATATAAAAAAGTATTTATTATTTGCAACTATTTTGAATATTTGGCTATATATCTCATATACTGCCTGTTAGATATGTTAGGATTTTGGATTATTTCACCATCTTACTGTTATACACATAATTACATATATATATACTAGCATCAGTTAATAATTCAGCTTGTTATGAAAACCAAAATTGTAGAGTTAGTTTTGATTGTACACTTGGTTAAAAATTCAGGAGTTATGTTGAAAAGATTATAAAATAACTTTTAAAAAAGATGATTTTAACACTTACCAATCTTATCAATTATTTACCATCTACAAATTTATCAAATTGCCACTCGCATAATTGCTTAAACCTGCTTGTTACATTTGCAGTTACACGATCATGAAGAGATTCCCAAATTCGACGAATAAATTTCATTTTTGATAAAGTTTTATTACCATAAAAATCAAATCCAACCATCATAAACAATTGCGTCATTTCATTTTCACCTCGTTCAGGGATAGAGGTTCTAACATATATTGAAAATACTCCAATAGGGTATCCTCCCTTACATCGGTAAAGAAGAAACCGGGCATTGTCAAAATCGAATGGAGCAGGTGTTCGCTGGATGGTAATCGCATTCAAGTCAAATAAATGCATCAATTTAAATCCAAATATTCCATTTTTCAGTCCGAAAATATGTGGAGAACAACCGAATAGAAAAATTTGAATTTTTTCCAGTTTTTTGTCTTGAAGGTTAACCTTAGCGATATGATTAGGCCAGCATGAAGAATCACCATTCCATTTAAGCAGTTCATCAAACACATAACTAGCTGGGGCTTCAATTCCAATTCTATGAATGTTGAGTATTTTAAAGTTATCAACTTCAATGCCTGTTCGTTGCAGAATACTTTCACAATAGTTCCTTCTTTCTTCTTCGGAGTTGAATTTAATAAGAGTATGTACTGTTGGTTTATTCAGCAAAAAATACTTGATATCAGTTAATATATTCCTGCTCCTTGTTGGGGGTTGCTTCTGGTTATCTTCTGCCTTATGAATCTCAGGTATACCGGTCATGATTCTTCAAAAATGCAATAATATTTAAAGTTCATATTTATTATACTTTACCATCCGAGCCATTGCACCAATAGTATTCCATACAAATGTAAAGATAGTTCCCGGATTTAAAAACCTCACAAAAATATTTTTATATGGAGCGCTACCCGTAAATATATCCCAAAGGATGGAGCTCATTTTTCGTTTATATCTTTCTTTTTGTTTCTCATTAACAACCATCCTAAGTAGTGCACTTTTCAATATTACCGATTGTTGAACACTAGATGTAATTTTGAAAATAAACTTGCCGATATTATTATCCTTCTCTAGTTTATTACACGTGGGTTGAAAATGCTTTTTAAAGTGTACCGACGATATTCCTTGAAATAATACAGTATTAGCTGCAGCCTTAGCTGTTAAATAAGCTGCTCCAATGCCATTTTTATACAGTTTTGAAGTGGATGAATCACCAATAAGTACCACCCTGTCGGCGTATGCAGATTTTGCACCCTTAATGTTAATATTAGGATAGCACTGGCATGTTATAATACTTTTAAGATCGGTGTTTGGAGGAAAACACTTTTTAACTGGTTCCGACTCAAGAAAACTTGCTACAATTTCGGTGTTGATATCTGCTCCTAATAATACGAGGGTAACATACCTGGCTTTCGGTATTAATGCTCCAAACTTGATATTGGGTAAATTAAGAAGAAAAACATGCATTGAATTACCAAAATATTTATTAATCTGGTTTTCATCTATTTGAATTTCACAAATAAATGTTCGGGTTGTTTTTGGAAGTATAAAAGACGGACAAAGATCACTAAACAATTCCAACGTCGTTTTGTTAAGCCCAACAGCTCCTACAACAAGATCATATTCTTTTTCAAAATTATTTTTGGCCCTAAGGATTATTCCATCCTTTTTTCTTTCCATCTCAATAACCCTGTCACGGATAATATTTGCCCCTTTCGCTGCACATAATTCCATCAGGTGATTGTCGAAACTTTTGCGATCATCAGGGATACATCCTAAGGGGCCAAGCCCTCTGAACATAGAAGCGATTTTTTGTTCGTCAGCAGAAGCTTCAATTACTACATTTCCCTGCTCAAGATGAAACGTATAGGATTCAATTCCTTGCCGGATTACTTCTGCAGGTAAAATAATCCCATCACCAGATAACATTTGGATTAGTGATTCAGAAACAATACCCCCACATTGGTTGCAACCTGATGGGCCACAGCTATTAAAGTCCTTCCCTTCAATTATGTCAATATTAATATGAAGGTCAAGTTGTTCGGCAAGTTCGAAAGTAAAATATGTAAAAAAACTGCCTGAAGGACCTCCTCCAACAATGGCAATATTGGAACCATCTTTTATTTTAAGATTATTAATCTCCATATCCGCCAAAAATAACAAAAAGATTGAACGGACGTTTTTTGATGGGAAAGAACTTAAACTTGTTTAAAAAGTCATCTCCATTAGGCTGTTTGAGCTACAACAGGTATTAAGGATTGTTTGTATATTTTTAATTTTAATATATTTAACGCTGTACGACACTCATCCAAATCAACTAGAATACTCAATTTAGTATCTTCAAATTTGTCTTTCAACTCGCTAAATAATCCGGAATAATAGTTAATCCCTTCTTTTAGATTATCAGCAAAGGTTAGCAGATACTTATGTTGTTTATCTGTTTTGGAAACCTTTGATTCATCAATTTTATTTTTCAGATAATCAATGTAAATCTTTAACTCTTTTAAAAACATATTTGGGCGATCGGTTCTGGTAATAATATTTGCCCTTCCATAAATATGATCTATCATTTCCTTTAAGCTTGATATTTTTGAGAAATACGCCATATTTGGACCCGGACAAACTGAAACCCCCTCGCCTTCAATCGTAGTGTCCAGTTTATTAACTAACAAAGCAGATGTGCCTAATCCCACGCAAATGCATGATTTGTCAACGATACTATCATATTTTACCTGGTATTCATCATGTGATAATCCTTCATTTTCCAATTCCTTTATTTTTAATCGTTGATATCGAATTGAGGCTGTACAAATTGGCTTTTCAGTAAACTCTTTGTTAGAAACAAGATATTTTTTTGGACATGTACTGCCCGGTATTCCTTTCTCAACCAGTGATAGTTTTTCAATATCTTTAGTATTACCTTTCAAACTATTAAATGGTACACCTAACGGGGATATATTACTTAAATACAGATCATTCTCCCGGGAATCGATTAATTCATTAAGAGTATAATCATCAACCGTTGTAGCTTCAGGCACTAAGAGAAAGGGCGTTCCCCAACCAACCGAATCGATTTGATAATGATCAATTAGAAATTGATGTTCCTCGGCTGTGCCAACACCTCCCTGAGCGGTAATTTTAAGAGGTAATACTGTTTTTGGTATCTGAAGATTTTTTTGAGAAAGTGCTGTGATAAGGATATCGTGAACTGATTTAATTAATTCTTTCCGATTTTCTTTAAATTCGGCAAGTATCGGCCCCATTAAATATCCATCAGTAGCAAAAGCATGGCCACCACAATTAAGACCTGATTCAATTCTGTACTCACTTACCCATAGACCTTTTTTTGCTAAAAATTTGCCTTGTATCAATGCGGATCTGTAGTCGCTTACTTTTAGTATAATTTTCTTTTTTATTTCACCACTTTCATCAGGAAAAAAATCTTTAAACTGCTCAATATAACTGTATAATCTGGGATTCATTCCTGCCGATAATACAACGGAAGAATTTAGTTCGCTATTAGCAAATCCTCTTAACGCAGCATGGGCATCATTATATTCGATAGGTAATTTTTCATTATTTGAATAATTATCCTTATCAATTTTGGTCATAATATTTACATCAATGCTGCCCAATGACAAGTTATTTTTTAGCCAGTTTTTTATTTCAGTTAAATTAAAATATTTTTCGGTTAAACTATTGAATTCTTGCTTTAGGGTAGAGCTATCGGGCAACATATTGAAATATTCCTTTATTTCATTACCTTTTTCAAAAGTAGCATTTTTTAATTCCTCAAATTTCTTTTCTACCTGATCGTTTAAAAAATTAAGATAAGAGGTAATCCTTTTTGCTCTGAAATCGTCAATTTTTTCCGAAATTTCCTGAAAAGGGATTTCAAATTTCTCGCTGTACATTTTTCTTAATTTTTCAAGAAGAGTATCATCAACCAGGGATACCGCAGAATCAATTCCGTACTGAGAAACTTTTAATGGGGTATCAATGGTAAAACCAATTCCCATAACAGGAATATGAAATGTGTGTTTTTTGCTCATATTTTAATAAGTTTGAACTAAACTTTCCCGCAGTTGTTGGTTTTGGTGAGCCGATCCGTGCAGAAATCGTGCTTCTCACATTTATTAATTGGTACTGCAAAAGTACAAAAATACTATATCAAGAGGCAGATGGCACTAAATTTAACAATGTTTAAGGATTTTTAACTGTTTTATGGATATGGTTCGTCGTCGTATTATTCAAATAAATCTGCTTCAACTCCCTCTAATTCCTTAAGCACCAACATTGAGTCAGTTTTATAAAAAGATACCTTCTCAAAACGGCGTATAACTACCTGTATAACTCTTTATTCCCGAATTAATAAATGCTTCTGATACTTGCTTCATTTCATTTTGTGTTGGAATGTTATCTATGTCCATCGTGTCCTCACGTTCCAACAATTTGTACTTTTCCCTGCCAAGGTGATGCAAAGGAAGCAGATTGACTTCTGAGATATTGTTTTCTCTGAAGAAGTTGATGTATTTTTCCAATATTTCATCGGAGTTATTAAATCCCGGAATTACCGGCACCCTGATAATCAAACGGCCGCTGAATTCCTTTGATAATTTTGCAGCATTGCTTAGTATGAGTTCGTTTCCTGAGCCGGTTTTCTTTTTGTGCAATAAGGTATCGGGATTTTTTAAATCATAGAATATCCAGTCGAGAAAAGGCATTACCCTTTCAAAATGTTTCCATGGGAGATTGCCACATGTTTCGATGGCAGTATGTATATATGAATCGTAACATTGCTTTAAGAGCTCTTCAGCAAAATCAATTTGAAGGAGCGGTTCACCTCCCGACAAGGTTATGCCTCCATCGAGCCCCCAAAACTGCCTGTCGCGGTTTATAGTTTTCATAAGTTCTCCTACGGTCATTTCTTTCGCACTTACACTTAGTGCTTTAGTATAGCAATTGTTTAAACATGAGTGTTCAAAACAGTCGTTACAAAAATTACGATTAATTAAAAGTTGTTCATTTTTTATTTCAATTGCTCCGAAATTACAATCCTTTACACAATTGCCATCAAGGCGGCATTTTAAGATGTTGTAAAGTAATATAGGACTATGGTTTATACCTTCCGGATTTGAGCACCAGTTACAGTTTAATGTGCAGCCTTGCATAAACACAAGAGTTCGGCATCCGGGACCATCATGAACAGATAGTCCTTGAATGTCGAAAATATATGCTTTGGGCTCCACCTTAATTCCAATGAAAATCAGTGCAGGTTAGAGCATTCAACTGTGGGTAGGCATCATATTTTTTCATGCAGTTACCCATATCATCCGTTGTTAACTGAAAATTAAAGCAATGTTTGCACTTTTGGGCTTTTTCGAAATGTTCACACGACTCATCATCGGCAGCTATATTGTTTTTGTCTCTTTTGCACAATCCTTTAAACGCATCAACAGGAAGATAATATTTACAATCTATATGTTTCATTACTAATTGATTATTGACTATTAAATTAAAACTTTAACTCCAAACTCCAAACCCTTAAATTTCTTCATATTCTGTTCTGGCAATTACCTCATCCTGGATTTGCTTACCAAGTTCAACCCAATATTGTGTAAACCCTGCTACTCTAACCATTAGTCCCCGGTAATTATCGGGGTTGTTTTGTGCATCTTTTAACATGCGCGAATCAACAATATTAAATTGTGCGTGAAACGCACCTTTCCTCAAATATGCCTTGATCATCTCTAAAAATTTCTTTGAGCCTTCCCTGCCGGCTACAACCGAAGGATGGATTTTCATATTCAGCTGCGAATTCTGCGAAAGCGCATGGTTGTAACATGTTGCGGAATTAAAAAGTGCATATGGGCCGTTTTGATCAGTTCCGGGATAGGCCGAAACAGAGCCATCGGCAAATGTTGTACCGCTCAATCTCCCGTCAGGAGTTGCCAATGTTACGGCTCCCATTGGTGCATGGGTTGATACAGATATCTGACATGAATAAAGTGGTTCATTATATAGTGAAAGATAATTTTCGCACATTTTGCTGAACCAGATTTGCCAGTCGCGGAAAATATTATCCACAAAACTTTCATCATTACCATACTTAGGAGCATCGAGGCATTGGCTATGAATTTTTAACCAATCTTCGTATTTTTCAGTTCTCTTCTGTTCAATCAAACTATATGAACCTGTTTCCTGTGCAGTGAAATATCCAAAATTAGAATCAATGGCATCTTTCAGATTTGCTAACGAAAAGTTCTTTTCTACGTAAACATTTTTCTTTACTGATGCCAGCGAGTTTACAAGGTTAACCCCTCCGCAAACTTCAACATTAAATGTACGGTTATAGCGGCTTCCTTTGTGGCTGATATCTTTGCCGGTTTCCAAACAGTCGGGTTTAAGCATGCTATTTACAATTGATGGCGAAATCTTACCCCAAATGTCGTGCTGAATATTATTTGTAAGCGTAAGAACTTCTACCGTAAGGCTGAAATACTCTTTGAATGTTTCCCAAAGTTCCTCATAAGTACTAAGTTTTTTGCCGTGAGCGGGATAAACTCTTCTTCCGGTTCTTCGATCAATTCCATTGTAAAGCACAGCTTCAAGCACTTTTGGCACAGATATAAAGTGAACCCCAACACTTGTGGCCGGTGCTGAGCCACCGGGAATATAATGAATCTCCCCATTAAACTCAAGAGGCATCCAGCTTCCGGCTGAAGTTTCAAGGCAGCCACCTATCGACCATGCTCTTGCCTCTTCCATCTCCATTCCTTCATTTTTGAAATTCTCCATTATAAACTCCATCGCTACGCGGTTGTTAACCCATGCCGGATATCCGGTTCCTACCTTTGTAGTTTCGATACCTTTAAGCAAGAACTCTTCAGGCAACTTTTCATCATACAGTAAACTTAAAGTTGGTTGAGGAGTGTCGCAAGTGATTGATGATTCCATGATAAGTATTTCAAGCTCGTTAGCCGCGCTATTGCCATCCTTGGTTAATCCTCCCACACACAGATTGTTAAAAGTGTTACCACTTAGTACACCTCCAACAACACCCATTGATGCAAAGCAATCCAGCTGAGTGAACTTCATGCGCATAGTTTCGAGTAGTTCGATAGTTTTCTCCTTATCCAATTTACCTTCGTCCATGTCTTGTTTCCAGTAGGGATATAGTACCTGTCCCAGCCTTCCGGGCGAAAGTCCCGAAATTGCATCTTCGTTTAGTACAGCAACATGGAAAATCCATGTCAACTGCAATGCATCGTGAAAATCCCGGGGAGGATTATGTGATAGCCAGTCGAGTCTTTCTGCAATATCCAAATATTCGTGAAGTTGGTTGTTATCTTTCTCCAGGCTTGCCATAAACCTTGCTTCATCAGCATGGTTTTTTATCCATTTTTGAATTCCTAAAAGAACTGTTTCAATTGATTTGTAAAAATATTTCCTGTCCATATTCGGATAACCGGCTGATGCATCAATCTTTTCTTTACAGATTTTTAATATTCCATTAATGCCATATTGCAGCGGATAGTAATAATTCATGACTTCACGGCCCTGAGGGAGAGTATAGCCCGAATCGAACATACAAATAACAGCCCTCATTATCTCTTCTTTAGTGCTGTATCCAGGAACCAGCTGCTCATATTTGTGACCAATGTCATCGACAGATTTGTTATGCCATTTTTTTGCAATTCTCAGAAGCATTGGCATTTCTTCCTTCCTCATCCCGAACTTTCCGGCAATCGATATTACATTGCCAATACTTTTAGTAACGTTACCTCCTCCCTGTCCCATTGTAGTAACTTCATCCGAACTGACCTTTCCTGCCTCAAGAGCTTCTTTATACATTTCATCTTCCTTGGCGAGAAAAAATGCTTCCGACAGCCATGGCATTGGATATGAACCCCTTAGGTAGTTAGCTTTTCCCATAACAAGTAATTCGCCGGGGTAAATTACAGGTGTAAGATGCTCAAAACCTGTTTTGAGTGCTTCGGCTCTTCTTACGATTGGCACTTCGCCCTCTAGTTCTTCCCACTTACGTGTATACCAATATGGAAATTCAATAGATGCAGAAGACTTCGTTTCAAAATACTGATTTCGTATTTTCTCCACCCTTTGAGTAGGATTTTTAACTATTTCTCTCTCTAAGATGTGCCCTTGCGGGGCATTACCATAATAATTAATTGCTGAACACTCGAGAAATTCATCAGGGAAGGACATAATTAACAAATTTGTATAAACAAAAACTTTGACCAGTTAGGGTCGATAAATGTACATATTTTTCGCGATGAGAGTAAAGCGCGTAGAATTTTTGTAACTAATCAGTATTAAAATACAGGATAATCTTTCAATAAACTCTGTGAAACTCTGTGTCTTCTCTGTGATCCTCTGTGAAACACTTGTCTGCCATGCTTCCGGCAGGTAAACCGGCAGGCAGGGCTATTGCACAAAGTAGCTCAAAGAAGCTCAAGTGACACAAAGAAAATTAAGGATTTTTAGAAACTCTAGTCATCATTACTTTTCGTTACACTATTAGTTACGAATTTTTTAGTGTAGCCTTTAAAACCAAACATCTATTTTAATAATTATCTTTGTCTTCAAGAATCAAACAAATTTATGTCGACAAAAAGGAAAAAACTATTACTAATAAATCCGTTAAACACAGGCACTAAGGGTCTTATAATTCACAAACAAGTTATTTACCCACCTTTGGGATTGGGAATAATTGCTACTCTTACACCCGATGATTGGGATGTAGAATTATTAGATGAGAATTTTGATAGTTTTGAATTCAAAGATGCTGACCTTGTAGCATTAACAGCTCTTACCTCCAGCGTTACTCGGGCATATGAAATTGCAGATATTTATCGTAAAAAGGGTATTGCTTCAGTACTGGGAGGCATACACGCATCGATGATGCCAGGGGAAGCCATGAAACTTGTTGACTCGGTTGTTATTGGTGAAGTTGAAAGTGTATGGCCCACCCTGATTGAAGACTTCGAAAACGGTGAACTAAGGAAAAGTTACACAGGAAAACTATTGTCGATGGAAAATGCTGTAAAGCCCAGGCGCGATCTTTTTCACAAGGACTATAATTTTGCCAGCATCCAAACAACCCGCGGCTGCCCAATGAGTTGTGATTTTTGTTCGGTTCATACTTTTAATGGCAACTCATACAGGTTGAGGCCTGTAGCTGAAGTACTTGACGAGCTTGAAACTCTTGAGCACAATCTGGTTTATTTTGTTGACGACAACCTTATTGGTTATGGGAAAAGATCGCAGCAAAGAGCCATCGAATTATTCAAAGGGATTATCGAGCGCGGAATAAAGATTGAATGGTTTTGCTCGGCATCGATGAACTTTGCCGATAATGAAGAAGTATTACGTTTAGCATCAGCAAGTGGTTGCAGGATGGTTTTATTGGGTATTGAGTCGGAACGCATCGACCAGTTGCAGGATATGAACAAAAAGCTGAATGTTAGTATGGGCATCGACAGCTATGAAGTAGTATTTAATAAGATACATAAACATGGAATTGCTGTTCTTGGAGCCTTTATTTACGGATTGCAAACCGACACACCGGAGTCGATGGTTGCCCGTACCGAATACATAAATAACGCATCAATTGATGCTGTTCAGGCTACTATTCTAACTCCACTTCCCGGAACCGGTCTATTTAATCGAATGACTGAGGAGGGCAAAATAACTATGAACGATTACCCAAACAACTGGCAACATTACCATTTTGGTAAAGTTGTTTTTAAGCACGACACTATGCAGTATGAGGTTATAACCAGCGAAATAGCCAAAAACTGGGATAAGTTATATAATGAGAAAATATTGAAAAAGAAATTTATCCGAACGCTTAAACAAACAAAAAGCCCTATTGCGGGAATATGGTCGTATGGTTCAAATTTGCAGTACTACAATCTTGTTTTTGAACATGATGAAAGCAGGCCTCAGCTTGATCTTGTTGATATTTTCGGATTGAAAGAATTTGAATCAAACCCGTTTTTGTAGGAACTATTCAATCATGACGAAAAAAAAATACAAGCTTCTACTCATAAATCCGTTAAGCACAAAGCGAATTGGCCTGATAAGAGATCAAAAGTCAATATACCCTCCAATGAGCCTCGCGATAATTGCTGCTTTAACTCCCGAACATTGGGATATTGAATTACTCGACGAAAATTTTGAACGCTTTGAATTTAAAAAAGCCGACCTTGTTGGATTAACTGCACTAACATCCCAGGTAACACGTGCTTATGAAATATCTGAAATTTATAAAAAGAAAAATATTCCAACCGTGATTGGCGGGATTCATGTTTCGATGATGCAGGAAGAAGCATTAACTTACGCCGACACAGTTGTGATTGGAGAGGCTGAAAGTGTTTGGAAAAATGTAATACTGGATTTTGAAAACAAATCATTAAAACGGTTATATAAAGGCGAGCTGAAACCTCTGGTTGATTCACCACAGCCAAGGATCGACCTTTATCATTCCGGATATGCATTTGGTAGTGTACAAACCACCAGGGGGTGTCCAATGAGTTGTGATTTTTGCTCGGTTCATACTTTTAACGGAAAACAATACCGCGCCCGTCCGGTTAAAAATGTGGTAGATGAATTTGAAAAAATACCACAAGATAAAGTGTATTTTGTTGATGATAACTTCATCGGATATTCAAAAAAATCGGCCAAAAGAGTTGTTGAGATTTGCAAAGAAATTATTAGGCGCAGCATTAAAAAAGATTGGTTTTGCGCAGCTTCGATGAATATTGCCGATCACGACGAAGTGTTAAAATATGCTGCTGAAGCAGGATGCAGGATGATATTTCTCGGTATTGAGTCGGAGCTTATCGACCAACTTGAATCGGCAAATAAAAAGCTGAATGTAAAAATTGGTATCAACAACTTTTCAAAAGTTTACGATAAAATACACGAGTATGGAATTGCTGTTCTTGGTGCATTTATTTATGGTTTAGATACTGACACCCCAGAAACAATTGAGAATCGAACAAAGTATATGCTCAATTCTAATATTGATGCAATGCAGGCTACAATTCTTACTCCTCTTCCCGGTACACCGTTATTTGATCGCTTGGTGGATGAGCATAGACTAATTTGCAACAATTTCCCTGATGACTGGGCTCGTTACGATTTTGTAGAAGTAGTTTATAAGCCAAGGCTTATGACTGCTAGAGAACTCACTAAATCAATAGATTCAGCATGGAAAACCCTATATGATGAAAAACGATTGAAAAGGAAATTCATAGATGCTTTGAAGGCAACAAGAAACCCAATTTCGGCAACATGGTCGTATAATTCAAACCTTCATTATCATAACTTAGTATTTGAGCACAAAAAAGATAAGTTAGTACAAGATTTAAATTTATAATGTCTGATTATAGATGTTGTAGCCCTATTAATTCATCTGCATCATTCATATTTTATATTTTTGCCCAACATAATAACTAAATACATATGTATCATTCAATCCCTGAAACCAAATATCAATTAATGTCGGTTGCATCCGGAAAATTTTTTAACGATACAGGATGGGTACTTGAGGCTCCGGATGAATCACAACCCGGACTAGTGCGCGCCATTTATGAGAAGAAACAACTGAAAATTAAAGATGATTCCTATGGTATTTACAAATTTGCCGACTGGCTACCAATACATAAAATGTTGGTGGGCTCATTTGCACCAGTCACCTTTAAAAGTGAAGGACTTAGTAAAAAGTTAGGGCTTTCTAATCTCTACATTACGTTTAGCGGTTACTGGCCTGAACGCAATATCCTTATGAAAACATGCTCGTTTAAGGAAACCGAATCGTACTCGGTTTGTGCTCGTATGGATAGTGATGAAGAAAAAATATTGGTGGTTGCATCGGCAGGGAATACAGCTCGTGCATTTGCCCAGGTGTGCTCGGACAACAAAATTCCACTACTGCTTTGTGTTCCCGAAGATAATCTTGATGCACTATGGTTTGATGCACCACTTGACGATTGCGTTAAGCTTATTTCAAGTAAAAAAGGAGGTGATTATTTTGATGCAATTCATCTTTCAAACATTGCTGCCGAATTAGATGGTTTTGTAACAGAAGGTGGCGCAAAGAATGTGGCACGACGTGATGGTATGGGAACAACAATGTTGTCGGCAACTACAACAATTGGTGAAATCCCTGAGCATTATTTTCAGGCTGTAGGAAGTGGAACAGGAGCCATTGCTGCATGGGAAGCAAATCTTAGGTTAATTGAAGATGGCCGTTTCGGAAATAGAAAGATGAAACTTATAGTAAGTCAAAATTTTCCCTTCCACCCTATTTATGATGCATGGAAAGCAGACTCAAGATCGCTGCTACCATTTGATGATGCTGAAGCACGTAAGCAGGTTGAAATTATTGATGCAAAAGTACTTTCAAACAGAAGGCCTCCATACTCACTTTCGGGAGGATTGTATGATGCTATGAAAGATGCAGGAGGTGATGTATTGCTTGCTACCAACGAGGAAGCAAAAACTGCAGGAAACATTTTCCTTGAAACCGAACGTATAGATATTCATCCGGCAGCAGCCGTGGCCACAGCAACATTAATAACTGCCGTGAAAAATAATGTGGTGAAAACCGATAGTATTATTATGCTTAACATTACCGGAGGCGGTGAAGACAGGTTTAAAAATGATAATGAATTACATTATCTGAAACCACTTCTTTATTTCGATGTTAATCCAAATGAGAGGGATGTTAAGGAACAGATTGGAAAATTAATCTGGTGATTTTTCTTGCTTTTCCTTAAACAACTCAAGCCACTGATTGGCCATTGTAAGGGGTAGCAATAACGAACGTACAGGATGTGCAATAATTTGCTTTGATTTAGGCAATAAAGAAATCATTGTTGGTAAAGCACTAAATGCCAAACCTATCGACTGGTAATATTTTCCAAAGCCAACCTTCATTAAAAAATTTCTTACTTTTTCATTTTTTAGTTCAACACTAATGGACGAAAACGCCACAACGATAAATAATGCACGAATAACCATTTCCATGCCTTTGTAAAGCCCTACTAAATTAAACCATGTTGGGTTATAGCTCCCTGTATCCCAAAACAATGCCGATAAAAGAACTATTATAATTAACTGGGACCAAAAAACTGGTTTGCGCAAACGGCGTAGAGCATATCGATACATATAACCAAAAATCAACAAGTAGAAGATAATAAACGACAACCCGAAAATAAGATCATGAAAATTCAATAAATACAAACCCATTGGTATTGCAATCAAATGAAATATTAGTAAACCAATTGATGTGCGGTAATTTTTGTTTATGTCAAAAAAATCACTTCTGTTATTAATTTTATTATCAAGAACAAAATTACGTGATGACGATTTTATTGCAACTGCTTTTTTGCCAATGTAATACCCTAATATTGCGGCAGTAAAACCTAACACAAAGTAAAATAATAACAGTACCAGTAATACTTGCTTTGGCGCGGTCTCGCTCATTTTCAATTGCTTTAGAGCAAAATTTATAATATTTAAATATACTTTGATCAAATCAAATCCATAAAAAATTAGCAGGCTTACTATTTTATGAAATAAGGCAGTAGATACACTTAAGATTCCTGCCATTACATAGCTGAAAATATTATTACCGGCTATTAATATCACCAGCTCGATAAGCATGGCTTCGAGTAAAATTCCGGTCATGGGGCCAAGGATTACGGCAGAGGGAGAAACAGATTTCATAATAGCAGTTATTAGTCCTGCTCTGATAATAAGTCCTTTTTGTGGCCAAAGCTGGTAATATCCAATCAATAATACAGTACCTGCAAAAGCTAGCGTTGTGCCGGCCATAGGTAGTCGGGTATTATGCAAAAAACTACCTATAATAATTTCTAAAGCTGCCCACAAACCACCTACTACTGCTGCTTTAAGCCATAAGTCATCATTATTTTTCATTCAGTTGTTTACTTCTCCCGCAAGTATAATTCCGCTTATTTATAGTTTATTCATGGCAAGCAAAAAAAGGGTTATTAATTATCGCTGTTGGCGGTAGGTAACATCGTCCATTAATGATTGTATGGCATATTTCATCTCAGTGAGTTCAAGAGCTATTAGATTACCATATCCAGCTCGGTCGTTAAAATAAACTCCATTATCCAGATCGATAAATCTATAATCGGGGTTGTTGATCGAAAGGTCGATAAACTCCAGGTTTACTGGAACATGTCCATGAATTACCTTTTTGTTAGAAATTTTATCCGGGTCCACTTTAAAATCCCTGATCCATATCATAGCACGTTTATCAGAAAAAGGGTTATCCTCTTTAAAATTAAGGCCGGCATGAACTATAATAAAATTATCAACTTCTGTATAATAATCAAGATTCCTCATCCACTCAATATATTTCTCAGGAATATCCTTAGGTGATTCAGCATCAAAGCTCTGGAGGGCCTCAGCACCGCCATATATTTCCCACTCACGCTGAATTTTTGTTTTTGCTCTAAATCCCAAAAATCCTTTGTGTTTCACATCCTCATCAAATGCTTTCACACAATAATCTTCATGATTACCCAACAATGCAGTAATATGATATTCATTTCGCTGCATCTCCATAATGTAATCGATAACACCTTTGCTATCCGGCCCGCGATCAATATAATCCCCTAAAAAGATCAGATGATCATTTTTGTTGGGTTTAATTTGATTTTCCATTAAGATCTTCAAAGTATCAACACAACCATGTATATCAGGTATAACCCACTTCTTTATCATTATGATTTGGTATTTTATTTTCCTTTTGCCTGATTGGCCACCTGCTCCATTAGTTTTTTAATATCTTCGGGATCGCCCAGAAAATAATCTTTAATAAAATTAAGGTCATCATCAAACTCAAAAACATAAGGAACACCAGTTGGAATATTAAACTCTAATATTTCTTCACGACTCATATTTTTTAGGTGCATAACCAGGGCCCTTAAACTGTTGCCGTGGGCTGTTATCAGCAAGTCGTTGTTCTCGTGTAGCGCAGGCTTTATTTCTGTTTCCCAGTAGGGGATAAATCTTTCAATTACTTCCTTCAACGATTCAGTAAGTGGAAGTTCTCCGGCAGTTAATTCTGCATATCTCAGATCAAATTTAGGATTTCTTTCGTCATCGGCAGCTAAAGGCATGGGAGGTGTGTCGAAGCTTCGTCTCCATAACTGAACCATATCGGCGCCATATTTTTCAGCAATTTCAACTTTGTTAAGACCCTGCAACGTACCGTAATGCTTTTCGTTCAGTCTCCAGCTTTTTCTAACTTCAATCCACATCAAATCCATTTCTTCCAGCATGAGCCACAGCGTTTTAATTGCTCTGGTAAGATATGATGTAAAAGCGAGCTTGAACCTATAGCCTTCTTCTTTAAGAATCTTTCCTGCCTGTATTGCTTCAGCAACTCCTTTTTCAGAAAGAGTTACATCTGTCCATCCTGTAAATCTGTTTTCTTTATTCCATATGCTCTGTCCGTGGCGAACAAGTACTAATCTTTTCATTGTTTAAGGGGTATAATCGCTTTAAGAATTTTTAACAAAACTAACAAAATGTTATCTATTATTCCATTCAATTTAATATTAAGTTAAATATTTCGATTGGGCAATTAGGTCAATTGTACTATTTTTGTTAACCATGTTTGTAAAATCGCCTGCCATAATTAAAAAAGTATTTCCGGATTTAGTATGGGATATCAAAACAAGTGAAAAGGAAATTTACCTCACTTTTGATGATGGTCCTCATCCCGAAATTACTCGCAAAGTAATCGAATTACTTGATAAATATGATGCAAAAGCAACTTTTTTCTGTGTTGGCGAAAATGTGATGAATTATCCGAATACTTTTAAGCTTATTATCGGTAATGGACATCAGGCTGGGAATCACAGTTATAATCATATTAACGGCTGGAAGGTTTCAAATCATGATTATTTCGAAAATATTGAAAAAGCTGACCAACTTATTAACTCTCATTTATTCAGGCCGCCTTTTGGGAGAATAATGCCATCACAAATAAAAGCACTGAAAGAAAAGTACTCTATTATAATGTGGTCGGTTCTTACTTACGATTTCGACATGAAAGTGAATCAGGAAAAATGTCTGAAAAATTCGATTAGAGCAACAAAACCAGGTTCAATTATTATTTTTCACGATAGCAAGAAAGCTGAAAAAAATCTGCTTTATGCTCTTCCTGTGTTTTTACAACACTTCTATGATAAAGGGTTTGCTTTTAAGTTGTTATAATTCAAAATTTAATGCCGTTAGAAATTAAACTATTTCGCATCTTTGTAGTTTAAATAAATTAAATACTTGTGGTTAGATTTTTGTGGTTTCTTTTACTGGTTTTAACAAGTGCAATTATTCTGCAATGTGCTCATCCAGTTTCTCCTTCAGGGGGTGCTAAAGATGTTACGCCACCAGCGGTTATCGAAACCATACCTGAAAACGGGAGTCCTAATTTTAAAACTGATAAGTTTACAATTAAGTTTGAAGAATTTGTATCTCTTGAAAATATACAGCAAACAGCATTAATATCGCCTCCCATGCTCAACATACCTGATTTTAGGGTAAAGGGCAAATCGGTTGTTGTTAAATTTAATGAAGATTTGAAACCAATAACAACTTACTCGGTTTATTTTGGAGATGCAATTGTTGACATAACTGAGAAAAACCCTTTGTTTAATTATACGTATATTTTTTCTACCGGCGATTATGTTGATTCTCTAAGCCTGGCTGGACATGTTTATAACGCATTTGATTTAGCACCAATGGAAGGAGCATATGTAATGCTTTATAAAGATAACAACGACACCATTGTTTTCGACTCTTTACCTTATTTTGTGGTACCCTATTACCTTAGTAAAACAGATGTTGACGGCAGGTTTCAATTTAATGGTTTATCCAACGATAATTACTTGATATTTGCAATAGGTGATCAAAACAGCAATTATATCTTCGATCAGCCGGGTGAAAAAATTGCTTTTCTTGATTCGTTAATTAAACCAATATACATCGAAAAACCTAAAATCGGCACAACTCTTAATGACAGTATAACCAATGTGTTGATGACAAATGATTCGATTATTGTTACTACAGATTCTTTAATATCTGATTCGATTTATAATGTGAGTCATGCCATTGTTGACCTGTTTATGTTTTTAACACCCGATAGCACACAAAGATTATTGAAAGCAGAAGTAGTTGAAAAAAATAAAATTTGTTTTTCATTTTCTCAACCGTCCACTAACATAAAAATTCAATCGCTCAAATTTTCACCGGATAGCATCTGGTATGTAGAGGATTTTTCGGCAGAAAAAGATACAATATACTGGTATCTATTTAATCCACCCATCGACTCACTTGAATTAGTGGTAATACTATTTGATGATACTCTGAGAACAGTATATCTCAAACTCGATCCTGAAAAAAAATCATCCAAGTCACGAAAAAAAGACAAGGTTGAGGAAAAAGAAAAACTTGAATGGACATCAAATATAAAAGGTAAAAAACTTGACCTTAACAAGCATGTTGAAATTCAGTTTAATCAACCCTATGTTAAGGTAAATGATATCGACTCATCATTATTAATTATTGGCAAAGACAGTATTTGGGATCCGGAGTTTAATTTTGTTGATAGTTTACATATGAAAATTGTATTCCCATTTGATTTGTTGGAAGAAACTAAATATCACATTTACTTCCCCGATTCATCCTTTTCAAGTTGGAATAATATTCACACTACAGCTATTGATTTAAGTTTTAGCACATTGCCATTGAACGATTACGGGATTTTAACTTTTAAACTGCACCCCGAAAATAAACAGAATTACATTCTTCAACTATTAAATGAAGATAAAATAACGTTAAGGGATTTTTATTTTAATAACGATACAACTGTCACCTTTTCCTACCTTAAACCAGCGCAATACTTAACAAAAATAATTTACGACAATAACAAAAACAACATTTGGGATCCAGGTAATTATGGTCAAAAATCTCAACCGGAAAAAGTAATTTATTTCCCAAAAGAAATAAAAGTCAGAGCCAATTGGGAAATTGAAGAAGATTGGAAGTGGTAAATGAAAATGCAGGATAGAAGATTCAGCATGGTGCTGGTTAAATGAGAGGGTGCTCGTTAAACTTAATCATATTGCTAGTACTCGTTACATCTGTTCACGCAATCAATAATTTCGGTAAGTATAAGGTTGCGTAATGCATAATAAATCTTCTTCCCATCGCGCTTCGATACAAGTACGCCCTTGTTTTTAAGTATACTAAGATGATGAGATGCCGTAGCCTGTTCAATATTAAGTGCAAGGTAAATATCAGTAACGCTTAACTTTTCACCTTTAGATAATAAATCAATTATAGCAATTCGCATGGGGTGTGAAATTGCCCGCAATTTACTTGCCGCCATTTCGAGTTTTTGTACGTCAATATCAATTTTATTCATCTCAGTAATTTTTTACAAATTTAGAAAACAAAAAATATGGAAGGCAAACAAATATGTACATATATAATTATTTATAATATTTATATTTATTCTAAATAATGCTTATGACGAAAACAATTCAGTAAAACTGAACTTAATGCCATCAAAAAGCCCTTTATCACTCAGTTTTAGCTCAGGAATAACGAGCAATGCCATAAATGATAATGTCATATAAGGAGCACGAAGTTTCGATCCCATTTTATGAACCTCATCATCAAGTATTTGATAGCTACCTGCCACCCTGTAACCATCGCAGGTCGACATAAGGCCTGCCACAGGGAGAGGTAATGTTTTCTTATCAGTTCCGTTAACCAGCGAGATACCTCCACCTTCTTTAATTATAAGATTAATAGCTTCAGTAATAGCTTTATCGCTGGTGCCAACCGCAACAATATTATGACTGTCGTGGGCTACACTTGATGCAATGGCACCATTTTTAAGATTGAAATTTTTAATAAAACCAATTGCTGGTTCCGCTTTTTCATATCTGTTAAGAACAACAATTTTAAGTATATCGCTTTCTACATCACTTACAACATTGTCATTTTCCACCTTATAAGCTTCGGATAAAAAGCCCGTTATAAGCTGGCCATCGTATGCTTCTATTACTTTTAACTTATCTCCTTTGGGAGAAACTCTCAATTTGTCGGCAGAAATGATCGTTGCATGAAAATTATTTGGATGATCTTCGGGTACGGAGTTGATGTAACTTTTACCATTTTCAGCTACCATAATTCCATTTACATATGTTTGTAGTATAGTAAAATCTTCAAGATTGTTAACTACGATCATATCTGCGGGGTCGTTTACCTGTAATGTTCCAACATCAAGTCCGTAATGTTCTATTGGGTTTAGTATCGCACTTCGAAGAACTTTTAAAGGTTCATAGCCCTTTTTTATCGCTCTAATTATCAATTGATTAATGTGTCCCTTAACAAGATCGTTGGGGTGTTTGTCATCCGAACAGAATAGAACCTTGTCTGAATGATCTTTCATCAAATCAATAAGTGAATCGAAGTTTTGGGCGGCGCTACCTTCACGTATTTGAATTTTCATTCCATAGGCAATTTTATCTAAAGCTTCATGCATTGTAAAGCATTCATGATCGGTGGTTATGCCAGCCTCTGCATACTTCTTAGCATCAACACCGCTAACTCCCGGAGCATGACCGTCAACGGGTTTATTGTACTTTTTCGCTATCCCAATTTTTTTCATTTCCCAGGGATCACGATTTATTACACCCGGAAAATTCATCATCTCGGAAAGATATTTGATCTCTTTCATACCAAGGAGCTCTTCCATTTCCTTTTCATGAAACTGAAAACCCGAAGTTTCGAATGGAGTTGCCGGCACACATGCTGATGCACCAAAATAAAATTTAAAGGGCACCTTACTACCATTTGCAATCATGTATTTTATTCCATCAATCCCCAACACGTTAGCTATTTCATGTGGGTCGGATACCGTAGCTACAGTACCGTGAACAACAGCGAGCTTAGCAAACTCCGACGGAATAAGCATTGAACTTTCGATATGAATATGCGAATCAATAAGACCGGGCAATATGTATTGGTCTTCTTTCACACCTGTCCCTCCGGCAAGCGGGTCTTCTTTAACTATATTGGTAATTGTTCCATTTTCAACATAAACGGTTCCTTGATAAATCGAGTTTGCCCTGATATCAACAATATTACCTGATAGAGTAAATTTATTTTTTGATTTCATGATTTTTCAGGTTATGAATAATTATACAAATTTAGGTAATTTCTGATAGCTTAACAGCCCAACAATCTTAAGTTTCTGACTTAACTGTTTTTGGTTAGAAAAACATAAAATTCAACTGGGTTATAATGAGACCAGGCCACACCAAAATCCTTATCATAGAACCAACCCATCATACCTGAAAATCGTATCAAATCCTTTGCTTTTCATATAACTTCTTAGGTTGATCTCGAAATCATGGTTTGTTACCAAAACAAAGTCACCTCCCCAGGCCCCGAGTGATTTTACTACACCCGGATAATCATTAAAATACAAAGATTTGGCAGTAGGTAACTTTAACACGATTGCCATAATTCGTTCATGTTCAGTCAGTAGTTTTTCAAATTCCGTCAAATTATTGGTTAGTATTAAATCTTCTGTAATATCAGAAATACTATCAATATCTTTGGAAGTAAATTTACCGTGTTTTTTAAATGCAGAAATGCTATCTGATGAGCTCTGCTTTTTGCCGAGATAAATAAAATACAACCTGTCTTTTTCGGGGGGGTTAAAATTTACATTAGTCACATGGTTATCTCCATGAACCACCTGAAAAAGAATTGGATTATTACTTCGCGCACAAGCAATATCAAATCCCGATCCTCCAAATGTGTTCTGAAGCAGATGATACGGATTTATGTTTGCCCATCTTGCAATATTATTAATTAACGTAGAACTGGATCCGAGGCCAAACTCAGGATTAAATTCTAACAAAGTGGTTACATCAAATCCGAAATTATCAGCAAGAAAATCACCCGACATTTCCTTTGCAACAGTCAAAATCTTTTTTAATTTTTGGGAAAGGGCCGCATCATCTGCACTCTTAATATTAAGTGAAGGCAATTCATATTCAGCAGTAAACCAGCTGCCATCAGTTTTGTTTGCCTGCCAATGCAAAATTTTGGAATTGTTTTTTTTTAAACTGAGTGATTGTCCGACGCGAAGGGGTAGTGCCAGGGATAATGCACCTTCCATTACAAGATATTCGCCTGTAATCAGGAGCTTCCCTTTTGACGACCATGTTTGTTTTTCAGAACTCAATTTTCACGTAGGGTTTGTATAAACTTCTTAACGGCACCATGCGAAACTCTATGGGTAACAAAATGCTCAATTGCCTTTTCTTTCTCGTCTTTTGTAGCTTCAACATGATTCAGGATATTAAAAAGGTGCATTTTCATATGACCAATCTGTATTCCTTTAGTTACCAGCGATCGGATTGCAGCAAAATTGCTTGCCAGGCCTACTGAAGCCACTATCATCATAAGCTCTTTGGCTTTAGGGTTGCCAAGCATTTCCAAAGAGTGTTTGGCAAGTGGATGCAACGACGTTAGTCCACCAACCGTTCCAAGTGACATTGGCATTGTTAGCTCATACCTGAACTTATTTTCGGTTAAAAATACTTTGGTTAAACTTTTATAGCTGCCATCTTTTGTGGCATAAGCATGTCCGGCTGCTTCAATTGCCCTAAAGTCGTTTCCGGTTGCTATTGCAACAGCATCAACTCCATTAAAAACTCCTTTGTTATGAGTTGTTGCCCGATAAATATCAGTTTCAGCAATTTTTACAGCCATCTGAAATTTACGAGCAAATTGCTCACCGGTCATTTCGTTGAAAATACCATTAAGGTCATTATAATCACACTCCACCCATGCTTTAACAATATTGTTTGGTGTATAATTAGATAAAATTGACATTATTATCTCGCACTCTCTTTCGTTATCACTAAAAATTTCATGGGTTTTGAAAAACTCTTTCAGGGCCGATGCAAATTCTTCAAGACATGAATTAATAAAGTTGGCACCCATCGAGTCGACAGTATTGAAAGATACTTTGAGCTGATAATAATTATCCATTTTCTTTGTAAAGTCAAGCAACTCAAAGTCGGTAATTCCACCACCTCTTTCCTCCATGTTTTTACTGATATCCATGGCAGCCTCTCTTAAATATAACTTTAGACTGTCAAGTACTTTTACAAGTTTACTCTTTTTGCCATTCCATAAAAAATGAACTTGCCCTATTTTCTCCACACCAATCACTCTGGCCTTAAACCCTCCCCGTTCCGACCAAAATCTGGAGCTGGATGAAGCTGCAGCTACAACTGAGCTTTCTTCAATAACCACCGGAACGTGATAAGTGCGACCGTTTACAACAACATTGGGAGCTACACCATACGGTATATAAAAGTTTGAAAGGGTATTCTCACTGAACTCATCAAATACTTTTTGCTTCGATTTATCAGATAGCCAAAAGCTTTTCATCAACTCCATGGCTTCAACCTGGTTGTCCATCAACTCAGAAACAATCTTTAGCTTGTCCTCTTTCAGAAGTTTTGAAAAACCTCTGATTAAAAAATCACGTTTTCTTCTTCTAGGCATTTGATTAATAATTCATTTACCAAACGTCCTCAACCTTTTCAGGTTCAGGTTTCATTTTTTCTTCGAGTGTACTACTCCAATTGTTAACAAAATCGGCAATTTGTCTTAAATATTCATCCCACCTCGGATCATATGCCGGATCATTTTTATCAAGCCATTTTTCAACCGGAATATCCGTAGCTGATTTAAGCACTATTTCATCTATAGTATATCTATACCGATTCTCTTTCATCTCAATGGTAAACGAATAATTTATCATTCCGCCCACATGTTTTGAACTGTCCTTATCCCAATAATAAATTCGAAACCTGTGCCTCCCAACTATTTTGCCAGTTTCTTTATCTCTTACTGACGTAACGCGCACAGGATCCTTATAAGTACTGTTCAGCCAATAAATACTCCTTTTAAACAAATCATATTGATCACCCTTCTCATCAATAACTCCCTGAAATTTTATTTTATTTGTCTCGGTATCAATAGGTATAAATAAATCTTCTTTTACCTGAGCCGAAAGATGTATGCCTGAAAAAACGAGTAATATTATAATGAAGTTCTTCATGATCTATAATTTTCAGTTAAGATGAAGCAAAGTTAATGGAAAATGTTTGAGTATGGTTTATTAAGCTAAAAGTTTAATTACGGGCTTGGGGGAAGGGGGGGCGTGGTTGTCGTGGTTGTCGTTGTTGAGGCTGTCCATTGAGAGCTGCAGACAAAACTAAAAACCCGTTAAGTGGATTTTCTTTAAGGCACGAAAAGAAAACACTTAGCGGATTAAGAAAGCTGATAACCCGACAACATTCCTTTCATCACTCCCCATAACTTAGTCTTATTCTAAATTGCCTTCGGGCAAAAAAACACATAGAATACTTTTATATATTTGTCAGTTCTTCTTTATCAAGAATATTTTCTGAATTAAAAACGTGTAAACTGCTAATATTATGAATCTTTCGTATTCCTCAATCACCAAAAAAATATGGATGTCGTTGATGGGCTTATTCCTGATGATATTTTTGGTGGTTCATTTGGGCATAAATTTATTGCTCCTGTTCGATCCCACGCGGGAACTGTTCAATGAAGTTGCCCATTTCATGGGGACAAACCCAATCATCCAGATTTTTCAATGGGTGCTTTTTGCCGGCTTTGCCATCCACATTGCTCTTGGGGTTATACTACAAATCCAGAACTGGATAGCACGCCCGAAAAGGTATAAAGTAAAGGCTATTTCCGAAGATTCTTTCTTCTCAAAATTTATGATCCACACCGGGATTATAATCCTGATTTTTCTGGTTATCCATTTTGCTAATTTCTTTATCAAAGTAAAAGTATTTCATGGAGTAGACGATTTCATTTTAGCTGGTGTTAATACCGGAATGGAAGACATGGGTTTACTGGTGGTAAAATTATTTGAATTACCTGAATATGTAATTGGTTATATAATTGTATTACTATTACTTGGCTTTCATCTCGATCATGCTTTTCAATCGGCATTTCAGTCGCTTGGTTTAAATCACCCTAAATATACCCCATGTATAAAAGGGTTTGGTCATGTATATGCGATTGTAATTTCGCTTGGCTATATACTAATTCCTCTGGTTATTTACTTTACAAAATAGAAGATATGACAAAGCTAGACTCTAAAGTTCCATCCGGTCCAATAGCCGAGAAATGGACAAATTATAAAGCACACCAAAATCTCGTTAACCCTGCCAACAAACGTAAGATTGATGTAATAATAGTAGGAACGGGACTTGCCGGTGGAGCAGCAGCAGCCAGTTTAAGTGAGCTTGGATTTAACGTAAAAGTATTCTGCATTCAGGATAGCCCACGTCGTGCCCATAGTATTGCCGCTCAGGGCGGAATTAATGCAGCTAAAAACTATCCCAACGATGGCGATAGTATTTACCGATTATTTTATGATACTGTGAAAGGTGGCGATTACCGCGCTCGCGAAGCAAACGTATATCGACTTGCTGAAGTAAGCAACAACATAATCGATCAGTGCGTTGCACAGGGAGTTCCCTTTGCCCGCGAATACGGGGGGCTGCTAGATAACCGATCGTTTGGTGGCGCACTTGTTTCGCGGACTTTTTATGCCCGTGGACAAACCGGTCAGCAGCTTTTACTTGGTGCATATAGCGCCTTAAGCAAAGAAATTAACAAGGGTGCTGTGAAAATGTATACTCGTCGTGAGATGATGGATATTGTTAAAATTGATGGCAAAGCAAGGGGTATTATTGTAAGAGACCTTGTAACAGGAAAGCTTGAACGACATGGAGCACATGCTGTTCTGCTTGCAACAGGTGGATACGGAAATGTATTTTTCCTTTCAACAAATGCAATGACGTCAAATGGCAGTGCCGCGTGGAAAGCATACAAAAGAGGTGCTTACTTTGCTGACCCAAGCTTTGTTCAAATTCACCCTACATGTATTCCGGTTCACGGCGACTACCAAAGTAAACTAACATTAATGAGTGAAAGTTTACGAAATGATGGTAGAATTTGGGTGCCTAAAAAGAAAGTAGATGCCCAAAAAATACAAAAAGGAGAATTGTCGCCGGTAAAAATCCCTGAAGAAGACAGAGATTATTATCTTGAAAGAAGATACCCTGCTTTTGGGAACCTTGTACCACGGGATGTTGCGTCACGCGCAGCTAAAGAGCGTTGTGATGAAGGATATGGTGTTGGAAATACTGGACTTGCTGTTTATCTCGACTTTAAAGATGCCATCAACCGGTTGGGTAAAAATGTTATTGAAGCAAGGTATGGTAATCTTTTTCAGATGTATGAAAAAATTGTTGATGAAAATCCATATGAAACACCAATGATGATATATCCCGCAATCCATTACACTATGGGTGGAACCTGGGTTGATTATGAGCTGCAGAGTACTATTCCTGGATTATTTGTAGGTGGTGAAGCTAATTTCTCCGACCACGGTGCAAACCGATTGGGTGCATCTGCATTAATGCAGGGACTTTCCGACGGATATTTCGTTCTTCCATATACGATGCAAAATTATCTTGCCGATCAAATAAATGTTCCTCATTTGGCAACCGATAGTGCCGAGTTTGAGCAAACTGAAAAGGATGTTCAGGATATTATCGACAGATTATTCGTTGTTAAAGGAAATAAAACTGTTGATTCGTTCCACAAAAGATTGGGGTTAATTATGTGGGATTATGTTGGTATGGCACGTAACAAAGAAGGGCTCGAAAAGGCAATTGTTGAAATTAAAGAATTGCGAAAAGAGTTTTGGGGAAATGTTAATGTTCCGGGTGAAAAAACAGGCATGAATGTAGAGCTTGAAAAAGCATTACGCCTGGTTGATTTCCTTGAACTGGGAGAACTAATGGCGCGGGATGCTTTGGATAGGAATGAATCGTGCGGTGGGCACTTCCGTGAAGAATATAAAACCGAAGAAGGCGAAGCCATGCGCGATGATGAAAATTATATGTACGTTTCAGCATGGGAATACAAGGGTGACGATCAGGAACCTGTGCTACATAAAGAACCACTTGTTTACGAAAACATTGAGGTTAAACAACGTAATTACAAAACAGCATAAACTAACAAAAAGTTAAAAAACGGAACAATGGATTTAAAACTTAAAATATGGAGGCAGACCGGACCGGATGTCGAAGGTAAATTTGTACATTACCCCGTTCATAATATATCCAAAGATGCTTCATTCCTTGAAATGATGGACATCCTCAACGAAGAGCTTGTTGCTAACGGCGAGGAGCCCGTAGCATTCGACCACGATTGCCGCGAAGGTATTTGTGGCATGTGTAGCCTGTTTATTAATGGTCATGCTCATGGCCCCGACGATTCAATAACTACATGCCAGCTTCATATGCGCAAATTTAAAGATGGCGAAACAATAGTTATCGAACCATGGCGTGCACGACCTTTCCCGATTATAAAAGACCTTATGGTTGACCGTTCGGCCTTCGATCTAATTATTCAGGCAGGTGGTTATGTGTCAATAAACACAGGAGGGGTACCCGATGCAAATGCCATCCCAATAAAGAAAGAAAATGCCGACCTGGCGATGGATGCCGCTGCCTGTATAGGCTGTGGTGCATGTGTTGCAGCTTGTAAAAATGCATCAGCCATGTTGTTTGTTTCTGCTAAGGTAAGTCAGTTTGCACTCCTTCCGCAGGGTAAAATTGAAGCAAAGCAACGGGTTGAAAATATGGTTGCTAAAATGGATGATCTTGGTTTTGGCAATTGCACCAACACCTACGCCTGTGAAGCTGAATGCCCAAAGGATATTAGCGTTGCCAATATTGCAAGGATGAACAGGGAATTTTTAGCAGCTAAGGTTTCATAACATTACTAAATTTAATAGTTTACCTCCATTTCGGTATAAACGAAATATTGACGGTGGCTCTATCAGCTGCCGTCTTCTTTTTTTATTTACATTTATGAATGAGCAGAAAAGCCCTTTTTAAAATTCATTACTTTTGAACCCTAATAATTAATCTTAATGCAATTCAAGTCAATAATCGGACAACAAACTTTAATCGATAAACTGGTAACAGGTTACAACGAGAATCGTGTGGCTCATACACTGCTGTTATTAGGTAATGAGGGATCGGGAGCTTTAGCCGTGGGTATTGCATTTGCTCAGTTTTTAAATTGTGCTCACAAAATAAATAATGATAGCTGTGGTGAGTGTCCATCATGTATTAAGTATGAAAAGTTTGCTCACCCCGACTTACACTTTTATTTCCCCACAGCCACCAACCAATCAATAAAAAAGGACCCCAAATCAAGCTTGTTTTTAAACGAGTGGCGCGAATATTTGTCTGATAACAATGCCTATATCTCCCAAAACGGTTGGTATGAACACCTTGGAATAGGAAATAAACAGGGTTACATCCGTAAAGATGATGCTAACGAATTAATTGGCAGAATTTCGTTAAAAGCTTACGAATCAAAGTTTAAAACTGTTATTTTTTGGATGGTTGACAGAATGAATGAGTCTGCTTCCAATAAGCTGTTAAAAACTCTTGAAGAACCACCCGATAATACAGTCATAATTCTAATTGGTGAAAAGTATGAACAGTTACTTCCAACTGTAAGGTCGAGGGCACAGCTTTTTAAAGTTGCCAAGCTTACTGATAATGATATTGCGAGTCAACTTATTAAAGAAGGAACTGAAGCTTTGGTTGCCAGAGATATCGCATTACTTTCAAATGGCAACTGGAATCTTGCCAAAGAAATATTAAATAACGCTGAGGAAACTCAATCAAATTTTATCAATTTTCGAAAATGGTTAAGATTATGTTTTCAGCCCAAGGATTATTCTGAATTAATAAAGTTTAATCAGGAAATTTCAAAAATTGGTCGTGAAAAGCAAAAGAGTTTTTTAAATTATGGATTAGAAGTTATACATAACTCAATACTGCATAATCATAACAACGGAAGCAAAGTAAAAAAAGCAGGAGAAGAACTTGATTTCTCGAAAAAGCTTTCTCAGTTTATCAATGAAGCTAACCAAACAGATATGTATTCGGCTTTAAACCAGGCCAACTACCATGTTGAACGAAATGCCCACGCAGGAATATTATTCTCCGACCTGAGCTTTACAATGGTCGACTTAATAGCCAAAGGCAGTAAATTTGCAAAGTGATTAATCGATTTGAAAAATACATCGGTCAAAATAATTTGATTAAGCCCGGCGACAGAGTACTTTTAGCTGTAAGTGGTGGTGTCGACTCAGTGGTCATGCTCAATTTATTCCACAAAACCGGAATTAAATATGCAATTGCACATTGTAATTTCAAATTGCGGGGTGCTGAATCGGATGTAGATGAAAAGTTTGTCAGGCTACTCGCTCATAATTATAATGTTGAAGTATTTTCGGGTTTGTGTAATGCAACTGATTATTCAAAAAAGAAAAATTTATCAATGCAGGAAGCTGCTCGTGAACTTCGATATGCATGGTTTAACAAGGTGTGTTTGCATAATAATTATTCATTGGTTGCGGTAGCACATAATCATGATGATACAATTGAAACTTTTTTTATCAATTTATTTAGAGGAGCCGGTTTAAAGGGTTTAAAAAGTATTCCAGCTAAACGACAAAATATCATCAGACCATTAATGTTTGCTACCCGTAACCAGATTGAGGAATACGCCAATAAACATAATCTTGAATTCAGGGAGGACAGCTCCAACAAATCCGACTATTATTTACGTAATAAAATCCGTCATCACCTCATCCCGAAAATTGAAGAAATATCTCCAGGATTTTCTTCTGCAATTGAGAAAAGTATTGATAATTTAAAAGATTCAGATTTAATATTGCAATCTGCTATTAACGAAAAAATTAAGCACCTATTTATTGCAAATTCCACAGGCACAATAAATGTATCCATACCAGAACTTCTAAAACTGTCTCCATTTGAAGTCTGGATGTATTATCTTCTAAATAAATTTGGGTTTAACCGACAAATAACAGATTCAATTTGCGTATCATTATTAGAGGAAAACAGAACAGGGCTAAAGTTCTCTTCCCCTGATTACGAGTTATTGATCGACCGGAATTATCTACTGATCAGGAAACATCGTAAAAAGTCATCCTCAAATAAATACAAAATTACAAAGGAGCAAAACGAGATAGCAGCACCTGTTAATATTATATTTGAGAATCATAAAAATGCCCCGGAATTCATTTTCAGTAAAAATAATAACATCGCATATTTCGACTTCGCCAAATTAATTTTTCCGTTAACTATACGCCATTGGGAAGTTGGCGACCGCATAATCCCTTTCGGAATGACAGGGAGTAAGCTTATAAGCGATATACTTATTGATAGTAAGGTTGACTTATTTGAAAAGGAGAATACATATGTTGTACTATCAGGGGAAAAAGTAATTTGGCTTGTTGGACATAGATCATCGAACGAATTCAAGGTAACTAAATCAACAAAACATATTTTTATGATGGAGCTTCGTTTGCTTTTTAGTCCGGGCTAACTTAATATCAACCTCTTACTGGGATTAAAAACCCTAAACTAAGGCTCGCTACTAATCAATTAATGCAACATTAACACTTTTTAAGATGCCAGAAAATACTAGCCGTAATATTTATTTATTTTTGCAAACTATTTTTTAAACACATATTATTTATATGAAGCACAGTTTAGCAACTATAGTACTTTTACTATTAACTACTTTTGGATTAGATGCACAAATCCTGGAACCGGTTAGATGGAATTTCTCATCGATTAAAACAGGTGAAAAAGAATATGAGCTTATATTCAAAGCCGACATCGACCTTCACTGGCATCTTTATTCGCAAGACATTCCGATGTCGCCCCCTGCAACCAGATTTGTTTTCAACCAAACCGATGAATTTAAACTTCTTGGCGATGTTACTGAAGTAAGCCCGGTTGTTGAAGAATATGATCCAAACTTTGAGATGGTGCTTAAATATTATTCTAATGAAGCCATTTTTAAACAAAAAATACAACTACTAAGTGATGGAGCAACTGTAAGCGGATTTGTTGAATTTATGTCGTGCGACGATACAAAATGTTTGCCTCCCGCTGAAGTTGATTTTGATTTGAATTTAAATAAAATATCAGGGGAACTGCAAACTCAAACGGCTCAGGTTACCAACGAAAATATTGTAGAAGAAAAAGATGACATACAGGGTAGGAAGGCCTCATATTGGGGATTCTTTATATTAGCTTTTCTGGGTGGACTTGCTGCCATACTAACCCCATGCGTTTTTCCAATGATACCGATGACAGTTGCATTTTTCATGAAAGACGGGGAAGATAAGGCTAAAGGAAAAATTCAAGCAATAATTTATGGCCTTAGTATTATTGGTATATATGTATTTATCGGATCGGTACTTGCAGTTATTGCCGGCCCCGACATTGCTAACTGGCTTAGCACACATTGGCTGCCTAATATTCTGTTCTTCCTGATTTTTGTAATCTTCGCTGCTTCATTTTTCGGAATGTTTGAAATAACATTACCTTCATGGATGATAAATAAATCGGATCAGAGTGCCGACAAAGGCGGATTTTTAGGACCTTTTTTCATGGCTCTGACTTTGGTTCTTGTTTCGTTTAGCTGTACAGGGCCTATTGTTGGGACAATTCTTGTGGAATCGGCCGGTGGTCAGATAATAAAGCCCATTATTGGTATGTTAGGATTTTCGTTGGCTTTCGCATTGCCTTTCACTTTGTTTGCATTTTTTCCAACCTTATTACAAGGACTTCCAAAGTCGGGAGGATGGTTAAATTCAGTTAAGGTAGTACTTGGTTTTCTGGAGCTTGCTCTGGGGCTTAAATTTCTCAGCATTGCCGACCAAACTTATCATTGGGGTATTCTCGACAGAGAAGTATATCTTGCCTCGTGGATTGTTATTTTCTTTCTTCTTGGACTTTATTTACTTGGCAAAATAAAATTTGCTCACGATTCTGATCTGCCCTTTGTTTCTGTACCGAGGCTAATGCTGGCAGTAATAACATTTACTTTTGTAGCTTATCTGATTCCGGGAATGGTGGGTGCTCCGTTAAAAGCACTGTCGGGATATTTGCCCCCTCAAAGCACACATGATTTTGATTTGAATAATGTTATTCGCGAAAATGTTAAAGTATATGGTACTTCAACAAATTCGGTAGAGGACAAAGAATTATGTGAACTTCCTATGTATAGTGAGTTCCTGCATCTACCTCACGGATTAGAAGGTTACTTTGATTACGAACAAGCTCTGGCATGTGCTAGGGAACAAAACAAACCGTTATTTATTGATTTTACAGGGCATGGATGTGTAAACTGTCGTGAAATGGAAGCAAACGTTTGGGCCGATCCAAAAGTGTTAAGCATTCTTAATAACGATTATATTGTAACAGCACTTTATGTAGATGATAAAACAACTCTGCCTGAGGAGGATTGGTATATAAGTGAATATGATGGTAAACAAAAGAAAACCATCGGAAAAAAATATGCTGACCTTCAGAAAGCGATGTTTGGTGTAAACGCGCAGCCATACTATGTACTGTTAAGCCCTGATGGGAAAATGCTAACATCACCCAGAGCTTACGACCTCGATATTAATGAATTTGTTAAGTTTTTAAAAACAGGATTAAAGAACTTCAGTAAGGAAAAATTGGATTATTAAATTTCTAATTGACCTAATGTCTAATTTGCTAATAAATTTCTAATGCTTAAAATCCCAAATGTTGTAAATGAACAAATTAGAGTTTTGGATTTTTGATTTGTTAGGTCAATTAGAGCAATTAGAAATTAATTCAATTTATCCTTTGAATTTCTGCGCCAAGCTGTTGCAATCGTTTGTCGATATTCTGATAACCCCTGTCGATTTGTTCAATATTCTCAATTATGCTTGTGCCCTGAGCAGATAAAGCAGCAATTAACAATGCAACTCCAGCCCTAATATCGGGCGAGCTCATCTTAATACCTTTTAGCTGATATTTGTGATTTAAACCAATAACCGTTGCGCGATGCGGGTCGCATAATATAATACGTGCACCCATATCAATTAATTTGTCGACGAAGAATAAACGGCTTTCAAACATCTTTTGATGGATCAGCACACTACCTTCAGCCTGAACAGCGGTTACCAGCACAATACTAATCAAATCGGGAGTAAATCCTGGCCATGGTGCATCAGCAATATTCATTATCGATCCATCGATAAATGTTTCAATAGAATAATTCTCATATTTGGGAACAACAATATCTGCTCCATCTTGAAATACTGAAATACCAATACGTTTGAAAACCTCAGGTATTAACCCTAAATCAAACAGATTTACATTTTTAATTTTTATTTCAGATTTAGTCATTGCTGCCAGCCCGATAAAGCTACCAACTTCAATCATATCAGCCAGCATTGTATGTGATGTGCCATTCATAGAAGTCACACCTTCAACAATAAGCAAGTTAGAACCAATACCCGAAATTTTAGCACCCATACTTACAAGCATTTTGTTCAGCTGAACAATATAGGGCTCACATGCGGCATTAAAAATTGTTGTGGATCCTTTGGCCATAACCGCTGCCATCAAAATATTTGCGGTTCCCGTTACCGATGCTTCTTCCAGCAACATATAACTTCCTCTCAAATTGTTTGCCACAACACGGTAACTTTTTTTATTAGCATCGTAAGTAAAATCAACGCCGAGTTTTTGTAACCCGATAAAATGAGTATCAAGCCTTCTTCTTCCAATTTTATCCCCACCGGGTTGTGGCAGATAGCCTCTGCCAAATCGTGCTAACAGCGGCCCTAGTATCATCACGCTGCCGCGTATGCTTGTAGCCTTTTTATAGAAGTCGTCTGTTTCCAGATACTCTAGGTCGATATTTGATGCTCGGAAAGAATATTGGCTTTCGCTGGTGTTTTTAATAATTACACCCAACCCTTCAAGTAACTCAATAAGTTTATTAACATCTCTGATGTCAGGAACATTACTAATTACTACTTCCTTTTTGGTAAGCAAAGTTGCGCAAATTACCTGAAGTGCTTCATTTTTAGCTCCCTGAGGAATTATTTCTCCGCTAAGAGATTTCCCTCCCAATATTTTAAAAGCTCCCATTACAATTATTTATTTGTAAAAATAAACGAAAAAACAACCAAATTATGGTTGCTTTCTCAAAATATTTTAAAAATGGGGAATTCAGCTAAGTCATGCAGAACTATTAAAGTTCTGTGATTGTTAGTTGCAGAAATAAATTGTAGTAGGACGAACTAATTGTTTTTTGAACTGTAATTACTCTTTCTCCGTTTTCCATAATTATCTTTACCATTCTTTGGATTAGATTTATGAGAGAATTGCTTCTTCGTATTTTTTTTTGGTTTTTGAATAACTTCACTAATAGCTATTAACTTTGCATCTTCAGGCAGTTTCAATTTCCCATCTGATATTCCTTCAAGATGCTTACCTATAGTTTGATCATTTACTGATTCACGGTTCCATTTCAAATAGGACTTTTTCATCTGGTTGGCTATAGCCAAAATAAGTGCCTGTTTTTCCTCCCCCTCTTCATACTCCGTAGCTTTCTTAATAATATTGATTATATGCTTGCCGTAATGTCTAAGAGTTATGTTACTAACACTATAACTTAAGAGATCCGGCTTCCGGTTTAAAATTTCCTGAGAAGGCGGGGGGTATGGGCCATCTACATCGAGTTTAAAGCCCGAAATAACATAAAGGTGATCCCAGAGAACATGATTATAATCAATAGTTTCTTTAATCGAAGGGTTCATCTGTGCCATCGATACTATTATTGTATGTGCTGTTTTTGTTCTTTTTTCACGGTCTTCGATTGTGATTGCGTAATCAACCATTTTCTGAATATTTCTACCATATTCAGGTATAATCAGGTGACCTCGTGCAGTATTATATTCCATTAGTTAGAATTGTATTTGAGAATTCTTAAATTAGGATAGTTAAATATTTTGCAAAAATAGATAAATATATTAACATTGCTTTTTTAATTCTCTAAAACATTATTCACAATTAGTTGTTTCAAATTTGTTTAATCAGAAAAATGTTTCTATTTTTGCAGCCCGATTTTAAGGGGTATTTAGTAAACTGCTTAAGAAACAATAAGATAGATGAATACACTGAGTTATAAAACAGTTAGCGCAAATGCAAACACCGTAACTAAGGAGTGGGTGCTGATTGATGCTGAGAATGAAATATTAGGAAGAATGGCCTCAGCTGCTGCTAAACTTCTTCGTGGCAAGCATAAGCCTAATTACACACCCCATGTTGATTGTGGTGATAATGTAATTATTATTAATGCTGACAAGATAAGACTTACTGGTGACAAATGGGATGCTAAGAATTATATTCGCCATAGTGGATATCCAGGTGGACAAAAGTCTACTACGGCCAGAGAATTAATGGCTAAGAAACCAACTGCAATGGTTGAAAAAGCTATTAAAGGCATGCTTCCAAAAAATAAGCTTGGGGCTGATCTTTTTCGTAACTTATACGTATACGCAGGAACTGAGCACAAACAGGAAGCACAAAAACCAAAGACAATAAATTTAAAATCAATAAGATAATATACCTATGGAAGTAGTGAATGCATTAGGCAGAAGAAAAACTGCAGTAGCCAGGGTTTATCTTCATGATGGCGATGGAAAAATTATTATTAACAATCGCGATTATAAAGAGTATTTTCCAACAGCCATCTTACATTATGTTGTAGAACAGCCCTTACAGCTTACCAACAACCTGGGCAAATACAACATAAAAGTAAATCTAAAAGGAGGAGGTTATACAGGTCAGGCAGAAGCACTGCGATTAGGCATCGCCCGTGCATTAGTTAAAATCGACCCTGAATACCGTCCTGTTCTTAAAGAAAAAGGCTTAATGAAGAGAGATCCGCGTATGGTTGAGCGTAAAAAACCAGGACAACCTAAGGCTCGCAAAAAATTCCAGTTCAGTAAACGATAATTTTCACATACATTGGAATGAGTTTAGTATCCAAATTACTGTAACCTCAATAACAAGAGCTATTCAGTAATTGAAAAAGAGAATGTAAACAAATTAAAAAAATTAAAAAAATGGCAAAAGTTAGTTTTGACGAATTGCTTGATGCAGGTGTACATTTTGGTCATTTGCGCAGGAAATGGAATCCAAACATGGCTCCTTATATATTTATGGAGCGTAATGGTATCCACATTATTGACCTGTATAAAACACAGGCTAAACTTGAAGAAACTCAAAAAGCTATTAAACAAATAGCAAAATCTGGTCGCAGAATATTATTTGTAGCTACCAAAAAACAGGCAAAATCGATTGTAGCTGACCTTGTAAAAAAAATAAATATGCCATACGTTACTGAGCGTTGGCCGGGTGGCATGCTCACTAATTTTGCAACAATACGGAAAGCTGTGCGAAAAATGGCTAATATCGACAAAATGTCAACAACCAATTCATGGCAAAACCTGTCGAAAAGAGAACGACTGCAGATTACCCGCGAACGTGCCAAACTTGAAAAAAACCTTGGCAGTATTTCTGACATGAGTAGACTTCCTGCTGCTTTATTTGTTATCGATATCAACAAAGAAAAAATTGCAGTTGCAGAAGCAAGGAAATTAAATATCCCAATATTTGCAATGGTTGATACTAATACCGACCCAACTTTAATTGATTTTGCAATTCCGGCAAACGACGATGCTTCAAAATCAATTTATTTAATCGTAAACGCAGCTGTTCAGGCTATTGCCGAAGGATTAAATGAACGTAAATTGGCTAAAGAAAAAGAGGATACTGAAGAAGAAGCTAATGCAGAAGTTGGTGATGTAGATATTAAATCCAAATCAGAAGCGATCGTTATTGCTGAGGAAGCTGCTGATAAATCGGCGGAAAAAGGAATTGCTACAACATCTGACGGAAAACCAAAACGCAAAAGAAAAACTATCGCCAAAAAGAATTAACAGGTATTACTTACCGACATTTAATACTTATAAGAAATGAAGATAACAGCCCAACAGGTTAATGAACTGAGAAAAAGTACCGGAGCAGGTATGATGGACTGCAAAAATGCCTTGGTTGAAACTGAAGGTGACATAGAAAAAGCCATTGATGTACTCAGAAAAAAAGGTCAAAAAGTAGCTGCAAAACGTGCTGATCGCAATGCTGCCGATGGTGTAGTACTATCAAAAGTAAGTGCCGACAGAAAATACGCTGCTGTAGCAATGATAAATTGTGAAACAGATTTTGTTGCAAAAAATGAAGATTTTATTGCTTATGCACAAACTATTATTGACCTTGCTGTATCAAATGGGGCTAAAAATATTGATGATCTGAAAGCTTTGCAGCTCGGTGGTCGTACAGTTGACGAATCGATTACAGACCAGACTGGGGTTATTGGTGAGAAAATTCAGATTGGTCGTTTTGAAGTTGTTGAAGCTGAAAGTACATATGCATATATCCATCCCGGAAATCGTATTGCAACTATCGCCGGGTTTAACAAATCGGGTGATGAACTGCTCAACGCAGGAAAAGACGTTGTTATGCAAATTGCTGCTATGGACCCGGTTGCTTTGGATAAAGACAGCGTTTCGGAAGATATGATTAAACGCGAAATTGAAATTGGAATGGACCAGGCTCGTCAGGAAGGGAAACCAGAGGATATGCTTGAAAAAATTGCAATGGGAAAATTAAATAAGTTTTACAAAGAAAGCACTTTGTTAAATCAAACTTTTATTAAAGACAGTAAAAAAAGCGTTAGTCAATATTTGCAAGATGTTGAAAACGGATTAACTGTAACTGATTTTAAACGATTAGCACTTGCCTAAAAGTTCTTCAAAAATTATTTAAAAAGCCGATTCGAATGATTCGGCTTTTTTTTGTACTTTAGCAAAACATGATATAATAGTTGAGGATTTTAATTTAAACCCAATTATTGTAAACTAAAATCTCATAAAATGAAAAATATTATTATCTTCATTTTAGCCGCAATTATCTCATCATCTGTATTTTCACAAGACTTTGAATCAGGCGACCTGAATAAACGATTTTACATTAGAGCTGGTTTATCAACACCAACATGGACATATTATGGCTATAGCAACATAAACGATCTAAAAACGGGATTGAATGCAGAATCAAAGATAGGCGGCATCTTTGAAATTGGAACCATATTTATACTCAATGGTATTAATTTAGGTGATGGACTCCGATTGGGTATTAATGTGGATTTTATATCTCTTAAAAGCCAGGTATTTAATCTCCAGGGAAGCGAAAATCTTTATAATTTTTTTGTGGGGTCAAAAATTGGCCCATCTTTAACGTATTCACCAGCCCGAGCTGTGTCATTCGATGTATTTGCAAAACTTAATCCGGTGTGGGTAGGAGCAATTTATTATAACCACCAAAATTTTGACAATGGTATTGATATGTATTATGCATATACTCAGTTTATGTATTCGTTTGGTATAAATGTACGACTCGCCGTTTTTATGCTTGGTTTTGAATATGATATTGGCGGGTTGAAATTAAAAAACAATCAAAATAGTGAATACTGGCCAAACCATTCCAACCCGAGCAGCAACCGAACACCAATGAATGGGTTTAACACAACTATTGGATTGAGCTTTTAGTATAGATAATTCCAGAGTTAATTTGACTTATTTAACTTTAATTAACCTTCCATTTTATTTTTTCAAATTATTGATATTCGTATTTTTGCGACTCATAAACATACATAATTAACATGAACTTAGTAGATTAACTAAACTGCGTAATAACACAATCGGTACAAATATCACCGATTATGAAAATAATTAAATCCTAAAATGGTTGACGGAATGAAGGAGTTACTTTATACTGATGGATTTAAAGACCATAAAAAGACCAGCCCGGGAGGAATACATGCTGAGGAGTTTTAATATAAGTTAATCTCTAAATTCAATCCTTCCTTTCCCTACCTTTGCCTGCATGAACTACCCGGTTAACTTCGAGCAAAAAATTGGCTTCGACCAGATAAAGGAACTAATAAGCAGCTTGTGTATTAGTACAATGGGGCAGAATTTTGTAGATAAAATTCGGTTTTCATCAAATATTAGTGTAATTCAAAAATTGCTTAATCAAACAAGCGAGTTCACAAAAATACTCACCATTGGAAAATCATTTCCAGCACATGACTATATCGATGTCACTCACGATATTACTCAATTAAAAACACCGGGCAGCTATATTGAACAGCATACCCTTTTCAATTTAAAAACATCATTATTCACTATAGAGGAAATTCTCAATTATTTTAAAGAAACCGAAAAAGAAGCCTATCCTGAGTTAAAAAACATAATTGATAAAGTAAATTTTCCTGGGGATTTGCTGAAAAATGCTGTAAAGATAATTGACGATAAAGGAGAAATCAGAGACGACGCATCTGACAACCTGCGTATAATTCGTCAGGCAATTACCAGCAAATTAAAGCAGGTATTTCAAGAAACAAAAAAAGCATTTGAAAAGGCACAAAAATCGGGCTGGGTTCCTGAAAATGCAGAAATAACAATCCGTAACGGCCGATCAGTAATCCCTTTAAAAGTATCTGATAAAAGGGCAATCGGTGGTATTATTCACGATGAATCATCATCAGGTCAAACAGTATTTGTTGAAGCACCTATGTCATTCGAAATCAACAATGAAATAAAGGAACTGGAAAGTGAAGAGCGCAGAGAAATTATTAAAATACTATTAAACTTTACTGATGAGTTACGTCCTTCAATAAATGAACTAGTTGAGGCTTACCGTATTCTTGGATTAATTGATTTTATCTGTGCAAAAGCGTTGTTTTCAATTAAAATTGTAGCTAAACAACCAATTATTACGCATAATAAACCCGTAGATATAAGAGATGCCATACATCCACTTTTGTATTTATCGCACAAAGAACAAAAAAAGAATGTAGTACCTTTAAACTTAGAACTTTCTCCTGAAAACAGGATACTAATCATATCGGGGCCAAACGCAGGAGGAAAGTCGGTTTGCTTAAAAACTTTTGGAATATTGCAATATATGCTGCAATGCGGATTATTAGTTTCTGCTTCTCCCGATAGTGAATTCCGGTTATTTGATAATATTTTCATTGATATCGGTGACGAACAATCGCTTGAGAACGATTTGAGTACTTATAGCTCGCATTTGTTAAACATGAAATATTTTTTACGTAATGCAAATAAAAGCACACTTGTTTTGATCGACGAGTTTGGTACCGGAACTGAACCACAGCTTGGAGGATCGATTGCCGAAGCTACTCTTGAGCAACTAAATAAAAAAGAAACCTATGGGTTAATTACGACTCATTATACTAACTTAAAACTTGCCGCCGAACGAATGCCGGGATTGATTAATGGGGCAATGCTGTTCGACTCTGAGGAAATGCAACCTTTGTACAGACTACAAATCGGAAAACCAGGTAGCTCCTTTGCCTTCGAGATAGCAAAAAAAATAGGCTTTCCGGCACATGTACTAAACAGAGCAAAAAAGAAAAGCGGAGGAAAGCATGTCCGCTTCGACCATCAGCTTCAGCAACTGGAAATTGACAAAATAAAATTACTGAAGCAACAGAAAAAAGCTGAGTCTGCAGATATTAATTTGAGTCGGATGATTGAAAAATACACTGATCTGCTCAATAGTCTTGAGAAGTCGAAAAAACAAATAATAAAGGATGCCAACGAGCAGGCATTAATTATAATTGAAACTTCTAATAAAGATGTTGAAAAAACCATTCGTGATATTAAAGAAGCTGGTGCTGATAAAATAGTTACACAGGAAATAAGAAAAGTACTGGATAATAAAAAAGAAAAATTAAAGGTTAAGCAAAAAAAGGAATCCCCAAAAACAAAGGAACTAAACACTGTTAATAAAAACAAAAAGAAAAAAAATCATTTAAAGGAGTCGGAAATTATAAAGGATGAACAAATTAATGAAGGTGATTTTGTAATGATAAAAAACACCGATATAATTGGTGAATTAATAACAATAGATGGAACGGATGCTCTTTTAAATGTTAATGATGTAAAAATTAAAACGAAAGTTTCAAAGCTTATTAAATCGGTCGCACCAAAATTCAATATTGTAAAAAGAAAAGGCTACAATGATATTGTGAGCGATATTAATGAAAAAATGGTCAATTTTAAACTTACTATCGACTTACGCGGCAAACGCGCCGATGAAGCGCTGTCGATGTTACAAAAATACATTGATGAGGCCATACTGTTGAACATGAAAGAAATTAGCATTCTTCATGGTAAGGGATATGGAATACTTCGTGAAATAATTCGCAAATACCTGAAAAGTGTTGATGAAATTAAAACGTTTGGGGATGCTCCGATCGAATTTGGAGGATCCGGTATTACAAGAGTTTATTTTTAAGAAAAGATGTAGAATGTAAGAACCACCATACAGAAGCATTCCTACGATTATCATATTTAAAAACGGTAAAGTAGTTAACAAGCTGGTTGGTGTTCAATCGAAAAGCGCACTGCTTAAAGCTGTTAAAAAAAGTTAATTGGATTTTCGTTGGAAAGCTAAGGATTACAAATAATACACATCATAAAATCCGGCTTAAATTGCTAAATATTAGCCCGATAATATATTTGTTATCGTTCAAATAATATCAAATTTTGAAATTTGTTAAGCTTTCCATAGTAATTTTGATTAGTGATAACATCCCTCTGTAATATTTACATAGGGTTTTTAAGTTACATTTGCCGTTAAAAATTCCTTTAATATGAAAGTAGCATTATTTGGAAAGGTATATGCTGACAATCAGAGAGGTTACTTACAGCTATTGATCAATGAGCTGATAAAAAGAAACTCCGAAATTAGTATTTATGAGCCATATTATAAAGCTATTGCCTCGGCAGTGGATTTCGGGCCGAATATTTCTTTTTTCAAAACAAATAAAGATATTAAGAAGAATGCTGATATACTATTTTCGATTGGAGGCGATGGTACAATATTAGATACAGTATCAATCGTTAGAGATTCCGGAATTCCAATACTGGGAATAAATCTCGGGCGTCTTGGATTTTTGTCAAGTATTTCAAAAAACGATATTGCAGATGCTGTTAACAATGTTTTCAAGGGAGATTATTCCATTGATAAAAGATCACTTCTCCAGCTTGTTCAACCAAAGAGGTTATTTGGCGAAATTAATTATGCATTAAATGATCTTACTATTTATAGAAATAACACCACGGCATTAATTGTTGTTCATGTATTTGTTGATGACACATTTTTAAACTCATATTGGGGTGATGGACTAATAGTATCAACTCCTACAGGCTCAACAGCCTATTCACTAAGTGTTGGTGGCCCGATAGTAACACCTGGGTCGAAGAACTTTATAGTAGCACCTATTGCCTCTCACAATCTTACGGTTCGTCCTATAATTCTTGAGGATTCGAGTGTTATTAAAATCAAGATCGAAGGCAGGGAAGAGAAGTATTTAATGACAATGGACTCAAGGCACTCAGCAATTAGCAAAGATGATGAAATAATTATTAAGCGTTGCAAATTCAGCGTTAATCTTATTCAAATGAATAATCAAAACTTCTATTCTACAATTCGCGATAAACTGCATTGGGGTGTTGATTATAGGAATTAATTACAATTAATAAGGACTTTACGAAATAATATATCATAAAAAAAATAGTTTGTTGTGTATTGATTTATACCAACTAATTCATGTTAAGCATAACTAAAAAAGTGATATTTTTGCCGGTCAAAATTATAATGATAGAAAAAACCCTGAAATATAGTTTCATACGTATAGTAATAAAGGCCTTGATTGGCTTAACTATTATTTTGTTTGCATATGCCTCTAACGCTCAAACTATTGAAATTGGAGGGTTTGGCGGAACATCATATTATTTGGGAGAGTTAAATCCTGCCCTGCCATATAATCAAACACAGTTAGCATATGGCGCACTTGCCCGGTATAATATTAACCCTCGATGGGCAGCAAAGTTTTCTTATTATCGTGGTAACGTGCAGGGGAGTGATGCCACAGGAGGTTCTGTAATTAACCGTGATCTCAATTTTAAATCAAAAATCAACGATTTCTCTTTAGTTGCCGAATTTAATTTCTGGGAATATTTTACAGGAAGTAAAAAAAACTTTTTTACTCCTTTTATTTTTGGAGGAATCTCATTTTTTACATTTAAACCTACATCATCTAGTGGTGTTGCTCTGCAACCAATTGGAACTGAGGGGCAAAATATTGGTTTTGCCAACCGCAATCCATATAACCTGTATAGTGTTGCCTTCCCATTTGGTTTTGGTTTTAAATACAGTATATCAGAAAGATTTGGGCTTACCTTTGAATGGGGAATGCGTAAAACTTTAACTGATTATATTGATGATGTAAGCACAACATATTATTTAACCGGATCAAATATAAACCCTGATTATCCTGCAGAGATTTTAAGCGACCCTTCGATGACTCACGATCCTTTTATGCAACGTGGTGATGACCAAACTAAAGATTGGTATAATTATACAGGGATTACTGTTACATATAAATTTGATTTGCAGAATAATAAAAGATGTAATAATGTAGAATGGAAATAATTTTCATCAAATTTTTTAATGAAAAGCTATAAAGAAAAAATAAATATTGAGAAACTTCCTAAGCACATTGCTATTATAATGGATGGCAATGGCAGATGGGCAATTCAACATGGCCTTGATCGCGTTGGTGGTCATCATGAGGGTGTTGATTCAGTGCGGAATATTGCCGAAACTGCTGCAAAACTTGGGATTAAATATCTTACTCTTTATACCTTTTCAACCGAAAACTGGAACAGGCCCAAAGATGAAGTTGATGCTTTGATGTCGTTGTTTGTTGAAACTATTGCTAAAGAGCTGGATACATTAAACAAAAATAACATTCGGCTTAATGCCATTGGTGATCTTAGTAGCTTGCCGGATGAAAATTACAGGAAGCTCATTGAAACGATAGAAAGAACTTCCAAAAATAACAGGATGACACTAACCCTCGCAATGAGTTATAGCTCACGTTGGGAAATAATTGATGCTGTAAAAAAAGTATCATCTGATGTTGAATTGGGTAAGTTAAAGAGTAAAGATATAACCGAAGATGTTTTTGAAAAATATTTGTCAACCTTTGGTATACCCGATCCGGAACTGCTAATAAGGACGAGTGGGGAATTAAGGATAAGCAATTACCTGTTATGGCAAATAGCTTATGCCGAGCTTTATTTTACAAATGTACTATGGCCTGATTTTCGTGAAGAAGAGCTATACAAAGCAATTGTGGAATATCAGTACAGGGAGCGGAGGTTTGGTTTAACAAGTGAACAATTATTAAGCTAATTTATTTTATGATTAAAGTGGTAAGAAAAAAACTAGTAGGATTTTTTATAGTAATTAGCTTTGTACTGTTTACTAACGTATCATCTGCCCAAATTAATATCGGCAGCGATTTATCAAGGATTAGTTACAATGCACCAACCGAATATATCATAGGGGGTATCGAAGTTGAAGGCGTAGAGTATCTTGATAAGAATGTTATAGTTATGCTTTCTGATCTCGAAATTGGTGATCGAATCAAAATACCGGGTGATGAAATTACGGGGGCAATCCGAAAACTTTGGGATCAAGGCCTTTTTGATAATATTAGCATTGTTGCTTCCGATATTAAATCAAACAGTATATTCCTGAAAATAATCTTGCATGAACGCCCCAGGTTGAGCAAATTTTCTTTTGAAGGTATCCGAAAAACAGAAGCTGATGATATCCGTGAGAAAATAAATCTTACTCGTGGTGATGTGGTTACCGATCACCTCCTTATCCGCACAAAAAATATTATAAAAGACTTTTATGCTGATAAAGGATATCTTAACAGTGAGGTAAATATAGAAGAAACCCCAGATAAACGAGATTTAAACTTTGTTGATCTGTTAATTAAAATTAAAAAACACGGGAAAGTTAAAATACAGGAAATAAATATTTACGGTATTAAGAACTTTTCGTATGATGTGGTAAAGTCAAGCATGAAAGAAACAAAAGCGCGGGGTAGTTTTACACCTCTGGATAGCCTCGGCCCTTTTATTATTGATATTGCCAGTGATGTGATTACTCTTAAATTTAAATCTATGCGCGATAATGCTATCGCTTATGTTAAAAACAATTTTAAAGTAAATATTTTCAAAGGCTCCAAGTATATTAAATCTAATTATAAAGATGACCTTGACCTCATTATAGCAAAGTATAATAAGAAAGGTTACCGCGATGCACATATTGTTTCTGATTCGGTGTACAAACTTGATAATGAAAATATAGCTATTGATATTACCATCGATGAAGGAAATAAATATTATTTCCGTAATATTAGCTGGGTTGGAAATACTGTTTATTCATCCTTATTTTTAAGCACAATACTAGGTATTCAGCCGGGAGATGTTTACAATCTCGAACTTCTTGAAACTAATCTTCAATACAATCCTGCAGGCTTTGATGTAAGTTCACTTTATATGAATAATGGCTATCTTTTTTTTAATGCCACTCCTGTTGAAACTTATGTTGAAAATGATTCTATTGACCTGGAGATAAGAATATTTGAAGGGAAACAAGCACGTATTAAAAACATATCGGTAAAAGGTAATACCAAAACAAACGACCATGTTGTAATACGTGAATTACGCACAAGGCCTGGTCAATTATTTAGCCGCGAAGATGTTATAAGAACCACACGCGAATTAGCTAACTTAAGGTATTTCGACCCCGAATCGATTGCTCCAAACATAAACCCAAACCCCATCGACGGAACCGTTGACATTGAATACGTAGTAGAAGAAACATCGGCAGACCAGATTGAACTTTCGGGTGGATGGGGTTATGGCCGAATAATTGGAACTTTGGGGTTGAGCTTTAATAATTTTTCTTTTAAAAATTTCTTTAATGCTAATGCATGGAGACCAATTCCTTCCGGCGATGGACAAAAGCTATCGTTGCGGTTTCAAACATATGGTGCCGATTACATGAGTTGGAGTGTGTCGTTTACCGAACCTTGGTTAGGCGGGCGAAAACCTAATGCGTTAACAGTTTCATACTATTACTCGATTTATTCAAACGGCTTGCCAAAATCAGATACTCTAAGGGCTTCGTTTGTAATTAATGGAATAAGCGCCGGTATTGGTAAACGACTTACATGGCCCGACGACTTTTTTACACTATACCACGGGATTAATATCCAGTTATATAATTTGCAAAATTATGCCAAAATATTTTATATTGGAAGCGGAAGTGGCACATATAATAACCTAAATTATGAAATTATTTTTGGAAGGAACTCAATTGACCAGCCAATATACCCCCGTCGGGGTTCTGACATTTCATTGGGGCTTGAGTTAACTCCACCCTATTCATTATTTAGCCCCGAGAAGGACTATTCTCAAATTGACGATACTGAAAAATATAAATGGATTGAATATCATAAATGGAAGCTAAAAGCATATTGGTATTTTGAATTAATGGAAAAACTTGTTTTAGCTACAAAATTCCGGTTTGGTTACCTGGGCTATTACAATTATGATCTGGGAGTAACACCTTTTGACAGGTTTTACCTTGGAGGTGATGGTTTATCGGGAACCCAAAATTTTGATGGCCGCGAAATTATAAGTATGCGAGGTTACACAAATGAGTCAATAACACCTTTCTTTTATGAAAACAGAAATATTGGCGGTACCGTTTTTACACGTTATACTCTTGAATTAAGATATCCATTGTCGTTAAATCCGAGTTCTACAATTTATGCACTTACATTTGTTGAAGCTGGAAATTCATGGCTTGGTTCACAGGGTTTTAATCCATTTGACATGAAAAGATCTGCTGGTTTTGGAGTTAGAGTATTTCTACCTATGTTTGGAATGCTTGGTCTCGACTGGGCTTATGGGTTCGACCCAATTTATGGAATTCCTAGTGCTAATGGTAGTCATTTCCATTTTTCACTAAACCAATCGTTGGATTAATTTAACTTTGGCAATGTTTTTGCTATAATCAGATTAAATAAAATCTTAAAATCATGAAAAATAATGTTGTTAATTCTGTTTTCGCGCTGTTAGTTACAGCCTTTTTGTTTGCTGGTATCTCAGTTGCCGGACAGTCGCAAAAGTACGCATATGTCGACACCCAATACATACTTGATAATATTCCCGAGTTTCAGGATGCGCAGGACGAATTAGATGAATTATCGGCAAAGTGGCAAAAAGAAATTGAAACAAAGTACGCCAAAGTAAGTGAAATGTATCAAAAATATCAGGCAGAATCTGTTTTATTACCTGAAGACATTAAGCGAAAAAGAGAAGAAGATATCGTGACAAAAGAAAAGGAAGTAAAAGAGCTTCAACGATTGTATTTTGGAGCCGAGGGTGAACTCTATAAAAAACGTCAGGAGCTTGTGCAACCAATACAGGAAAAAGTATATAACGCAATTGAAAGCATTGCTGCAACTCATAACTACTCCTTCGTTTTTGATAAATCAGGAGGGATGACTTTGCTATATACCGACCCAAAATACGACATTAGCGATGACGTACTTGATGAAGTAGGTAATGTTATGCAAACTGTTAAGCGTGATAGCCGAAACCGGGGAGACTAATAAATTGATGCTAAACCCGATCATGGTGAGGATATAGCTGATGAGTTTATTATGAGTACCAAAAAGAATATTATAACTACGATGTGTTTTCAAGTAGTTATCAATTAAACAATTGAGCAATCGAACAATTGAACCTTAAAAATTGTTAATTTTTCATAATTATTGTCACATAATTTCTTATTTGCGTTGGCATTATCAATTTTTAACTAAGTTTGCAACCCTTAAATTTGAATATTTTTAACCACATTATTAAATAAAAAGATGAAATCAACTAAAAAAGTAATTGCATTATTAACTCTTGTTGTTCTTATTTCAAACGTTGGAATTGGACAATCCGGTGCAAAATTCGGATACATTGATTCAAATGAAATATTAACAATAATGCCTGAAACAGATTCGCTTCAGAAAGAACTTAAAGCATATGCCGATTATCTTGATGAACAAATGTCGTCAATGGCAATGGAGTACCAGTCAAAGGTTGCAAAATATCAGGAGAATATGGCTACAATGTCTGATCTGATAAGAAAAACAAAAGAAAAAGAAATCACTGATTTACAAAATCGTATTCAGGCTTTTCAACAATCAGCCGATCAGGATCTTGGTGCAAAACAGGCAGAACTTTTTAACCCGCTGATTGAAAAAGTTAAAACTGCAATTACTGAGGTTGCCCGTGAAAATAATTATACATACATTTTTGATGTAGGAACAGGTGCTCTTGTTTTTTACGAAACCGGAGATAACATTCTTCCATTAGTTAAAACAAAGCTTGGAGTTAAATAATCATCTATAATTTATAATATTAAACCCCGACAGGTAACATTACCTTTCGGGGTTTTTTGTTTACTAATTCCTGGATTGATTGGCAATGATTTATTTTAATAACATATCTTTGTTGCAAAGCTATATTGTTACCTCATGAATAACTCTGCCACCAGTAGCGAACGCGAATTGCTAAAAATAGAAAAGGTGCTATCCGATAAAAGTCCGTTTCTTAAAAAGATACTCCCCGGTTTTGCAATAAATTATTTAAAACGTCTTATTCATGAGGATGAGCTTAATGAGTATCTGATTAAACACGGGCATCTTATGGGCATTGATTTTATTGAGGCTATATTATCTGAACTTAATATTAAACTCGATATTATAGGCCTTAATAATATTCCTGAGGAAGGAAGGTGTATTATTGTTTCAAACCACCCCCTTGGTGGAATCGACGGACTTGCATTAATGCTTGCAGTTGGCAAAGTACGGAATGATCTCGTTTTTCCGGTTAACGATATCCTGATGAATCTTAAAAACCTGGAGCCGCTATTTATTCCTATTAATAAGCATGGCAGTAATGCACAAAACATTCAAATTATTAATGATACATTTGCCTCAAACAAAATAGTGTGCTATTTTCCTTTCGGACTTGTTTCAAGAAAAAGAAAAGGAGTGATTAAAGATATTGAATGGAAGAGTACATTTATATCAAAAGCAAAAAGGTATAAGCGTGATCTTATTCCAACTCATATTAACGGACATAATACAAATTTTTTTTACAATCTGGCAAATTTGCGTAAAAATCTTGGCATAAAAGCAAACATTGAAATGCTGTTCCTTGTTGATGAGTTTTTTAAACAACGTAATGGTACACTAAAAATTTCATTCGGTCCTGCAGTGCCATATAATACTTTTGATAACAGACACTCTAAATCTGAATGGGCAGAATTAATGAGACAATATTCATATAAATTGGGTGAAGGTTGCAATAAACCATTTGAAATGTGATATTTAGGGTACAATGTAAAAATATGCATGACATTAATCAATTGAACAATCTAGCAATTGAACAATCGAACAATTGAACAATATAACCACCCAACAATCGAACCATGTTATTATATTTGCAATCAGGATAAATAAATGTGTGATATGAAAACCATAATTCCACCTGTAGATAAGCAGTTACTCAAAAAAGAACTAGTTAGTGAAAGATTTCTGCGAAATACAAATAATGGTAATAATGAAATCTATCTAGTTAGTGATAAGGATTCTCCAAATGTTATTCGTGAAATTGGAAGGCTTCGTGAAGTAACATTCCGTGATGCAGGGGGGGGCACCGGTAAAGAGCTGGACCTTGATGAATTTGATAAAGGAAAACATGCGTTTATGCAACTTGTTCTATGGGATCCACAAGACAATGAATTAATCGGCGGTTATCGTTATATTCATTGTAAAGATTTAGAAATTAATGACGATGGGACCGTTATATCTCCTACTGCAAGCTTGTTCAAATATTCTGACAAATTTATTAAAGACTACTTTCCCTACACCATTGAACTGGGACGTTCGTTTGTTCAACCGCTTTATCAACCTACTTTTAATTTACGACGCGGCATGTATGCTCTTGATAACCTTTGGGACGGTATTGGAGCTGTAATTGTTGATAATAAGGATATTAAATACATGTTTGGTAAAGTTACTATGTATACACACTTCGACACTCTTGCCCGTGACATGATTCTGTTCTTTTTAAGCAAGTATTGCCCAGATAATGAAAATTTAATTTACCCTATCGATCCATTAAAAATCGGGACATCAGAAAAGATATTAAACAATATTTTTACTGGATGTAATTATGATGAGGATTATAAAACATTAATTCAGAAGGTGCGCAAACTTGGCGAAAACGTTCCTCCATTAATAAATGCTTATATGAATCTTTCGTCTACCATGAAAACTTTTGGAACTGCTGTAAATCATCATTTCGGGGATGTTGAAGAAACAGGGATCCTTGTTACAGTTGATGATATTTTTCCTGGCAAAAAGGATAGATATCTTTCAACACATCAGAAGCAAAATAAAACAGAAAGGGCGTCATGAAGATTAATGACGCCAAATATTTAATCAGCTCCACAGATGTTAATAGTTGCCCTGCTCCCGATAAGCCTGAATATGCATTTATCGGTCGATCTAACGTTGGTAAATCGTCGTTAATAAATATGATAACGGGCAGGAAAAAACTTGCTAAAATTTCATCTACTCCGGGCAAAACGATTACTATAAACCATTTTGTTATCAACGATCAATGGTATTTGGTTGATCTGCCGGGGTATGGATTTGCGAAACGTTCGAAAACGGAACGTTTGAAATGGCAGAAAATGATACGTAATTACATTCTTGGCAGGCCAAACATGCTTACTTTGTTTTTGCTTATTGACATTAGGATTGAACCACAACAAATTGATTTGGAGTTTATTGATTGGCTTGGGATTTCCAACATCCCTTTTGCTATTGCCTTTACAAAAGCTGACAAGCTTAAAATAAATCAGGTAGCTAACAACCTCAATAACTATAAGAAAAAACTTTCTGAAAATTGGGATGAACTCCCAACTATGATGATTACTTCTGCATCTACCGATATTGGTAAGGATGAAGTGCTTAATTTTATTGAAAAGACAAATAAAGTATTTTTGCCTGTTTAATAAGGTTATACTATTATTTCAAAAAGAAGCTGGTTTTTACTTACCACATCTTGTTTCTTAACATATAGTTTTAATACTCCATCCATAGGTGCCATTACATTATTATTCATCTTCATAGCTTCAAGAATAAGTATAACCTCGCCTTCTTTTACTTTTCTTTTTTGCTTGACAAAAATTTCAATAATAGTACCTGGTATAAAAGCTAAAGATTTTGCAGGATTATGTTCTTCGTACTTTTTCCGATTTTGAAACTTATCAGTAAGAAGTGTCTTGTATTTTACACCGTCGATGTCAATTGAACTATACCGTAGTTTTTTTTCTTCTTTTGTCATGTTGTTGTTGGATTAAAAGGGAGGAATCCCATGCTTTTTAAATGGAAGTTGAACTTTTTTATCCTTGGAGATATCGAGTGCATGAATGAGCATTTTGCGTGTTTCATTAGGTTCAATTACTGCATCAACATATCCAAAAGCAGCGGCAACATATGGATTGGCAAATTTTGCTTTATATTCGGCTACCTTTTCTTTCCGCATCTCATCAGGATCAGCTGCTGTTGTAATTTCTTTACGGAAAATAATATTTGAAGCACCTTCAGGCCCCATAACAGCAATCTCGGCAGTAGGCCATGCAAAAACAAAATCAGCTCTTAAATGGTGCGAGCACATGGCAATATAACCTCCTCCATATGCTTTTCGGGTTATTAATGTAATTTTTGGAACAGTTGCTTCAGAATAAGCATAAAGTAATTTTGCACCATGACGTATAACACCGGCATGTTCCTGATCAACTCCGGGTAAGTATCCTGGTAAATCAACAAGAGTTACTAAAGGAACATTAAAAGAATCGCAGTAACGCACAAAACGAGCTGCTTTGTCGGAAGAGTCAACGTCAAGTACTCCTGCAAGATACAATGGCTGGTTTGCCACAATACCAATGGTTTCTCCATTTAGTCTTGCAAATCCTATTACAATGTTCTTGGCAAATAATTCCTGTATTTCGAAGAAATCGGAATCATCGGCAAAAGCCATTATTAAATCTCTTACATCGTAGGGTTGTTTAGTGTTCGATGGCATAACACCATCAATTTTATACCGCCTGGTTTTTGGTGATTTCTTAGGAAACTGTTTTGCCTTTTTAGTATTATTCCAAGGAATATAACTTACAAGTTGTTTTATCTGGCTAAAACACTCTTCCTCGCTTTTTGCATAAAAATGTGCATTTCCTGTTGTTTCACAATGAACCTTCGCTCCACCAAGAGCCTCCATCGAAATCTCCTCTCCAAGAACTGTTTTAATTACTTCCGGACCTGTGATAAACATTTTTGTGATTTTTTCAACCGTAAAAACAAAATCGGTTAAAGCGGGCGAATATACTGCACCTCCTGCGCATGGTCCTAATATTACAGATATTTGAGGGATAACCCCCGATGCAAGTGTATTACGAAAAAATATTTCACCATAACCTGCAAGCGAATTAACACCCTCCTGTATACGAGCCCCTCCTGAATCATTAATTCCAATTAACGGAACTTTTAGCTTTAATGCATGATCCATTATTTTAGTGATCTTTTTTGCATGCATCCATCCTAGTGAACCTCCAGCAATTGTGAAATCCTGAGCATAAATACATACCGGATTCCCACTTATTGAACCGGTACCTGTAATTACACCATCACCAGGTAAATACTTTTTATTCATGTCAAAATCCTTAGCTGCATGTTCCACGAATAAATCATACTCATGAAATGATTTAGGGTCGAGAAGTGCTATAATCCTCTCTCGTGCAGTAAGTTTGCCAATAGCTTTTTGCTTCTCGATGGCTTTTTCACCACCACCCTTTAAAGCCGCACGCATGCGTTTTTTAAGGTCTGTCGATTTTGCTTTGATGCCCATTATTTCTTAGTTTTGGGTTAACAAAAAAAGAGATAAGTACTACCTTAATTGGCATTTTCAATAATTGAAAAACTTATCTCCAGAAATGCAAATGTATATCAAAATAGTAAAAACGCAAGTTATTTTTTTCGAAGAAGCATGATGTGCGTTATTATATTTTTGATTATCAATAAAATAATCTGAGTTGATTTGAGACACAGGTTAAGGCTATTCAAGAAGCATGAAAAGTGCCTTGTGAATCCTGAATCTTGTCTTCTAATTCTTCATTGTTAAATTTGCTGTGCGATAAATTTAATTTCTTGTTAGCAATATTAAAACTAATATACTATGAATATCGAAGAAATAAGATCATTTTGTCTGAACAAAAAAGGTGTTACCGAAGGGTTCCCTTTTGACGATACTACTCTTGTATTTAAAGTAGCAGGAAAGATATTTGCACTGGTAAATCTTAAAGATTCCAAAAGCATTAATTTAAAATGCGATCCTGATAAAGCACTTGAATTAAGAGAACATCACTCTTCTGTTATACCTGGTTATCATATGAATAAAATACATTGGAACACCATAATCTTAGATGAAACTATTCCAGATCAACTACTAAGAGAGTGGATAATTGATTCGTATATGCTGATAGTTGACAAGCTGCCAACGAAACTGAAACAAGACCTACATTGATATCTTCAAGTATAGTGTTGGAGTAAAAGGTAATGCTCCGGTATAAATATTAATGCCATTTGTTTGATTTGCAGGTATCCTTTCAAAACTTGAATATTTGAGGTTCTCGGTGTTTAATACGTTCAGTATTGATATGCCGGTTTCACCCTTTACTTTCCTGTCAAGAAACTTATAGATAACCGAAATATCCAAGCGGCTATACGACAGGTCCTGACCTTCTACATACTGTATTAAACCGCTCCCATAAGGAAATCCTGAGCCGTAAACATAATTTGATGATAAAAAGAATGGATCGAAATTTAGCATTGCTGCCAGTTTAAGTTCATGCCGCTGGTCGTGGGGGGCTCTGCGCATATCTTCAATAAGGTGATACTTAAAATGTTCAATCGTACTACTTAATGAATATGCAATCCATGCTGAGTGTTTTGCAAAATCTTTTTTTATAAGTAAATCAACACCAAAACTCTCCGCCTTTCCATAATAAATATCCTGTACATTGAAATTAATAAAATTAACATATCGCGTTAAACCGGTTGTGTTTTTAAAATAACCTTCCACACTGAGAGTGAAATTAGCTTGGTGGTAAGATGTACCCAGTACATAATGTGTAGACTCCAACACCGGGATTTCCTGATTATCGCTTATAACCCATAAATATCGGTAATTTCCAAGATCGTCAACGATGCTACTTAATGTAACGAACTGATTATAAATTCCCAGGGCGGCATTAATTTTCCAATATTTTCCCAGTTTAACAGATGCTGAAAGTCGGGGTTCGAAATAGGCTTTTTGTAAGTTAAATGCATAATTTATTCTGAATCCAGCCTTTAGGGTAAAGTTTTTATTTACTGAAATATTATCCTGTGCAAATAAACTTATTCTGCTTGCGGAAGATTGAAAAAAGGCTATCAGCGCATCGAACGAATGCTCCTGTAACTTAACTGTATTGTATATTACATCAACTCCACCATCAAAAGTATGAGTTTGGTTTAACGCTATAAGGTTGTTAAATTCAAATGAATATTCTCCTAATGTGTTATCACTCTTGTCATTAATAATATATTCGATATTGTGTATTATAGGTGATATGATCTTGAAATCGTCAGTATACATCGATTTCAGTCCTGAATAACTCAATCGAAAGTTACTGGTGTTTCCTTTATTCCAAACTTTCCCGTAAAATACAGCACCACCAAGTTGTGAATTTTCTTCTTTGGTTTTTTTGTCAATAATCCTGAAATCAATAGGTTCATCTATTGAATACAAAAATCTGTCGTCACCACCATAAAGGCTGATATAAAATAAGTCGTTGCTATTTATCCTGGTTGAATATTTGATATTAACATCTCTGAACATATAATCAGGTGTAACAGTAATATCTATATCATTTGTTGTATCGGGATCATTATTTTGCCTAAAAAGTGCTGTCATGTCAGCAGGATTATAAAGGTTATAATATGTATGCCTGAAAGCTACTATAAGTGATCCTGATTTCAAAATGGGTACTTCTAACATGCCATTTAGCGTCATGTTATTAACATTGATAGTGAATGAAGGTGATATGGTATTCCCGTTCTTACCAATGATGTTTACTATTCCGCCAACTCTTCCGCCATAGCGTGCATCGTATCCACCTTTATGAATCTCAATGTCTTTTGCAACAAGAGGGTTAAATGTACTTATGTTATCATTAAAATTTTTCAGTCCGTAAACGGTAAAACCATCAAACATTACTTTGCTTTGGCCGGCATAACTCCCCCAAATAATTAATTCGTTCGTTTGTTCGCCCGATGCCAGAATACCTGGCATAAGCCTTATAAGGTTAAATACTGAATTATCACCATATCCCGGTAAAAAATGAGCAATTTTATGATTAAGTTTCATTAACCCTGGCAGATCACCAATCTGTGTTGATTTCTCAATGGTTCTATCTATTATCACTATTTCGGATAAGCCAATACTTGAAGGTGTTAATGCAAAATTATGAAGTTGATTTACCGAAACTAATGTATCGAGTATATAGTAACCTAAATGCGAAACTTTAATTGGAATAATACTGTCTCCAAGAAAAAAAGTGGAAGAAAAGCTTCCCTTAAGGTCAGTAACGGATGGCCAACCACCTACAATAACATGTGAATACGGTAGAGCTTCATTAGTAATTTTATCAAACACGTTACCTGATAAAAAAGTCTTTTGTTGCCACGGAATTGGTTTGATATTTGGATATATAACCCAAACATCATTAATTAATTCATATGAAAGTGGAAGTTTAATTAACAATCCCTTAAGAGCCTGATCAATTGTAGGATAGAAATTATTATCCGAAACTAAGTAATGTGACAGGCTTTCATCGTCGAATGAAATATTTACATTGTGTGAATCAATTATGCTGATTAGTACTTTGTTTAAAGGAATTTCGACAGCATCAACTTTAACTCCCTGCCCATTGGAGGTAAGAAATGTTGACAGAAGAAACAGAAGCACTGCATATGTTTTTATAATAATCTTCAATTTTGGACTATATGGTAATTACTTTTTGATTTTTTCACAAAAGTAAGGCCAAAAGGCTTACACAACAAGTTAAGCACTTCTTCAACAGACTTATTCTTTGAGAAATGTCCTGTATAAAAATAATCCAATTCGGTATTTGAAGTTATTGTAACATTGTACTGCTGCTCAATTTCATCAATAACAATGGATAATGGGACAGAGGTAAAATTAAACATATCATCCATCCAATCAACAGTACCGCTTGCGTTGTTTGTTTTCGATATCTTTATATCTCCATTTTTATTTATCTCAGCGTGATAATCAGGGCTAAGAATAACCGCTTTTTTTGTTATTGATACAACTTTAACGGTACCGGTAACACATGTTACGCTGTATTCATCACCTCGTGAAAAAATGTTAAAACTCGTACCTAATACCATTGTTTTGCCAAGGGAAGAGGACACATAAAAGTTTGTTCCTTCTTCAACATTAAAAAATGCTTCCCCCGACAATGATACCCTTCGGGAGAACTGCCACCATAAAGGATAATATGTTATTGTAGAATTGGAATTCATGGTGGAGGTTGATCCATCCGGAAAGTTTACAGCAAGATGCTTGTTGGCAGGGCAATATATTGTTGTATTATAGAAACGCAGTAATGAAAAAGTACCCAATAGGATCAATAATGTAGCTGCAATTCCAAATATTAAACGTGGCTTTACTACATTTACTTTTTGCACACTGATACTAGCCTTGGGATTAGAATTAGCAGCTTCAAGCTCTGAGCTTAACTGATTCCATATTTCTTCTTTCTTTTTAGAATAAGGAATTTCAGCCATTGCAAAAAAGTCCATTTCCGAATGATTGTCGTTATTATTTATATGTTTGTCGTTATAGTTCATTTTAGTAGTTGAGCTCAGTTTTAAAGAATGCAAGTGCGTATTTCATTCTTTTTTCAACAGCTTTTATGCTTATTCCTGTTGCATTAGCTATTTCGTGATATTTCATATTGTCAATCCTGCTCATTAAAAAAACCGTTCTTTGTTTTTCGGGTAATTTGACCAATGCTAATTCATATTTACTTTTTAATTCATTAAACTGAAATGTATCTTCCGGTGATTGTTTCTCGATTGCGGGAGTTAAGTTCAGCTTAAAGTTAGTAATCACTTTTTGCCTTCTGTAGCTACTAATAAACAAATCGCCTGCAATTTTAAAAAGTAGTCCGTTAATGTTTTTGCTATTAGAAGAATCGATTCGTTTTTCCCAAATTTTCATAAAGGTTTCCTGAGCAATATCTGTTGCAAGTTCTGAATCACCCGACCGATAATAAATGTAGTTTCTCACAGCATCAAAATGATTGTCGAAAAGATCTTTAAAAAGCGTCCGTGTCAAAGAATTGTATTTTTATGGTTAAAGTAAAAATACTACATATTTTCTGTTTTTAGAAATTAAAAGAGGCCGTCTCAAAAGTGCGTTACAATTTTGAGACAGCATCATTAACTGATATACTTATCAAATAACTAATGTTAGGGCAGAAAAATTGTGTAGGTAACTCCATTAACAAGTACGGTGGCAATATTATCGCATTCACCTGCGCCATAATCCAGAATTCTAAGCGGGAGGCCTTCGGGCTGTATTTCCATTGTTCCCGAAACAATCCATCTGCAGCTAAGATCAACACGTAATGGGTTAATTATTTCACGCTCCCAGGTTTGCCCGTTTGGTCTGATTCCATCTGCTGTACCGGTTATAAGATAGATATCGTCCCAACGTGTAAAAGTAAATACGCCTTGTATCCACTCTCTAACTCTTGATGAATTCCAGCTAAGAGTACCACCGTTGTTTGCCCTGTAAATTACACCAACAACTTCAATGTTGTAGTATAAATTGTTGTTTTGGTTGGGACCCATGTTTGTAATTACCTTGGTTCCATCTACTTGATTATCATTAACATGGTACTCATCAAATCCATAAGTTATAACAGTACCTGGCATACGGTACCTACCCGTGAATGTAACAATAATCTTACCTCGGCGGTATCTGCCATCCCTGCATAAGCAGTTTTCTTCTCCAAAATCGATAATTAATTCACGTGGAGTAGCAGTTGTGTCGAGTGTAACTGTAGCGCATCCGCTTAAGAACTGGTTATCTCCATCACCCGATTTTAAGCCATCTCCACCGGCATATGCCTCATCGGCAATATTCGTAGCATCAGTATAAATGCTTTCTGCAAAAGCATCATCAGCTGCTGCCGAGGTGTCATCTACTTGTTGATCAACCTTATTACAGGATGTGGTAAATGAAACCAAGCTTGTGATCATTAGAATTACAAAAATTAAATTAAGTTTTTTCATCGTATTAAGTTTTAAATTAAAATTCTGTTTTACATGTGCATACCGTTTAAGTTCGTTTTTACCCTACCCGAAATGATGATTTTTTTTTTGTGATTACAAGGAATGTGTGCTGATTTTAGAGAAATTCTTTCTCTGTGTTTGGATAACCTTCACTAAATTGGTGCAACAAAACTAATAAAGAAGCCTCTTTCGTGTTGCTTGTTTACCGATAATTCAAGTCGCAAAACTATATCATAATACGTAATCATATCAAGGCCAACACCTGTACTCCATAGCAGCTGATTAGAGAGGGGGTTTCCACCAGAGGAATAATTATCATCTACATATGCAGCGTCAACAAACAGATTTGCATACATGGCAAAAAACACTTCGCTAAATTTTGTTGATTTTATCCAGTTTATTTTGAATTTGGTTCGAGGTATAACTTCAAATTTTAGATTCGATTTAAAAAGTCCTAATTTTTGTCCGTCAACTACATACAATTCATATCCTCTGATCGTGTTTGGATAATAACCAAGACCTGATTTAATAAAGTATGGGGGTTGCTTTTGCTGATTCGATAACTTCACTCCAAAATTATAAGCAAAATACCACTTCTTATAAATATTAACATACTGATCAAAATGTGCACTAATTGAGAAATTATCAACAAAATTATCAAGAACCCCGAGGCCTTTTTTATCAATGATCAAGTCAAGATAATAACCAATTAGAGGATATGGGTTGTAATCGCGAAAATCGAGTTTAAAAGTGTAATTAAGAGTAAAATAACTGTATGCGGTTTGCGTAGAGGCAAAATTGGGATTTAATTCAAAGATCGTATCCTGAAAAATATATTGGTTGAATCCAATAAAAAAACTGTGCAGGTAATTAAATTTAGGTCGAAAAGTAAAGCTTGTATGTGCATACTTAACTTGTTGTGCAAAACCAACAGTGGACTTATAATACTGCTCTTTATTGTTGATAGTTTGATAACCTACTTCATGATTAAGCAATACGCCCCCTGCAAATCCAATTCCAAATACTTGATTTTTTGTAAGATAGGGCACATTCCAGTTAAAAGCTAATAATAAATCATATCCTACTTGCAGGGTAATATTAAGGTTCTCCATCAGCCCTCTGAAATTTTCAATACGCAAATCAACTCCGTAATTTATCCTGCTAAAGTCTCTTTTATTCCACCAGGCATTTATGTTTCTATCGGCAAACTGCAAAATAGGGACCGGCCATATATACCATCTTTCAATAACATTTACCTCTATATCACACTTGTTATTAACGGTATTTTTAGTTATCGTAACAAAATTAAATAACGCACGGTTCATTAAATTTTGCTGACTTTTAACTACTAAGCTATCAAGTATTGAGGATCTTAATTCGCTACCTTTTTCAAATTCAATTTCACGAAATATTATTTTATCCTTTGTAATTTTATTGCCCTTTAACGTTATAGAATTAATCAATATTAGACTTTCGTTGTCAACAATTTTTGTAGGTGAAATTTTTTGCGACAGGCAAGTAGCTGTAATCGTAACTATTAATGATATAAGTAAAAAACGAAATACAATCACAACATTATATATTGAGGTAATTAATCAGGGAATCGTAATTATCTTTTAAGTCGTCATAATTCACATCTTCATAAAAAGATGCATTAACCTGATATCCATAGCGTTCAAATGTTTGAATAATTGCACCCAACTCAAGCTTACTAACTTTTATAATCACTTCTAACTTAGTTGAACCTATACTTGATAATATATATGAACTAAGCACTTTGGCATTATTCGATTCAACAATATTAGCAATCTCGGTTAAACTGTAATCATTAACGCTTACTTCTAAAACAATTACACCACCCGGATAATCAACTGACATACTTTCCGCAAAAAAGCCAACAATATCACTTTGGGTAATGCATCCGATATAGTTGCCCTTATCTTCTATAACAGGAATTAATGACAGCTTTTGGTCAATCGCCAATTTAATCACATCAAAAATATACTGCTGTTCGTTTACGTAAAAATTGTCAAAATGTATAAACTCCTTTTGCAATTCCCTATTTCTAATTTCGGGATTTAAAAGATCTTTTTCTGAAATAACACCCACAAAGCGCCCATCATCAACAACAGGAAAATGCGACACTTTGTATTCATTCATTCTGTTCATCGCCTCATGGGCCGTGTCGGTTATGTTAAGAGGCAATATATCTTCTTTTATTAATCGTGATGCGATCATTAGTATAAATTTTTTAAATCAAGAACCATTTTCTATATAGAATTCAGCATATTGAAATAATTGTTATATCTAAATTCAGCTATATCTTCGCAAGTAACAGCTTTAGTTACTGCACAACCCGGTTCATTTACATGGAGGCAGTTGCTAAATCGACATTGATGCATTAAATTTCTTATTTCAGGAAATCGTTGACCGAGTTCAACCTTTTCAAATTCAACCAGCCCAAACTCTTTTATTCCCGGAGTATCTATAACCCATCCGCCAAAATTAAGATAAAACATATTAGCAAATGTTGTAGTATGAATTCCTTTATTATGAAACGTCGATATTTCTGCTGTTTTAAGTTGTAATGATGAGTCGACAGCATTTATAAGAGCAGATTTACCAACACCTGAATGCCCTGCTAACAAACTTATTTTTCCATTAAGTATTTCTTTTAACTGAGTTAACCTTAATTTTTCGGGTACCGAAGTTACCAGACAATTATATCCTACATTTTGATAAGTGGTTTTTAAAAATTCGAGAGCGGCAACAGTTTTTTCATCATAGAGGTCATACTTATTAAAAATAATCACTGAAGGTATGTGGTAAGCTTCTGCGGTGGATAAAATTCTGTCAATAAAACCTGTTGAAGTACGTGGTTTAATTAACGAAACAATAATTACTACCTGATCGACATTAGCGGCAATAATATGTGTTGACTTTGATAGCTTGGTTGCTTTGCGGATCAGGTAATTTTTTCGTTGATGGATGTTAACTATAACACCCGTTTGATCATCATCCGATATTGTACCATCAACAACATCACCAACAGCAATAGGGTTAGTAGCTCTTATGCCTTTTGATCTAAAAAGGCCTTTCAAACGACAGTTAACTGTTTTGCCGGTATCCAACATAACCGAATACCAGCTGCCTGTGGATTTTGTTACTCTGCCTTCAAAAGTTTTTATCATGAAAAGTTGTAATGCTTTTTAATAATTACTTTTCCCATAAATCCATATTTTAAAAATTAATACAAATTAATGACTAAATTACAAACATTTATTATATTTGATTAATTTTTCACAAAACCAATGTTCTCATGAGTTTAATTAATTACTTTTCGTTCGCGGTTTCTCCACTGCTAATTTTCGCTTTTGTCCTGTATCTGAAATTCAAATTTTCGATCAAAAGCTTTGTTAATATCCGCAATGCAGTTTTATTAGGAGCCATTAGTATTGTATTACTAATAATTGCCAACTATCTCATTGAACTTAAATGGGACGGTAATTACAAAAACATGCGTCGAATGGCGTTTTTTGTCTTTGTTGTGGTAGCTTTTAGCTCAGAGTTTGCAAAATTTATTCCACTAAAGTTTTCGTTTTATAAGCTTAAAAACTTTAGCGGTCCGTTAGAGGGGGTCATTTACTCTGCCTTTATTAGTCTTGGCTTTTCGATGGTAGCAACTGTATTGTACGCATTTGGGTTAGTTGGCTCTCTTGACAAATTTCACAACTTCACCTTGTTTTTATACACTCTTCCTCTTGCAAATCTTGTGTTCGGTATAGCCATGGGCTTTTTTGTTGGGATGGCAAAATTGCGGAAAAACACATTTATTGATTGTGCGACTGGCATATTTGTAGCAACTTTTTTTCATGGTCTTTTCTACTTTGGATTTGTTACTTCCGATATCCGGTTACTAATATTTGATGCTATAGGGTTCACAATAATAGGTATTACTTTTCTTGTGAAGTCAGTTTCGCTTAAACTTGAGGACAAAAGGTAACCTTTTAAATACATTGATTTTCACAAATATTATTTGCCCTATTATTATTGTAAATTGGTAAAGGTCGTATCTTAACTTCCTTTGGTTATTTTTGCGTGAAAAATACATAGGACTTGAATTATCAATATCACACATTAAAAAACGGCATTAAAATAATTCATCGCCAAATATCTGGCACTGTATCTCATTGTGGTTTAATGGTTAATACCGGATCGCGTGATGAAACCGAAGATGAAAATGGTATTGCCCACCTGATTGAGCATTTAATTTTTAAAGGCACAAATAAGCGCAAGGCTTACCATGTACTAAGCCGTATCGAGAATGTTGGGGGCGAACTAAATGCTTTCACTACCAAAGAAGAGACCTGTGTTTATGCTTCGTTTTTATCACCCTACTATCAACTTAGCATGGAGCTTTTTGCAGATGTAGCGTTTAATTCTGTATTCCCTCAAAAAGAGCTTGAAAAAGAAAAAGCCGTTGTAATTGACGAAATAAACTCCTACAACGACAACCCGGCAGAGTTAATTTTTGATGATTTTGAAGATTTGATTTTTTCCGGCCATTCACTGGGAAGAAATATCCTTGGTAACATCTGTAATATAAAGGCAATCACCCGAAAAGACATATTTCGGTTTATAAAATCGAAATATAGTACCGATCAGTTGGTTATTGCCTCTGTAGGTCAAATAAAATTCTCAAAATTGATTCTGCTTGCTGAAAAATATTTTAGTAACATTTCTGCTTCTAGCGGCAAAGAAGCACGTACTCCATTCACAAATTACAAGCCAACAAATGCAACAACAACTAAAAATTCATATTTATCGCATTGTGTGATTGGTAATACTGCATACTCCCGCACTCATCGAAACAAATTACCATTATTACTGATAAGCAATTTGCTTGGGGGGCCTGCGTTAAATTCAAGACTCAGTATGATAATTCGTGAAAAATATGGATATGCATACACTGTTGAGTCGATGTACCAGCCATATTCCGATACGGGAGTATTTAACGTATACATTGGCTCCGATAAAAACCACGTTAATAAAAGTATTGAACTTGTTCACAAAGAGTTAAATAAGCTTAGAAAAACTGAACTTGGAGCCGTACAACTTCACCGCGCAATACGTCAGTTAACCGGACAGCTCGCTATTTCCAGTGAATCATTCCTTAATGAGATGCTCGGTATTGCTAAAGCCCATCTTCATAAGCCCAGAGTTAGATCAATTACAGAGGTTATAGCGGAAATTGAAAAAATTACATCAGAACAAATAATTGAAGTTGCTGATGAGGTTTTTAATCCATCACAATTAAGTACATTAACTTACTTTGCTGAAGATTGATTTTAGAAATTGACTTAATTCATCTTAAACTTATAGGTTACTAATTTAAGCTCTTCATTAGCCTTAACTATTTTTTGTTTAAGTGTTTTCTTATAACTTTTGATCTTCAACATAACAGCTGGGTCGCCGGTTGCAATCATTTGAGCAGCTAATATCCCGGCATTTAATGCCCCGTTAATGCCAACTGTGGCAACCGGTATCCCCGGAGGCATTTGAACAATAGCAAGTAAAGCATCCATGCCGTCAAGGGTAGCATTTATAGGAACACCGATAACAGGTACCGGGGTCATTGAAGCAATAACACCAGGCAGATGAGCTGCCATTCCTGCCCCGGCTATAATAACTTTAATACCATTTTTTTCAGCATTTTTTGCAAATACCTCTACTTCTTCAGGAGTTCGATGTGCCGAAAGTGCATTTAATTCAAACGGAATTTCTATTTCGTTTAAAAATTCAGCAGCCTTCTCCATTACTTTCAAATCGGATGTACTGCCCATAATTATACTTACAATTGCTTTCATAACATCTGCTTTTAAGATTAACTCCTTTGCAAAAATAAATAAAATGCATTTGGTATTAATGTGTTAAGTTTTATCTTTGTGTTCTCTATTTTTCAGGAAATTAAGCGATGTTGGTTCAAGCATGCATTAGACAACAATAACCTTTGTTTCAAAACATTATACTAAATCAACTTAAATGAACAACATTAAAATACATGATAAATATTTTGAACCAACTATTCTGTTTGAGAAAATTGACAATGCAATAAGCAGGTTAGCCGATAATATTAATAAAGATTTAGAAGGACGGACACCAATATTTCTGGTTATACTTAACGGTTCATTCATGTTTGCCGGTGATTTGCTTAAGAGAATAAATTTATCGTGTGAAGTTTCTTTCGTTAAGCTTGCTTCGTATGTTGGCACTAAAAGTACCGAAAAGGTAAGACGACTAATTGGATTTGACGAAGATATTAAAGGAAGGACTATTATTATTGTTGAAGATATTATTGATTCGGGGATTACTATGGAAAAAGTGTTAGGCCAGCTTGAAAAAATGGGTGCTGCGGATGTTCGTATTGCAACGCTTTTGTTTAAGCCCGCAGCTTTTAATAAGTCATATAAAATTGATTATATAGGGATAGAAATCCCTAATGATTTTATTGTTGGTTACGGATTAGACTATAATGGTAGGGGAAGAAATTTGAAAGACATTTATAAAATTATTGAGTAAATAATAACTGTAACAAAAGCCAACATCATTTCCAGACTCTCCGGAAAGATTAAACCATATTAACAAGAAATTTTGTTACTATCAGTGCAGGTTTTGAATGATGCTTTTTAAGAAAAAATCAGGAAATCCAAAAAAAAAGAGACTGCCAATTAAAATAGTCTCTTTTTTTGTTTGCTTAAATCTATACTAAGCCTTGTAATGGCCATTTACTACCGCATCCTTGAGAGCAGCACTTATGCCTTTTTTATTTATAATACGAATACCGTTCGCGCTTACCATTAAAGTAATCCATTTTCCTGTTTCAGGCACAAAAAACTTTTTAGTATGTAAATTAGGCTGAAACTTTCTCCTGGTTTTTGCATGTGAGTGACTTACATTGTTTCCTGTTATCACTTTTTTTCCTGTTATCTGGCAAATTCTTGACATCTTTCCGTAGTTTTTTATCCTGTTCTAAAAAGGAGTGCAAAATAAGGCATAATTTTTCAATTATTCAAATGATTTATGAAATAATTTTTACTCTCCTTATTTGGAAAGCTATATAAATTATTCAAATACCAATCCTCTGCGAAAATAATTGTAATTTTGCTTCGATAAGTATCTTATTATAATTTAATCTAAATAAAAATAATATGACGAAGTTCATCACAAATCACGATGTAACAGATGCATTAAAAGAAGTAATATTTTTCGCAAAACAAAACAATATAGTTGATTTAAACATGGTCGACAATATTGAAATTAAGGGAAACGACATAAAGGTTTCGGTGGTTTTTCCAAAACTGGATGACCCTGCAGTTGGCATTGTTTATAATTCAATTGTAAAAAAACTAAAAGATAAACTGGGCGAAGATATTAACGTGGATGTAAAACCCATAGATGAAAAAGACAAGGGACTTGGCCCATTATCAGGTGTAAAAAACATTATAGCAATAATTGCAGGAAAAGGCGGGGTTGGAAAATCCACTGTTGCTGCTAATCTTGCTATTGCATTGTCGAAAACCGGCAGCACTGCGGGTATATTTGATGCAGATATTATGGGACCTTCTGTTCCAATGATGTTTGGAGTTGAAGGAGGGCAACCCGAAGTGATTGACAGGGGAGGAAAACCAATAATGGTACCTTTGGAAAACCATGGGGTTAAAATTCTGTCTCTTGGATTTTTTGTAAAACCCGGTCAGGCTTTAATGTGGAGAGGGTCGATGATTAACAATGCGTTTAACCAGTTAATGAAAGATTCAGAATGGGGCGATCTCGACTATCTTGTTATTGATATGCCTCCCGGAACAGGTGATATACAGCTTACATTGGCCCAATCGTATAACATAAGGGGAGCTATACTTGTTACAACACCACAAAAGCTGGCAACAGCAGATGTGCGCCGCGCAGCAATGATGTACCGTCAGGATAAACTCAGTATTCCATTGCTTGGCATTGTTGAAAATATGTCGTATTTTACTCCTGATGAGTTACCTGACAAAAAATTCTTTATTTTTGGACAAGGTGCAACTGATGAGTTAGCCAAAGAACTGGAAATACCTGTGCTTGGCAGAATTCCTATTGTTGAAAAAATTGTTGAATCGGGCGATAGTGGCACTCCTATTGTTATGGATGAAAACGAAAAAGTAACTGCTGAATTTATTCAAATTGCCAAAAATGTGAAAGCAGAGATTAAGAAACTGTAATTAATAAACTTATAAATATAAATAACATGGCTCATACCAAGGAAGAACTAAACCAAAAAGTACAAAATGTAATTGAACAAGTACGACCATATTTGCAAGCAGATGGCGGCGATATAAATTTTGTAAATATCACTGATGATAACGTTGTAAATGTTGAACTTACAGGTGCATGTGGCAGTTGTGCATTTAGCACACACACACTTAAAAACGGAGTTGAAGCAACAATTAAGAAAGTGCTTCCTGAGATTAAGGAAGTTGTTGCTATAAACTTGTAAGCTTCTTTATAGAAGGGAAATAGGAAGAATTGTTATTTGTTCAATTAGTTTTTCTATTAATTTCACTTGCGATCCTTTCTGCGATATGGCATACCAACCCTCTGGTTTTAAAAGTCGAAATAATTCCGAACATTTCATAAGTTCTTATGTGCCTTAGAGAAAACAAGAGTAAATGATAATTGACCTTTTTGCAAAATTAGATTTCCCGCGTTCGAATTTTTCGGGCATTTATTCCAACGGTTAGTATTGAAAAGTTGTCTATTTCGAAGCACTTTACTTTCAAATTACGATGAAGTTGAAATGGGCTATAATCCCTTGACACTACTTCTAAACCGCCAATTTTTTTTAGCCTTTGTTTAGGTTGTGTCTTTAAATTATTTCTTTTTCTAGATTTAATTTCAGGTTTTTAATTCCAGATTGGATAATTTGCCAAACTTCTTCAGCATCAATTCCTAAATAATTATGAGCAATAATATTTCTAAATCCCTTTACCTTAAACCAATCGATTTTATTTTCCGTTTCCTTCAAAAAGGTAGGAGATAGCTTTTCTGCCATTTCTCCAATCACTATGAAGTTCATCATTGAAGCGTCAAAAGAAATAGTGTTCTCAAAGAATTCATCTGCATTTTCAAATTTACCTGAATATTCTTGAATCTTTTTGATCGATTCAAGAATATTCTGAATACAGCTAAAGTCTCTGTGGGATATTCTATGCATATCTTACTTCTGAAAGGATTTGTTCTTTAAAAATAGGTTTAATGTATTTTTCTCTACAGATATCAACCGGTATGTTGAACCTATGCTGTATTTCCTCTTTAAGTCTTTGCTTTATGCTGTAAAGATCAGGAGTATTTTCTTCAAATTCAACAATTAAATCAATATCACTTTTGTCATTTTGTTCGCCTCTTGCAATAGAACCAAATACACCAATTTTAATCAAATGGTATTCTTGTTCTAATCTATTTTTATTAGATGACAAATAGTATAATATTTGATTTGAATCTATCACTGTTCATTAATTTTATTCAAAGATACAAATTTTCTAATTAATGTTATTATTTGGAGTTTTTGGCCATTACCTACAATTAATCGCTAAAATCACATCAAGACGGTATTCAGGCTTGGTTGGTTTGTAATGTAAGTTTTTTACGGTGGCGACGAATTATTAGTTGATCTTCTCAAAATAAACTAAAAATATGTTGCCGTTTGCGTAGTGCGTTATTGTTTGGTTACACCAGACTTGAAACGGACTACAAATGTTTATTCATTAATTATAGTCTCGATATCCATTCTTTGATGTAGAATTCTAATTACCTCAACTTGATTATCTTGTGATTTTCTGTAAAATATCAAATGTGATTTGACAATAGATGCTCGATACCCATTTTTAGTATGGTCCATTGATTTTCCAATCATGAAATTCTTGGTGATGAACTCAATTTCGTTGATTATTAAATTATAATATCTGTCTGCTTGTTCAATTGACCAACTATGAAGAGTATAAGTCCAAATATTTTCAAGGTCTTCGATTGCTTTCTCACTTATTTTGTATGATTGATTTTTCATTTGTGTTTTCTGTGAAGTTCTTGTAAATGGTCTTTTGGATTAAAGTCTTTAATTACCTTACTATTTTCTCCAAGTTCGAGTGCTTTTCTTAACTCAACTGTTTTTTGTTCTTCGGTTTCTAAAAGTCTAAGTGCTGTTCTAATGACCTCACTTGCAGAATTGTATCTTCCTGAAGAAATTACTCCATTTATGAAATCTTCAAAATGGTTTCCCAGTAATATTGATGTGTTTTTTCCCATGGTTTTAATGTTTTTTACAAAAATACCAATAATTGGTATATCTGCAAAATTACCCACAACGGTGTAGCGATCCGTTGCCGCAATTTACTGATTTTTGAGTTTATGTTTTGACTTCAAATTTACACTAATATTTCTACGAAGCCATTGTTGCGGCAATGGCGTATGCGCTGTTGTTGGCATTTCGTTGCTTATTCTTTATTGTTTTCTAGTTCTTTCAGTTTTCTATTGTCCAATTCTTTAGCATTTTTAGGTGAAATCACTTTCTTTCCTGACTTTTCTTCAATTTCTTTTCTAGCATTTCCAGCAACTGTTCCGCCTTGATTCGCAATTATTTTACTCTCCTTAAAAGTTTTAGGTTTTCTTTCTGTTGAAATCTCTTTTGTAGTCGCTTCTGCTAGCATATTCAAAACTAATTCCAAATTGGTCATATTGTCCCGAAGATTTTCTTTTTTGAGATTTTTGAAATCTTTGTATTCTTATATAATTTAACATCATCGAATTACACCAATTATACAAATTGAAATTCGTTTAATTCATGCAATTAGATGACGAGTAACTAATTCAAGTTTGCAGCTTGAACCAAAAAAACTTAAGTCACGAGCACTAGCTAGAAATAGCTCGTAGTATTTTTACCTTTTTTCGATTTATTATAGTATTCCATAGCTTCAGGTATACAACTATTCAAGTTATCAATTCGTGTTTGGTCGGATGGATGTGTGCTGAGAAATTCAGGGGGCTTATGCCCTTTGGAGGACTTTGACATCCTTTCCCAAAAAACAGGAGCCTCGTTTGGATTATACCCTGCCATTGCCATAAAAATCAATCCCATTCTGTCGGCTTCGCTTTCGTGCAACCTGCTATATGGTAACATAGCTCCTAACTCAGTGCCAACCCCATAAACTGTCATCCATAATTGCTGAGTTTCCTGTGGTTGTTCGTTTAAAGCTACCATCAAACCAATTCCACCTGCAGTACGTAAAAGTTCCTGGCTCAGACGTTCGTTACCATGTCCGGCAATTGCATGGGCTATTTCATGTCCCATTACTACCGCAAGCCCTGTTTCGTTTTTTGTTACCGGAATAATGCCGGTATATACAACAACTTTGCCCCCAGGCATACACCATGCGTTAATCTGATCGTTTTCAACCAGGTTAAATTCCCAATTATAACCATTCAGCATATATGAAAGATTATTATCGGCCATATATTTTTCAACCGATTTCTGAATCTTAAAGCCTACACTTTTAACAATCTGGCTATGTTGGTTATTTCGACTTGGAGGATTCTCATTAAGAAACTCATCGTACTGCTGAAAACTCATAGCCATGAGCTCATTGTCGGGTATCATGCTTATTTGCTTACGCCCTGTTATTGGCACTGTACTGCATGAGTAAAAAAACAAAATGATTAAAACAGTTGATAATAGTTTTAGCTTTTTCATATCAGTAAAGTTTATTATTCTGCCGTAGTTTAATTAAACATTCACACATTTCAATTAAGGCAAAAATAAGCAACTATCGCCATAACTCAAAAAACGAAAATCATTATTTAAGGCAAAATCGTATGATTTTTTCCAACTATCCCCTATTAAAGCTGAAACTAATAAGAGTAATGTGCTTTTGGGCTGATGAAAGTTTGTGATTAACCCCTTAGCGATTCGGAACTTGTATCCTGGAGCTATCATCAATCGTGTTTCGCCTTTAATTTCATTTTGTTTATTATCTTCAAGATAGCTGATTAATAGGGTTAAGGCTTGTTTAGCATTAAAATCAGTGTCAATAAATATTTCATAAGGATCCCACTGATCAACAACAAACTGATCGTTTCCATTACCTAACTTAACTGCCATCCAGAAAAGGCTTTCCAGTGTTCGCATGCTTGTAGTGCCAACTGGAATAACAGGATCACAAAGTTTTTCTCTCAGGTGTTTAAGGGTTTGAATACTAACAACTATTTTTTCAGTATGCATCTCGTGTTCCGCAATAGAATGTGAAACAACGGGTTTAAATGTGCCTGCCCCAACATGCAAGGTAAGCTTATCGGTTTCAAAACCGGCGTTTCGAAGTTCGTTTAGTATATTTAGTGTAAAATGCAAACCGGCTGTAGGTGCTGCTACCGATCCCTCGTATTCTGCATAAATAGTTTGATATCGTGTGCTGTCGTTTTCATCCGCCTCGCGGTTAAGGTATGGAGGAATAGGAACCAATCCGCTATGGTTAATTATTTCGGAAAAAGTAATTTCATTATTCTCCCATTGGAAAGCAACATGAAATCCTTCGGTTAACTTCTTAATTTTTTCAGCAAACAATGTAATTATCTTTCCATTGTTGCTAAATTCCAGTTTTAGTTTGCCGCTTTTCCATCTTTTCGAATTTCCAACTAAGCACTTCCAAATTACCGGCGACTTTTGTTGAAAAGCAAGCTGAAAATCATTCACAGGTTCTACCGGCTCAAGACAAAATATCTCGATAGTTGCACCTGAATCTTTTTTAAACAACAACCTGGCTTTTACAACTTTGGTTTCGTTAAATATCAGTAGTGCGTTAGGTGGTAATAACCGTGGTAGTTCGACAAACCTTTTTTCCTCAATTGTACTTCCCGATTGAAATAGCAGTTTCGACCCATCTCTATTTTCCAGGGGGAACCTGGCTATCATACCGTTGGGGAGAGGATAGTTGTATTCTTCAATTTTTATTGTCCTGATAGTGCTCATACTGTAATTTGTAATGGCAAAAATAAAGTTAAAAGTTCTTTGTAACTAATCAGTGTCACGACCGAAAAATCAAGAAAGAAATGAGATTTAACCTCCCCCTGTCCCCTCCAGAGGGGGAAACCTACCCCTGCACCCCTTCAAGAAGGGGATTATAGGTATTTATTTATTGATTTTTCCTTAATAGAATACATTTATTGCCAAAACTGATTAGTTACAATTCTTTGTTTAGGTTTAGGGTTGTGAATTAAATAAGTGTAATAATTGATGTAAATTTGTAGACTCAATAAATAAAAATTACCATGAAAAATCACATCCCGAACATTATCACGCTATTTAACATGCTGTCAGGCATTCTATCCATTTACTCAGTTATGAATGGTAACATTGAGTTAGCTGCCTATTTGATTTTTGTAGCTGCCGTTTTTGATTTTTTAGATGGCATGGCTGCAAGGTTGTTAAATGCGAAGTCGGAAATCGGAATTGAGCTCGATTCATTAGCTGATGTAGTTTCATTTGGCGTTGCCCCCGGCTTTATTTTGTTTCACATGATTAGTATTAGTCATGGGTTACCTGTTGATTCTGCCAATGATTTTACTGTAATTCCTTTCATCGCTTTTATTGTTCCTGCGTTTGCCGCACTTCGTCTGGCTAAATTTAATATCGATAAGGAACAAACGAATTCTTTCCGCGGATTGCCTACACCCGCACTTGCAATATTAATTGCCTCTCTTCCTTTAATCAGGACATATTTGTATGACGACCGCGAGTTTTTTTATATGATAATTACAAATACTTATTTTCTGCTCACTATTGCAATAATCGGGTCGCTGCTCATGGTTTCGAGGTTTCCCTTGTTTGCATTAAAGTTTAATGGATTTGGATTGAAAAGCAACCTGACTCAATACATTTTTATTGGTGTCGCGGTAATATTATTATTGTTGTTGAATGTAGTTGCCATACCATTCATTATACTTTTTTACCTTTTTCTTTCTTTGATAATTTTTTTGGTCGATATGCAGTAGACCGAGTTTCGAGTTTATGGTTTTGGGGGGTTGGTCTCGAAATGTGTACACTGGAAGTCTTGATTCATAAAAAATTAAAACTCTGCAATTAATTTAATATTTAGCAAGCGTGGTGTAAGATAATTTGGAACAGCATATTGGGTATTGCTAATATCTTTTATCCATATATATGAAACGGTGTTATAAATCTGTAACAGGTTGAACACCTCAAGGCTAACCCACATATTTTTAAATTGTTTTAGTGGATTTCCGGAAGCAAAAGTAGTTCCTTCATTAATAAATTGATAAGAAAATCCAATATCAACTCTTCTATAATCGGGCATACGCAATATATGTGTGTATCTCTCGGTATCGGGTGCTCCAAAAGGTAATCCTGTACTAAAAAGCAATCGAAGATGCATTTTAAGATAGGGGTGATTGGGAATATAATCCTGAAAAAAGATTGAAAAATTAACCCTTTGATCGGTTGGTCGCGGAATAAACCCCGGTTCAACTTTTGTGCTATCGGCAACCTGGCTATCAGCGGTTATACCCGGTATTATTTTATCTCCATCAGCATTGAAATAATCATAATAATAATCACCATAAATATCTTCCTGGCTTTGCATTATTGATAAACTCATCCAGCTATCGATACCTTTAACGAACTCTCCGTAAATCTTAAAATCAATACCTGTAGTATATCCTTTAGCCAGATGGTTTGTAAGATATCTGATTCGCACATTATCAACATAATAAGGAATAAGGTTATCCAACATTTTATAATACACTTCGGTAGTAAAAATAAACGGCCGGTTCCATGATCTGAATCTTAAATCGGTGCCGGCTATGAAGTGAGTTGATTTTTGCGCTTTAACATTGTGATTGATGGTGCCGTCAATATCCCTCATCTCCCTGTAGAAAGGGGTTTGGAAATAAATACCAGTAGCAAATCGGAAAACTAGGTTAGGATTTTTTGCAGGTTTATATGAAAAATTAACCCTTGGGGCAAGCAGAAATTCACTATTAAAATCCCAATAATTTGCCCTAATACCACCTGCTAAAGTAATTTCATTTTTCCTTTTTGTAACAAAGTTCCACTGATTTGACAAATAAGCTGAAACTCTGTTAGTATTAAGAGTGTTTGTTGCACTAACAAAATCCTTTAACTCAAGATTTGGATTATCAGGAAACGGATTACCGGGAGTGTCGGGTTGGTTTGGTAAAGAATACCCCGCTGAGTCAACCATTTCCCATTCGTGTAATTTATCGTCAACTGTTTGGAACTGATAACGTAATCCCCATTTTAAACTGCTTTTATCTTTAATTATAACTCCTTTATGCTCAGCAGTAATTACATTTGCTTTAAAATAGTTTCGGGCATGCAATAAATATGTACCAACGCCTTGTGACTGAACAGCATTACCATACTCTTCGCTCCCCGGGTTGTTTTCCACCTGCCCTATCCAGTACTGCCCTTGTATGTCGTACGTTTCAGATTCATTTGTGTTAAATGCCGACAGTATTAATTTTAGTTCAGTATTTTTTGCAGGTTTATAGTTAAGAGTTAATCCCCCCTGATACATGTCGTAGCGATCGGTTTCGTTACCATCAAAATAAACCTTAAACCGAATAACTTCCTGAAATGTTCCAAAATCAGTTTCGCGGTTTGATGGAACTACTTTATATTTATTGTGAGAATAATATCCCAGAAACGACAAATTCCATTTTTCACTTAATTTATAAGTAATTAACGATTGAATATCCATAAACTCCGGCTGATATTCGCCCTGGGTTTGGAGACTGTTTAGCAGATAACTATTTATTTTATAGCGTGCTCCCACCAGATATGTAAGCTTGTTGTTGGCAGCCAAACCGCCGAAATTCAAATCGGCCCCAAGCAAACTTGCCGAAAAAGAGCCACCAAATTCAGTGGGGGTTAGGTATTTAACATCCAATACCGACGACATTTTATCGCCGTATTGAACTCCAAATCCCCCAGCCGAAAATAGTATTGAAGATACAAGTGAAGAGTTCACAAAACTTAATCCTTCCTGTTGTCCTGAATTTACAAGAAACGGCCTGTATATTTCGATGTCGTTTACATAAACCAGGTTTTCATCAAAATTACCTCCCCTTACCGAGTATTGCGAGCTCATTTCGTTTGATGATGAAACTCCCGGCAAAGTTTTAATAAGATCTGAAACCCCTTCTGTTAATGAGGGTGCTACAATTGCATTTTTAGGATTTAAACGAACCATGCTCTGGGTTCGTAGCTGCTCATCCTTAACTTCAAAACCGGGGAGCTCAGTAGATATCGGCTTAAGTTCTATTTTGATTACTTTTGTTTCACCGGGCTTAAGATTTAACTTCAACCTGCTATCAGCAAAACCAATATAGGTTATTGCAAGAGTTACATCTTTGTTTGCAGGAATCTTTAAACTAAAATATCCATTTTCATCAGTAGTTGTTCCACCCTTTTCGCCAACAATTGCCACATTTGCGAGCTCAACAGCCTGCCTCTTATCACCATGAACATTTCCTTCAATTACAGCAGTTTGAGCATTAATAATCCCAGGTAATCCTGATAATAACAAGATTACAAATGCCACTACAGAAATATATACAGTACTTTTGATCTTCATTACAGGATAAACTAAAAAGGTGCAAATTTATTATAAATTTGAGGCTACAAAGACGCCGGAGCCATATTAATTTCATCTGATAAGGGAAGGGTTAACTAAACCACTATGGACTAAAAGTACCATAGGTTTATTGCACGAATGAAATTCGTTTCGAGATTACCTAATCATGGACGGAAGTCAGAAGTTGTTACTTCAAGCTTCAAACTCCGGACTTCCGACTTGAAACAATGAAATTTATAGAAACTGAAAGTCTTGCACAAAAAGTGCATACCTGCCTGCCCTCCTTCGGCGAGTAAACCGGCAGGGTACTAACTAACGAATGAGACCAATAAAAAATTATATAGAGTAACTTTCGCTGAATCTGTGCCCATTATATAAATTATTCTACTTTTGCCTTGTATTAAAAATTGTATTGATGAATACAACCAGAAACCTTCCAAAAATTACAACTCATGTACTTCAGGAAATGAAGCAAAAAGGTGAGAAAATTGCAATGCTAACCGGTTATGATTTTTCGACTGCACAGCTCCTTGATGAAGCTCGTATTGATGTTATTCTTGTGGGTGATTCAGCATCAAATGTAATGGCAGGGCATAAAACCACATTACCAATTACTCTTGACCAAATGATTTATCACGCTTCATCGGTTATGCGGGCTGTTGAAAGGGCTTTGGTGGTGGTTGACCTTCCATTTGGGACTTATCAGGGTAACTCGAAAGAAGCGTTGAATTCGGCAATTAGAATAATGAAGGAGTCGGGGGCTAATGCCATTAAAGTGGAAGGTGGTGAAGAAATTCTGGAATCCATCGATAGAATATTAAGCGCAGGAATTCCGATTCTTGGACACTTGGGTTTAACTCCGCAATCGATAAATAAATTCGGAACTTACGTTGTACGTGCCACACAACCTGAAGAAGCGGAAAAGCTAAAAAGAGATGCTAAAATACTTGAAAGTGCTGGCTGTTTTGGGATTGTATTAGAAAAAATACCCGCTCAACTTGCAGGAGATGTCACCAGATCTATTTCAATTCCTACAATAGGCATTGGCGCCGGAGCTGAGGTTGATGGTCAGGTGCTGGTACTGCATGATATGCTTGGTATTAATCAGGATTTTTCTCCACGATTCCTCCGACGCTATCACAATTTACATGATGAAATGATCAAAGCATTTGAAACCTATATTGATGATGTGAAGGAAATGAGGTTCCCAAATAAGAAGGAGCAGTATTGATAATTTTGTCAGATTATAAACCTTATAAACAACAACAACCAACAACGACAACCCGACAACAACGACAACCCGACAACAATGACAACCCGATAACCCAACATCAACGACAACCTAACAACTATGTCCTTTTCTAAAACTCCAATTTCCAAACGAGTACTTTACGAAGACAACCACCTCATTGTTGTTAACAAGCTTCCGTCGGAAATTGTTCAGGGTGATAGTACAGGTGATACTCCGTTAAGCGAGATCGTTAAAGTATATTTGAAAGACAAATACCAAAAACCTGGCAATGTTTTTACAGGTGTTGTTCACCGTATCGACCGACCTGTTAGTGGAGCCGTTGTATTTGCACGAACAGGGAAAGCTCTTGCCAGAATGAATGAATTGGTGAAAAATCGCGAACTGAAAAAAAATTATTGGGCAATAGTACGAAACCTGCCTGAGGAGCATGAGACCGAACTAAAACACTACTTGGTACGTGACCGCAAGAAAAACAAATCATTTGCTTACAATAAATCAATAATTGGTTCTAAAGAAGGAGTGCTGAAATACAAAGTAATAGGTGAAAGCGATAGTTTTTACTTACTTGAAATAGATTTAGAAACAGGTCGACATCATCAAATCAGGGTTCAGCTTGCTGCCATAGGTTGCCCCATAAAAGGAGATTTAAAATATGGCTCACCGCGGAGCAATAAGGATGCTTCTATCAGTCTTCATGCACGCTCGGTTGAATTTGTTCATCCGATAAAAAATGAACCAATAAAAATTGTTGCCCCGCCCCCGCCAGATTCATTATGGGATTTCTTTGTGAATAATTTACCATAAACCATCCAGAGTATACCTTATTGGATATGAGAGAGTTTAGCTTTGAGAATAAATATTAAAGATCACTTATTTAAACCAGTATCCTAAATTGTTTTTAGAAAATCTTCAGATGTCATAATTCTAATCTCACTTCTCTTAAAATCATTAGTATTTCGGGGTTATGATTACTTCGAGTGAATCATCATTAGTTGCCGAAAAATTCTACAATACGTCTTCAAAGTCTTTAAACCCCGATGTTAATGCCTGCTTATGCTTGGGAACAAAAATCCTCTATATTTGGCCAATGAATTTTCTTAAAGTTTCCATATCGCATTTAGTCCTTTTACTGATTTTATTTATTCCTGCAAATATTGCAGCTCAATATTATATAGTTGGGCAGGACCCCGCTTCAATCAAATGGAAACAACTTAATTCACCTGATTTTAAAATTATTTTTCCTTCGGGATACGAAAAAAAAGCACAGGAATATGTAAACTTGCTTGAGCTATCGCACACAAGCATTAGCCTACCTTATTTACATAAAAATAAAAAATTTCAAATTGTACTTCATAACCAAACGGTGATATCAAATGCCATGGTTTCGCCAACGCCGATGCATGCCGATTTTTTTGAGATGCCCGACCAAACCACATACGCACAACCCTGGGCAAAGCAACTCACACTACATGAATACCGGCATGTTGCACAGATGCAAAAATTAAATCAGGGAATGACAAAAGCTCTTTATTACATGTTTGGCGATCAGGCTATTGGAGCAGTAATGGGAGTGTTTCTACCAATGTGGTTTATCGAAGGTGATGCCGTTTTTAGTGAAACTATCTTCAGCAAAAGCGGCAGAGGACGTTCACCTGATTTTACAATGGGCTTAAAAGCACAAGTGTTAAACAAAAAAATTTACCCTTACGATAAAGCACTTTTCGGTTCATTTCGTGATTATGTTCCCGATCATTATACACTTGGTTATGAGCTTGTGTTAAATGGCAATATTAATTACGGTCATGATCTTTGGAACAATACTTTAAATAAAGTTGCCCGACGACCTTATTTATTATTCCCTTTTACAAAAGCGATTAAGGATATAACCGGTACTGGGAAAGTAAAATACTATGAAAATGTGATAGAGACAAGAAAAAATCAATGGGCAAAAATCGATTCCGTAAAAAATGAACCTAAGATGATTGTTCCCGAAAATAATAAATACTATACAAATTACCGTTTTATTAACCCTATGAAAGACGGTAGTGTTATTGCCGAAAAGAGTGGCATTGACAATATTAACACTTTCGTGAAAGTATTTCCCGACGGTACCGAAAAAAAACTGTTTACACCAGGCTACGATTTTAATGAATCACTTTCGGCTAACGACAGCCTCCTGTGCTGGAATGAAAAAGCTTTTGATCCAAGATGGACAAACCGTGATTATTCTGTAATTAAGATATATAATTATCGTACTAAAAAGCTTAGGACGCTTACACGAAAAAGCAGATTGTTTGCCCCATCATTAGACAACATGAGCTCGAAAGTAGTGGCTGTAAACGTTAGCGAAACCAATAGTTATTCATTACGAATTTATGATATTGAAACAGGTGATGTACTCCATGAGTTTAGCACTTCTGACAATTTGTTTTTTATGTTTCCGCGTTGGTCGGATGATGACAAATACATTGTATCAACCGTGTTGGGAGATAAAGGGAAGTCGATAATTAAAATAAACACTACCACCTGGGAGTATGAATTTATTCTGCCAACTAGTTTTGTTGATATAACCCGACCCGTTATGAAAGGCAATAAAGTGATTTTTTTGGGAACCTATCTGGGGACATCCGATTTATATATGATTGACATAACAACAAGTGAAACCTTCAAACTTACAAATGTCAGGTTTGGTGCTTCAGATGCAACATTTTCAGGTAGTGAAGAGAAAATATATTTCACAACATATACCAACAACGGCTTCCGAATTTCAACCATGCAGTTAAACGAGAATTCATCCGAAAAGGTAACTCTCACCAACCTGAATGCAGATTATTTAGTTGATCAGTTAAAGCCTGAAAATGATTTTATATTAGATGACACAATAGTACCAAACACCGAATATCCTGTAAAAAAATACAGCCGAATTGGCCACTTAATTAATCTCCACAGTTGGGGTCTTGCAGCAGTTGATTTAAATAATTACGATTTTACACCCGGTGTTTCAGTTCTTACTCAAAATATCCTAAGTACTGCTTACGGATCACTGGGTTATTATTACGACCACAACGAACAAGCCGGTAAAACAAAACTAAGTTTTGAGTACGCCGGATGGTACCCCGTAATAAATATCTCAGCCGATTATGGCCAGCGCAGAACTTCTTATCTTGATGACTACAATAACTTACAGGAAATCAAATGGATGGAAACTAATTTTTCACTTGGGGTTTCAGTGCCACTTAATCTAACAAAAAGCAGGTGGGTAATGGGAATAAGGCCATATGTAGGTGGAGCTCAAAAATTTCTTAATAAAATCAGTCACGGTACGTCGGAGTTTAAAGAAAATCAAATAACATCACTTACGTACAACTTTTATGCATATACTCAGCTTAAACGCTCGAAAAGAGATATATATCCTAAGTGGGGTATTAATACAAATATTATTTTCAGGCACACCCCACTGTCCGACTCAATTAGCACAGTTTTTGGGTGGACAGAAACAATTTATATTCCCGGCATTTTAAAGCATCATGGCATAAGACTTTATTCGGCCTACCAAAATATAAATAAGGGAAACTATAGCTACAGTAACGTAATTAGTACGCCAAGAGGATATACTTCAGTATATTTAAACGATATGTTCAGCAGCAAAATTGAGTACGCACTTCCAATATTCTATCCTGACTTCAACATCCCTGCTGTTGCATATTTAAAAAGAGTTACCGCTCATTTATTTTATGATCAGGTTATTGGCGATGATACAAATAATAAATCACAGTTGTTCAATTCTGCAGGATTGGAGATTTACACCGATTGGAATTTCCTGAGCCTCTTTCCAAATATAAGGCTCGGCGTACGTGGTTCTTATCGTTTTAAAGATAATTTAACTAACTTTGAGTTTTTATACGGATTTAGTATTAATTAATTTTCAGTATAGTATTAAGCTTTATAACATACTTGCTCGAAATAATACTTATGCCACAGTTTTCTACAAGCGTACAATAAAAACTAATCCTGCCAGTACAGGTGATTTTGCCTGGCTTGCACATTATCAAGCTTAATTCGGTAAATGTTTGTATGAGCAAGCACATGCTCATTAAATTCGTGGTCATTATTTCCCGAGTACTTATACATTATTGCCAGCAGTGCTTTTACTTTATCCCTTTTATTCAAAAGCAATTCAGCTTTTCCATATCCAATAACTGATCTAAATTTTGTACCCCAATTACACGATTGCTTATTGGAGAAAACTTCTCCTCCATAGTTTGCTTCAAAACAAACATTTGGATTAGCTGCGATCATGTCAACCTTTTTCCCGGTTTGTTGGGAATGGAAATATAAATATTTATCATCAAATCCAAAATTTACCGTAACAACATAGGGTTCATTTTTATTAGCCATGCTGATGCTGCAAAAAAGTGCATTGTTCAGCACTGAATTTACATGAGATTTGTTTTGTTCTTTTGTGTAGATCGTTTTCATAATATCTTCCGTCTTGTTCAAAAAAAGGTGATTTCAAATGTAAGATTTTTTGTTTGAGGAGTTGGTAACTGAATATGAAATTAAATTTGATGTAACTAATCAGTGTCAAAAAAAAGCAATAGTTCTTTCAATTTTATTTTACGATAACACATTATCTTTTCTCCTTAGTTACCCTTCTATGTTGCAAAACAAACAAAACAGCTAAAACTTCTATATTTTTTCATTTTTTCTTTCATTTGCCATCCAATAGGTCTTCTTCTGTATCTTCTATTCAAATAACCTCTTTAATCAATCTTCTATCAGCAGTCTGTTTTTTTGCTGCAATGTATTTTTTATTTTAAAGAGGAGGGGGACGTAACCAATTGATAAACACCCTGGACCAATGCCGTGTTTGTGAAGCAGATAACCGTTCAGGAATATCTATTCCAAATTGAAAGAGTAAAGACTTGACCCTATTTTTAGTCCGGCTTATATCTTTTATTAACCTGAACCGCTGACGAACTAACGCCCTGTCAGCTTCTATATTCCGATCAGGTATATGAATGGCCTCAAACTCGTTAGCCCTTAGTGTTCTTGCTAATTTACGACTGTCGGCTTTATCCGTTTTCTGAAGCTTTTCCTTTTGGCTGGTGGGAACATCTGCCGGATGGATCATGATACAATCAACACCTAATTTTTGTAGTTTACGACAAGATTCAAATCCGCTAAATCCAGCTTCATATACTGCTTTATATTTCCCTCCAGGAAAATTACGGTGCATATAGGAAGCTAATAAACCTGGACTAGGATTTTGACTCATCGTCTTATGTTCATATTGCTCACCTAAAATTGTCACTTTCCAACTTTTCTTGTGATAATCAATCCCTATAAAAAAAGATTGGTCATTGAACGAATTATTACTAATTTTGCAGTCTTATTTAAATTTATTCTAAATAGGAATTTGATGAACGAGGAAAAGAATAACGGGAAAATCATAGAAGAGGTTACATCAGGTGAATATAAATACGGCTTTTTTACTGATATTGAAACGGAAACAACTCCTAAAGGATTAAATGAAGACATTATTGGATTTATTTCAAAAAAGAAAAACGAGCCTGAATGGCTTCTTGAATATCGACTTAAAGCATACCGTCACTGGCTAACAATTGAGGAGCCCGATTGGGCATTGCTTAACCATCCTCCAATTGATTATCAGGATATTATTTATTATGCTGCCCCTGTACAGAAAAAAACACTTGACAGTCTTAACGAAGTTGATCCTGAGCTACTCGACACCTTTAACAAACTTGGTATTTCGCTAGATGAACAAAAAATGCTGACAGGTGTGGCAGTGGATGCCATTATTGATAGCGTTTCGGTGAAAACTACCTTCCAGGATACTTTGTCTAAACATGGCATAATTTTCTGTTCTTTCAGTGAAGCTGTTCAAAATCATCCCGAATTGGTAAAAAAATATCTTGGCAAGGTTGTCCCTTATACTGATAATTATTTTGCCGCCCTTAACTCTGCAGTGTTCAGTGATGGTTCGTTTTGCTATATACCAAAGGGTGTTCGCTGTCCGATTGAATTAAGTACGTATTTTAGAATTAACGCAGCAAATACTGGCCAGTTTGAGCGAACCCTTCTTGTAGCAGATGAAGGAGGATATGTTAGTTACCTCGAAGGCTGCACTGCACCCCAGCGAGATGAAAACCAACTACATGCAGCGATAGTCGAAATTATTGCCCACGCTAATTCTGAAGTCAAATATTCAACAGTTCAAAACTGGTATCCGGGTGATAAAAATGGCAAAGGTGGCATCTATAACTTTGTTACCAAACGTGGTTTATGCGAAGGTTATAATTCAAAAATAAGCTGGACACAGGTGGAAACTGGGTCGGCCATCACATGGAAATACCCAAGCTGCATTTTGCGTGGTGATAATTCTATTGGTGAGTTTTATTCGGTGGCTGTTACTAATAATTATCAGCAGGCCGATACCGGCACGAAAATGATACATATTGGTAGTAATACAAAAAGTACAATCATCTCCAAAGGAATATCAGCCGGCTATAGTAATAACAGCTATCGCGGATTGGTAAGAATATCGAAAAAAGCAGATAATGCACGTAATTTTTCACAATGTGATTCATTATTACTTGGCGATAAATGTGGAGCTCATACATTTCCATATATTAAAACAAATAACAGTTCGGCCATTGTTGAACATGAGGCAACTACATCAAAAATATCGGAAGATCAATTATTTTATTGTCAACAGCGTGGTATTGATTCTGAAAAAGCTATTGGGCTGATTGTAAACGGATACGCCAAAGAAGTATTAAATAAGCTCCCTATGGAATTTGCCGTAGAGGCTCAAAAATTATTGGCAATTACACTTGAAGGAAGTGTAGGATAAGATAAGTACCTAAAGTACTTAGAGTTAAATAAATTGGATAATGAAATATCTGAAAACAAAAATATGTTACTAAATATAAAAAACCTGCATGTTTCCATTAACGGAAAGGAAATACTTAGAGGATTTAACCTGGGTGTAAACAACGGTGAAGTGCATGCGATAATGGGACCCAATGGAACCGGAAAAAGCACCTTGGCAGCTGCAATTACCGGACGTGAAGGATACGAAATAACCTCAGGTGAAATAATCTATAAAGGTCAAAACATAAACAACCAATCGCCTGACATCAGGGCAAATGAAGGAATTTTTCTCAGCTTTCAATACCCCGTAGAAATACCGGGTGTTAGCATTACAAACTTTATGCGTACAGCACTAAACGCAAAGCGCGAATTTGAAGGCTTGCCAGCAATAAAAGCAGGTGACTTCCTGAAGAAAATGGAAGAGAAGAAGAAGCTGGTTGACATTCAATCGAAGTTAACAAACCGATCAGTAAATGAAGGCTTCTCGGGAGGAGAGAAAAAAAAGAATGAAATTTTCCAGATGGCAATGCTCGAACCAACACTTGCAATTCTGGATGAAACAGATTCGGGACTGGATATTGATGCATTAAAAGTTGTTGCCAACGGTGTTAATGCCTTGCGTTCCGACAAAAATGCATTTATTATTATTACACATTATCAGCGCCTTCTTGATTATATTGTTCCTGATTTTGTACATGTTATGTTCGACGGGAAAATTGTTAAATCAGGGGGTAAAGGATTAGCCATCGAACTTGAAAAAAGGGGCTACGACTGGATAAAGGATCAGATGGCAAACAGATAGCATATACTATTATGGGCTTATCAAAAAACAAATACTTTCCACTTGAGTTATCAATTCTGAAACATTATAATGATAACCATAATGGGATATACAACTCATGCCATCCCAAAGTAAAAGAAACAAGGGATTCTGCAATAGTACAATTTGAAAATATCAGGCTTCCATTAACAAATTCCGAAAAATGGCGAAGCACAAATTTGCAGGATCTGTATGAACTTGAATATCTTATGGGTGATGAAAAACCTGTTTTTGATAAACATATCAATGAAATATTTCAATGCAACGTTCGAGGATTCGACACTAATGTTTTTTCCATGCTTAACGGGTGGTATTATAATTCGAATACTCAGCAAATACATACTCTTGATGATGGAGTTATTATAGGCAGTATTCTTGCTGCACAAAAGGCATTTCCTGAACTTATCAGTAAATATTTTAATGAAATTGCTTCTCCGTCTACACATGGACTTTTAGCTGCAAATGCTGCCGTTTTCACTGATGGCATTTTTATATATGTACCTGATAATGTAGAGTCAAAAAAAGCTGTTCAGCTAATTAATATGGTAAATCGTGATAGTAACATTATGATTAATTCACGAAACCTTGTCATTCTTGGCCAAAACAGTAGCTTGTCATTTTTGCACTGTGATGATTCAATAAATCAACATCCTGCGTTTTTAGTTACAAACACTGAAGTTTTCCTTGGCGAGAATGCTAAACTTGATCTGTATAAACTTCAAAATTTAAACAATTGGTCAACATTGGCAAACTCTACTTTCGTTCAACAAGAAAGCAATAGTAAGCTTAAAATTAATGTACTTACTTTCAATGGAGGAATTATAAGAAATGAGTTTAATATTGACTTAATCGGGGAGGGTGCTGATGCCGACGTTAGCGGTATTTATTTGATGGACAAAAAGCAACACGTTGACAATCAGGTAATGTTAAAACATTCAGCACCTAACTGCACTAGTAATGAAATGTTCAAGGGCGTTTTGGATGAAAGTGCATCGGCAGTTTTTAACGGATATATTTATGTTGCCCGAGATGCCCAAAAAACCTTGGCCTTTCAAAAAAATGCTAATATCCTGATGACAAACGAGGCAAGAATTGATTCAATGCCATTTCTTGAAATTTATGCTGATGATGTAAAATGCAGCCACGGGGCAACTGTTGGCCAGCTCGACAAAGATGCATTATTCTATTTGATGCAGCGAGGAATATCCGAAAGCGATGCAAAACTGCTTCTGATGTATGCATTTGTTACAGAAGTTACAGGTAAAATAATGATTGAACCTCTTAAAGTTAGCATCGACGATATGGTTAAGAAAAGACTGCGGGGCGATCTTTCAATTTGCGATAAGTGCGTCTTACACTGCTCAACACCTGATATTCCTATTGAATTTGAAATAGATTTGAGTAAAATATAATGATATGGCTTTTCCTGTAACGCAAATCAGATCCGATTTTCCAATCTTATCACAAAAGGTAAACAACAAACCACTTGTTTATTTCGATAACGCCGCGACAACTCAAAAACCTTTAGCAGTAATAAACAGAATATCTGATTATTACAAAACCGAAAACAGTAACGTTCATCGCGGAAATCATTACTTAAGCCAAATTGCGTCCGATCACTTTGAAAATGCAAGAAAGTATGTGGCAGGGTTTATAAATGCTACAAGCGAAAAGGAAATTATCTTTACAAAAGGCACTACCGATTCAATAAACCTTGTAGCATCTACGATAGCCGAATGGGTAAAACCAAATGATAACATAATAATCACAGCGATGGAACACCATTCGAATTTGGTTCCATGGCAACAACTTTGTATTAAACAAAAGGCAAATTTAAAGGTTGTACCTATTGATTACGATGGAAACCTGGATATGGATGCGATGAAAAAGATGATCACCCCATCCACTAAATTACTTGCAGTAACCCATATTTCAAATGTTCTTGGTACTATAAACCCAATTAAAGAAATTGTAAATATTGCACATAAACATGGTGTTCCTGTTTTGGTGGATGGAGCCCAGGCATTGGCACATATCTCTGTTGACGTAAATAACCTCGATTGCGATTTTTATACATTTTCAGCACATAAAGCTTACGGACCAATGGGGATGGGTGTTTTATATGGCAAATCGGTTTGGCTTGAACAATTGCCCCCTTATCAATATGGTGGTGAGATGATTAAAAATGTGACTTTTGAGAAAACTACTTTCAACAATATACCATACAAATATGAAGCAGGTACTCCGGATGTTGCCGGTGCACTTGGATTAGAAACAGCTTTGAATTATATTAAAAAAATTGGCATAAACAATATCAGGGAATATGAAGACCAGCTCCTGGCTTATGCCACAGAAAAAATAACCGAAATAGATGGTGTGCGAATAGTTGGAAAGGCAAAGGATAAAACAGCAGTATTATCTTTTGTAATTAATGGAATTCACCCATACGACCTGGGAACATTACTCGACCAGATGGGTGTTGCTGTGCGTACTGGTACTCATTGCGCTCAACCATTGATGGAATATTTTGGCGTGTCGGGGACTATACGTACATCTTTTGGGTTATATAATACTCAACAGGAAGTAGATGTGTTTATTGATGCCCTTAAAAAAGCTGTAAATATGTTATCGTAAATGAAAAAAACGAGAATGCCAAAAATAATATACTTAATACATATGCAAATCTCACAGTTAAACATTTCAGCAATTAATCATTTGCACAGTTAAACATTCACACATCAATCATTTATTATGACTATACAAGAAAAGGCAAAATCGGTAATTGACGAATTCGCAATTTTTGATGATTGGATGGACAAGTATTCATACCTTATTGAGTTGGGCAAAGAGCTTCCTCTGATTGATGAAAAACACAAAAATCAAACTTACCTAATATCAGGTTGTCAGTCACGGGTTTGGCTACATGCTGAAGAAAATAATGGAAAAATAATTTTTACGGCAGATAGTGATGCAGTTATTACAAAAGGAATAATCTCCTTATTAATAAGGGTGTTGTCAGGCAGTTCCCCTGCAAAAATTATCGCAGCAGATTTTAGTTTTCTGGATGAAATAGGATTGAAGGCTCATTTATCGCCAACCAGGGCTAATGGATTGGTATCAATGATAAAGCAAATGAAATTATATGCACGAGCATTGCAATTAAAATCGAACAGATAGTTTAAAATGAAAAAAGAACAAATAAGGGAACTCGAAGAAAAAATTATTGTTGTATTGAGAAATATTTTCGATCCCGAAATACCGGTAAACATTTATGAACTTGGTCTGATTTACGAAATTAACGTTGATGAAACCGGTAAAGTGAAAGTAATTATGACTCTTACTTCACCAAATTGTCCGGTTGCCGAAAGCATGCCTGCTGATGTAAAAAAAGAAATTAGCCTCTTAGAAGGCGTTTCCGAAGTAGAAATTGAAATTACTTTTGAACCTCCATGGGATCATGATATGATGACCGAAGAAGCCAAACTGGAATTAGGAATGTTGTAGTAGTTTGCTTTCTATCGTTTGAACAACCTGGAATTTAGCATCTTCAAATATTTTCTCAAATGATTCTGAAGATCTTTTATACACCAGCAGGTTAATCGAACAATTATACCAACTATTTTAATAAATTTGTCGGTTCTAAATTATTCAGGTTATGGCAATATTGGGAAGTATAATTAAGAAAGCGTTTGAATTGCGTAATCTGCCTGTTGAAAAACAACGACGAAAGCTCAATCCTGTAACTGCTCAAAAAAGGGAATTGGTTAAGTTATTGCGAAAATCACAATTTACTGCCATTGGTGAGCATTACAAGTTTTCAAAACTGTTAACTAGTAAAGATGTTCAAAAGTCATTTGCCGAAATTGTGCCTGTTCACGACTATCAAACAATGTATAAACGTTGGTGGTACAGGGCATTAAATGGCGAATCGTATGTTGCCTGGCCCGGTCGTGTTAAATATTTTGCACTAAGTTCAGGAACATCGGATGCATCCAGTAAATATATTCCAATTACCAACGACATGCTAAGCGGCATTAAACAGGTTACTTTAAGGCAGCTTATATCAACAACAAAATTCGACTTTCCTCTCGAGTTTTATGAAAAAGGAATACTGATGATTGGTGGCAGTACCCATTTGCAATACAACGGAACATATTACGAAGGAGATTTGTCGGGAATAACTGCCGGTAATATTCCATTTTGGTTTCAACATTTTTACAGACCTGGAAGGCGAATTTCACGTACTGCCGACTGGGCTACGAAACTTGACGAAATGGTTAAAAAAGCGCCATCGTGGGATATAGGCATTATTGTTGGTGTTCCTTCATGGGTACAAATACTGATGGAGCGAATAATTAGTGAGTACAAAGTGGATACAATTCATGATATTTGGCCAAACCTTGCTGTTTATGTTCATAGTGGAGTTTCCTTTAAGCCTTATGTTAAAAGTTTTGAAAAATTGATTGCAAAGCCTCTGATGTATAATGAATCATACCTCGCATCTGAAGGATATGTTGCTTTTCAAAATGGAAAGTATGCTGAAGGCATGGAGATGGTTCTTGATAACGGAATATATTATGAGTTTGTACCGTTTAACCGTGATAACTTTGACGAAGAAGGCAATTTCCGGGAAAAACCACAAACATTAAGCATAGGTGATGTTGAAGAAGGTGTTGATTATGCACTGCTAATGTCAACTAATGCAGGTGCATGGCGCTATTTATTAGGTGATACTATTAAGTTTGTGAATAAAGACAAATCAGAAATAATTATAACCGGGCGCACAAAACACTTTATAAGTATTTGTGGCGAACATCTTTCGCAAGAAAATATGAATCGTGCAATTGAGTTATTGGCGGAAGACCTTGACGTTGAGATAAAAGAGTTTACAGTAGCCGGCGTGCGACATGGAAACTTATTTGCTCACAGATGGTATATTGGTACCGACGACCCACTGGATGGCGATCGTGCGGCAAAGATAGTTGATGAACATTTAAATGATTTAAACGACGATTACAGGGTTGAGCGCATGGAGGCTATAAAAGATATTTGTGTTACTGTTCTGCCATCAAGGGTTTTTTATGATTATATGAAAGTGTCAGGTAAAGAAGGTAGTGCAAATAAATTTCCCAGAGTATTAAAAAATTCCCGAATCGATGAGTGGGAAGATTACCTAAGAAAAAACAATTTTACCATTAAATAAAATTTAGTCCTAACGATGAGTGTTTTTATCGAAGGAACCATTTTGGGTTTTTCGCTGGCCTTCCTTTTTGGCTTCGGTCCTGCTTTTTTTGCATTAATTCAAACAGGTATATATCGTGGTTTTATTCCTGGCCTGTTTCTTGCATTCGGCATTTTTTTAAACGATTTGCTTATAGTAACGGTATCACTTCTTGGTGCAACTACCATTATGAGTAATACAGAAAATTTTAGCTTAATCGGAATTATTGGAGGAGCACTTTTAGTTATTTTCGGAATAGTTACTTACCTAAGGAAAACCGAAATTGAAGATTCTGAAGATAGGAGCGAAATCAAAGTTCCACATCCGTTAATATACATTGGAAAAGGTTTTTTACTGAACGCCGTGAATCCTTTCGTTTGGATATTTTGGGTAAGCATAATTGTTAGTATAACTGCCCGTTTTAGTGCCGACACATCAAAACTTATTTTATTTTTTTCCGGCACATTATCAGTAGTCTTACTTACTGATATAATTAAAACTTTCGCAGCTTATCAATTCAAGAAATTTGCCACTGATAAATTCCTTATCCTGATAAATAAAATTGCCGGAATAGCGATAACATTATTTGGCATTTTTCTAATAATGAGATCATTATTTTGGTTATAGAGTATTTCGGTGCTCAATAGTTTGATTACTTTGTCTTTTAAATTTTTGTCGTAGTAACTAGTAATTCAGTCAGATTCTTTTGTGGATATTAAGCTTTAACCAATACAAACTTTATGTTTACCTTTGCCCTCATAATTATCGTATTGAATAGGATGATGGGAAATGGAAGAGATAAAAGAAAATAATACGCAACAAAACAATATAACCTCTTCACGGGGATGCTGTTCAGTATTAGGCAGCAGACAGGAAGACCTTTTTGTTAACCAGCTAAGGTGCTGTAAGTTAAGCTCATATGATTGGTTGTCGGATTATGCCGATCCCTTAACAAAATCAGAATTTAATGTTGTTGAAGTAAGATTTAAAAACGGGCGTAAGGATTTCTTTACTTTTCCGTCCGAAATGACACTAAAAAAAGGCGAAGTTGTTGCTGTTGAAACGTCACCAGGTCATGATATTGGAATAATTACTTTGGTGGGTGAGTTGGTGAGGGTTCAGATGAAACGTAAAAAAGTTGATCCTGAAAAGAATGACTTAAAACGCATATTCAGACATGCACGAGCCACCGACATTGAAAAATGGTTAGATGTAATCGAGATGGAAAATCCTACAATGCTTAAATCAAGATCAATAGCAATTGACCTTGACTTGGCGATGAAAATTAATGATGTTGAGTATCAGGGAGATAAAACAAAAGCCATATTTTATTATACTGCAAATGAAAGGGTTGACTTTAGGGAGTTAATAAGAAAATTAGCTGACACTTTTAAGGTAAGAATTGAGATGAAGCAAATTGGAGTCAGACAGGAAGCTGCTAAAGTTGGGGGCATTGGTCCATGTGGACGCGAACTATGTTGCTCCTCATATATGAGTGATTTCTGCAGTGTTTCAACCAGCTCGGCTCGTATTCAGCAATTGTCATTAAATCCTCAAAAACTGGCAGGACAATGCGGTAAATTAAAATGCTGCCTTAATTACGAGGTTGATGATTATATTGAAACACTAAAAGAATTCCCCGATAGTTCTGTGCCACTGAATACCAAAAAGGGCAAGGCTTATTACATTAAAAGTGAAGTGTTCAGAAAAACAATGTGGTATGCTTATGCCGGCGAATCTAATAATATGATGGCTATACCTATTGATAAAGTTAAGTATATTCTTGATGAAAACAAAAAGGGTAAATTACCTGACGAACTCGAAAAATTTGCCGAAAAAAACACTCAGGTAGGTATTGTAGATGCCAACGGCACAGATGATGTTTCAGGTTATATATAAAGTGAATGTGATTTTTTTTCGGAATTAGATAATAATTATTTCTAATTTGCATTCTTATAATATAGAAGTTAAATATGCTGAAAGAAACCGTAAATTTTTTTATATCATTATCAATAATATCTGCAATATTTTCTTCCTGTAACTCAAATACAGTATACAATCAAAATGTAACTCTCCCTTCTGAAGGGTGGTTTAAAAATAAGGCTGTTGCTTTCAATGTTAATATTTATGACACAGTAAACACTTATAAGTTTGGATTAAATATCAGAAATACAATTAATTACAGGTATTGTAATTTATATGTATTTTTAATAACCGAGTTCCCTAATGGCAAAATAATTAGAGATACAATTGAGTGTTTACTTGCCAACCACGAAGGGAAATGGTTAGGGAAAGGATGGGGGCAAATAAAAGAAAACAACATTATTCTAAAATCAGATTTACGTTTCCCAATATCCGGCACCTATAAATTCCTTATTCAGCAGGCAATGCGAGTTGATACTTTAACTGGGATAAATGATATTGGGTTAAGTGTTATCAAAGTAGGGACTAATAATTAATAAATGTTTATAGCAAGAATAATGGTGAAATGATAAATAAAAAGACTGAAAAAAATAAATTATTTAACCATGTAGTAAAGCTATGGTTATATTGGTTTTTATTGATCGCTATTGTTGTGGTTTTTTTCTATGGAGTTATTGCTGAGTGGTTTGGCCATATGCCAACATTTGAAGAACTAGAAAACCCCAAAAGCAGCCTTGCATCAGAAGTATACTCCTCCGATGGTGAACTTCTTGGGACATATTTCATCGAAAACCGGTCAAAAATTAGTTATCGAGATATCTCACCAAACTTAATAAATGCTTTAGTTGCTATTGAAGATATTCGGTTTGAAAAGCACTCAGGAATTGATGAGAAAGCTTTAATCAGGGTACTATATGGTGTAATTACCGGAAATCATAAAGGAGGAGGGAGTACTCTCACTCAGCAATTAGCGAAAAATCTTTTCCCCAGAGGCAGACTATCCACTCCAAAACTAGTATTGCGTAAATTTCAGGAGTGGATTACGGCTCTTAAATTAGAAAGATATTATTCCAAAGAAGAAATTATTGCCATGTATCTGAATACTGTTCCGTTTGGCCATAACTCTTATGGGATAAAATCAGCATCAGCTACCTTTTTTGACTGCTCTCCCGATTCGTTAAACATTCAACAAGCTGCTCTTATGGCCGGTGTTGTTAATGCTCCAACGAGGTATAGTCCTATATCAAATCCTGAACGATCTCTGGAAAGAAGAAACCTTGTGCTACGTCAAATGCAGAAATATGGTTTTATTAGTCAGGAAGTATTTGATTCTGTAAGCATGTTGCCCCTTGGAGTTTCAAAATATAAAATGCGCGATCATAACCAGGGAATTGCCAGATACTTCAGAGAATATTTACGAAGCGAATTAAAAGAATGGAGCCTTACACATTATAAACCCGATGGCTCTCCATATAACATATATAAAGACGGGTTAAAAATTTATACTACTATCGATTCCCGCATGCAGAGATACGCTGAAGAAGCAATTCGTGAACATCTTTCTTTGGATCTCCAACCTGCATTTTACGAACACTGGGAAGGATATACTCACGCACCTTTCGATTTTGATAAGGAAGAAGCAGAAGAGTCGGTTGACAAAATTATGCTGCAGGCAGTTAAAAGGAGTGAGAGGTATAGAATGTTACGAAATTCCGGAGTTGATATGGATTCAATATTAGAGAACTTTAAACAACCTGCTGAAATGCGTATTTTTAGTTGGAACGGATCAATCGACACAATTATGACCCCTCTGGATTCGATATTATATTTTAAATATTTTTTACAAGCTGGTTTGTTATCGATGGAATCACATACCGGATATGTTCGGGCTATGGTAGGAGGTATTGATTATCAATATTTTAAATTTGACCATGCGGTACAAGGGAAACGTCAGGTAGGGTCAACTTTTAAACCTTTCTTATATACACTGGCAATGCAGGAAGGAGAATACACACCCTGCTACAAAGTTTCAAATATCTCCTATAGTGTTGAACTCGATGATGGCACTTTTTGGGCTCCGCGCAATTCTTCAAATGATCGAATTGGTGAAGAAGTTACATTAAAATGGGCTCTAGCTAATTCCAACAACTGGATATCAGCATATCTGATAGGAAGGTTTTCGCCACAGTCGGTTAGGCAAATGGCTCGAAAGATGGGGGTTGAATCTGATATCCCTGCCGTACCATCCATTGCACTTGGCACACCCGATTTATCTCTGTATGAAATGGTTGGAGCCATGAACACATTTGCAAATAAAGGTGTATATGTTAAGCCCACATTTGTTACTAAAATTGAAGATAAAAATGGCAACCTACTGGAGCGGTTTGTTCCTGAAAAAACAGATGCAATGAATGAAGTTACAGCCTACAAAATGCTGAAGCTAATGGAAGGAGTTGTTGAAAGCGGTACCGGCATCCGACTCAGATACAGATATGGTTTTAACAATCCAATTGCCGGAAAAACCGGAACAACACAAAATCAATCAGATGGCTGGTTTATGGGAATTACGCCAGACCTAACAACCGGAATTTGGGTTGGTGCCGAAGATCGTAGTGTGCATTTCAGGACCATCACTCTTGGACAGGGAGCCAACATGGCATTACCGATATGGGCACTTTACATGAACAAGGTTTATGCCGACCCCTCACTGGGTATAAGTCGGGGTGAATTCGACAAACCTTTAGGAGATGTTATGATTGAATTTGATTGCGAAAAATATGACCGCGAACGTCAAAATACCGTGTTAGACCAGCAAGAGGAAGATGAGTTTTAGAATTAAGATTCCAAGATTCCGGTGAACGCAGCTCCAGAAAAAGATTAATACATGTTAATAAGTTGCCTGTAGTTTCACATTCTTTTTTGCACCGGTCTCGACTAATGACTAATCATCCAACCATCAAATTACATCCTCTTACATCGCTATTATCGTATCGCCCCAATATTTCAAACCTGTCATGCGAATAAATCTTTCCCAAATCCTGAGTTGCTATAAATGAGCACGAATAAATATTAGCTAAATCAATAATATTAATTCCGCCTGTTTTGCCAGATGGTAATATGCTCAACGGATCGTTAACATCACGTATTAATATTTTCATCCATGGAGGAGTGCTGAAAATTCCCTCTCCAATCGAATATGCCTGCGACAAAAGTTCAGTCATCCCGTATTCAGAATAAATTTGCTGAACACCAAAAGCATTTTTAAGTATATTATGAAGTTCATCATGCACAAGCTCCTTGCGCCTGCCTTTCATACCTCCGGTTTCCATAAGTTTCATCTCTGGAAAATGAGTAGGGTATTGTTCTGCCAAATCCAGCAACGCATATGTAACACCCAACAACATTACTTTTTGCTTTTGTTTTTTTAATGACCTCAACAATGAATTCAGCTCCTTATAATCATGCAAATAAAATCCGCTTTCCGCCCTGCTGCTCAAACCAATAAGTTTATCGGCCATATATACCAACGACGATCCGTGTCTTTCAAGGTAAGAAGGTAAAAGAGCAATTATAATATAATCTTCTGGTGAACCAAAGAATAGCTCAAATGTCCTTGTAAATGCTGATTCATATAACTCCACATTTTTCACATAATGTTTACTGCTTTGCATGCCCGAAGTACCACTGCTTGTAAAAATCATTTCGGGGTTAAAACTACCCGAAGTGACCCTATGATTCTTAAAAAATTCAACCGGTAGAGTTGGTATTTGCGAATAATGATTGATTTGTGAAACCCGTGTTTTCAAGAAATTAACAAATTGCCTGTAAACCCTATTGTTTTTATATTGAAAATGAAATAATTCAAGAGCCGTTTCGTTAAAATCATCATGACTGCTGATATTAAATATCCTGTTTTCTACAGACTTGATTTCTGGCATGATTTTTATACTTTTATGGTCTTGTTAAAAAGATGATACGTAACATTACAAAAATACTAATTCTTCTGCTGATTATCGGAACAGTAGTGCTTTCATGCCGCAAGTTTGAAGAGTTCCCCGATATTCCGGCGATAACTTATGATAATTTTGTTGTGTTGATGAACCAGCAAACAGGCATAACCGAACGTGGTGTTCTTGTATTTTCCTATACTGATGGTGATGGCGACCTTGGTTTGTCGAGCAGCGATACACTTCCTCCGTTTGATAAAGAAAGTGAATATTATTACAATCTTATAATTAAATATTTTGAAAAGCAGCACGGGGTTTTTGCTGAAGTACCATTGCTTTCATGGAATTCCGATTCATCCTATTATGATACTCTAACATTTAATTCTCGCTTCCCTGTACTTACACCCGAAAGCGGAAATTTAGCTATTAAAGGTGTTTTTCAAGATACATTGTTTATTTATAACCCATTATCAGAATTCGACACAATTAAATTCAAAGCACTTATAATAGATCGCGCCCTGAACAAAAGTAACGAAATTGAAACTGCTGAGATTATCAGGGTTCAGTAATGATTGCTAATTTACTTCACAAAATATTTCGTGCATACTTTTGTGTTCCAAATGCCTACTCTACTATCACAATTGCAATACAAACTTCAGAGTAAAGTTTCGTGGTGGACGAATATCGCCGGGGCGACCCATATATTCTTTATTGAATAAATTATTTACGATAAACGACAATTCAGTGCTAGTAGTAATCCGGCAGGCAGTTCGAATATCGAAAACCACGGCTCCTTTATTGTGTTCCTGCCGATAGATTTTCAACCCGGGGAAGATTTCCTGTCCAAGTATTTTATCTTCAAAAGCTGCATCTATTCTTTCCATAAAACTATTGTAAACAAAACTAAATCCGAAGGAAAATTTTTGGTAATCCACTTGCATATCTGCTTTTACGGAATGCCGGAATCGGTATTTTAATATATCATTTTGAAGTGTATCACTACCTAAGTCGATAGGGTTCATATATGTATATCCAATGAAAAACTGATTGTTCAATCCCGCTATTTTCCCACTACCGCTAATGTTGAAATCAAGGCCTGTGATCCTGGCTTTTCCTATATTTAGTGATTTGAATCCAATATCCTTTAGAGTAGGATGTGCAGCACTGTCGGGTTTATAAATACCAAAAGTAAATTCAATCATGTTGCTATATTCAGTCCAAAAGGCAGCCATATCCACAAATCCTTGTATGGTTCCTATTCGATAGGCTTGTTTCAATCCAACTTCCGAACTCCAGCTTGTTTCCGGTTGTAAATCAGGATTAGGGAAAATATTAATGGCCCCGACGCTGGTTGCAGTAAATTTCTCGGCAATTGACGGATAGCGGTAACCCTGCCCGAAAGAAGCCCTGAGGTATGTGTACTCAGCTGCCTTAAAGTTGAACCCAGCTCTGAAAACTGTTGATATCTTATTGTCGGCATTGTCCAGATTATAGTACTCAGTACGCACTCCTCCTGAAAGCGAAAGTCGCTTGGTGACTTTGTAATCCACTTGAGCAAAAGCAGCAAAATTGCTGTTAAAGTGATTCCCGTAAAGCTCAGCTTGAGTATTGCCATAAAGACCGGTCAGCCCAATATTTATATCCAGTTTTTCAATAAATTTCCTGTAGTACCGATATTCTCCATAATACAATTCCGAACCGTTGTTCTTATCAGCATCATTATCGAAACGGTTATACACCTTGTAAAAACGGCCTCTGACGCTGTGTTTACCATTTCGTTTGCAGAAATACTGTAGCCATGGATCTAATATCATGCGGAATCCTTTTGTAGGAGCCACTCCTGACGTTTGTTGCAGGAAAGCTCCGGAATCGGCATTGCGCCAAAGAAAAAAATCGGAAGTGTTTTGCCACTGAACATTTGTTGAAATCCCGTAGGTTAGCGTCTTCATCTTTTCTGGCCGATAACGTAATTTTACATTGAAACGAAAATGTTCTTCATAATTCATTTCGCGGAATCCGTCATTACTATATGCATCCATCCCGGCCACAAGATCAAGGTTTTTTATTTTTTGAGCATGCGAAACCCGTAATCCACCAAAAAGGGGATTGCTTTCCCACCACCAGCCCAGTTCCTTCCTTATGGGCTTGTTGTAGTATCCTGTGTAAAGGTTTATCCTGGTTTTAGGTTCGAGTCCGGGCCATACCGTCCGCAGGTTTATAACGCCGTTCAACGCCGAAGAACCATATAAAGCTGAAGCAGCCCCTTTTAGTATTTCCACCTGGGCGGTTGTTTCAACAGGCAGAAAATTCCACTTCACCTGTCCCACATCCGCAGTAATTAATGGCAGCTCATCCAGCACCAGCAAAACACGGCTTCCAGCTCCATAACTATAACCGCCACCACCCCTGATACTGGCCTGCCCATCCATCACCTCAACGCCAGGTATCTGATTTAGAACACTTTCCATACTTCTCGAATTGCGATTTTGAATTAATTGCGGTTTGATAACTGCCATCGAAACACTAACGTCTGATATTTTTTGCATAAAAAGACCGGCAGACACAACTGCGGTGTTAAGGGTTACAGCCTCGGGACTAAGAAACAGGTCAAGCTTTAGGCTGTCATTAGCATTAAGGAAAATCTTTTTAACCAGGTCGGCGTAACCAACAAATGAAAATTGTAGAATATGATTGCCGGGAGGAAGGCTTATATTGTAGTTCCCGAAATCATCTGTGGTTTGCCCAATAGTGTTTTCTGCCTGTATGTTCACCCCTGCCATCGGACTGCCCGAGCTTTCATCAGTAATGCGGCCATATACATATGACTGTTGTGCCTGTATAGTGCATGCTATTAGAAGTAATAAGACCATTAATGTGAGGCCTAATCTAACCTTCCTTAAACACATTAATACATATACTATAGTAATCACTCGCCAAATAATTTATTAATGTTAAAAATGTAAGTCGCCGCGATTATTCCTTTCGGCTTACAATACCCGTTAACACCTTATTACCGTTGTTAAGTTTCAGGATAAGATGTTTTTGTCTGAAGTTATTACCGTCAATAGTGAGTGTGTTTTCGCCAGGTGCCGAAAAATATTCTTTATCGAACACTTTTTGCCCCATCATATTATAAATTTCCAGTTTTGTAGTCCCCCCCATTAGGGATTGATAACCGAGATGGAAATTATTGATGAACGGATTAGGCCAAATGGTCAGCGATTGATTTTCCACCATGCTTTCGAAAATTCCACTTGGATTTGTAACCTTTAGAAATACAGATGTGGAATCGGTAGTGGTGCCAATAAAAACAGGAATGCCGCTAAAATCGGCAAACACGTCAACAACAATTTTCAGGAAAAAAGTTCCTGTATCGGCGGGTATCCCCGAAAGTAGCACACAATAATAAGTTCCTACCATGAAATTACTGTCGGCAGCATTGGTTAACCATGTAATACCGGGAGGCAAATTATCAATTGCTTTGATATGTAAATGGTGCAATGGGATGACAATGATACCAGTATCATATTCCGGCGGAGCGAGTATAGTTATTGTTTGATCGTAATACAAGCCAAGCTGGCCATTGGGAATTGAGTCGGGGCAAATTTGTCCGTTATCTTCGGGGTCAGGACATGTAGAGGGACCCTCGGGAGTGCATTGTGCAAAAATACTGCTTGTGAAAAAAACTCCAACCAGTAGCAGATAAAATAATCGTAAGTGTTTTTTCATAGTGTTTTATTTTTAAGGGATAAAAGTAAACAAACATCATGGAATAATCAAGAAATGTTTTTATTGCTTCAAATCCAAGTCTATATATATGGAGACTGATAAAGAAGCCGTTTATTTCCCAACAATCTTCTTACACTTTGTAAGTTGCCTGTTAGTAATCACATTATTCAGTTCAGCAACCTCATCCTTATATTGATAACGGGTACCACAATTATATAATTCGAGCAGGGGGTTGTTGTCGATGATCATACCAAATAAGCTATCTATTGATGGTGCTTTTTTAAGTTTACTGTACTCATCAAATGATATGTTCAAAAATGCAACATTGGGTGATATTCCGCGGTTATCAAGCAAATATCCATCTTCAAGTTGAGTTGGATATGCAAGTTCGCCTTTATAATAAACATCTCGGGGATGGGGGAAAGAAATAATTTCAGTTTTATCAGCCGATAAAATTATTGGCACCATGTTATTATAATCAGATGTCGTTTTATAGATATAGGTTGTAGGTCCTGCAGAAAAATCAATACTAATAATTTCTTTTTGAGAAACAATATTATCAATCTTTTTTTGAGTTCCGCATGACCAAAGTGCTGATACAATCACCATTAATGCAAGTGTTTTTTTATAATACATATAGTTATATCTATTTATTGAATTTACGGTAAAACTACTATATCGAACTAACAAATACAACCTAAATGAATAAGCGCATTGGGGGTTTTTTATTTTCATTGTGCATTTTTAACATATTTTATATTTTAAGTAGCTTTGTAAGCGTTTTCCGGCAAATAGGCAAAGGATAATATAATAGTCAACCTTATGTATTCAAGAGATTATTCTTCAAGAAAAAATATTATTATTGGGATATTCATCCTCGTTGCTCTGGTGTTTATCATTCGTCTTTTTTATTTGCAGGTTATTGATAATAGTTACAAGCTTAGCGCTGAAAATATAGTACTACGCAATGTTCGCGAATATCCGCCGAGGGGGCTAATTTACGACAGGCATGGCAAGCTTCTTGTTTTCAACGAAGCCGCTTACGACCTGATGGTCATACCCCGTCAAATGAACAACATCGACACATCCTTATTTTGCGAACTCACAGGCATTGATAAATTAACTTTTGAGAAAAATATTAAAACAGCAAACAGATATTCAAACTACAAACCTTCTACTTTTCTGAAACAGATATCAAAAAAAGATATAGGTAAAATTCAGGAAAAACTGTACCAATTCGATGGGTTTTATATTCAAACACGTACTTTGAGGCAGTATCCACTTCCAATTGCCGGACATATGGTAGGAAGTATTGGCGAGGTAAACCGAAAAGAAGTTAAAAAAGATAATTTTTATCGCTCCGGTGATTATATTGGAAAATCAGGAATTGAGAATTATTATGAAAAATATCTACGGGGGGAAAGCGGAACCAGCATTGTTGAAGTTGATGTTCACAACAGGGTAGTAGGGAAATATAACAATGGGAATTTTGACACTCTTTCAATTGCAGGAAAAGATATTTATCTCGGTATTGATGCGCAACTTCAGCTTTACGGAGAACAGCTTATGCAGAATAAAAAAGGAAGCATTGTTGCTATTGATCCTCGGACCGGAGAAATATTAACCCTAATAAGCAGCCCCGGTTATAACCCTAATTTACTTGTTGGAAGAGAACGATCAGAAAATTATTCAAAACTTCTTAATGATACTTTAATGCCATTAATGAACAGGGCAATAATGGGTACCTACCCCCCGGGGTCAACTTTCAAAATGGTTAATGCTCTGATTGGGTTGCATGAAAAAACCACACGTCGCGAAACAAAATACAACTGTCAGGGTGAGTTATCAGTTCCCATCAAATGCACACACAACCATAAATCGCCGCTAAATCTGGCCGAAGCTATTGAACAATCTTGTAATCCCTATTTTTGGAATACATTTAAAAGTATACTGGAAAATCCGAAATATAATAATTCTCAATTAGGATATGAATACTGGTATAATAACGTTATGAGTTTTGGCTTTGGCAGAAAGTTTAATACCGACATTCCTTTTGAAGTAAGTGGCAATATCCCTGATAACGCATACTTTGATCGT